>Ga0182748_1003403_pt1 | contig 13452 bp, 12 predicted proteins | sample eDN3rd37CKraftOP_FD_128877 | JGI IMG/M metagenome (GOLD analysis project Ga0182748, IMG submission 128877) | Enriched Organic Plus compost microbial communities from Emeryville, California, USA - eDNA 3rd pass 37_C Kraft OP (version 2) (version 2) ...
CCATGGTCTTCTGCGAATACGGCGGTGGGTGACCTCGGCGAGGGTGGCAGGCTGCCGCCAGGGTGCCTGCCCGATGGCCCCGATCAGCGGCATATCCGCCTGCATTAGGCCGCCGTGCCCGGCGGCGCGCAGCCGGCGCCGACGGTCGGGGCCGCCCATGCGTGCCGACACATGGACTGGCCGGTATCAGAAGGCGCGCTGGCCCATGGCAGGCGGCTCCGGCGCGAAAGTCCGTGGCGTCACCGTGCCGGGCTGCGTCGGCTGGCGCCGAGTCAGCACGTCGGCGAAGGTCAGCACGACCATGAAGGCCATGAAGAGCAGCGCCGCCCCCGCGGCGAGCCGCAGCAGCGGGTCGGGCCTTCGCAGGTGCATGAAGAACAGCGCCACCAGCGCCGCCTTGGTGAAGGCTATCGCCAGGGCGAGGATCAGGTTGAACCGACCAAGCGGCATAAAGGCACCGGCGAGCGTGGCGGCGAGCAGCGCCAACAGGCCGAGCCATACCGGGACCATGCTGCGCCAGATTGCGCCTGCGTCGTGCTGCAGGTTCTCGCCGAGGCCGCTCATGACCGCCCGACCAGGTAGAGCAGCGGATAGAGGAAGATCCAGACCAGGTCGACGAAGTGCCAATAGAGACCCGCACTCTCAAAGGCCGGACTGGCCAGTGGGGAGGCGCCCCGCCAGGCCTGGACCAGCAGCGTGCCGACGATGACGATGCCGATCGAGAGATGCAGCGCGTGCACGCCGGTCGCCAGCCAGTAGAAGGCGAAGAAGATCTGCGCGGCCGGCGTCCCCGCGAGCTTGAAGCCCGGACCGGGAACCAGGTGCTTGTGGATGTCCTCGCGGTACTCAAGGCCCTTCACGACGAGGAAGGCAAGCCCGAGCACCGCGGTCGCCGCAAGGCAGATCAAGGTGAGGCGCCTGAGCCGTGCGCGGGCACCCTCCGCAGCCACGGCCATGGTCAGGCTGCTGGTAAGCAGCAGCGCGGTGTTGACCGTGCCATAGACCAGGTTCGTCTCGCGCCCCGCCTCGGCGAAGGCCTCCGGCCAAAGCGTGCGATAGACGGCATAGCCCAGCAGCGCGCCGGCGAAGAACATCGCCTCGCTGCCGATGAAGATCCAGGTGCCGAAGCTTGCCGCCTCGCGCTCCCGGCGCAGGCTGCGCCAGGGCTTGTGCCGTGCGGCTGCGGCGCCGCTCACTGCTGGCTCCCCTGCGGCCGGTGCGGCTCACGCTCCAGGGCGGGCGGTCCGGCATGCTCGGGGTGGTAGAGATAAGGCCCCTCCTCGACCACCGGGAGCGTGCGGAAGTTCTCCTTCGGTGGTGGCGAAGAGGTTTGCCACTCGAGGCCGGTCGCCCCCCAGGGGTTCGGGTCGGCCCGTCGTCCCCGGAACAACGACCAGGCAAGGTACCCCATCGGCAGCAGGTAGGCGACGGCGAGGATCACCGCACCGGCCGAGGAGAGCACGTGCCAGACCTGGAATTCCGGCGGATAGACCTGGTAGCGCCTCGGCATCCCAAGGAAGCCCATGATGAACATGGGGAAGAAGGTGAAGCCGAAGCCGAAGAACATCGTCACCGCGGCGAAGCGCGCCCAGCCCTCGGGGTAGAGCCTGCCGGTGATCTTCGGCCACCAGAAGGAGAGCCCGCCGTAGAAGGCGGAGACGGCGCCGCCCACCATGATGTAGTGGAAATGCGCGACGACGAAGTAGGTGTCCGTCACGTGCACATCCACCGGGATGGAGGCAAGGAACAGCCCGGTCAGCCCGCCGATGGTGAACAGGCCGATGAAGCCGAGTGCGTAGATCATCGGCGCGTCGAACACGATCTGGCCGCGATAGAGCGTGGCAGTCCAGTTGAACACCTTGATCGCCGAGGGCACGGCGACAACGAAGGAAAGGAAGGAGAAGGCCAGGTTGGCGAAGGTGGACTGGCCGGAGACGAACATGTGGTGGCCCCAGACCAGGAAGCCCACCACGGCGATCCAGACGATCGCGTAGACCATGAAGGTGTAGCCGAAGATCTGCCGCCGCGCGAAGCAGGTGATGATCTCCGACATCACGCCGAAGGCCGGCAGGATCATGATGTAGACGGCCGGATGGCTGTAGAACCAGAAGAGGTGCTGGAACAGCAGCGGGTCCCCGCCGCGCGCAGGGTCGAAAATGGGGATGCCGAAGGCGCGCTCGGCGAAGACGAGCAACAGCACCATCGACAGCACCGGCGTGGCCAGCACCATCACCAGGCTGGTCGCGTAGATCGCCCAGACGAAGAGCGGCAGCCGGAACCAGGTGAGACCCGGGGCGCGCAGCAGGTGCACGGTGGCGATGAAGTTCACCGCCGTCGCGATGGTCGAGAAGCCCGCCACAAACACCGCTGCCGCCGCGGTGAGCACATGTCCGTTGGCGAAGGCGGTGGACAGCGGTGTGTAGAAGGTCCAGCCAGTGTCCACCCCACCCGCGACGAGCGACCAGATCGCCAGCGCGCCCGCCGCCATGAAGACGTACCAGCTGATCAGGTTCAGCCGCGGGAAGGCCAGGTCGCGCGCGCCGATCATCAACGGCACCAGGAAGTTCCCGAGCGTGACGGGGATCGAGGGGACGAGGAAGAACCACACCATGATGGTGCCGTGCAGCGTGAAGGCGCGATTGTAGGCGTCGGCCGTCAGGATATTGGCCTCGGGCGTGAAGAGTTCGAGCCGCACCGCCGCGGCGCCAGCGGCGCCCACGAAGAAGAACAGCGTGAGCCCGGCCATATAGAGCAGGGCGATGCGCTTGTGGTCCGTACTGAGCAGCCAGGAGGCGAGGCCTGTCTCCGCTGTCAGGTAGGTGTCCTCGCGCGTGGGTGGCGCCTCGGGCGCGGCGCGTTCCGCCGTGATGCCGCTCATCGCCGCTCCGCCGCACGCAGGGACTCGATATAGGCAAGGAGACGCTGCAGCTCGCCCTCGTCCAGGAGGCCGGCGAAGGTGGGCATGATGGGCGCGTAACCCGCCACGACATCCCGCTTCGGCTGCAGGATGGAATCACGGATGTAGGCGGAGTCCGCCCTTACCGTCCGGCCGTCCGAAAGGTGGATCACCCGGCCGTAGATGCCGGCCAGGCTCGGCGCATGCACCGAGGAGGCCGCGGCATGGCAGCCAGAGCAGCCGAGAGAGGTGAACAACGCAGAGCCTTCCGCCGCCAGATCCAGCTCCATCGGCTGGGCGGCGGCCCAGCGCGTGTACTCCTCCGGCTCCATCACCGTGACCGCACCGCGCATCCGGGCGTGGTCGGTGCCGCAGAACTCGGCGCACAGCAGGTGGTACTCGCCCGGCTGCGTGGCGCGGAACCAGGTCTCGGTGAAGCGGCCGGGCAGCACATCCTGCTTCAGGCGGAAGGCGGGGACGAAGAAGCTGTGGATGACGTCCTGCGAGGTCATCACCAGGCGCACCGCCTCCCCGCGCGGCACGTGCAGCGCATTGATCTCCCGCGCCCCGTTCGGGTGGCGCGTCTTCCACATCCACTGCTTGGCGTCGACATGGATCTCGAGGGCCCCGGGCGGCGGCGTGCCGGCGTGGATCTGCACCGACGCCGCCCACCAGAAGATGAAGAGGGCGAGGAAGAGTGCCGCCGCGGTCCAGCCGATCTCGACATCGCGCCGGATGAACTCTGGCAGGTCGCCACGCGGCGCGGAGGAACCGCGGCGATAGCGCGTGCAGAAGACCAGCAGCAGCATGGCAACCAGCAGCAGGATCGCGCCGCTGACGACCAGGAGACCGATGAAGATCGCGTCCACCGCCGTCGCATATTCCGACGCAGCAGGCGGCCAGAGCGAGACGCCGCGGTTCATGCCCCGCGCTCCCGTCGCCGCAGCAGCAGGAGTGCCCCCAGGCCAAGCAGGCCGAGGCCCGCCGCGGCGCCTACGGCCGTCGCCACCCGCAGCACGACGGCGCCCGGCCCGTCGGCCGCCACCTGCCCAAGCCCGGCACAGAGCAGGCGCACACCCTGCGCAAGCGGGCCCGGCGCCACGTCCGAGGCGGTCGCCGCAAGCAGCGCCTCGCGCAGCGCCGCGGGCTGCGCGCCGAGCCCTGGCAGCACGGCGGTGAGCCGTCCGTCCGGGGCGAGGACCATCAGCGCGAGCGGATGGTCGAACCTGTCCTGCGCCGGATCGTACTCCGCCCGGTAGCCAAGCCTGGCCTCGGCTTCCGCGATCACCGGCCCGTCGGCGACCAGGAAGCGTGCCGCCGCCGCCATCGCGCTGCCGTCGCCGAGATAGGCGCGCCGCATCGCCGCCGCTTCCGATGGGCCGTCCTTCGGGTCGAGCCCGAGCACCAGGAGCCCGTAGTCCCTGCCCGGCCGCAGGCCGGTCTCCGGCAGTACCGCCGCCACGAGGCCGAGTGCCGTGCCGCAGAGCACTGTGCAGCCGTAATCCGCGAAGGTGAAGACCACCGGGTGCCCACCCAGCGCCGCGCCGATCGTGGTGGCGCGCCCCGCCTCGTCGCGTGTGGCAAGGCCGGGCGGCAGCCGCGCCCCAGGCGGAGGCGAGAGGCCCGGCTCCGCCGCGGCGCCCAGCAGGAGCCCGGCGAGCAGGAGCGGCAAGGCGCGCCTCATCGCCGCGGGTCCGGCCAGCGGGCGGGCTCGAGCGGCTCGTAGGCCGCTGCGCCACGCGCCGCGATCATCTCCATCGCCCGCGCCACGGGGATGCGCACCAGCCCGTGCTCGCGGTCCGCCCAGGCGTAGCCCTCCAGCCGCGCGCGCTGCGCCGCCTGGTAGGCGCGAAGCTCACCGGCCGGGTCGCTCTGGAGCCGCGGACCGGGGAAGGCCTGCATGGAGGCGAAGCTCCCGCCCGTGCGCATCGCGGCGTAGAACAGCCCGAGGACGACGAGCGAGGCCATGACGAAACCGAGCGTGCCGAGGCCGACGAGGACGATGATGCCCGGCCGCAGGTCGAGCGGCTCGCGCCGTTCCGCGAGGCCCGGGTCAGCCGCCATGCGCCGCCCTCCTTGTTTCCGGCCCGGCCAGGCGCGGCGCCACCAGCCCGCCGAGCAGCGCCAGCCACAGGCCGCCCACCGCAACCGTGCCGAGCGCGGCGGAGAGCAGCGTCCAGGGCCCGAAGGGCGGTCCGACGAGCCAGGCCGTGTGGAGCAGCACGCCGACCAGCACGCCCGCCCCGACGCCGGCGAGGCCGGGCGGGCTCCGGCGCATTCCGCGTGGCAGCAGCGCCGCGATCGGGAGGATGGTTGAGAGCAGGATCGAGGCGCCCTCGAGCCAGATCCAGGGAGCGGCCTCGCGCTTCAGGAACCATTCGGCCTTGCGCGGCAGATTGCCGTACCAGGCGACGAGGAACTGCGCGAAGCCGAGATAGACCGCGCCCAACGCGGCGGCCATCAGCATGCGTGCGAGGTCACCCGCCTTGCCCCGGCCGCCAGCGGGCTCCGGCTCCAGCATCGCGCACCAGGCAAGGGCGGAGAGGACCTGCGTCAGTGCCAGGGCGGCGCCGAAGACGGTGGAACGGAAGTGGGGCTCCAGCGACAGCACCCAGTCCACGCCAACTATAGTGATCGCGACGGCATGGAACACCAGCGCGGCCGCGCCCACCGCCGGCCGCCGCGCCTCCGTACGCAGCAGCAGGACGGCAAGTACCGACCAGCCGGCCAGTGCCACCGCGCCACGCGCCACGAAGCCCGGCAGGTTGAGATACCATCGCGCCACGGCATCGCGCACCACGGACGGATCGGCCGCCCATGGGTAGAGGGCGGGCGGATCGAGCAGCAGCGGCAGGGCGAGCAGGCCGAAGACCGGCAGCGTCGCCGCCGCCGGCATCAGCACGGGGCGCAGCGCACTGAGCCAGAGGCCGCCCGTCAGGGCGTGCACCGAAAGCAGCGTATAGGCGCCAAGGGCGATGCCGAGCCAGAACAGGAGGCCCACGAGCCAGCCCGCGATCGCGGTACCAGGCGATGGCCCCGCAAGACCCCAGAGCGCCAGCACGCCGGCCGCCGCCGTGCCTGCGAGAACGAAGGCCCGGGCACAGTGCCGGAACCCACCTCCGGCGGTCACGGCAGCCTCTCCCGCGCATCCGGCACGGCGGAGAGCTCCACGCCACGCGAGAGTTGCAGCGCGCGGATATAGGCGATGATCGCCCAGCGATCCGCCGGCTCCACCCGTGCGGCGTAGCTGTACATCACGCCATAGCCGTTGCTGATGACGTCGAAGAAGTACGCTGCCGGCGCGGCGCGCAGGCGCGATGTGTGGTAGCTCGGCGGGCGCGGGAAGCCGCGGCGGGGGATCATGCCATCGCCGTCGCCCGCCGGGCCGTGACAGGGCGCGCAATAGATGCCGAAACGCTCCTGTCCGCGTGCGAGCAGCGCCGGCGTGACAGGTGGCGGCTCGGCAGCAGCGGCCAGCCGCGCGAGGTCGCCGCGTGCCACTACGCCCTCCGGCAGCGGCCGCGCCGAGGTTCCATCGGGCCAGAGCGGCGCCGGCTCGTAGGTCTCGTATTTGCGCTGCTGCGTCATCTCCTGGCGGCAGCCGGCGAGCAAGGCGAGCGGCAGCAGGAGGGACGCGGCGCATCTCATTCGCCCCTCACTTCCCTGAGCGAGAGCGGACCGAGCCCATCGAGCAGCGCCGCAAGCCGCGCCGCATCCACATGCGGGTCCGCGACCGAGAGGAAGAAGCGGTCCTGGCTCGCGCGCTCGAAGCCACGGGCAGCGAAGGCGGGGTGGTGCAGCCGTGGCAGGCCGGTCGAGATCAGGAATGCGACGATGCCCGTGAGGGTGGCGCCGAGCACTGTGGCCTCGAAGGTCGGCACCAGGAAGACCGGCCAGCTGTGCAGCGGCCGGCCGCCTGAATTGATGGGGTAGTCCAGGACCGCGCTGTACCACTGCAGCCAGTAGGCGAAGGCGCCGCTGAGCAGCCCGCCGACCAGCATGGCCGGGCGGATGCGTGTCGGCCGGAAGCCGAGCGCCTCCGCCAACCCCTCGACAGGGAAGGGCGTGTGCGCGTCGAGGCCCTTGAACCCGGCCTCGCGGACGCGTCGCGCGGCGTCGAGCAGCGTCTCCGGATCGCGGAACTCCGCCAGCAGCAGGCAAGGGAGGCTCATGCACGCTCCTCCTTCTCCTGGTACAGGCGCTTGTTGAGGTCGTGCATCGCCACCGCCGGGAAGATGCGGACGAAGACAAGGAAGAGGAACGTGAAGAGGCCGATCGAGCAGAGCAGCGTCGCCCAGTCCCAGAAGGTCGGATAGAACAGGTGCCACATGCTGGGCAGGTGGCCGTGCGACAGCGTGTTCCAGATGATCAGGATGCGCTCGAGCCACATCCCGATGTTGATGAGGATGGTGACGAGGAACAGCGTCACCAGGTTCCGTCGTGCCGCGCGCAGCCAGAAGACCTGCGGAATCAGTACGTTGCAGGCCAGCATCCCGTAATAGATCGGCGCATAGGCCCCGGTGAACAGATGGCCCAGATGCGTCAGCTCCGCGCGCTCGCCGCCATACCAGCCGGTGAACCATTCGGTGGTGTAGGAGATGGCCATGGCCACGGAGCCGGCGAGCACGATCTTCGCCATGGCGTCGAAGTGGCGTGGAGTGATCACCTTCTCGAGGCCGAGTCCCCGTCGTAACAGGATCGCCAGCGTCACCACCATGGCGAACCCGGAGAACATGGCACCGATCACGAAGTAGGGCGGGAAGATCGTCTCCTGCCAGCCCGGCATCAGGCTCGCGGCGAAGTCCATGCCGACGACGCTGTGCACGGAGACGACGAGCGGCACCGCAAGTGCGGCCATCGCCCGGTAGAGCGCGTCATGCCGGTGCCAGTGCCGTGCCGAACCGCGCCAGCCCATCGACAGCACGCCGTAGGCGTAGCGCGCCGCACGGCTGCGCGCCCGGTCGCGCATGGTGGCAAGATCCGGAATCAGGCCCCAGTACCAGAACAGCAGCGAGAAGATGATGTAGGTGGAGATGGCCGCGAAGTCCCAGACCAGCGCGCTGCGCCACTGCGGCCAGACTTCCATCGTGTTCGGATAGGGCACCAGCCAATAGAACCGGTAGGGTCGCCCGAGATGCAGGATCGGGAACAGTCCCGCGATCACCGCGGCGAACAGCGTCATCGCCTCCGCGAAGCGGTTGATCGAGGCGCGCCAGTGCTGGCGGGTGATCAGCAGCAGGGCCGAGATCAGCGTCCCCGCATGGCCGATGCCTAGCCACCAGACGAAATTCGCGATGGCAAAGCCCCACACCACGGGCGTGTTGATGCCCCAGATCCCCACGCCCTGGATGAACAGCCAGGCGATGCATATGCCGAGGCCGAGCGTCATCAGCAGCGTGACAGCGAAGGCGATCCGCCAGGGGCGGCCGGTGCCACGCTCCAGCACCGGGTCGGCGACGACGCCGATCAGCTCGCCGTAGCTCGCCCCGGGCGGCAGGGGCGGCTCGCGCAGTGCGCTCCCGCTCACGCCGCGTCCCCCTCAAGCGCCGGGTTCGGGTTGCGCACGCGCTTGAGATAGGTGGTGCGCGGCTGCGTCCCGAGATGGCCGAGCAGCTTGTAGTGGTGCGGCTCCTGCCGCAGGCGCGAGGGCAAGGAGTCGGCCTTGTTCAGGTCGCCGAACAGGATCGCACTCGTCGGGCAGGCGGACTGGCAGGCGGTGACAACCTCGCCCTCGGCGATCGGGCGGTTCTCCTTCTTGGCCTCACGGCGCGCAGCGCTGATGCGCTGCACGCAGTAGGTGCACTTCTCCATCACGCCGCGGGCGCGGACCGTGACCTCCGGGTTGAAATGCGCGGCGACCACCGGCTCGCCGAGATTCTTGTATTCCTGCCCGTCGGCATAGCCGAAGAAGTTGAAGCGCCGCACCTTGTAGGGGCAGTTGGACTGGCAGAAGCGCGTGCCGATGCAGCGATTGTAGACTTGTACGTTCAGCCCCTCCTGGTCGTGCACCGAGGCGGCAACGGGGCAGACCGGCTCGCAGGGTGCCTTCTCGCAGTGCATGCAGGGAACGGGCTGGAAGCCAGGATGCGGCTCGCCGTCGATCTCCTGCCGGTAGGTATCGATGCGCAGCCAGTGCATGTCGCGGCCCCATTCCACCTCCTCGGGGCCGACCACCGGGATATTGTTCTCCGACTGGCAGGCGATGACGCACGCGTTGCAGCCGATGCAGAGCGTGGTGTCGATCACCATCGCCCAGGCATAGGTCTCGTAGGCGAACTCCGGATAGAAGGTCGGTGGTGGTTCCGACCTGGACGCATCGCCGGCGGCGCGCAGCACCTCCTCGAGCGGGATGACAGGCAGCAACTCGCGCGCCTCACCCTCAAGCCGCTGCTCCTCCTGCGCCAGCACTGGCGGCGCGCGACGACCGAGCGGTGTCAGCGCAACTCCCGGTACCGTCCATGGCGTGTCGGTGGTCCGCAGGACATAGGCGTTCACGCCCACCCCCTCGCCGATCGCCCCGACGCGCCGTCGGCCATAGCCCAGTGAAAGGGCGACAACGCCGGGCGCGATGCCTGGCTCGGGCATCACCGCCACCTCCAGCGAGCGCCCGCCCACCTCCAGCCGCACCACGTCGCCCTGGTTGAGGCCACGCGCCTCCGCCTCCTCCGGCGCGATCAGGGCGGCGTTGCCCCAGACCTGCCGCGTCAGGGGGCGCGGGCATTCCTGCAGCCAGGCATTGTTGGCGAAGCGCCCATCCCAGACGGAGGCGTCGGGTCGCAGCACCAGCACGAGCCCATCCGCGGCCGGCGCGGGCGGGACTTGCGGCAGGCGCGGCTCGGGCGGGTCGAACCGCGGCGCGGCGCTGCCCTCGACGATGCCTTCGTGCAGCGTGCGCCGCCACCAGACCTCGAATTCCTCCGGGGTGCGGCCCTCGGCCCAGGTCTCGCGCACCGCCGCATGAGCCGAGAGGTCGAGCCGCCCCTGCAGCAGGCCGAGCAATTCCGCCGTCGCTCGCGTCGCATAGAGTGGCCGGATCAGCGGCTGGACGAGGGAGGCCGTGCCATCCGTCGCGCGCAGGTCGCCCCATTCCTCCAGCGCATGCGGTGCAGGCAGGTGCCAGTCGCAGAGCGCAGCCGTCTCGTCGCGGTGCAGGCCGTGGTGGACGGCGAAGCGCACCTGTTTGCACGCGTTCAGGAAGTCGATATCGGCCGGTGCGTCATAGGCCGGGTTCGCGCCGCCAAGGATGAACAGCGTGTCCACCCGCCCGGCGCGCATGTCCTCGACGAGCGCCGCGAGGGGCATCGGCCCCTCCGCGCCCGCCGGGAACACCGGTGCGATCGCCTCCACCGGCGCGGCGAGCCGCTCATTGATCCAGTGCACCAGCGCATGCAGCTCCGGCGCAAGCGATTCCCCGGCCAGCACCAGCGCGGCGCCGTGATGCGCGCGGAGATCCTCCGCCGCGGCCTCCACGAAGCGCGCTTGCTTGGCGGCCAGCTCCGGCCTCGGCACCGGCGCGCCGAGCGCCGCGGCGAGCGCGAGTGCCACATCGCGCAGCATCGCCGGGGGGACGCGGAGCCGGTGATCGGCATTCGCGCCGGTCAAGGTGGTCGCCGGCTCCACCGCGTAGAGGCGCATGAACTCGGTCCGTCCGGCTCGCGCCAGGCGCCGCTCCGCAAAGGCGTGGCCGTTGCGGATCTGGTCCGGACCTGGCCCGAGCGGATCCGCGTCCAGCGCCAGCACCACCGCAGCACGGTCGAGCCGCGACAGCATGGAGACCGGCCGGCCGAAGGCGAGCTCTGCGCCACGGCGCGCATTCGCTTCGCCGATCGGCGCATGCGCATGCCAGACGAGGCCCGGGAAGCGTCCGCGCGCCGCCGCGATCAGCCGCAGCAGCGTGGGCGAGGTGATCGGGCCGGTCAGCAGCCGAAGCCCCTCCCCTCCCCGCGCCTCCAACGCCTCGAGGCGCGGCAGCAATGCGGCGAGGAATTCCTGCCAGGTCACAGGGCGGCCCGCCTGGCGGATCGTCCGCGAGCGGTCGGGGTCGTAGAGGCCGAGGATCTCCGCCTCGGCGAAGACGTCCGTCGCGCCAAGGCTCGCGGGATGGCCCGGGTTGCCTTCGATCTTGATCGGCCGGCCCTCGGCCGACGCGCAGATCACGCCACGGCCGTAGCCTTCCAGCGCCAGTGTCGTGGCAAAGCGCAACCCCGCGCCCGGCACCAGCCGCTCCGGCTGTTCGACATAGGGGAGGATCTCCTCCTCCGGCTCGCCGCAGCCCGAGAGCCCGCCCGAGATCGCTGCGGCGAGCAGCCCGAGCGCCGCCTGCCGGCGGGAGAGGACGGATCCGGCGCTCATCGGTGGCAGATCGAACAGTCGGTGAGGTGCTCGGTGCGGATCAGATAGTGCCGGATCAGTTCCCGGCCCCGTTCGCGCTGGTCCGGCGGTGGTGTCCAATGGCCGGCGAAGATCTCGTTCTCGGGCCGCAGATGCGCTTCCGGCTGGCGGTGGCAGTCCAGGCACCAGCCCATGGTCAGCGGCGCCGCCTGGCGCATCAGCGGCATGCGGTCCACCGGGCCGTGGCAGGTCGTGCAGCCCACGCCCTTGGCGATATGGATGCTATGGTCGAAATAGACGTAGTCAGGCAGCGCGTTCACCCGCCGCCAGCGGATCGGCTTGCCCTCGGCCAGGCTGCGGCGCACCGGCTCCAGCACCGCCGCATTCGTCCAGAGCTGGGAGTGGCAGGTCATGCAGGTATGCGTCGGCGGCAGGCCGGCGAAGCGCGTCTTCTCGACCGAGCCGTGGCAGTAGCGGCAATCGAGGCCGAGCCCGCCGACATGATGCTCGTGGCTGAAGGGCACGGGCTGGTTCCGCACCAGCGTCTGCCCTGTGACATAGGGCGTGTACTGCAGCGCCATCAGCAGGCCGAGCAGGATGGCAGGCACACCGACCAGCGAGACAAGGCCAAGGCGCGCGGCAAGCGTCGCCCATCGCGGGAAGAGTTGCGAGTCCGCGGTGTCGCGCGGCGGGCCGGACCCGCCGGCGTCATGAGCCACCGTTCATCTGCCCTGTCCCCAAGCAGAACGGGCGTCCCGCCGGCAACGGCCACCCTTGTATCGAACGCGCATCGCGCGGCGCGGTTCTCGGGCCCGCCATCCTGGCAAGCCCGCCCATCCGTGGCGGCCCGAGGGGACGTGGCGGCAGGCCCGAGGGAGGACGGGCCCGTTGGATTTTCCGGCTGAGCAGAGGGTCCAGGTCTCGCGCCGCCGCGTGGTTCGGGATCGCCTCTCGCTATCCTCCCGACATTGTCAGCAAGGCGACCATGGGCGGACCGGAACAGCTTCAAGCCTCCGAGGGACCGGAGGCGGCGGCTCGCGACCGGAACCTGGCGAGGGCGCGGCCCAGCGACGCTGCCCCGGCTTCGCCGATCCCCCCGGCTCGGAGGGCTTCAACTGCAGCACGCCGGCCACTGGCGCTGCGTCCGCGAATGCATGAAGGCAGCCCGCCTGAGAGGAGGCGGTTCTCGCAACCAGCCGGTATCAAGGGGCAAAAGGCCGGCCTCGCCCCGATTCCGCCTCAGATCGCCCGGAAGAGGTACTGCCCCAGAGTCTTGAAGCCGATGCGCACCAGAATGACGGTGTCCGAGGGGTAGAGGCTCGTCGTCGTCGGATCCTCGGCGAAGTACTTCGCGAAGCGGCCTTCCAGGATGAAGCACTCGTCCTCGTAGCCGGCGATGCCCTGGATGACCGCCGGGCGGTCGAGCCGCAGGTCGTACTTGCCGCTGAACGAGGCGCGCCAGTATGGCCCGATCCGGGCGGAGACGCCGAAGCCCACCTCCTCGCGCGTGCGCGCCGGGATCAGGTAGGGCACCGGGGGCGTCCGCAGATAGCCGGCCGAGAACGTCACCGGCCCGACTGAGAGGTTGGCCACCGCATCGGCGAAGTGCAGCTCGGACGGGCGCTCGCCGTCCAGCCGCACCCGGCCGATCATGTCGAACCAGGGCACCGGCGCCACCCGTGCACGCACGACATAGTCGGAAGCGCGGCGCTCCAGCCCCGATTCCGGGTAGGGGTTCCATTTGGGGTCAGTGAGGCTGAAGGACCGGCCGACGAGCCCCTCCACCTGCCCCCCATTCGGGAAGTCCCAGGCCGCGCGGAGGGCGGTGTCGATGCGCGTGCCGCCCTCCTGCCGGTCGCGGCCGGTGAAGCGGTTCAGCTCGAACAGGTTCGCATCGGTGAATTCGAAGTCGATGCTGTCCTCGTTCGGTATGTCGGTCTGCCGCCCCGTGTTCGGGCCGGTGACGAACTGCACGCGCGGCTCGATGGTCTGGGTGCCCCAGGCTCCGGCGCTGCGCACCAGTGGCAGGCGCCAGTCCACTGCCAGGCGGATATTGCCCAGGGCCTGGGTGCCGTTGGCATCCGGCAGATTGACGGGCGGCTCCTGCTGTCCGCGCGCGCGGTAGCCGATCGCCTCGCCCTGCAGCTTGAAGGTCCAGAGATCTCCGATCGGTCCGATCTCCGGCCGCTCCCAGCGCAGCCGGGTCGCCAGGCGCTGCGTCTCGC
>Ga0182748_1003406_pt1 | contig 13443 bp, 11 predicted proteins | sample eDN3rd37CKraftOP_FD_128877 | JGI IMG/M metagenome (GOLD analysis project Ga0182748, IMG submission 128877) | Enriched Organic Plus compost microbial communities from Emeryville, California, USA - eDNA 3rd pass 37_C Kraft OP (version 2) (version 2) ...
TCTTTCTGGCCCTGGGTGATGTGGCCGCGGCGGTGGACGAAGCTGCGGATATGGGCCGCGGCGGGCGCGGGCGCATCGGCGCCCGGCCCGCCGGGAGCCGGCCGGGCCGGCGAGCTGTCGCCGGGAAGGGGAGAAAAGGAGGTCATAAGCGGGATTGTAGTAAGTGCCGGCCCGCCGCGCAGGGCGGATCGGGGCCAAAGGGGCGCTATAATCGCCCGCTGCGCCGGGACCGGTATCAGCACGGCAGCGGCGCGCCGACGGCGGTCCGCGCGGGACCGTTCCGATTGGAACCCATGCGGGTGTAGTTCAATGGTAGAACGGCAGCTTCCCAAGCTGCATACGAGGGTTCGATTCCCTTCACCCGCTCCACTTCGACTTTCCAGGGCTGCTTTGCACGGCCGCGCCAAACGGCGCACTTCCGCCTGGCTTCGTATCGCGCGCTGAATAGCCTGTCTGTCGCCCGCGGTCCCTCTTTGCCGTCCCGGCCTGGCACGTTAAACGGCTCCCTTGTCTTCGGTATTCTGCTTCTGGCAGAAAGCCGCTATCCGCACGGGCGCCTGCTGCTTGAACTAATCGGGTACATTTCCGCTTCCAAAAGCCGCCGTTGCGCGAGCCTTCAATTACTGGCTGGAAATCAATGGAACCTGCCGAAATCATCGAAGCCCTGGGCATGCAGCGTCATCCCGAAGGCGGCTGGTTTGTCGAAACTTTCCGTGATGCCCGTGGCGAGGCCCGGGCGCATTCGACAGCGATCTATTACTTGCTGGAAGCCGGCGACTGCTCTCACTGGCACCGGGTGCGCGACGCAGCGGAAGTCTGGCATTTTTATGCCGGCGATCCTTTGCTGCTGAAGATTTCCGATGGTGGCAGGACCGAAGAGATCACGCTGGGCACTGACCTGGCCGGGGGCGAGCGGTCGCAGGCCGTGGTGCCTGCCGATTTCTGGCAATCCGCCCGGCCGCTGGGCCGTTTCGCATTGGTGGGCTGCACCGTGGCGCCCGGGTTCGAGTTTGCCAGCTTCGAATTGGCTCCCCCCGGCTGGAGTTCCGGGGAAAGCTGAGCCGCGCTAGGCTTGCCGGGCGAGGTCGGGCAGCTCGCGTTGGGTTGAGCGGGCTTGCAGGAACTTTGACAGCACCCCCCAGGTGTAGCGTCCTGCCTTGCGTTCCAGGAAATCCGCGAACTGCAGCTTGGCGCCGGGGTCCGCATGATCCGAAATCACGCGCAGGACCGCGTAGGGAATTCCGAACTCGTAGCAGACCTGGGCCATGGCGGCGCCTTCCATTTCGACGCACAGCACGTCCGGCAAGCGCTGCCGGATTTCGCCGCCGCGCTCCGCATCACTGACAAAGATATCGCCCGTCGCGATGACGCCCTGGTGCAGGCCAGGCTTGCGCGTGCCGGCCGCTTCGCCCGACGGGCTTTGCCCGGCCTCGATGGCCAGCTCTTCCAGAAAGGCTGCGGCATGGCGAGCGAGCGCCAGGCTCAGCGCCTGGTCCGGCTCGAACTGCGAGCGGCCCAGCATGGGCACTTCGTAGCGGTCGAACAAGGGCCGGGCATCCAGGTCATGCTGCATCAGGCGGCTGGCCACGACGATATCGCCGATCCGGACCGAAGGGTGGATGCCGCCTGCCAGTCCGGCGAAAACCACCTCGGTGACGCCGAACGTTTCTATCAGAATGGCGGTGGTCGTTGCCGCGGCGACCTTGCCGATACGGCTGAGGGCTACCACGCAGGGCTGGCCGGCGATGTCGCCCAAATAGAAGTCGCGCATGGCGACTTGCTGTACGGTCATCGACGGCCCCATGGCGCCGACCAGGCCCTCCAGCTCTTTCGGCATGGCGGCCATGATGGCCAGCCGTTCTGTTCGCGCCGTCGGGCGCAGATTGTTTTCCATAGTGATAGGTGTGCGGTCGAGAGGCTTCGGTTGGATGGAAGTGAGGAGGCGGTCACGCGGATTCGTTACTTGCCGCGGCGCCAGGGTTATGCGCCAGCCCGGCTGTTCCTGCTTCGTTCAGCGCCAGGTTGTTCGCACCGCTTGAGCAGGGCTCTTCGCGGGCGCCGCACCGGGCGGGCAGGCTGCCCCGGCGCAGCGGCGGCGGGACGCCCGGCGCAGGCCGGCGGGAAATGCGGCATAATTTACCTATTTGCGCGGACATAGGGCGGTTTTGGCGGGAGATCGCCCGGCATTATCCCGCGCGAATGCAGAAAATGACAGCTTTGAAAGGCCGCGCACTGCCCGCGCCGCGCGCCTTTGTCTGCTGGTTGGGGAGGACGCCATGTCTGCCGACGCCCTCTTCCAATTGGGGATCGTCTCAGTTGCCCTGAACACCTCCAAAACGGAAGAACATTCCGGTCGCGCTTTGCGACGTTTCCTGGCGCACGACCGCGCGATGCGGTGTCGTGGCCTTCATCCCCGTTCGCCACGGCCCGGCCAGGCCGATTCGTTCCTGCCCGGTCGACGCCGGGCAGCCCCGTCGTGCCGGCTGGCCGGTTATCGCGAGCGAATGCCTACCTAGCCTGTCGCGCCCGGCAGCGTCGTTACGCTGCCGGCGTCGTGCCGTGGCGGCAGGCGCGCACGCCCAGGCGGCAGCAGTGTCCGGCGTAACGCTTCTGCATGGATAGGCTGGCCGGCCTGTGCCCCGGTTGCTTGCGAAGGCCGCGAACCGATCACTTTGTCCGCATATTCATTTGATGATTCGCACACCTTATTACCTTGTCGATAAAGCCGGCTTGCAGCGCAACCTGCGGGTGGCGGCGCAGCTGCGCGAATGGTCGGGCGCCAGGATTCTATTGGCGCTGAAATGCTTTGCCACCTGGCCGGTATTCGACCTGATGCGTGAGCACCTGGATGGCACCACGTCGTCTTCGCTGTACGAGTTGAGGCTGGGGCGGGAGAAGTTCGGGGGCGAGACGCACGCGTACAGCGTGGCCTGGTCCGACGACGATATTCCGCAAGCGGTCGCATACGCCGACAAGATCATTTTCAATTCCATTTCCCAGCTGGAGCGCTACCACGCTCAGGCCAAGGGCGTGCCCTGCGGCCTGCGCATCAATCCCTCGGTCAGCGCCGCGGCCTACGACCTGGCCGATCCCGCGCGGCCCTACAGCCGCCTGGGCGAACCCGACCCTGAGCGTATCGCCGCGGTGGTCGATCGCCTGGACGGATTCATGATCCATAACAATTGCGAGAACCGCGACTTCGGACGTTTCGACGAGTTGCTGACCCGGGCCGAGGAACGGTTCGGCGATCTGTTCGAGCGGATCCGATGGATCAGCCTGGGCGGTGGCATTCATTTCACGGCGCCCGGCTACCCGCTGCAGGACCTGGGCCGCCGTCTGCGCGCTTTTTCGGAGCGCTATGGCGTGCAGGTCTACCTGGAGCCGGGCGAGTCCATCGTGCAGGACAGCGCCACGCTCGAGGTGACCGTGCTGGATACGCAATTCAACGGCAAGCCCATCGCCGTGGTCGATGCCGCCACCGAGGCGCACATGCTGGATCTGCTGATCTACCGCCTGAGTGCGCGGGTCGAGCCCAACGCGGGACCGCATCGCTATCTGGTGTGCGGCAATACCTGCCTGGCCGGCGACATCTTCGGCGAGTTCGATTTTCCCGAGCCTCTGGCGCCGGGATCGCGCCTGTCCCTGCGCGATGCCGCCGGCTACACCATGGTGAAGAAGAACTGGTTCAACGGGGTGCGCATGCCGTCCATCGCCATCAAGGAGCTGGATGGCAGCGTGCGGGTAGTGCGCGAGTTCGGGTATGAGGATTATGTCGACAGCCTGGGCGCCTGAGCCTGGCGAGCAGCTTTCCGCGTATCTTCGGTCGTGAAGGGAGGCCCAAGGATGAAGAAAAACGTATTGATCATAGGAGCCGGCGGCGTGGCCCGCGTGGTGGCCCACAAGTGCGCGCAGAACAATGTGGCGCTCGGCAATATCCATATCGCATCGCGCACCCTGTCGAAGTGCCAGGACCTCGTGGACTCGATTCATGCCATGGGCAATCTGCAGCGGCCGGGCACGCTGCAGGCGCATGGGCTGAATGCCTTCGACGTGCAGGCCACCGCAGCCTTGATCCGGTCGACGGATAGCCAGATCGTGATCAATGTCGGGCAGTCGTTCGTCAATATGTCGGTGCTGTCAGCCTGCATCGAGACCGGCGCGGCCTATATCGACACCTCCATCCATGAAGAGCCGGACCGCGTCTGCGAACAGCCTCCGTGGTACGCCAACCACGAATGGCGCCGCCGGGAAGACTGCGCCAAGGCAGGTGTGACGGCCGTGCTGGGCATCGGCTTCGATCCGGGCGTGGTGAATGCCTATGCGCGCCTGGCAAAGGACGAGTACTTCGACACCATCGACGCCATCGACATCATCGATACCAATGCCGGCGCGCACGATCGCTACTTCGCCACGAACTTCGACCCCGAGATCAATTTCCGGGAGTTCACGGGCACGGTATGGTCCTGGCAGAACCGCCAATGGACCGCCAACAAAATGTTCGAGGTCAAGAAAAGCTGGGACCTGCCGGTGGTCGGCAGCCAGACCACCTACCTGACCGGCCACGACGAGCTGCATTCCTTGTCGTGCCTGATGGACATCCCCAACATCCGGTTCTGGATGGGGTTCTCCGACCATTACATCAACGTGTTCACCGTGTTGAGCAAGCTGGGCCTGCTCTCCGAAAAACCCGTGCGCCTGCCCGGGGGCGGCGAAGTGGTGCCGCTGCAGGTGATCAAGGCCGTCTTGCCCGATCCGTCGTCGCTGGCCCCTAGCTATCGCGGCTATACCTGCATCGGCGACAAGGTGCAGGGCGTGAAGGACGGCAAGCGGCGCGAGGTACTCATTTACAACGTTTGCGACCATCACGCCTGCTACCGCGAAGTGGGCAGCCAGGCGATTTCGTATACGGCGGGGGTGCCCGCCGTTGCCGCCGCGCTGCTGGTTGCCAACGGCGCGTGGGACGTGCGGCGCATGGCCAATGTGGAAGAACTCCCGCCCTGGCCGCTGCTGGGGCAGATGGAGCGCATGGGGCTGCGCACCCGCGTAAAGGACGAGCACGGCGATCGTTCCGTGTTCGCCGACGCGGACGACCCCGAGGCGGACCAGGCCGCGGGCGCCGCAGTGCGCAGCCGGGCGGCATTGGCTTGAGTCTGCGGGGGAGGCCCGCGCCGGGCGGAATGGGAAGACCGGAAGGCTTACACCGTGCCCGCCTGTTTCAGCGTGGCCAATTGCTCTTCGGACATTCCTAGCAGTTCCCGATAGACATCGTCGTTGTGTTGCCCGAGGGCGGGCCCCAGGCTGTCGAGCGAGCCGGGCGTTTCGGAAAGGCGGGCGATCACGTTGGGGACGATGACTTCGCCGATGTCCGGATGCTGCAAGGCGACCAGCGTGTCGCGCGCCTTGAACTGGGGGTCCGCGAAGATGTCCGCGATACTGTTGAGCGGGCCGATCGGCACGTCGCCCGCCTCGCAGCGCGCGATGACCTCCGCGCAGTCCAGGCTGCCTATCCAATCGGCCACGATGCGGTTGACCTCCTCGCGGTGCTCGACTCTCGCGTCGATGTGGGCATAGCCCCCTGGCGCCAGCAAATCCGGTTTATCCATGACCGCGGCCAGGCGTGCGAACATGCGGTCGGTGGAGCAGGCCAAGGCGACCCATTTGCCGTCGCGCGTGCGGTAGTGGCTGTGCGGCACCGCGTTAACGGTATCGGCCCCCATCCGCTCTCGCACGAAGCCGGTCCTGGCATAGGCAGGCGCCAGTTCGTCCAACATGCGGAAGATGCCCTCATACAGCGATACGTCCACCGTCTGGCCGACGCCATAGCGGTCGCGGCCGATGAGTGCCATCAGGGCGCCGATGGCGGCATGAAGGCCCGCGATGTAATCGCCCAGTGAGGTCGACCCGGGCACCACCGGCGGACCGTCCGGTTCGCCAGCCAGGTAACTCAGGCCGGCATAGGCGTGCGCCACGCGCGCGTAGCCCGGCTTGTTCTTGTACGGCCCGGATTGCCCGTAGGCCGAGATCCGTACCAGCAGGATGTCCGGCTTGACGGCCTTGAGTGCCTCGGGCCCCAGGCCCCATTTTTCCAGGGTGCCGGGGCGGAAATTCTCGACCACGACGTCGCAATGGGCGATCAGCTCCTTGGCGATGCGCAGGCCCTCGGGCTGCCGCAGATCCAGGGTGATGGACTTCTTGTTGCGGGCTTCGTTCAGGAAATTGAGCGTGCAGCCAGCCTCGGTCATGGTGCCGAAGCGGCGAAACGGATCCCCCTTGCCAGGCTCCTCGACTTTGATGACTTCGGCACCGAATTCGGCCAGGATGGAGGCGCAGAAGGGGCCGGCGATCATCGTGGAAAGATCCAGCACGCGATAGCCGCTCAACGGACGGCGCTGTTCAGCCATGGCTGCCACTCCCTGCCGCATCGTTGCCTGCGAGCGCGCCCGTGCGTTGCGCGCGCGCAAGTATGCGTTGGGCGCGCACGGCCACCGGTGTATCGATCATCCGGCCTTTATGGGCGACCGCGGCGCGGCCTTGCTTGACCGCGTCGTCGAACACGGCGAGCACTTCGCGCGCCCAGGCGATTTCCTCCGCGGTGACGCCGAAGGCTGCATTGAAGATCGGGATTTGGCGGGGGTTGACGGCGATCGTGCCGGTGAATCCCAGTTGCCGGGAGTCGCGCGCCACGGTGGCGAGCGTTTCTTCGTCCGAGATCTCGACGATCGTTCCTGCGACGCCCCACGCAGCCAGACCGCGCGAGCGGGCGGCGATCGCCAGCAGCTGCGCGGGCACTGTCATTGCCGCCGGAGTGGGACGCACGCCCAGCCCGGCGCTATAGTCCTCCGACCCGAAGACCAGGGCAACCACGGAAGGATCTGCCTGCGCCAGTTCGCCGATCGAATGAATACCCAGGGGCGTTTCCACCAGCAGGGCCAGGGCGATCGGCTGTTCGCGGCCGGCAGCCGTGGCTTGTTCGGCGAGAACAGCGGCTACCCTGCGGACCTGTTCGGCTGACTCAGCTTTCGGCAGCATGATGCCGGTCAACTCCGGTATGGCGGCTGCGCGCAGATCGTCGTCCAGAAGGTCGGCGGTATTGTTGACCCGCACATAGGTGGGAAGGTGGCGCGCGATCGCGCGGACCGCGTCGGCCACCGCGCGGCGGCCGTCGGCTTTGCGCTCAGGCGGTATGGAGTCTTCCAGGTCTACGATGATCGCGTCCGCCCCGCGCAGATGCGCCTTTTCGATGTAAGCGGGGGACAGGGCCGGCACGAACATGATCGAGCGCACGTCCTGGGCCTGTGCTAGTGCGGGATATTGCATGGGTGGGAATCGTCCTTAATGAAGAGAGGCAAGGATCGGGAATACGGGTCAGTCTTCGACGAAGGTGGTGAACTCGTCCAGCTCGCAACGGGCCGGCTGGTAGCGATTGATGGGCGCCGTCGGATCGTGGTAGCCGAGCGCCATGCCACAGACCACCAGCTCGGACTCGGCAATCGATAATTCGCGGCGCACGATATCGGGGTATGCCGCGATCGACCCTTCGGCGCAGGTGTGCAGGCCGAGACTGCGGGCGGCAAGCATGGCGGTCTGAAGAAACATGCCGTAGTCCAGCCAGCTGCCGTGGCTCAGGGCCCGGTCCATGGTGAAGACCAGCGCTGCGGGTGCGCCGAAGAACTGATAGTTGCGTACGCGGTATGCCCGCAGGCGTTCGGTGTCGCCACGGCCTATGCCGAGCAGGGAATAAAGCCCCAGCCCGCAGGCCCGGCGACGGCGCAGGTGCAGGTCCGGCAGGGGCTGCGCGTAGTGCTGGTACTCCGGCCGCAGTGGCTGGTCTTCCAGGTATGCGACGCTCAGCGCGGCGGCGAGCCGCGCCAGCGCCGGCCCACGCAGCACCCATACCCGCCAGGGCTGGGTATTGGAGCCGCTGGGAGCCGTGGCGGCGGTGCGCAGGATCCGTTCGATGGTTGCCCGCGACACGGGCGTGTCGAGATACGCACGGACCGATCGCCGGGTATAGGCCGCTTCTTCGAGCGTGACCGCGGCCTGGTCGACGGAGGGATGGGCGTTCATTGCACGGAATACCGTTCTAATTTGGCCTCATCGAGCCGCACGCCCAATCCCGGCGCATCGCAAGCCCGGATGACGCCGTCCTTGCCGACCATCGAGCCGTGCACCAGATCGTCCTGGTAATAGTCGAGCGGCGAGCCGTAGACGCCGCTGCATTCGATGTCCACGTTGCGTGCATGCAGCGCGAAGTGGTGGATCGCGGCCGCGCCTATGCCCAGGGGCAGCATGCTTCCCAGGGTACAGCGCACGCCAGCGGCCTCGCACGTGGCATGTATGGTCTGGGCTCCGGCCAGGCCGGACTTCGGTATCTTGATGCAGATGAGATCGGCGGCCGCCATGGAAAGCAGGCGGAATACGTCGTGCGTGGTGTAGGCAGCCTGGTCGGCGCAGATCGGCGTATCGAGCGCCGCTGCCAGACGGGCCATGCCTTCGCAGTCCCAGCGCGGCAAGGGCTGCTCGATGTATTCCAGGTCGAAGGCTTCCAGCTTGCGCAAGCTTCTCAAGGCATTCGCCGCGTCGTAGCCCTCGTTGCAATCGGCGCGTATGCGGGCCTGCGGACCGACCGCGCGCCGCACCGCCTGCACGCGCTCATAGTCCATGGCGGGCGACACGCCGATCTTGATTTCGAAGTTCCGCACGCCTGCTTCATAGGCCGTCCGGGCGCAGGCCGCCATGTTCTCGGGCGTATCCAGCCAGATATCCGCTTCGGGCAGCGCAATCTCGCGGCGGAACAAGCCGCCCAGCATCTGGTACACGGGAAGGCCGAGCACCTTACCGGCGAGATCGTGCAAGGCGATATCCATGCCGGCCTTGGCGCACTGGTTTCCTGGTACGGCCGTCTGGACGGTGGCCAGCAGCGTCGGCAGGTCGAGCGGGTCTTTTCCGAGCAGACGCGGCTCGAACTCCCGCGTGACGATATCGACGATCGACCTCTGCGTATCGGCATCCGTGGCGGCGACGGGAGAGGCCTCTCCCAGGCCTTCCACTCCGGTATCGGTGCGGCACCGGATAATGACATTGCGGCCCGACGGGATCGCGCCGGAGGCGATCTGGAATGTCCCGCGCAGGGGAACGGCGACGGCGATGGCCTGGACTTGGACGATTTTCATGGCTGGAGATACCGGCAGCATTGGGCGGGCAGGCGGACCCATGTCCGCTGTCCCGCTTCGTATCGTGCGGACGGCTGCGCCGATACGCGCAGCACGATGTCCGATTCGGCAAGCCCCACGAGATAGTCCCGGCACTCGCCCAGAAACGTGGCGCGCCGGATTTCTCCCGCGACCACGTTGGCCGTGTCAGCCGGCCGTGCTTGCCAGGGATGCAGGGCGATGTCATGGGGCCGGATGGCGACTATGGCATTGTCCGTATCGGCGTGCGGCGCCGTGCCCGCTTCCACGCCCAGGGGCGCGGCGCCGAGCCAGGTTTGGCCCTGGGCATGCCGGCAGCGCAGCACGTTGTTGGAACCGATGAAGCTGGCAACGAACTCGGTCTGCGGTCGATCGTAGAGGTCTTCCGCCGTGCCGGCCTGCTCGATGTGTCCGCGATGCATCACGACGATGCGGTCGGCCGCGACCATGGCTTCCGCCTGGTCATGCGTGACGTACAGGCTGGTTATGCCGAACTCGTCGTGCAAGCGGCGAATCTCGAAGCGCATTTCTTCGCGTAGATGCGCATCCAGGTTCGACAGCGGTTCGTCCAGAAGCAGGATCTCCGGTTCGACGACCAGCGCGCGCGCCAGCGATACGCGCTGTTGCTGGCCGCCGGACAGCTGGGCCGGATAGCGGTCGCCGAGTTTCTCCAGGCGCACCACGGCCAGCATCTGCCTGACCTTGCGTTCGATGTCGGCCCGCTTCATGCCGCGCAGGCGCAAGCCGAACGCCACGTTCTCGAAAACCGTCAGGTGCGGCCACACGGCATAGGTCTGGAAGATCATCGACATACGGCGCTGTTCGGGCGGGACCACCATCGTGGGGCTCGACAGCAGCCTGTCGCCCACGCGGATTTCGCCGGCCGAGGGCGCGTCGAACCCGGCGACCATGCGCAATGTGGTGGTCTTGCCGCAGCCCGACGGGCCGAGCAGGGCAATCAGTTCGCCGGCAGCGACGTGCAGGGTCAGGTCGTCGACCGCGGCTGTGGCGTCGAACTGCTTGCGCAGTCCCATTATGCTGATTCCAGCCATGTGTTGGTCTCCTCAGGCGTGGCTCTTGGCCAGAAAGCCGCCTTTCAGCAAGGCGTAGCCCAGGCCGATGACGGCGACATTGATCAGGAGCAGGATGCAACCCAGGGCGGATAGCGGCCCCCACGCTCCGGTTTCGTACAGGTCGAACACGGTTACCGAAATGACGGTCGTGTTGTTGGTGAACAGCAATATCGATGAACTCAGCTCGCGCAGGGAGAACGTGAATACCAGCAGCCATCCCGCGAGCGCGCCGTTGCGGATAAGCGGCAGCGTCACCCGGCCGAACGTGCGCAGCGACGTGGCGCCGGCGATCCGCGCGGCTTCTTCCAGTTCGGGGCCGATGGCCTGTACCGCCGTGGAGGCGTTCATATAGGCCAGCGGCAGGAACTTCGTCATGTAGGCGATGAGCAGAATGCTCAGCGTGCCGTAGAGCACCATGGGCGGCGTCGTGTAGGCGGCGAACAGGCCGACTGCGAACACGATGCTGGGGATGACCATGGGAGCCATTGCCAGGAAGCCCAGCGCTCGCGCGCCGCGCACCAGCCGACGCTCGGAGATGTAGGCCACGATACCGCCCAGCGCCACCGCGAGCGTGGCGGCCAGGGTTGCCAGCAGCAGACTGTTGAAAAGTGCCTTGCGAGTGGCATCCACGCCAAACAGGACGAAGCGGAAGTTCTCCAGGGTAAGGTTGTCCAGGTGCAGTCCGGCCGACCAGTTCTTGGTTATGGCGTAGCCGAACAGCATTACGTAGGTCATGACGATCGACGCCAGGACGACCAGCAGGCAGAAGCCGAATATGGGCCATCTGAGCCACCCCAGCTGTACCTGCCGGGGGGCGGTCGACTTGCCCGTCACGGTAACGTGGCTGCGCCGGCCCAATACCGTTTTCTGGAGCACCAGCAGCACCAGCGTCGTCAGCAGCATCGGCAGGGCCAGGGCAGCGGCCACCCCCAGTTCAGGAGGAAACTGGAACAGCGCCCAGATCTGAGTGGTGAGCACGTAGATGCGCGCGGGCACCCCGATCATGGAAGGGCTGCTGAAGAGCGCGAGGGCTTCCAGGAAGGACAGGATAAAGCCGGAGATGATCGCCGGCATCACCAGCGGCAAAGTGATGCGCCGCATCGTGTGCCAGCGGCCCGCGCCCAGCATGGAGGCGGCGTCCTCCAGTTCTGCGGCCACATTCTTGAGCGCCGCGGAAATGATCAGGTAGGCGAAGGGGAAGCACTCGAGCAGGGTGACGAACACCATGCCAGGCATGCTGAAGATGTTGAACAGAGGCTGGTCGCTACCAGTGAGTGCCCTGAAGGCGACATTGATCAGCCCTGCATTGGGCCCGGCCAGGAATATCCAGGCGATCGCGGTCAGGAAGCCGGGCGTGACCAGTGAGCCGATGGCCAGCAGGCCAATCAGCCGCCGGCCCGGCATGTTGGTGCGCGCCGTCGCCCATGCCATCGGCGCGGCGACCAGCACGCTCAGGATACCGACGCTGGAGGCCAGCACCAGCGAATTCCACGCGGCCACGCGGAACCGTTCCGCGCCGAATGCCCGCGCATAGTTGCCCAGGGTCGCAACGCCGTCGCTATCCTGAAAACTGACCGCGACCAGCTTGCCTATGGGCCAGACGATGAGAACGACCAGGACAGCGATGGCAATGCCCCACGCCACCCCGGACAGGCTGCGTCGGGGTCGCGCGGCGCTGGCCTGGCCGGCCGTGGCATGCAGCATTGCGTGGCTCATTGTCAGCCGCCGAACAGATCGCTGAACTTCTGCTTGGCCTGCTTGACCTGCTCCGTGGCTTCCGCAGGCGAGAGCGTCAGCACCTTGATGTCCTTCAGGCTGGGGCGCCCGGCCGGATACTGGGTGTCCGGATGCGGAACGAGCCAGTTGAACTTCGCCACTTCGGTTTGCGACGGCGCGCTATGCAGCCATTCGAGCAGAACCTTGCCCGCGTTGGGGTGGGGCGCATCGGCCACGAGCCCCGCGTACATCGCGTTGACGACAGTGCCTTCCTTGGGGTAGACGATATCGACAGGCTTGCCGGCCTTGCGGTCGGAGATGAACAGCGCATCCGTTCCCTGGATGGCCACCGCCCGCTCGCCGCCGGCCACAATCGGGTTCAGCGTGAACTGGGACCCGGCTTTGACCATGACGTCGTTCTGCTTGAGCTTTTCGAAAAATTCCCAGCCCAACAGCTTGGACAGAATGGCGACTGTTTCCGTGAATCCCCCGCTGTAGCTGGAGTGCGGCATGACGATCTTGCCCTTGAAGCGCGGATCCGTCAGGTCGGCATAGCTGGTCGGCACGTCCTGGCCCGACAGCGCCTTGGTGTTGTAGCCCAGGCCGTTGGCGATCAGGAAATGCGCGTAGTAGAAGCCGTCTTCGTCCTTGTACTGGTCGGCGTAGTGGGTGGCGCCCTCCGGGGTGTACTTGACCAGCCAGTTTTTCTTTTTATATACCGACTCCCACACGCTCTGGTCCGAGTGGCTGATGATATCGACCGAATGGATGCCAGCCATTCTTTCCTGCGAAAGACGGGTCAGCGCCGGCCCCGTGCTGACGCGCACGAACTCGGCCTGGATCTGCGTCATCTTCTGGAATTGATCGGTGATGAGCGAGCATTCCTCGGCGCGCAGGCTGCACCAGAAAACGACCTTGCCTTCCTTGCGCGCAGCGTCGAGCAGGCTTTGCTCCACCTTGAAACCGGGGGCGAGTTCGACCTGCGCGGCCTGGCTCGCCCAGGGAGCCAATGCTGTCAGCCCGGCCAGGGCTGCAATTGCAAGGCCTTTCCTTCTCTTGTTGCATGTGTGGTTCATGTCGTCTCCATTCTGAATGTCGTCTTCACCTGTCGCCGTGTGGCTCGACGGTGCTGCTGCGGAAATGCCGGTATGCTTCCGGCGGAATCAGGACGCGGGCCGCTTGCCGCCCAGGCGTGCCTCGATCAGGGTGGGGCCGTCCGACTGAACGGCGGCTGCCAGTGCGGTGGCGAATTCTTCCGCCGTGCCGGCCGATACGGCGCTCATGCCGAGCGACGAGGCCAGGCCGGTCCAGTCGATCGCTGGGTCGGTGAGATCGAACATGCGTGCGCCCTTGGGGCTGAGCGGCTCGATTCCATGCCGCTTGACCTCGTAATCCAGGATGGCGTAGCGGTCGTTGCGCAGAATCACGTTGACGACATTCAGGCGCTCGCGCACTTGGGTCCA
>Ga0182748_1003414_pt1 | contig 13426 bp, 17 predicted proteins | sample eDN3rd37CKraftOP_FD_128877 | JGI IMG/M metagenome (GOLD analysis project Ga0182748, IMG submission 128877) | Enriched Organic Plus compost microbial communities from Emeryville, California, USA - eDNA 3rd pass 37_C Kraft OP (version 2) (version 2) ...
CCGAGCCGGAAGCGAAACTCTCGCCGGCCGAGAAGCTGGAGGCGCGCGTCGAGGAGATCGCCGAGCTCAACATCGCCGACGCCCGCCTGCACGCCAAGGCGGCGGCTTCCGAGAAGCGCGCCGAAGCGCGCGCCAAGGGCTACGAAGGAGAGGCGTGCGGGGAGTGCGGGAATTTTACTTTGGTGAGAAACGGCACGTGCATGAAGTGCGATACGTGTGGGTCAACGACGGGCTGCTCTTAAAGAGCAGCCGCGTGGGACGAAAAACGACGGGGCGCTCATGAGAGCAGCCGCAGGACAGCGCATCAATCGAATGCCGAAGTGAGCAGGGGGAATATTGCTTCAAGAATAGGAGAATTGTTGTGTCTGCTGACAAGCGCGTACCCGGACGTTCTGATGAAGACGTTCGCAGGATTGCCGATCGGACCAAAAACGACTACGGCGCCTCCAGGCGCCGACCAGTTAATATTATTCGCCATCTCGAATCTGGGTCGGTGCTGACCATTTATGGCCGAAAGCGGTTGGTTTTTGTCGTTGTTGACGACGATGAGCTCGGCGACGTAGACGCGAAAACCGAGTTCGCGCAAGGCGTGGTCACTATTACCTGCAAGCGTGGTGTTCGAGACCGTGCGGAGATGGGGGTTGGGCGCGATCGGATGACGCTGGCCCATGAGCTTGGCCATGCCGTACTGCACCACAGCGTTCCCTTATTCAGGCTGGTCGGCGCGGCCGGCGCATCCAATATTGCCAAAGAAGCTGCATACACTTCGGCCGAACATCAAGCCAAGGTATTCGCCGCAGCCTTCCTCATTCATGATGAGGAAGCCGCCCAAATGGCCAACGCGGACGAAATTTCAGTTGAGTTCGGCGTCAGCCTGCAAGCGGCGGCAATCTGTTTCGATCGCTTGATTCGCAAGGCAGAACGCCAACGGACGGCGGCTCGGGTAAGAAGAATTGCTGACCAAACGATCAATCAGCTGAACGGACAAGCCGCAAAGCCAAGTATTTATCTCGACGCTGCATGCGGAAGCTGTCATCGGCAAACGTTAATCCCGATCGGCAGCGATAAGGTACTTTGCGACACGTGCGGGTTTGCAGGTGACCGCTTCCAGGATGGTGACCCTGCCGCCTAGCCCAGAGCGGGTTAGCGCAGCGTAATTCGCCTACCACAAATACAGCAAGCGTAGCCCGGCTGAGTCGTAGCCCGGATGAGCGCAGCGAAATCCGGGACCGCCCTTCCCGCATTTCGCTCTCGCTCATGCGGGCTAGAAACCGCGCCCTATTCCGCCGCAGCCATCGCGTCCCTCGGGTTCACCATCTTCACGATGGCATCCGCGCTGTCATCGGCAAATTCCGGATCGCGTTTGAGCTGTTCGAAGCTGCGCGGCGCGGGGATCGCCTCGCCGTCGGCGCGCATGGCGGCGAAGTGACCGGCGAGCGTTTGCGCCCCGTTCGCCACCGCCTCCTCCGAACGTATCGCCGGCCGAAATGCAGCCGGGCACGTCGGGAAAGCTAACGCCATAGCTCGTGCCTTCGTCTTTGTGCACCAGGGCGATATAGGCGGACATGCGAGACTCCATCAATCCCGGCCAACCGGGTCGGGCCTTCGGCCGGCCCGCGCACAAGCCTTTTGCCGGGCATCCACGTCTTTGCGGCGGTTGAGCACAGCGACTATGCCAGATCGGCCTCATGCTGAGGAGCGTTGCGAAGCAACGCGTCTCGAAGCATGTGGCCGCCCCATCCTTCGAGACGCGCTCCTGCGGAGCGCTCCTCAGGATGAGGCGGAGCGCGCGTTGGGTGCCGATGACCGTCGCCGAAGGTTTTGAAAATCCTGGCTCAAAAAAAACTTATCCCCGGTCCGCCAAACGGGCTTATATTCCTTCCCGTCCGGTCCGCCGAGGGCGCTCTCATGAGGCGTCATGACAGCGGGACCGCCCGCAAGGGGCCGTCGAAGGGGCAACCCTTCAATGGTGACGCGGCGCCCGCGGGCGCGAGGGAACGCACCTCGCGCGCTCGGGCGGCGCCGGGGCTCCGCTCGCGGGCACTAAGACCCGCCGCCAGGAGCTGGCTGACGATGCCGAGCCTTCGGGCTCCTTCGGAAGCGCGGCCCGGACGCCGGAAAGACGCCGCCGGTGGCGCGCCGAGAGGCGCCGCGCACTGGCAACAGTGCGCGCCCATCAGCAATGGCTGCGCCGCTTGGCGCGCCATCCCCTCACCCATGCGGTGAGGGAAAAGGGAATACGGCCTACCCGGGGCCGTCAAAGAATACGGGCGGCGGAGCGTTGGCTGCACGCCGGCTGTTTGACAATCGCATCCGGGAGAAACGGCGGAGAAAGACGTTGCGTATCGCTTGCGCGCGGGCGGACATCCGGCGCGCAAGGCGGCCGCGCGCGACGAGCGGGGCGCGGACGTCCGAACGAACCGGCTAGCGCTTCGCCTTCTCGGCCTTCGCGGCCTTCTCGGCCTTCGCGCGCTTGACGGCCTTGACGGCCTTCGCGTCCTTCGCCTCGTCCTTGTTCATGTTGAAATAGACCGGCAGCAGCCAGGACGGCAGAACCAGCGGCAGGCCCTCGCGCAAGATGCGCAGCGTATTGGCGTGCTGCTGCGCGATCTGCTCGGCCTCGGTCATCGGCTTGGGTTTCTGCGCCTTGCTTTTCGCGAGCGCCGGAGAAACGGCGAGCAGCGCGATGCCCAGAAAGAGTACGATCTTTTTCATGCCAGCCCTCTTGGATTCCTGCCCTCTTGTCCCGGCCCGCCACGCCCCCGCATAACGCGCGCGACCGCCGCGCCGCAATCCGCACAAACACTTTACTCACACGCCCGCGCGCGCACGCTCGCACGCGCACCCCCGCCGGCGCGGCCACGGCGCCGGGAGGCTTGAGCGGGGCGGGCGGGCCCGCTACTCCCTCGGCATGGCCTTCCCGCTCACCGTCACGCAGACCGTCGCCAGCACGCTCCCGCCCGCCGCCCTGTGGCGCGCCTTCGAGGCGGTCGAGCAATGGCCGACGGTGATCGCCGCGCTCGCCGTCGCCAGGCTGGAGCCGCCGGGCCCGCTCGCGGCCGGCAGCCGCATTGTTACGCGCGCGCTGCCGGGAAGCAACGCGGCCGACCGCGACTTTCGCGTGCTCGCGGCGGAAGCCCCGCACCGCCTGGTGCTCGCGGTCGAGGATGCCGATTTCCGCGCCCTCACCCGCTACGAGCTCGTCCGGCACGGCGGCGATGAAACCGACATCGTGGCGACCGCCACGCTCGACGCCGTCGGCCTCGCGCAGAGCCTGCGCTTCCTCGCCTGGCGCGCGCGCATCGCGCCGGTGCTCGCGGCCAATACGCGCGAGCGCGCGCAGGCGCTAGCCGATCTCGCCGAGCGGCTGGCCGGCCACGGCTGAGCGGCGCAGCGGCCGCGCCGCGCCGGCCGGCGCCGTCACCGCAACGCCTCAACTTTGAACGAAAGCCGGGCGGGCGGCGTCACGCCGCGTCCACCATGCGAACGGCGCTAGTGGATGTAATGCCCTGCCCAGCCCATCACGGCCCAGAGTTTGTCCGGATACATCACGAAATAGATCAGCGCCGCGACGGGCGCCATTGGCAACAGCCAGTCTCGCATCGGCGACCCCCCTTGCTAAGACGCGCGATTGTGTGCGCGCGCGCCTTGAAAAGTGGCTACGGCAAACGCGAGACAATGATGAAAAATCGAACGAGCGCGCGCCCGCCCGCGCCCCCGCGGGCGTGGCCGTGGCCGTAGCCGGCCCCTTGCCGCCGCTTGATTTGGGTCAAGGCGGCGCGCGCCCTTGCGCGTTCAATCAGCACGCGCTCCGCAGGGAAGATCCGTCATGGCCAATGCCGACGCACCCGCACGGCTGAGCATCGCCGGTCTGGGCTGGGGCTTTTCCATCGCCCTCGCCGTGCTGTTCGTGCTCGCCATGCTGAGCGCGTTGTTCTTTCCGATGCGGGTGGCCCACGGCTGGGTCACCCTGTTCTCGAATGCGCCGCTTTATTCCTCGCAAGCCTGGATCGACGGGCTGTTCTGGAGCGTGGTGGTGGGATGGCTGGCCGCGCTGGTGCTCGGCACGGTCTATAATCTGACCGTCGCATGGCGCATGCACAGGATGATGAAGCACTGACGGCGCCGTTCATTCCTCCGGCTCGGTGGTGAAATAGAGCGGATAGCCTTTGCTCTTGCCGAGCTCGGTGGCCTCCTTCGCCTTGGTCTCGGCGACGTCGCGGGTATAGACCGCGATCACGCAGACGCCCTTCTGGTGCGCCGTCAGCATCACCCGGTAGGCGGTGCTTTCGTTCATGCGGAACACGGCCTTGAGCACCAGCACGACGAATTCGCGCGGCGTGAAGTCGTCGTTGAGCAGAATGACCTTGTAGAGCCTCGGCCGTTCCGTCTTCGGCTTGGTCTTGCTGCGCGGCGCTGCGACGCTCTGGCTCATCGGAGCCTCCTGCCGGCCTGGGCGGCGGCGAGGCTCCATGATTCATCAGCCGTCCCGCTCCGGCAAGGCAAGCCGGACGGTTTCGGACCGGGCCTCGGTCGCGGTTGTCTGCCGGCCGCGACGGTAGAATGCGACCGTGATCGATATCAATGGCGCGCGCCGCCCCATCGGAGACAATTGCGCGCAAGCCGCCGCCGCGCCGGCCGGCGCCAACCGCAACGGGTGCACTGATGTTCGACTTTCCGGTCGCTCCGCCGATCTTCGTCAAGGACACGCCGCACAAGCGCAAGATCGCCACGCTTACCGAAGCGCGCGCCTTCGTCGACGAAATGCTGCATCAGCGCCGGCTCTATAAACTGCGCGAGATCAAGGAGCGGCTCGACGGCGCCAAGCGCGAAGAGGATGCGATCGAGGCGATCGGGGCCCTGCGTGAATTGCTCGCGGACGAGGACCTGATCACCGGCTGACCGCTCATGCCGGCCGCGCCCGCGCGGACGCCTCACGTCGCGGCGGTCGATCGCGCGCCGTCATGCGCGCGCCTGTTACGTCAGCCTTGCTGCTTCATTACCGCACGCTGCCGGCTACGATCGCGCTAACGGGAGATAAACGGAGGAGCCGCGGCACCAGCGCGGGACCCGGGTCTTGACGCCATGCCGATGAGCAGCGCGCGCAAGGCTCGGGTCCGGCGCCAACAACGAAGATAGAGGAGCTTCGATGGAACTGGTCCGCGACATTCTAAGGACAAATCTGGTACGCCCGCACCGCCGCCCGCTCACCGAGTGCCGGCAGTGCGGCTACAGCATCGACATGCCCGAATGGTCGGAAAACCTCGAAGGCGACCGGGTCAGACACCTGTGGACCTGCGAGGCCTGCGGCTATTCGTTCGAAACCACGGTCCGCTTCGCGGCGGCCTAGCGCACGACCGTGCGCGTCACGTGTTCAGGAGCCGGCCAGGCGCACGCGCCCTCGCCCCATGTGCAACAGTCGCGGCGTCCGTTGCGGTGGCCGGCTCTTGATATCGTCCCGGCAGACCCATCGCGTCGCCGTCAGGCCGTGCGCCACGGCGCCGGGATGCCGCACCACGACGGCGACCAAGATCCACCAGAATCCGTGCAAGATCAGATCGACGCCGATGAGCAATCCCGGCACCAACAGCACGCTCCACGGAAAGCCGAGGAAAACCACGCCGGCAAAGACCACGCCCATGATGCCGGAGGCCGCGAGAACCCAGCCGTAGTCGCTCCATCGCCGGAACGCGAGCCACAGCCGCATGATGCCGGACACCAGAAACACGGCGGCGATGACGCCGGTGAGCGCCAGCGATGTCGCCAGTGGATCGGTCATCAGCGCGAGGCCCGCGGCGATATAGAGCAGGCCCGCGGCGAGGCTCACCAGCAGCCCCTCCCAGCCGCGCGCATAGAAGGCGTGCACGACTTGGAAAAGACCGACAATCACGAGCGTTGCCGCGAAGAAGATCGCGGTGACGATCGTCGTCGCGACCACGTTCCACAAGACGAACATGCCGCCGGCAAAGAGGATCAGGCCGAGCAGCAGACAGATCCACCAGCGGCCGGCCGGACATTCGAGCGCGGCGGACGCATCGGAATGCGGCGGGCGGGCGGAATCGGTCCCGGTCATGGCGGAACGCCTCTCGCGGATTCCCTCCCAGCGTCGTTGCAACGCTGGACCGCACGCGCTGTTCCAAGCCGCCGGATACCGATGAGCGCGCGGCCCGCGTCAGCGTTGCCCCCGGGCCACGCAACGGCCGCATCGTCGTAAAAGTGATAAAAATCGAATTGACGAATCGACCGGGCCGGTACGCCATGGGCAGCAGGATTTCGGCTTCCGGTCACATTTGGTCACGCGGGCCGGCGGCGTTGGAATGGCCGACCCGTTGCGGAGTTCCTCCCGCGTGGCGTCTCAACTGGGCGGCCGAAAGGCCGCCCTTTTTCGCGTCGATGACCTTGGTCGGTCGCCTCAGAGGCAACGGTTGCGCTTGACCAGATAATAATTCCCGTCCGCGCGCCGGATCCAGCAGCGGCCATTGTACCAATAATAGCCGCGCCGGCGGGGCTCGAGCTGGGAACCGAGCGCGGCACCGGCGGCCGCGCCGATGATGCCGCCGGCGATCGCACCGCCGGCCTTGCCGGTAGCCGCGCCGCCAATCATGGCGCCGATGCCGCCGCCGATGATGGCGCCACCGAGAGTGTTGTTCTGCGCCGACGCCGGGCGCATGGGCATGAGCGCGGCCAGCACGAGCGTGGCCAGAACAGCAACGATCCTGAGCATGTGACTTCCTCCGTCTCCCCTGGATTCGCGCCTTTTAGGCGAATCCCGCGGGTTTTTCAAACACTGGGGCGTCAGGCGGCCGAACGCTCGATCGTCCCTTCCTGCCCCGCCCCAATCGGGTCGATCGCTTCGATCAGCTGCAGGAAGGAGCTGCCCGGCAAGGGCGGCGCGAACACATAGCCCTGCGCCGAGCGGACGCCGAGCTCGCGCAAATGCGTGACCTGCTCGAAATTCTCCACGCCCTCGGCCACCACGTCCATGCGCATATTGTGGGCGAGATCGACCAGCGTCTCCACGATGGTGGTGGAGTTGCGATCGCTTCCGATGGCGTCGACGAACATCTTGTCGATCTTGATGATGTCGACCCCGAGCTTGAGCATGTAGGACAGGCCGCTGTGGCCGGTGCCGACATCGTCGATGGCGATCTTCACGCCGAGCCCCTGCAAGGCCGCGATGGTCCGCCGCGTCTCGGTGAAATTCTCGATCGGATCGCGCTCGGTCACTTCGAGCACCACTTGCGACAGCCTGATCGGCGATCCGGCGAAGACCTTGCTCACATCCTTGACGATGCTGTCGTCGCTGAACAGCTTGCCGGCGAAATTGAACGACACCTTCAGCCCCGGGCGGGCGCCGATGGCCGCCCCCGCCTCGGCGCAGACCCGGCGCATCAGATCGCGGGTCATGGCCCCGATCAGGCCGCTCGACTCCGCCAGCGGAATGAAGGCGCCGGGCGGCACCAGCGTGCCGTCGCTCTTGCGCCAGCGCACCAGCACCTCGGCCCCGCGCAATTGCCCGGAGCGGATATCCACGATGGGCTGGTAATAGGGCACGAACTCGCCCGCGGCCAACGCACGCTCGAGCTCGGCGACGGGGTCGTTGGGCGAACGGCGCGGCACCAGCCAGGCGAAGACGCCGATGATCGCCACCACCGCCACGGTGATCCACAGGCCGATCCAGCGCAGGCCGAAGCGCTCGGACGGCAGCATCGCGCGCGGCACCAAAATCGCCGCTTCGAGCCCAAACCGGTCGGACACGGCACGACCGACGACCTTGGCCTCCGCCTCCTGCGGCCGCTGGCCGACGTCTGCCACGAAAGCGCCCTTACCGGTCAGAAGACTGGCATAAGCGCTCAGCGGGCTGCCCTGGATCGACGCCTGCGGCAGCAGCAAGCTGGCGGGAACAAGCACGGCGATCTGATTGGGGCCGTCGCCGAGCGCACGCCGCAGCCGGAGCACCGCGTCGCGATCGGCCAGCTTCAGGATGTCGAGCGAAACACCACCGGCCAGCGTCAACGTTTCCGACGATACGATCTGGCGATCGTAAGGCAGCGGACCGGTATCGCTGCACAAAGTTCGAAGGTTGGGCCCGAGAATGGCGACCCGCTTGACCGGCGCGGCCTCGAAAGCCGCGCGCCGCAACGTCGCGACCGTTTCCGGGTCGCACGTCTCGAAGCGCTTCCCCGCCAAGGCGGCGAGCGCGCCGGACGCCTGCTCAAGACGGAAGTCGGCAAGCGCGATGGCGCGGCGGGCGGCGATTCCGACCTCCACTTGACCCTGCTGATCGATCATTCCGCCGAGCCAGAAATCGAATGCGATCAAGGGTACGCCGGCCAGCAACGCCCCAATAGCGATCGCAATGAGATTCCAGCGCGTGAACGCGCGCAAAAGCATTCCGGTCCCGGTGCCGAGGGGCAACGCCTTCCTGGTGTCCGGGTAGTGAGCCATGCGGCCGTAAAAGCCGCCTTAAGCCTCGCCGGGACCAAGGGAATAACCGGAGCAAACACCGCCCGGCGGCCCGGCATGGTTAGCATTCCGTAAACGCCGGCATGGTCCGGCGCGACGGCGACGCTTCAACCGGCGGCTGCAATCACGTCAGCGATGAAGCGCGGCAGCGCAAAGGCGCCGACATGCAAATCCGGCGTCCAGTAGCCGGTGGGGAATTGGCCGGCCTTCCGGTAGCGCGCGGCGATGGTTTCGGCCGAGGCCCGGCGCAGGCTGGTGTCGTCGGTCGCAAAGCCCATGGCCATGTGCCCGCCGACATAGGTCGGCACCGCCGCCGTGTAGCAGGTGCCGTCCGCGAACAGCTTGCGGAAATGGCCGATGCTGGTTCTCAGCTCGTCGGCCTGAAAGAACGGCACGCCGTTCTGCGTCACCAGCACGCCGCCCTCGTTCAGGCAACGCTTGCAGTCGGCATAGAATTGGCCGCTGAACAGCACGGCGCCCGGCCCCTGCGGATCGGTCGAGTCGACGATGATGACATCGAAGCGCCGGCCGGTTTCCGCGACATAGCGCGCGCCGTCCCCGATCACGCTTTCGAAGCGGGCGTCGGCGAACACCGGCTTGGTGAATTCCGGATAATGCTCCTTGGCGAATTCGACCACCGAGGCGTCGATCTCCACCTGCGTCAGGCGCTCGACGCTCGCATGCTTGAGCACTTCCTCGGCAATGCCGCAATCGCCGCCGCCGACGATGAGCACGTCCTTGGCGGCGCCATGCGCGAACAGCGGCACATGGCTCATCATCTCCTGGTAGACATATTCGTCGCGGCTGGTGATCTGGGTGGCGCCGTCGAGCATCAGGATTTTGCCGAAGAACTTGTGCTCGAACAGGACGAGATGCTGGTGCTCCGTCCGCTCTTCGTAGAGCACGCGCTCGACCTCGTAGCTCGTGCGCAGGCCGAGCGGTTCGAACAGGCTTTCCGCGATCCAGCGTTTTTCGGCCACGGGCTTATCCTCCACCTTATTCCGTCAGGGCCGGACGAAAGCACGAAGCGCGCCGTCGCACCCGCGGTTCCGGCCATCCCGATCAGGCAGGCAAAGTCCCTTCCGGAGCGAAGCCGCCGGCAGGAGGCCGGCGGCGACCGACCGGCTCACGCCGCGCCTTGTCCGCGCAGCAACTCGCTCACCGCGATCTGCTTCGGACGGAACGCCTCTCGCAGCACCGGCACGCAGGCGTCCGGGTTGGCGTTGCCGCACATGAAGATGTCGAGTGCGGCATAGTCGTGTTCCGGCCAGGAATGGATCGAGATGTGGCTTTCCGCCAGCACCGCGACCCCCGAGACGCCGCCATTGGGCTCGAAATGATGCAGATGGATGTGCAGCAGCGTCGCGCCGGCGGCATCGACGCAGGCGCGCAGCGTGCGCTCGATATGATCGAGATCGTCGAGCCGGCTGGCGTGATAAAGGTCCACGATGAGATGCGCGCCGGCGCAACGCACGCCGTTCCGCACCACGAAATGATCGTCGCGCGCCTGCACGTCCGCGCCCGCCGTCAGCGCGGTCTCGTCTTCTTTTTTTGGGGTGGTGCCTGGGGTTCCCAAGCCCTTCCCCGATCGCAAGAGGGCGTTTTGCGACATGCCGCTCTCCCCAACCAGAGATCGAATGAAAGACCGGCGTGCCGGTGCGTGATGTGAACACTGCCGTCACCCGGCGCGAGCGCGCGTGTGCGGAGCGTGGGGTCCAGATAAGGGCAAGCGTCGGAAGTATCAAGAAGAATCTGCCCTCGCCCGGCCCGCCCCGGCGTGCAATCTATTCGTGTGGGCCGCCGCCGAACACGGGCGTCGAACGCCGCCGTCCCATCACAAGCAGGAGAGCGGTCATTGGGTGTGGCGCGCTTGCGGGTTAGATTGCCGCGCGAGAGAGGGCCGGGACGCGCCTGCGCCGAAGCCCTCCTCATGGGGACAGGGAGAAATCGGTTATGAAGCTCTACATGCATCCGGTGTCGATGACGACGCGGCCGGTCCGGCTGTTCGCGGCCGAAAACAACATCGCCATGGACGAGGAGATCGTCGATCTGTTCACCGGCGCGCATCTGCAGCCGCCCTATTCCGAGGTCAATCCGAACTGCCTGGTGCCGATGCTGGAGGACGGCGATTTCCGCCTCACCGAAAGCTCGGCGATCCTGAAATATCTCGCCGACAAGATCGGCTCGCCGACCTATCCGAAGGACCTCAAGGCGCGCGCCAAGGTCAACGAGGTGATGGACTGGATCAACACCAACTTCTATCGCGAATGGGCCTACAATCTCTGCTATCCGCAGCTTTTCCCGCATCTGAAACGGCGGAGCGACGAGGCGCAGGCCGCGACCCTGGAATTCGGCAAGCAGAACGCCAAGCGCTGGCTGCAGCTGCTCAACGATTATTGGCTCGGGCCGAACAAGACCTATCTGTGCGGCGATCAGATCACCATCGCCGATTATTTCGGCGCCTGCCTCGTGACGCTGGGCGAGCTTATCGGCATCGACTTCTCGCCCTATCCGAACGTGCAACGCTGGCTCGCCGCCATGAAAAAGCTGCCGAACTGGGACAAGGTGAACGAGGCCTTCAACGGCTTGCGCGAGTCGATCAAGGACCAGAAATTCGTCACCCTGGCCTGACGCGATCAGCGGGCCCGCCGTCGCAACGGCAGGAGAATTGGCATGAGCTTCTTTCCCGGCAAGGATCCCAATGCGGGCGACGTCTATGCCTGCGAGGCCATCGCCCATGTCGTGGTGCCGCGCACCGTCGATCTGGGCGACGGTTTTTCCGTGCGGCGCGCGCTGCCCTCGGCGCGCTCGCGCATGGTGGGCCCGTTCATCTTCTTCGACCATTTCGGACCGGCCGAATTTCGCGCCGGTCAAGGCATCGACGTGCGGCCGCATCCGCATATCGGGCTCGCCACCGTCACCTACCTGTTCGACGGCGAGATCATGCACCGCGACAGCCTCGGCACGGCGGCGCCGATCAGGCCGGGCGAGGTCAACCTGATGACGGCCGGGCGCGGCATCGTGCATTCCGAGCGCACCGGCCCCGAGCTGCGCGCCAGCGGCAGCCCGATCCACGGCCTGCAGATGTGGGTTGCGCTGCCCGCCGCCAAGGAAGAAATGGAGCCGGGCTTCGCGCACCACGAGGTGCATGAATTCCCGCTGGTGCGCGACACCGACATGTTTGGGCGCGTGGTGATCGGCTCGCTCTACGGCGAAACCTCGCCGGTCAAGACCACGCACGCGACCATGTTCGCGAACATCGCCATGCGGCCGGGCGCCACGCTTCCGATCGACGCCGACTACGAGGAGCGCGCGCTCTATGTCGTCGACGGCACCATCGACATTGCCGGCGACAGGTTCGAGCCCGGGCGCCTGCTGGTGTTCAAGCCGGGCGACCGCATCACGGTCACGGCCCTGACCGACGCGCATTTCGTGATCTGCGGCGGCGCGCCGATGGATGGGCCGCGCCACATCTGGTGGAATTTCGTGTCCTCGCGCAAGGACCGCATCGAGCAGGCCAAGGAAGACTGGAAGGCCGGCCATTTCGGCAAGGTGCCGGGCGACGAGATCGAGTTCATCCCGTTGCCGGACAAGTGACCGGCGCTACTTCGACAGCGTGACCGATGTCTGCCCGACGCCGAGATTGCCGGTGCTCTTCTGGTAGGCCACGATCGCGATGTTGAAGACGCCGGTGTCGCCCGGAATCCAGGCGCGCGAAACGAACTGGCTGGGTGCGCCGTTGATCTCGTGCCTGTCCAGATGCAGCGGCACGGAACTGCGTTTGCCGTTATGCTCGATATTGGCGACGACGTCGAAAACCGTTGCCGGCCACGGGTCGGTGGCGATCGGACAGCCGCACATCATGGTGACATTGGCGCGGATTTCCATCGCCTTCGCCGGATCGTGCTTTTCGGCCAGATAATGCATCGGCGGATGCACCACGCCGACGATGAGACCCGGCATTTCCATCAGCAGGCCGTCGCTGCGCTGCCCATGGTCCGGGCTCAAATTCTTGCCGGGATAGAGCCAAACGGTCTGCGTCACCCGGCCGGGATAGGGCGCGGCGAGCGGGCCGATCGCGGTCACTTCGACCAGCCTCGCCCGGTCGAGCGCAATGGTCGCGTCGAAGCGCGCCGCGCTGTTGGCGCCGTCCTCGGTCGGAATCGGCTGCCTGCGCGTGAGCGGCGTGGTCATCAGCGCGGCCGGACCGGAGCCGCCATGCGTCACGCCGGCGGCGAGCAATTCGCCGGTATTGACGTCGCGGATGCTGATCTGCGAACCGCCGACATCGTCGCCGAGAAACTTGCCGCCGACCGCGATCACCCGCACGGTGATATGCGTCGGCACCGGCTGCGCAGTGGTCTGCGCGGAAGCGGCTGGTCCTTGCAGGCCCGCAAGAATGACGACGAGGGCGGCCAGCCCGGAAAAGCGATTGAACATGGGCGGCATGGACACGCTCTCCCGATAAGACAGGATCGCCGGCGCGAAATCGCCATCGCGATCGAAGCGACGGCGAGCGCCTGACTACGCCGCAGCGCCGCGATTCGGGCAATGGCGGCGGCGATCATGCCGATCGTCATCCCGGCGCAAGTGGGGATGCAGGACGCCGCAGCCGATCGACAGGCCACAAGGTACCGGATTCCGGGTCTCGCTCGCCCGGAATGACGGCATCAAGAGACCACCGCCGCGCGCAAGCGCCATCACTTCTTCGGCAGATCCAGCCGGATGTTCAACTCGCGCAACTGCTTCGGCGTCACCTCGGACGGTGCGCCCATCAGCAAATCCTCGGCGCGCTGGTTCATCGGGAACAGCACCACCTCGCGCAGGTTTTCCTCGCCCGCGAGCAGCATCACGATGCGGTCGATGCCGGGCGCGATGCCGCCGTGCGGCGGCGCGCCCAGTTCGAAGGCGTGCAGCATGCCGCCGAACTTCGCCTTGAGCACTTCTTCCGGATAGCCGG
>Ga0182748_1003418_pt1 | contig 13408 bp, 12 predicted proteins | sample eDN3rd37CKraftOP_FD_128877 | JGI IMG/M metagenome (GOLD analysis project Ga0182748, IMG submission 128877) | Enriched Organic Plus compost microbial communities from Emeryville, California, USA - eDNA 3rd pass 37_C Kraft OP (version 2) (version 2) ...
ACCAGGTCATCGGCCAGTCCCGGCCGCTCGCCGAAAAGGCGGTCGAGTCCGACCCCCGGCCTTACGCGCCCGAAGAAGCCGCGCTCGGCTTCGATCAGCGGCGTGCGGACCTTGTCGCCGTAGCGTTCGCGCAAGGTCGCGCGCAGATCGCCGATCCGATCGGCGAGCCCGAGGCCGATCGCCGCATCCGCCACCCAGAACTCGCCTGAGAACAGCGTCTCGTCGCTGCCCTTGAGCTTGCTGCCGCGGCGCTCCTTCACCAGAGCGATGAAATGCGCATGGATGTCCTTCTGGATCGCCTTGATGCGCTCGACGTCCTCGGGCTTTTCCGGCTGGAACGGATCGAGCATCACCTTGCGCTCGCCCGAGACATAGACCCGCCGCTCGATGCCGAGCTTGTGCATCAGATCGACGAAACCGAAGGTGCCGCCGACGACTCCGATCGAGCCGACGATGGAATAGGGATCGCACACGATCTCGTCGCCGGCGCAGGCCAGCATATAGCCGCCGGACGCGCCCACATCCTCGATGAAGGCGATCACCGGCAGCTTCTTCTCCTCCGCCAGCTGGCGGATGCGGCGGAAAATCAGGTTCGATTGCGCCGGCGAGCCGCCGGGCGAGTTGATGACGAGCGCCACCGCCTTGGCGCCCCGCATCGAAAAGGCCCGCTCCAGCGTGCGGGCGACATTGGCGAGCATCAGGCCGGGCCGGAGCGGCGTCACCACGCCGATCGCGCCCGACAGCCGCACCACCGGCACCAGCGCGATTTCGGCGCGCAACGGCGGCGGCAGCAGCAAGCGCAAAAAATCGACAAAGCGTGTCAAAAAATTAGGCATGGGTTCGCACCTTCGGGCCAGACGGCGGAATTAGGCGATCACCAACCGCCAAGTCAAAAGCGGATGATATCTGGGCCGGCCGCCGGATCGCCGCAACGGTGCCCAGAAACCGCCCCGCTGCAATGCAAAAGTCATAACAGAATCGTGAGCGCAGGGCCCGCCAAATGGCCACGTTTCATGTTTGGAATACCTTTTGCAGTGCAATATCTACCACCTGCCGAAGGCGGTATCGTAGGGAGCAGACGAGATGGATTTCGACCCAAAACTGACCGTCCTGTTCTTGCTGATCGGTGTGATCGTGAGCCTGTCGCATGTCGGTGGGGGCACTCTCGCGCGCGTCCGGCGTCAGATCGTCGGGCGGCAAAGGCGCGGGATCATGCCGCTGTGGCGCAGGGGCTAAGCGCAGAGCGGCGCGCGCCGCTCATTCCTCGGCGAGGCCGAGGCTTTCCCCGCCGCGCAGCACGGCTTCCGCGGCCGGTGCCGGTTTTCCCTCCTGATCGTTAAGCACGAGAGCGGGCAGGTGCACGGGCATCCCGGCGCCCGCTTTGACCGCCCGCACCAGCACGCGGATCGGCGGCGCGCCGGGACGCGGACAGACCGGCAGCACGGCGACGGCGCCGAACGATCGCGACAGCGCCTCGAGCACCTCGCCGAGCGCGTCGGCGCGCCAGATCAGCGTCAGCACGCCGCCCGGCCTGAGCAGAAATCCCGCGCTCGCAACCCAGCGCGCGAGCAGGCCGGGAGGCGCGACATGCGCCAGCCGCCGGCGCGGATCGGGCGAGACGTTCTGCTTGCGCGGATCGTTGAAGGGCGGGTTCATCAGCACGCGATCGACGCTGCCGGGCGCAAGGCCCGCGGCGGCGAGCGCATCGACGTCTTCCGCATCGCCCGCGAACACGCTGACCCGTTCGGCCAGGCCATTGCGTTCGGCGTTCTCCGCGGCGAGCGCCGCGAGCGGCGCGTCGATTTCGACCAGCGTCGCCCGCAAACCGGCGACCCGCTTGGCGAGCGCGAGCCCCGCGCCGCCGACGCCGGCGCCGAGATCGACCGCGTGCTCGCCGGCGCGCGCGGCCGTCGCCGCCGCCAGCAGGATGGCGTCATGGCCGACGCGGTGGCCGCGCCTGGGCTGGCGCAACTGCAGGCGCCCGCCGAGCACGGCGTCGAGGGTGGTGTCGAGCATTGCGGTTCAGCGCCCTTCCGGGCGCAATTCATGGCCGAGGCCGGCGTCGCGCAAGAGCCGCCGGGCTTGCAGCTCTTGCTCGTCGGGCACCAGGATACGCCGCGGCAACACGCCGAGCGAACCTTCCAGCACGCTCATGTTCTGGTCGAGCACCATGTAATGAATATCGGCGCCGTCGAGCAGCGCGCCGACGGCGGACACCAGCACGGCATCGTTGGTGCGGACGATCTCGCGCATGGCCGTCACCTCTTGCGCCGCTCTTCGCCGGGCGCGCGATGCGAGAGATAGGCGAGCAGCTTCATTTCGCGCCGCCCGCGCGTGACGGTATCGAGCACGAGACCGACGGCGATCGACAGGAAGGCGAGCAGCATCATGCCGGTCGCCAGCACCGCGGTGGGCAGGCGCGGCACCGTGTGGGTTTCCAGGAAGGTGATGACGATCGGCAGCGCCAGCCCCATCGCGGCGATCGCCAGCGCGACGCCGAGCGCGCCGTAAAAGGGCAGCGGCCGCTCGGCCCGGTAGAGCTGGAAGATGGTCGAGAGAATACGAAAGCCGTCGCGCCAGGTGCTGAGCTTGGAGGCCGAGCCCTCCGGGCGCGCGTAATAGGGCGTGTCGATCTCGGCCACCGCCAGGCCCAATTCGAGCGCATGAACGGTGAGCTCGGTCTCGATCTCGAAACCGCCCGACAGCATGGGAAACGACTTCACGAATCGGCGCGAGAACACCCGGTAGCCCGACAGCATGTCCTTGAAGCGCGGGCCGAATACCGAGGCCACGAATCCGGTGAGCAGGCGGTTGCCGGTGCGGTGGCCGGCGCGATAGGCGGCCTTCACCTGGTCGACGCGGTTCGCCACCACCATGTCGAGCCGGTCGGCGATGAGCCGCGCGATCATGCTGCGCACGCTCGGCGCGTCATAGGTGGCGTCGCCGTCCACCAGCACGTAGATGTCGGCCTCCACGTCGTTGAACATGCGGCGGACCACGAAGCCCTTGCCCTGGCGCTTTTCCTCGAACACTTCGGCGCCGGCCGCCCGCGCGGCGGCGGCGGTGCCGTCGCTGGAATTGTTGTCGTAGACGAAGACGGTGGCCTCCGGCAGCGCGGTGCGGAAGTCCGCCACAACCTTGGCGATGGAGACGGCCTCGTTATAGCAGGGAACGAGCACCGCGATCTTGTAGGCGGCGAAGACCTCGGAATCACGCACGGCGGACGTTGAAATCTCTGTTGCCACCGAGGCCCCCTTGCGCAACGGCCCGTCTGTCCTGCAAAGCTAGGGCAATGTAACGCACTTGCCGCGTTAACACAGCGTTTCTATGCTCGCCTGCCCGTTCCCGACCCTGGAGACCCATTTTGGCCGTCGTCGTCCCCTTTGAAAGTCCGCGACCTGCGTCGCTCAACCGGCTGGTAGACCTGGTGTCCGCGGACATGGAAAGGGTCAATGCGGCGATTCTGGCCCGCACGGGTTCCGAGGTCACCATGATCCCGGAGGTCGCCAATCACCTGATCTCGTCGGGGGGCAAGCGCCTGCGGCCGATGCTGACGCTCGCCATGGCGCGGCTCGCCGGCTATTCCGGCGAAGGCCACATCAAGCTCGCGGCGGCGGTCGAATTCATGCACACCGCCACGCTCCTGCACGACGACGTGGTCGACGAGAGCGACATGCGCCGCGGCAAGCTCGCCGCGCGCATGCTCTGGGGCAACGAGGCGAGCGTGCTGGTCGGCGACTTCCTGCTCGGCCAGGCCTTCAAGATGATGGTCGAGGTCGGCAATCTGCACGCGCTCGACATCCTGTCCTCGGCCGCCGCGGTGATCGCGGAAGGCGAGGTCATGCAGCTCGGCACCGCCAAGAACACCGCCACCAACGAGGACGAATATCTGGCGGTCATCCGCGCCAAGACCGCCGAACTGTTCGCCGCCGCCTGCGAAGTCGGGCCGGCGCTGGCGCTCAAGGACAAGGCCGAACAGGCCGCCTGCCGCTCGTTCGGCATGAATCTCGGCATCGCCTTCCAGCTCATCGACGACGCGCTCGACTACGGCGGCAAGTCGGCCAAGCTCGGCAAGAACGTCGGCGACGATTTCCGCGAGGGCAAGATCACGCTGCCGGTGGTGCTGTCGTTCCGGCGCGGCACCGAGGCCGAGCGCGCATTCTGGAATCGCACGCTCGGCAAGGGCGAGGTCAATGACGGCGATCTCGACACCGCGCTGTCCCTGATGGCCAAGCATCACGCCATCGAGGACACGGTCGGCCGCGCCCGTCACTACGGCGCCATCGCCAAGGACGCGCTCGCGCTCGCGCCCGATTCTCCGATCAAGCTGGCCCTGGAAGAAGCGGTCGATTTCTGCATCGCGCGCGCGCACTAGGGCAACGCGCATTCCGACCGAGTCCTGCGCCCGTCAGGTCGTCCGCGCGCAAGCGGGGAGGCCGTGCCGCGCAGGCTAGCGAGAGCGCACGGAAGACCGGCTCCCGGTGCTTGCTTCGCGCGGCCGCGACGACCGCGGAAAGATCGGCGCGCGCTTCGCCGGATATGACGGCGGCAACCCGCCCGCCCTACATCTGCGGGCCGTCGTAGCCCGAGCCCGGATCGTGGCGCAGATACTGACGGATGAAGGGATCCGGATCCTGGCCGACATATTGGCCGTTGGCGAACACCGGCGGCGCGCAGCCGTTGGGCAGCGGCCGCGTATTGAAGATGATCCCTTCGAGCGTCAAGGGCGCCGGCCGGTCGATGCATTGCGGCGGCACGCGGTATTGCCGCTTCCGCGCCTCGGCCGGACCCGCGGCAAGTAGACCTGCCACCGCCAGAGCCGCACAAGCCGTCGCCATCAACCGGAACTGCATCGTTCTCTCCATTGCCGCGCAAATTGGTGCCTGATCGGCAAATCGCAAGCCGGGCCACTGTTCCCGGTAAATGCGCCGTTTTCAAGTGTGGCTAACCAAGTGTGACAGCGCGTACCCACCATTCCTTGCGCGCGCTTGCCAGGTCCTGCGCGGCCGCCGCCGCCTCCCCGGCCGAACCAAACAGCGCGAAGCAGGTGGCGCCCGAGCCCGACATGCGGGCGAGCTGCACGCCGGCGAGCGCCCGCAGGCCGCCAAGCACCTCGGCGATGACCGGCGCGCACAAAATCGCCGGCTCGGTGAGATCGTTGCCGTGCCCGGCGAGGAAAGCCATGAGCGCATCGCGCTTGTCCGGCACCTCGCCGAGCGGCTTCGCGCTGCCGGTCATGCCGGTGAACCTGGCGAACACCTCGCGCGTCGCCAGCGCCACGCCCGGATTGACCAGCACCGCCGGCAGGGCCGGCAGCGCCAACGGCACCGACAACAGTTCCCCGACGCCGCGCATGATGCGCGGCCTCGGATCGAGACAGACCGGCACATCGGCGCCCACCGCACGCGCCGCAGCGATGAGGCGCGCATCGTCGAGCGCGATGGCGTTTTGGCGCGCGAGCAGGCGCAAGGCCGCCGCCGCGTCGGCCGAACCGCCGCCGATGCCGGCCGCGACCGGCAGGTTCTTCACGAGATGAAAGCGTCCCGCCGCAAGCCCCGGCACATGCGCGCGCAGCGCGGCATGCGCCTTCAGCACCAGATTGTTCTCGTCGGCGCCGCAGGCCGCGGCGTAAGGCCCGGATATTTCCAGCGCGACATGCTCGGCCGGCGTAAGGCTGAGCGTGTCGGCGAAGTCGGCAAAGACGACGAGGCTTTCCAGCGCGTGATAGCCGTCGGCGCGGCGGCCGATCACGCGCAAAGTGAGATTGATCTTGGCGGGGGCTTGTTCGGTGAGAAGGTCGGTCATCCCCCCTCCCACAACGAGCTCTTGCGAGTGGTGGGGAGGGGTCGGGGGTGGGGGGAAACAGTTCTATGCAAAAGATTGCGCATCGTGACGAAGAGCCCCCCACCCCGATTCGCATCGCTTAAGCGATGCGAATCGACCCTCCCCCCGCGTAGCGGTGGGGAGGGTTGAAGATCACCCCCCGTCGCCGGCCTTCTTGCCCGCCTTGGCCTGCGAGGACGTGTCGTCGGGCAGACCGTTCTTCAGCTTCGCCTCGATCTTCGGCAGTTCTTCCGGATCGGGCTTCAGGTCGCGCGCATGCGCCCACTGGAAGCGGGCCTCGAGCGTCCGCCCGACGCGCCAATAGGCATCGCCGAGATGGTCGTTGATGGTCGGATCTTCCGGCTTGAGCTCGATCGCGCGCTCGAGCTGCTTCACCGCCTCCTCGTAATTGCCGAGCCGGTAATAGGCCCAGCCGAGCGAGTCGACGATGTAGCCGTCATCCGGGCGCTGCTGCACGGCCTTCTTGATCATGGCCATGCCGTCGTCGAGATGAACGCCCTGGTCGATCCAGGAATAGCCGAGATAATTGAGCACGTGCGGCTGATCGGGGAACAGCGCGAGCGCCTTTTTCAGGTCGGCTTCCGCCTTCGGCCACTGTTTCGAGCGCTCGTAGCAGATGCCGCGGAAATAGAAGAGCACCCAGTTCGATTTTTCCGGGTTCTTCAGGATATCGACGCCCTTGGAATAGACCTCGGCGCATTCGGCGAACTTCTTGTGCCCGCGCAGCACATTGCCGAGCGCCATGACGGCTTCGAGGTCGTCCGGGTGCTTCTTGACCAGGTCATTGAGATGGGATTCGGCCTCGGCCGACCGATCGAGCGCGTCGAGATCGGAGGCCATCTGAATGGCGGCGTTGCGGTGCAGCGGCGAGCTGGCCGGAATGCGCTCATAGATCTTGATGGCGAGATCCGGCTTCTTCAGCGCCTCGTATAGATCGGCGAGCGAGAGCAGCGCGAGCTGATGGCCGGGCGCGAGATAGAGCGAAAGCTGGAGATAGACCAGCCCGAGATCCTCGCCGCCGCGGCGGCCGAGCGAAGCGCCGAGGCCGTACAATGCTTCGGCCGCGCCGGCCTGCACAGTGGCGACGAGCGGCTTCAGCTTCTCGCCCGCCTTGAGCTTGTTCATGGCCTCGACCACCAGCGGATGGTTCGGCAGGGTCTTGTCGAATGCCTCGAAGACCGCCAGCGCGTCCTTGGGCGAGCGGTTGCGCGACAGCCAGCTGCCATAGGCTTCGACCACGCGCAGCGCCGAGGAGTCGAGCTTGTAGGCGTGCTCGTAGCGCTTGCCGGCCTCTTTCTGCTGGCCGGCAAGGTCGAGGATCATGCCCGAATGCAGGTCCTTGAAGATCGCATACCAATCGGGACCGGTGAGCCGGTCGATGGTCGCGACGGCGCTCTTGCTCTCGCCGGCGCCGGCCTGGCCCCAGGCCGCGAGCAGCGTCGCGGTCAGATCGGTGATCGGGCCGCGCACGGACTGCGTCAGCTCGCGCCGCGCGCTCGTGTAATGCTTGACCTTGAGCGCGTGGACGCCGAGCACCAGGCGCGCGACACGATTGCTCTTGTCGATCTGCACCATGCGCTCGGCATATTTGACCGCGTCATTGATATTGCCGTCGATCACGAGCGAGAGAAAGGCGCGGTCGAGCAATTCGCCGTTCTTCGGGTCGCGCTTGAGCGCGGCCTGGTAGAAGGCGGCGGCGGCGGCGGCGTCACGCTGCTGGCTGGCGTGGCGGGCGGCAAGATAACTGCCCGCCGCGGAGAGGCCGATCAGGTCCTGCGGGTTCGGCGGCTGGGCAGTGGCCCGCGCGGCCGGCACGCCTGCGACAATGCCGACAAGCGCAGCGCCGGCGACGAACCGGGCAAGACTCGAAGAAATCACTGGCGACGCTCCAATAAGGCGGGCGCTTACCATATGCGTGCGAACCGCCAGGGTTGAGCCGAGAATGGCCTTTTTGCACCGTGGCCGCAAGAACGGCCTTGCGTGGCCTTCGAGCGGCGACCTTTGAAAGCCACGATGTGGCAGGATCGTGGCCGGTATAGGCTACCGCACATCACATATGGAATGATTCGGCCGCTCGCCACCCTCGGGCGGAACCGGAAAGCAATTCATTCGGCATGTCCCGAGCCGGCGCGGGCCGGTCTGGCCACGTCAGGCCGGCGGCGGCCCACTGTTCACGACCACCACGCCATCGGCGGCGACGACGCCGCGGCCCTTCGGCAGCACGAACAGCGGATTGATCTCGGCCTCCGCGAGCGCACCGGCGGTGGCGACGATCATCGCCGAAAACGCCATGATGGCGTCGACGAGCGCCTCGACATCCGCCGGAGGCCGGCCGCGGAACCCCTTCAAGAGTGGCGCGGATTTCAGTTCTGCGATCATCTCCTCGGCATCGCGGCGCGACAGCGGCGCGAGCCGCAAGGACGTGTCGCGATAGATTTCGGCCGCCACGCCGCCCGCGCCCACGAGAACCGCCGGACCGAGCTGCGCGTCGCGATGCAAGCCGAGGATCAGTTCGATACCGCCGGACACCAGTTCCTGGACGAGAAAACCGTCCGGCCGGCGCCGGGTCGCCGCCGCGAAGCTTTCGGCCATGACCGCGCAGCGCCGCGCGACGTCCGACGGCGCGACATCGACGGCGACGCCGCCAAGCTCCGACTTGTGCAGCACGTCGCGCGACAGGATTTTCACAACCACGTTACCGCCGAACGTCCGGGCGGCGGACGCGGCCTGCTCCGGGCTCGCGGCGGCGATCTCGCGCGTCACCGGGATGCCGAAACGGGAAAACAACCGCTTGCTTTCGGCCTCGTTGAGCGGACCGGGCTCGAGCAGCGCGCGCAGATCGTCGCCGATCGCGCATGCGGCAGGCACGCGCGCGGCTTCGCCATGTCCGATCTCGCCGATGCGCCGCATCGCCGCCAGCGCCACCGCGCAGCTTTCCGGCGCCGCGAAAGTCGGCACGCCGGCAAGGTTGAGCTGGCGGACGAGTTGCGGCGCGTCTGGACTGACGAAACCGACGATCGGCTTGTCGCTCGCGGCCGCGCATTCGCGCAGGGGCCGGCCGGCCGTTTCGGGCTCGCGCAGCGCCGACGAGCCGAGCACGACGGCGACCGCATCGTAGACCGGGCTCGCCACCACCGCATCGAGGATGGTGCGGAAGGTCTCGGACTTCACGCCCGCAAGCGTGACGTCGATCGGATTGCGGTCGAGCGTCGCGCCCTCGATCGCGAGCGCCGCGAGCTTCGCGGCGGTCGCGTCGTCGGGCGGCGGCGTATCGAGCCCGGCCAGTCCCGCCGCATCGGCCAGCAGGCTCGCCGCGCCGCCGGTCGATGTGATGATGGCGATGCGGCGGCCCTCGAGCGCGCGGCCGCGGCTCAGCGCGAGCGAGATATCGAGCAGATCGGAATAGCGCTCGGCGCGGATGACGCCGAACTGCCGGAACAGCGCGTCATACATGGCGTCGGAGCCGGCGAGCGCGCCGGTATGCGAAACGGCCGAGCGCGCCCCGGCATCCGAGCGGCCGACCTTGTAGGCCACCACCGGCTTGCCGGCGGCGCGGGCGCGCGTGACGGCCGCCTTGAACGCCTCCGGCTTGCGCAAGCCCTCGAGATAGAGCGCGATGACCCTGGTCGCGGGATCGTCCACCAGGTGATCGACGAAGTCGGCGACTTCGAGATCGCATTCGTTGCCGGTGGCGATCAGCTTGGAGAAGCCGATGCCGGCGGCCTGCGCGCGCGACAGAAGCGAGCCGAGAATGCCGCCGCTCTGCGACACCAGCGCAACATTGCCGGTCACGATGTCTTCGGTAACCAGGGCGTTGCTGGCCGACAGCACGATGCGGTCGCTGACATTGACGAGACCGATCGTGTTGGGACCGAGCAGCCGCATGGCGCCCGCCGCGCGCTTCAATTCCTCCTGCCGCGCGCGCCCTTCCGCGCCGCTTTCGCCGAAGCCGCTGGCGAGCACGATGGCGGCGCCGGCGCCGATCGCCGCGAGCTGCCGCACGGCGTCGGTCACCTTCGCCGCGCCGACCAGCACGATGGCGACATCGGGCGGCTCGCGCAGCGCCGCGATATCGGGATAGCAGCGATGGCCGCCGATCGTCTCGTAGCGCGGATTGACCGGATCGATGGCGCCGGTGAAGCCGTATTTTTCGAGATAGGCGAGCGGCCGTCCCGTCAGCTTGCCGCTGTCCGCGGAGGCGCCGATGATGGCGACCCGGCGCGGCCGCAGCAGCCTGTCGAGCGACCGCATCAGCGCGCGGTCTTGTTCAGGAAGGCGACGACCGATTCCTGGTGCTCCGCCGTGGTGTAGCAGACGGCCTGCGCCTGGCGGCCGAGCGCGAACACCTGTTCTTCCGGCGACTCGAAGCTGCGGTCGAGGATCGCCTTCGACAGCGCGATGGCGGCGCTGGAGCCCTGCCCCAATTCGCGCGCCCAGGCGACCGCATCGGAAACGAGCATCTCCGGCAGACTGACGCGGTCGGCGAGACCGAGCGCGAGCGCTTCCTGCGCGCCGACGCTGCGGCCGGTGAAGATCAGTTCCTTGGCGCGTGGCAGGCCGATGCGGCGCGGCAGGAAATACATGCCGCCGCCGTCCGACACCAGGCCGCGCTTGATGAAGCTCATCGTGAACGCGGCGTCTTCCGAAGCCACGATGAAATCGCAGGCGAGCGCCATGTCGCAGCCGAGCCCGGCCGCCGCGCCGTTGACGGCCGCGATGACCGGCTTCGGCATGCCGTGCAACAGCGCGACGCTCTTGTGCGTCTTGCCCTGCCGGCGCCAGCCGTTGAGCGCCAATTCTCCGGCCGGCGCCTTGAGCCGTTCCTTCATGCCGGAAATGTCGCCGCCCGAGCAGAAGGACTTGCCCTTGCCGGTGAGCACCATGGCGCGCACAGCGGTGTCCGCCTCCACCCGCTCCAGCACGGCGACGAATTCCGTGCGCAAGGCGTCGTTGATCGCGTTGCGCACCTCGGGGCGATTGAGCGCGACGATGGCGACGCCATCCTCGATCGTCAGTTCGACAAGCGCGGTCATGGGCCGGCCTCCGCTCACTGGATCTTGATGCCGGCGTCGTGAACGACCTTGCGCCAGCGCGCCTCCTCGCCCTGCACATAACGGCCGAGCTCGTCGGGCGCGCCGCCGACCATGATCAGGCCTTCGTTCGCCACCAGCCGGTCGAAGGCCGGCGCGCGCAGCGACTTGTCGACCGCCTTGTTCAACAGCGCGATGGTGGAAGCCGGCGTCTTCGCCGGCGCGAACAGGCCGTACCAGCTTTCGGCCGCGTAGCCCGGCACGCCCGCTTCGGCCACCGTCGGCAGATCGGGGAAGGCGCTCGTGCGCTTGGCCGCGGTGACCGCGAGCGCCTTGAGCTTGCCCGCTTTGATGAGCGACGTGGCGCTGGCGACGGTCGTGAACATGACCTGGATGGTGCCGCCGAGCAGATCGGTGATCGCCGGCGAAGCGCCCTTGTAGTGCACCGCGGTCAACTTCACGCCGGCGAGGCTCTTGAACAGTTCGCCGGCGAGATGCGCCGAGGTGCCCGGCCCGAAGGTGCCGAAGTTGAGGCCGTTCGGCTTGTCCTTCGCGGCCTTGATCAGGTCGGCGATCGAATTGATGCCCGAGCTCGGATTGACGACGACGATATTGAACGAGCGCGCGACCAGCGCGACCGGGGCGAAGTCCTTGTCGGTGTCGTAGGGCAGCTTCGCGCGCAGGCTCGGATTGACCGCATGCGCGAAGGTGGCCATCACCAGCATGTGCCCGTCCGGCGGCGCCTTGGCGACATATTCGGTGCCGATGACGGTGCCCGCGCCCGGCTTGTTCTCGACGATCACGGTGCCGCCGAGTTCCTTGGCCATTTCCTGCGCCAGCGTGCGCGAGATGATGTCGGTGCCGCCGCCGGGCGCGAACGGCACGACGATGCGCGTGACCTTGCCGGCGAATTCGTCGGCCAAAGCCGGCGACTTGACCGCGCCGGAAAGCGCGCAGCCGGCGACGAGCGCGGCCAGAGCGAGAGCGAAGCGTGTGGGGGCGATCGTGACGGGCATGGACGGGCCTCCGGTTTCCAACCTCATAACCAAGTCTTCGTATGGCGCCGTTCCCATAGCACGGCGCGGGCGCCGCGGCCCGTTCGTCAATTCCACGTGGTGGAATTCGTCCGAAACGGCTATCGTGCCGGCCATGACCGCAAGAGGCCGCTCGCCGCGCAACCGCTCGCTCACGCGCGGGATCGCCATTCTGCGCGCCTTCCGGCCGGGCACGGAATTGCTCGGCAACGGCGATATCGCCGAGCGGACGGGCCTGCCGCGCGCGAGCGTGAGCCGGCTGACACAGACTTTGGTCGAGGCCGGCTGGCTCGAGCACGACGCGCGCGAGCGCGCCTACCGGCTCGGCGCGCCGGTCCTGACGCTCGGCCATGCCATGCGGTCGGGCTCCCCGGTGCTGCGCATCGCCTTGCCGGCGATGACCGCGCTCGCGCGCCGCCTGCGCATCAATGTCGGCCTGGCGCTGCGCGACGGCGACGAGATGGTCTATCTCGAATCCGTGCGCTTCAACGCCAAGGGCGCGCAGCGCTCGGTCGTCGCCGGCCAGCGCGTGCCGATCGAATTGACCGCGCTCGGCCGCGCCTGGCTCGCGGTGGCGCCGCCGGCGGCGCGCGCCGCGCTCATGGCGCAATGGAAGGCCAAGCGGCGGGCGCGCTGGCGCCAGCTCGAGCAGGAGATCGCGGAAGCGGCGGCGAGCGTCGCGCGCAAGGGCTATTGCGTCGCGTCGTGGCAGCCGCAGGTGGTGGCGCTGGCCACGCCGCTCCTCGTCGCGGGACGGCCGGTCCACGTGCTCAATGTCAGCGTGACGACCGAGGCGCCGGTGACCTCGGTCGTGCGCGCGCTGGAACGGCCGCTTCTGACCTTGGCCGCGCAATTGCGCCAGTCGCTCGGCGAGTTGGAAGCGTGATGGGCGGCGCTTCCGGCAAGGCCCGGCAAGACCCCGAAGGAAAACGTCGTTTGACCTGATGCCCGGTCACTTTAGATTGTCGCGCGCACAGGGACAGGAGACGCGACGATGAAGGCGGGCGTGGCAACGGAGAACGGGCTCGAAATTCGCGACATTCCGCAGCCGCAGCCCAAGCCGTTCGAACTGCTGGTGAAGGTGAAGGCGGCCGGCCTGAACCGCGCCGATCTCGCCGCGGCGCGCGGCAAAGGCGGTCACGGCGCGGTCGGCGGCACGGTCGGCCTCGACTGGGCCGGCGAAGTCGTCGAAACCGGCGCCGAAGCCAAGGGCGGATTCAAGCCGGGCGACCGCGTCATGTGCGCGGGCGCGGGCGGATATGCGGAATATGCCGTCTGCGATTGGGGCCGGGTCGTGCGCATTCCCGACGACATGACCTTCGAGCACGCCGCCACTTTGCCGGTGGCGCTCGGCACCATGCACGACGCGCTGGTGACCAATGGCCGGCTGCAAGCCGGCGAAAGCGTCATGATCCAGGGCGCGAGTTCCGGCGTCGGCCTGATGGCCTTGCAGATCGCCAAGCATCTCGGCGCCAGGCTGGTGATCGGAACGTCGACGAA
>Ga0182748_1003426_pt1 | contig 13394 bp, 7 predicted proteins | sample eDN3rd37CKraftOP_FD_128877 | JGI IMG/M metagenome (GOLD analysis project Ga0182748, IMG submission 128877) | Enriched Organic Plus compost microbial communities from Emeryville, California, USA - eDNA 3rd pass 37_C Kraft OP (version 2) (version 2) ...
GGTCGGATTGAGCGCGGCCCAATCGACGGCGAGCGAAGCTTCCGAGATCCACGGCGCCGGGGTCTTGCCGCCGGCCGCGTAAATGATCATGCCCTTGATCGAGCCGGCGTTGAGCTGCGAACCGGCGGTCGACAGGTCGACCTGCTTATAGACGTGCTTGACGCCGATCGCCGCCATCGCATTTTCGAGATGCTTGCGGGTGTCGAACGGCAGGGGGCCAGTATACACATCTTTGCCGGTCAAGTCGTGCCAGCTCTTGATGCTGTCCATGTCGCTCGCCTTGATCGCGAGTCCGACATCGAGCGTGTAGCACCAGAAGCTCTGCACCGGTTGCACTTTGATGTGCGACTTGAAGCCCTTGAAGCGGCCATTGTCCGCCTTGAGCTCTTTGAGTGCCACGTCGGAGCCGTAGTAGCCGTTGATTTCACCGGTCGAGAAAGCCTTCACGGTGCCGACCGCGCCCGGGTAGGGCAGTACGCTGATGCGGAGTTCCGGCAATTCTTTGTTGAGCAGTTCGCCGAGAACGACGAGCGCCTTGTGGCCGGACGATCCAACCGGGCCGGTGCCCCACTTGATGTCTTTCGGCGCCGACCAAGCGGTCGTGCTCGACAACCCGATCAGTGAAAATGTCGCCGCTGCGAATGCGGCCGTCGCAAGACTGCCTGCGAGAAACGTACGTTTAGATTTTACACGCATAAGCATAGCTATCCTCCCAGTTTGCTTAGTCGTCATTGGTGCGCTTCGTGCGCGCCGATTTTGCCTCCACCTCCGCTTCTTATTGTTTTTCTGGCGGAGAAACGTCGAATGTATGCGTTTAATCTCAGATGCCGACGTCGCCCCCATAGCGGTGCCGACAACGGGACGTACTATCGGTCACTTGGCCGCCGGTGGCAAATCGAAATTTTATGCTTTCGGCCGCATCGTGAAAAAAAAGCGGGCTCGTTCGACGAGCCCGCCTCATTCTTGGTCAGTTTGTGATCTCTGCCGTCAGTCGAAGCGTCCGGCTGCGTGCGCCAGCATGGTGTAAACCTTGCCGGTTTCGGACGTGAGGTAGGTGCGGGCGACCACCTGACCGCGATCGTCGCGCGAGACTTCTTCGAGCAGCCGCTCGAACTCGGCGATGTAGCGGTCCACCGTCTGTTTGAATTCGCGGTCGGTGCGATACTTGCGGCGGATTTCGTCGAACGCCTGCTGACCCTGCAGCGTGTAGAGCCGGCGCGTGAATACGTTGCGTTCGCCGCGCTTGTAGCGGTCCCACAGATCGACCGCGGCATCGTGGTCGATCATGCGCGCGATATCGACCGACAGCGAATCGAGCGACTCGATCGAATGGCGCGGTGAGCGCTCCTCGCCGGCATTGCCGCGCACCGACGGCTCGCGGCTGCCGTCGCGTCCATTGTCGCGCGGGTACTCGCGCGGCATCGGCGGCTCGCTCTCGTCGCGCGAGGCGCGGTTCAGCAGGTCGGTGAGCCAGCCGCGGCCGGGAGGCGGCGGGGCGGGCGGCACGGCCTGCGTCAGCGGCGCCGGTTCGACGGGCCGCCGGGGCGCGGGCGCGAACGCGGTGGTCTCGCTCGCGCGCGGCGGCGTGCGCGGCGTCAGGTCGACGCGCGGCGGTTCCGTGCGGGCGCCAGCGACGGCGGCCGAAGTCTCTTCGCGCGCGCGCCGCACCGGCTCGACGGCGTCGAGATTGCGGCCGTGGCGGGCGACGATGCGGTTGAGTTCGGCGAGCGCCTCGATCTGATCGACGATGACACGGCGCATCTGGGCGGCGCTCTCGGCGGTCTCCTGCGGCAGCTCGAACACGCCGCGCCGCAGCTCGGCGCGCGTCTCCTCGAGCTCGCGCTGCATTTCGCCCGCCATCTGCTTCATGCCGCGCACCGCCTCGGCGAAGCGCTCGGTGGCGTCCTTGAACAGCGACTGGGTGTCCCCGACGCTCTGATCGAAGATGTCGCGCATGGCGGCGGCGGCGCGGCGGCGTTCGGTCTCCGCCTCTTCGCGAATGCGCTGATATTGTTCGGCCACGGTGCGCGCGCTTTCGGCGCCGCTGTCCGAAACGATGCGCACGATGTCTTCCGTCTGCTCGCGGATGCGTTGGTAATGGCTGTCGAGGGCGCGGGCGCCTTCGGCGCTCGATTCCATCACCAGGCGCGCGATGTCCTCGGCCTGTTGGTGGGCGCGGTCGACCTGCTCGGTGATGGCGCGGGCGCCTTCGGTGCTCGATTCCGCCACCACGCGGGCCACTTCGCGGGCGCGGCCGGCGGCGGCTTCCAGCGTTTCGTCGAGCATGTGCTCGAAGCGCTTGAGCCGCTGCTCGAGATCTTCGCTGCGGGCGGTGAGCGTGGAGACGAGCGAGTCGAGCTGCGCGCGGCGCTCGTTGACGCTGTTCTCGGCGCGCTGGTTGCTGCGTTCGACCAGATCGGCGGCCTGGGCGAGCGTGCGCCCATGCGCGTCGAACTGCTGGGCGATCTGGCCGAGATCGGCGAGGACCTGGCCGGTGATCTCGCGGAAGTTGCCGATATTGGCCTCGACCCGGTCGGTGGCCGCCCCGGTGGAGGCGGTGACGTCATGCATGGCGCTGACGAATTCGGACACGCGCAGCATCAGCGTGTTCTCGAGCGCGCTCATGTTCTCGTGCGAGCCCGAGAGCACTTCCTGCAGCATGACATTGGCTTCGCGCAGGCGCGAGAACAGGGCGGTCGCGTCGGAGCGCAGCATGTTGTGCGTCTCCATCATCTCGCTCACGGCGGCGTTCGCGGTTTCCTTCGATTCCGCGATGGCCTGCTGGGCGCTGTCGCGCAACTCGCCGAGGGTGCGCGCGACCGAACCGGCGGCGTTTTCGCCGGCCGCGTTGATCAGACGGGAGATCTCCGTCGAGTTCTCGATCATCGAGCGGGTGAAGGCGAGGCTCTTCTCCTCGATCGCCGTCATCGCCTGTTCGGTGGCCTTGCCGATTTCGCTCGCGAAGGTCTTGCCCTTCTCGGCGATGGAGGCGAGCACGCTGCCGCTCTTCTCGGACAGCAGGGTTTCCAGTTCGCGGGTGTGCTGGCCGACCGTGGTGGCGATCTCGCCGGCCTTGGCGGTGAGCCCGCGGGCGACCTCGTCGCCGGTTGCGAGCAGGGTGCGTTCCGCTTCGGTCGCGCTGGCGCGGATCGTCTCGCCGGTGGAGGCCGCGAGCGCACCGAGCGAGCGTTCGGCTTCGTCCGAATGGACCTTGATGACGTGGCTGAGCTGCTCCATGCGGGCATGCACGGCGTCCGCCGCCGCCTGGGTGCGGCTCGTGACGTGCTCGCTGACGGCTTCGGTGCGGCCGATCAGCAGTTCCTCGAAACGGCCGATGCGGTTGTCGAGCGTATCGGCGATTTCGGCGGCCCGTCCGGCCAGGACGCGGTCGATTTCGGTGGCCTTGGCGGCGATCGTTTCGGCCGCCTCGGCGCTGCGATCGTTGATGGTGCCGGTGACCTCGCCGACCCGCTGGTCGAGCGTACCGACGATCTCCTTGCCGCCCTCGCCGAGGGTACGGGCGATGTCGTCCACACGCTTGCGGAGCAAGTCTTCGAACAGGGTAAGGCGGCGTTCGAGCGTACCGGAAAGTTCCTCGGTGCGGCCGGTGACGCGGGTGTCGAAAGTATCGAGATAGAGGCGCATGGCCTCGGAGACGTCGTGGGTGCGGGCCGCGAGCCGCTCGACCAGTTCGCCGCCGTAGGTCTTCACGATGTTGTCGAATTCGGCGACGTGGCGGACGATCAGGTTGCCCAGCGTGGTGGCGTCGCGCGCGACCTTTTCGGAGAGTTCGGTGCCGTTGCGATTGAAGATTTCCTCGAACACCGCGACGCGGGCGCCGAGCATTTCCTTGAGCGCGTCGCTGCGGTCCTCGATGGTCGCAACCAGATGGTCGGCGCGGTCGCGGAAGGTCTCGGCCACGCTATTGCCGCGGGTGACGATCGCATCGGCGACGCGCGATCCGGTCTGTTCGATATTGGCCACGACATCGCCGCCGCGCTGGCCGAGATCCTGGACCAGGGCGTCGCCGGTGGCGCGCAGGGTGGTGTTGGCTTCCGCGCCGCGGGTGACGATCGCGTCGGCGATGCGCGATCCGGTCTGTTCGATATTGGCCACGACATCGCCGCCGCGCTGGCCGAGATTCTGGACCAGGGCGTCGCCGGTGGCGCGCAGCGCGGCGTTGGCTTCCTCGCCGCGCGCGGCGATGACGTCGGCCATGTGCTTGCCGGTCTGCTCCAGCTTGGCGACGACGTCGCCGCCGCGCAGGGCGAGATCTTCGACCAGCGAACTGCCGGTCGAACGCAGCGTGGCGTTGGCCTCCTCGGCGCGGACGGTGATGGTCTCGGCGAGCTGGGCGGTGGTGTCGTTGAAGGCGGCGGTGAATTCCTGCGAACGGGCGGCCATCGCTTCGATGGTGGCGGAGGCGCGCGCATCGAAATTCTGGGTGATCTGGTCGAGGCGCGTGGCGAGCGTTTGCTGCAGGCTGTCCGCGAGCTGCGCGAATTCCTCGTGCACGGTGTCGGTTTTGAAACGGAGGCTTTCGGTGAGGCGCTCGCTCGCCGCCGTGATGGCCGTGGTGGCCTGATCGCTGGTGTGGTCGAGCCGCCCGAGCAAGTCGGAGCCGCGGTCGCCCAGGGCCACGATCATGGAGTCGCCGGCATGGCCGAGCGCGAGCGTGATGTGTTCGCCCTTTTCGGTCAGCGTGCGGGCCACGCGCTGCGCCACCTCGTTGACCTTGTCGGCGACGAGGTCGCCGACCGAGGTGATGTCGTGCGACAGATCGAGGTGCACGCTGGCGATCGCGTTGCGCACCTGCTCGGCCTGGCTGACCAGGGTTTCGCGCTGATGCGTGAGCGCGTTGAGCATGTCGCGGATGCGCACCTCGTTGTCGTTATAGGCGCGTTCGAGCGCCGAGACCTCGTTGTGCACCAGCGCTTCCAGCTCGGCCGCACGGGCGAGCGCGCGCTCGACGCCGTCGCCCATCGCGGCGACTTCGCGGCGGATCGCCTGGCCGACCGTCACGATCGCTTCACTCGCGGTGTTCTCGGGCTGGCCGAGGCGGAGGGCAGCCGCGGCCATGGACTCGGCGACGATGCGCATATCGCGCGCGCGGGTGAAGAGATGCGCGAGCGCATAGAAGAACATTACGGGCACGCCGATGCCGGCGAGCAGAACCGCGCCGGCCAGGACGCCGGTGTGCGGGTTCGCGAACAAGCCCACGAGGTCGGGATTGTAGAGATAGGTGCCGGCGAGCGCCGCCGCGGTCCAGGCCAGTGTCGCGATGGTGGCGGCGGTATACGGCGCGCGCGAGGGACGGCGGCCGAGCGGCTGCAGGATCTGGCCGATGGCCGCGCGGTCGTCGTTGGCGGCGCGGCGCGGAATGGCGTCTTCGGCCGCCGTTGTGTCCTGCGGTCCGGGGTGGAAAAGGTCGGCGGAAACCGGCGGCGCGGCCGGGCCGGCGTCGCGTTCCGAGGCCGGGGGAGCCGGCGGACCGGCAACTGGGGCAGGGCGGGCTTCGGCTGAGCCGACGTTCAGCGCCGCCTCGATGGCTGAGAGAGCGTTTTCTGTCGGGTCCGTCGATTTCTGCGGGATGTTCGCCATTTCGGTCGTTGCCTCGTCTCACTGCCGGACTTCTTGCCGCGCCACGGACCTGGCAGCCTAGTCGATTTGCAACCAAAGAGAGCGATAGAGACGCGTTGCTCGCAAACGCTTCTACCGGCCGCTTTCGCCGCAGTCACCAGCCCCAGATACCGCCGCCTGCCATCCTATTGTCTTGACTATGCGAAAGAAACTACGGAGGTAAGCAGATTTTAATCATCGTTAACGCTTATTAACCAACCATAGGTTACTCGGGTGGCTGGGTTTGCCGGTGGTAGGGGCATCATGGCCGCCGAAATACGGCCGCGTTGCGGCCATCGACCGGCCACGAGAGCGGGTTTTGCCGCCGCAGTTACGGGCGCCTTAACCAGCTTCGCAGACGGCCGGCCGCCCAAGGGAGGGATCCGGCCCGTCATTTACCCGGGTTTGGCGGCAACGACGCCAAGCTGCCTCACATCATTAATGGGGCAGGGGGCGAGCCATGACGCCAGCCGCAGCGAAAATGATTTACACCGGGCCGGCGCCGCACGATGTGGCGGCAAGCGCCTTGGACCGCGCGCATCTCGCGCGGATGACCTTCGGTGACCGCAGCCTCGAGCGCGAGCTTCTGCAATTGTTCGACCGCCAGGCGGAGATGCTGCTCGGGCGGATGGGGAATGGCGACCCGGCGGCCGTCGGAGCGCTCGCTCATACGCTCAAGGGTTCGGCGGTCGGGGTCGGAGCATTCGGCGTGGCGCAAGCCGCGGCCGCGGTCGAACAGGCGCAGAGCGGAACGGAGCGGCGCGCCGCAATCGACGCGCTCGCGCAGGCGGTGACCGTCGCGCGTGCCGAGATCGCGGTCATGCTGGCCGGCTAGTCGCGACCAGGCGGCCGCAGGGTAGCGCGCGCCTATGAATGGCTATATAGAAACGCGCGTCCCGCGCCAATTCCGGCGCGGCTCTTCCGTCACTTCACCCGCGACCGCACCTGCCTATGCCGAAAATCACCTTTATCGACTCCGGCGGAACCGCCCGAACGGTGGAAGCCGAAATCGGCTCCACCGTGATGGAGACGGCGATCCGCAACAACATTCCGGGCATCGAGGCGGAATGCGGCGGCGCCTGCGCCTGCGCCACCTGCCACGTCTATGTCGACGAGGCCTGGCGCGAAAAGACCGGCGAGCCGTCGCCGATGGAAGAGGACATGCTCGATTTCGGCTATGACGTGCGGTCGAACTCGCGGCTGTCGTGCCAGATCAAGGTCACCGAAGACCTCGATGGCCTCGTGGTGCGCACGCCGGAGAAACAGGCCTGAGCGCCTGCCGTCGTCCTGAACGGCCCGGTGCCGAGCGCCGAGCCCCGAAGGGCCTGTGCTCTCTGTCCACCGGTCGCGGGCTTGCCCGGGATCGGTGCGTTGACTGTGCAAGCGGGCCACGCCCGGATTGCAAGGCCTGCTCTGCCGGCAGTCCGGGATGACGGATCGCGTTCCGAAGCTGGCTCCGGTTGCGGTTGGATGGTCACATGGCTGCAGCGTCGATCACCACCACCTGTTGCATCGCCGGCGGTGGGCCGGCCGGAATGATGCTCGGTTTTCTCCTGGCGCGCGCCGGGGTGCCGGTGGTTGTTCTGGAAAAGCACAAGGACTTCCTGCGCGACTTTCGCGGCGACACCATTCATCCCTCGACCCTCGACTTGATGGTCGAACTCGGGCTCATCGACGAATTCCTCAAGCTGCCGCACTCGCGCGTGGAGCGTCTGAGCGGCCAGATCGGCAAGAGCACCATCACGCTCGCGGATTTCCGCCATCTGCCGACCCATTGCAAATATATCGCGCTGATGCCGCAATGGGATTTCCTCGATTTTCTCGCCCGGCAAGGCGGGCGCTATCCTGCGTTCGATCTGCGCATGCGCACGGAGGCGACCGACCTGATCGAAGACAACGGCCGCGTCGCTGGCGTGCGCGCCAAGACGCCCGACGGCGAATTGGAAATCCGCTCCGACCTCGTCGTCGGCTGCGACGGTCGGCATTCCACCATTCGCGAACGCGCCGGCTTCCATGTCGACGACATCGGTGCGCCGATGGACATCCTCTGGTTTCGCATCTCGCGCCGCGAGGGCGATACGGCGGAAACGTTCGGGCATATGGAAGCGGGCATGATGCTCGTCATGCTCAACCGCAACGAATACTGGCAATGCGCTTACGTGATCCCGAAGGGCGGCTTTGAAAAGGTGAAGGCCAAGGGTCTGCCGGCCTTTCTCGAAAACATCGCCTTCATGTCGCCATTCCTGCGCGACCGCCTGAGCGAGGTCAGAAGCTGGGACGACGTGAAGCTGCTGACGGTAGCGGTCGATCGCCTGCCGCGATGGCACAAGCCGGGCCTGCTCTGCATCGGCGACGCGGCGCATGCCATGTCGCCGATCGGCGGCGTCGGCATCAATCTGGCGATTCAGGATGCCGTGGCGGCGGCGAATATCTTGGCGGAGCCCTTGATGGAGCGCCGCGTGACCGATCAACTGCTCGAGGCGGTGCAGCAGCGGCGTACCATGCCCATGCGCGTCATTCAGTGGTTGCAGGTCCAAATTCAGAACCGCGTGCTTTCGCCTGTGCTCGACACAAGCGAGCGGCCGAAACCGCCTTTCGTGGCGAACTTCTTCAACTGGTTTCCGCTATTGCGCCGGATTCCGGGGCGGCTCATCGGCATGGGCGTGCGCCCCGAACACGTGCGTACGCCGCAGCGGGGGCGGGCGCGGGCGTTACGGGCAGCGCCTTTCCCAGACCGCCAGGCTACGGGTCTTGAGCAGCGGCGAGAGGCCGAGCTTTTTCGCCTGCGCGCAGAACGCCGGAAACGAGATGCCGTTGTCGGTATATTCGATGGCGAAAACCGGCTTGTTGCGGACGATGAAATTCTTCGACACCGCGCACCAGCCCTGTTTGAAGCAATCCTCGGTCACCGCGAAATCGACGACGTTCAGCACGCTCGGCGCAATCTCGGTGGCGTTCTTCAGGCCGATGGCGAGCCCACGCTTATGTGCCTCGCTGGCGAGAAAGCGCAGATAAGTGACGGCATCGGCCTTGGTGATCGGAAAGCCGGTGTCGGCTCCGTAACTGTCGACGTTGTCGGGATCGACGGCCACAAAGCCCTTGCGTTTGCACAGGTCGAGCCGCGCGCGCATGGGCGCCGCGAGCACCGCCAATTGGCGGATGTCGAGCCAGCGCTCGCCCGGCCAGCCGGCAAGCGGTTTGCCGCGGACGGAGGGTGGGAACGCCTTCGCGTCCGGGCGCCAGTTCTCCCAGCTACCCGCGCTCATGTAGCAGATTGTGTGCTTGCCCTGTCGGTTCAGCGTCGCGATGGTCGATTTTCCGATATCGAACAGGTCGAGATCGACGGCCTGTGCCGGTGTGATGACCTTCGCCGGCGCCACCGAAAGAATGATCGAGAAGCTGGTCCCTGCGAGTGGGCGCCAATGCGCCGGCGGCGACGCACCGACGGGTTCGGCCGACAGCGGACGAACGAGCAGCAGGCCCAGGCCGAGTACGCCGAGATGTCGCCGCATGGACCTTCCTTTATCGCTTCGCAGCCGCCGGCGCCACCCGCGACGCGGTGAGGCCGATGTCGTCGGGCGTGCGGCGGCTCAGGGGCCGCGGTATTTCCACTGCGCAAGCCGTTCGATGGCGTCGTCGGTCAAGGGGCGCGGGCGGCGGGTCGCGGTGTCGACCATCACCAGCGTGGCGCGGCCGGCTGCCGCGCATTCTTCGCCGCGAAAGATCGCCTGCGCGACCGTGAACGAGCTGCGGCCGAATTCCGCCAGCGCGGTTCCGACCACGAGATCGCCCGGCCAGCGCAGTTCGCGCAGGAAATCGATTTCCTGCCGGACCAGCACGAAGGTAGCGTTGGAGACGCCGATGCCGAGATCGCGGTCGCGAAACATGGCGACGCGGCCCGATTCGAGATAGGTCGCGAACACGGCATTGTTGACATGCCCTTGTGCGTCGAGATCGCCGAAGCGGATGATCTCGGCGACGCGGTGCGGGTAATCGGCGAGTTGCGGCGCCGGTTTGCGCGGACGTGCGGACGATGTTGTCATGCAGGACTATGGTTTCATGCCTGCCGGCGCGACCTGCGAGGCGGTGAGCCCCATCTCATCGAGCGCGCGACGCACCAGGCCGGAGGCCTTGGCCTCCTCGATAAATTCGCTGACGTAGCGAAGCGCCGCCGGCCTGCCCTTCGGCACGCACACCGCGGTCGAGGAATTCAGGAATGCATTGTCGAGGATGCGTGAGCCCGGAATCTTGTCGACCAGACCCGACAGGGACTCGCGCGACAGCGCAATGGCGTTGATGCGGCCCTCGTTCATGGCGGCGACGGCCGCGTCGACCTTGGCGAATTCGATATGCGTGGCGTTGGGCGTCGCCTTCATGGCGGCGCGGAAGGTCGCGGTATTGGCGACGCCGCCGATGCCGATGCCCTTGGCGTCGGCATCCTTGACCGAACCGATCGGCGAGCCGGGTGCGACCAGAAAAGTGCTCTGCAGCAGGTGATAGGCGTTGCCGAAGTCGACGAATTTCTTGCGCTCCTCGTCGACCGGCAGGAAGGCGACGTCCCATTTGTCGTCGGCGGCCGAATTCTGGATTTCGCCCGAGGCCTGATGCGGGATCAGCACGGCCTCTACGCCGAGCTTCTTCGCCAGCGCGTGCCCGAGCTGCACCGCGACGCCACGAAACGTGTCGCCATCCTTGATGGCGAATTGCGCGGACGGCGAGGGCGATACCGCGATGGCAACGCGCAAGCGTCCGGTGGGGGTGAGTTGTTGCATCACGGCGGCATCGGCCATCGGCGGGGACTCCGGTCATTGTCGCGGCGGCGCGACGCGCCGCCGCGCATGCGATAGCACGCCGCCCGGCGGTTTTCACCTCTACTTGCATGCGCTCGCGCCGCCGGGCGGGGCTCGGCTATTTGGCGAATTGCACGACCGTGTTGTGCTCTTTGATGAATACGGTATTGCCCTTGGTGCTGCTGAATTGCATGCGCAGCGTGTGGCTGCCGGGGGGCGCTCGGAAAAATAAACTCGAACATGTGCCCGTGGCCCTGCGACGCGGTCTCATTGGTGAAATTGACCGCGGCGGGGAGTGCCGTGGTGGTGTTGTCGAGCCGCGCGCGGATCACCACGGTATCGATGGCGAACGACGCGTAGGTCATCGCCGAAAAGCGAACGAGCACGCAGCTCGGGCCGGTAGCGCCTTGTGTGAACACCATCGCGGCTTCCGGAATGTTCACGAATGAAGAGGATGAGGTCGAACTGCTGGCGAGAGAGGACGCGCTGAACTTCACCTGCGTTGGACTGCAGGTGCGGGGACGGGCGCCGCCGTTGCCGCAACGGCACCGAGCAGAGCGGGAAAAAGCGCCGCCGCCGCAGCGGTTCGCGAGCGTGCAATCGTGTCGAGAAAACTGATCGTGACTGTGCCCCCTGGGTTAGGGCGCCGAAAACGGCTCAAGCGGCAAAGAAAACTAACAATCTATTCCTGCGCATTATGTCCCCGAGAACCGTTTTGGCCCCAAATCCAATCATAAAATGATTGGTTTCCGCGCAAAAGTGGCTGCTCGCGGGATCGGGAGAGTTGCGGGCCTACCCGATCAAAGGCCGGCGGCGGGCCGGGTGATCGAGGCGGTGCCGCCGAGGTTCAATAGAAAATCGGCTCCGGCGCGCGTCCGGCCAGCGGGCGGCGCATGGATTCGACCGCGCGTACGAGCGCGAGCACGGCCGCGAAACCGGCGAGCCAGACGATGCGCGCGCCGTAGCGGTCGTGCGGATTGGCGAGCACGCCGCAGATGAAGGCATTGGCCAGTATGGCAAGGGCGCAGCTTGCCGCCAGTTCGCCAAGCTCGGCCGGCAGCCGTTCGTTCCAGGCCAGCCACATCAGCAGGGGCAGGAGCACCATGGCGGCAAGCGCGAGCGGATAGTGCAATTCGTTGAGCGTCGCGAAGGAGACCGCGTCGCGCTGCTGGCGGGCTGCCTCCATGGCGGGTACGAGATCGGGCGTGAAGCGTTTGATAATGCCGTAGGTATGCCAGATCGAGTTGAGCACGCCTTCACCGGTGTGCACGGCCACAAGCTGTTCGGCGGTATCGGCCACCGCCGCCTCGGCTTGCAGGCGCGGATATTCGATCAGGCTTCTAAGCGCGATCGTCGCCATTTCTGGTCCGAGCCCTTCGAAGCGGCCGAGCTTGTCGAAGATGGGGCTCGCCCAGAACCAGACATCCGCGTTGCGTGGGAGCCGGTCCTTATAGGCGCACAGCTTGATGTGGCGGTCCGGGCAATGGTCGTCGAGATATTTGCTGACGATGCCGTCCTGCAGCATGCGCCCGAACGACAGGGCGAAGCCGCCCGGCGTCCAGGTCAGCCGCTTGGCCACGACATAGTTGCCGCCGAACACGAGCGCCGCGCCGAGCACGAGCGCCACGACGCCGCGCATGAGCGTCGCCGTCGGCATGCGTTTGCGGTCGAGCCGCCAGAGCAACGCGGCCGGCGCCATGAGGGCCGCGATCAGCGCGAAGGTGGCGCTGTGGGTGGAGACCGCGAAGGCGATGAGCGCAACGAGGCCGATGCGCTCGGCAAGGGTGAGCCGGTCGCCGCGCAGGAGCACGAGATAGAGCGCGATCACCCCCAGGCCGCAAAAGATGTCGGTGAGCAGGATCGCGGTCAGCCAGGGCAGGGTGGTGGCGACCGAGAGCAGGGCAATGACGGTCATGAGCAGCACGGGGCGCCGGCCAAGCCCATGCGTGCGCAGCACGAGCAGCACGACCCAGACCGTCAGGGCGGCTTGCAGCAGCAGCACCGGCCAGAACGCTAAGCGGGCGGCGGCAACGAGCAGCAGCCCGTAGGGCGCGGCGCGGCTGATGACCAGCGTGCCCTCGTACCAGCGGGCGAGATAGCCGCCGGTGTCCCATTGCAGGAGCGGAAAGCCGTTCCAGACCGCAGGCGCGATGAGAAACGCGATAGACAACAGGAAAGCGAGCGCCCATAGGGCGCGGTCGCGGATGGACATGGATTGAGATCCCCGGCGGCCATTTCATGCTACCGGCTTGACGGGGGCGCGGCTAGGGGCAATTGCTGACAAGGTTTACGGCAAAGCCGTCATCGCCGGGACATAAAGGCGTTCACCCCCGTCTTCGACGGGCGATGACCGGCCATGAAAAGAAGGCCCATGCGCGCATGTTCGTCACCTTCTTCCAGGAGCTCAAAAGCGCCGGCGTGCCGGTGACCCTGCGCGAATATCTCGACCTGATGCAGGCCATGGAGGCCGATCTGGCGCAGCGCCGGGTGGAGGACTTCTACTATCTGTCGCGCGCCGCGCTGGTGAAGGACGAGCGCAATCTCGACAAGTTCGACCGCGTGTTCGGCCACGTGTTCAAGGGGCTCGAACTGCTGAGCGACGCGGTGGAGGCGGAAATCCCGGCCGAATGGCTGAAGAAGCTGGCCGAGAAATATCTCACCGAGGAAGAAAAGAAGCAGATCGAGGCGCTCGGCGGTCTCGACAAGCTGCTGGAGACGCTGCGCCAGCGCCTCGCCGAGCAGAAGGGCCGCCACCAGGGCGGCAATAAGTGGATCGGCACGGCCGGCACCTCGCCCTTCGGCGCTTATGGCTACAATCCGGAAGGCGTGCGCATCGGGCAGGACAAGAACCGCAACAACCGCGCGGTCAAGGTGTGGGACAAGCGCGAGTTCAAGGACCTCGACGACGAGGTCGAGCTCGGCACCCGCAACATCAAGGTGGCGCTGCGAAGATTGCGCAAGTTCGCCCGCACCGGCGCGCCCGAC
>Ga0182748_1003429_pt1 | contig 13389 bp, 13 predicted proteins | sample eDN3rd37CKraftOP_FD_128877 | JGI IMG/M metagenome (GOLD analysis project Ga0182748, IMG submission 128877) | Enriched Organic Plus compost microbial communities from Emeryville, California, USA - eDNA 3rd pass 37_C Kraft OP (version 2) (version 2) ...
AGGAGGCTGTTCCTGGATGGCGTCAGCAGCGAAAGCAGTCGCAGAGAACGGCAGCAGCGCAGCCGAGGCGATTACGAGAGACTTAAGAGTGCGCATAGCATTCTCCTTACACAAATTACCTTTAGCGCGGTCCCTTATCGGGCGGGCGACATAGGGAGTAATCGTCCATGCCGCGCTGACAGGACCGACATATCGGCGGTAATTGCGGCACGAAATGCCCGCTTCTGTGGAGAGAACCTGACCAGAACATGGCAAAATTGCGATGTTGCATTATCGCAACGCCGGAAACAGGCACCTATATAGTGGGTGGGGAGCGACCGGGGTGCTGCCTGTCGGTCGGCCAGATGAAACGAAGTCGCTGAAATCCCTACAAATTTGTCAGCTATGAGTGTTGCGGGCGCTGTTTTTAGCTGCAATTTTCCGACCGAAGTGGCATGAAATCGATTGAAGAATCTCGATAAGAAAGTGTTTACCGTGTTGAATGATCACGAGCCCAGCCTGCTTGCCAAATGTCCGGTTCTGGTAACCGGCGGCGCACGGCGCATTGGAAAGGCAATCGTCGAAGACCTTGCCGCCCATGGCTTCCCGGTCGCCATACACTGCAATCACTCCGTCGATGAAGGCGCGGCCCTTGCTGCGGCCATAAACGAACAGGGCGGGAAAGCCTGTGTCGTGCGCGCGGACCTTTCGTCCGAAGCCGATGTTCGCAATCTTGTGAAGGATGCGTCGAGCCAGATCGGGCCTGTCCGGCTTCTGGTCAACAATGCGTCGCTTTTTGAAGATGACCGCATCGGGCAACTGGACATGGCGCTGTGGGACAAGCACTTTGCCATCCACCTCAAGGCGCCTGTCCTGCTGGCCGAGGAAATGGCGAATGCCCTCCCAGATGGCGAAGACGGGCTCGTCGTGAACGTGATCGACCAGCGTGTTTGGAAGCTCAATCCGAACTTCTTTTCCTATACGCTCTCGAAGACGGCGCTTTGGAATGCCACCCAAACCATGGCGCAGGCGCTCGCGCCGCGAATCCGGGTCAACGCAATTGCCCCCGGCCCCACATTGCCGAGCGAGCGGCAGAAGCCGGGCGACTTTGAACAGCAGGTCGAGAAACTTCTTTTGCAACGCGCTCCGGAATTGTCGGAATTTGGGCATACTGTTCGTTATTTCTGGGAAAGCCGCTCCGTGACCGGCCAGATGATCGCCCTTGACGGCGGACAGCATCTGGCATGGGAGACCCCGGATATTGCAGGAATCACCGAATGACCGGAAATCGCAAGAACAATGAGGATACTGTCGCCAACCTGCCGCCCGACGACGAGCAGGACGTGGCCGGTATCATCATTGGCGACGCGGAAACCGAAGAGGACGACGAGAGCGACGATATAGTTGAAGCTCCCGCCTCCCCGTCAGCTGCCGATTCCATTCAGTGGGATTCCTCCGACGGCCTGCCGGATATAGAAGGCCTGAGCGGTCAGGATATCATCAATGCTTTCGTGAAGCGCCTGCCCAACAATCCGGGCGTCTATCGCATGTTCAACGCCGATGGCGACGTGCTCTATGTCGGCAAGGCGCGCAATCTCAAGAAGCGCGTGTCCAACTATGCGCGCGGGATTGGCCATTCGAATCGCATAACGCGAATGATCCGCGAGACGGTGACGATGGAATTCGTCGTCACCCGCACGGAAACCGAAGCCCTGTTGCTGGAAGCCAATCTCATCAAGAGATTGCGCCCGCGCTTCAACGTGCTGATGCGCGACGACAAGTCGTTTCCCTATATTCTTTTGACCGGCGACCATCGGGCGCCCGGCATCTTCAAGCATCGCGGCGCGCGGTCCCGCAAGGGCGATTATTTCGGCCCATTTGCTTCCGCTGGCGCAGTCGGTCGCACGATCAATGCGCTCCAGCGCGCCTTCCTGCTGCGAACATGCACGGATTCCGTTTTTGAAACACGAACCCGCCCCTGCCTTCTCTATCAGATCAAGCGCTGTTCCGGCCCCTGCACGCATGAAATCAGTGATGAGGACTATGCAGAACTGGTCAGGGAGGCCAAGGCCTTCCTTTCGGGCAAAAGCCAATCGGTAAAGGATCATCTGGCAGCCGCGATGCAGGCCGCATCCGCCGATCTCGACTTTGAACATGCAGCGGTCTACCGCGACCGTCTGGCAGCGCTTTCGCATGTCCAGTCGCATCAGGGCATCAATCCGCAAACGGTTGAAGAAGCAGACGTTTTCGCCATCCATCAGGAAGGCGGCATGACCTGCATTCAGGTCTTCTTCTTCCGCACCGGCCAGAACTGGGGCAACCGCGCCTATTTCCCGAAAGCCGACAGTTCGCTTGGGCCTGCGGAAGTTCTCGGAGCCTTCCTGTCGCAATTCTATGACGACAAGCCATGCCCGCGTCTCGTTCTCTTGTCCGAGACGGTGGAGGAACAATCGCTGATCGCCGAAGCGCTTTCGACGCGCGCGGGGCATAAGGTGCAGGTCAACGTTCCGCAGCGCGGCGAGAAGAAGGACCTTGTCGATCACGCGCTCACCAATGCGCGCGAGGCGCTTGGGCGGCGGCTTGCCGAAACATCGTCGCAGGCACGCCTTTTGCAAGGCATGGCCGAAACCTTCGGCCTGTCGCAGCCGCCGCGCCGGATCGAGGTGTATGATAACTCCCACATCATGGGCACGAACGCTGTCGGCGGCATGATCGTCGCCGGGCCGGAAGGCTTCGTCAAAAACCAGTACCGCAAGTTCAACATCCGCTCGACCGACATTACGCCGGGCGACGATTTCGGCATGATGCGCGAGGTGATCGAACGGCGTTTCTCGCGACTGGTCAAGGAACATGGCACGCCGGAAGAGCCTGCCGACGCCGAGGTAACGGATACGTTCCCCGCCTGGCCCGATGTGATCCTTATCGACGGCGGGCAAGGTCAGGTGGGTGCCGTAAGGCAAATTCTCGGCGAGCTTGGCATCAGCCATCTTGTCAATGCCATCGGCATTGCGAAGGGCGTCGACCGTGAAGCGGGACGCGAGCGCTTCTTCGTGGAAGGCAAGCAGCCCTTCACGCTGCCGCCGCGCGATCCCGTGCTCTATTTCATCCAGCGCCTGCGCGATGAGGCGCACCGCTTCGCCATCGGCACGCACCGCGCCCGGCGCAAGAAGGAAATGGTCAAGAACCCGCTCGATGAAATCGCGGGAATCGGCCCGTCGCGCAAGCGTGCGCTCCTGCATCATTTCGGGACGGCAAAGGCTGTTTCACGCGCCGCGGTCGAGGATCTCATGCAGATCGACGGCATTTCGGAAGCCATGGCGCGGACGATCCACGACCATTTCCGGGATCGATGACACAAACTTGTCCGAGTTTCGTCCACAAGCGGCATTAGGTCCCGGCCGAACACGTTTGCGGGAGTTGATTTTATGTCCCATCCCTGTTGATGTGCGGCTGACAAACATGCGGCGGAACGATGCAGAAGAATCATACCCTCTCCCTACCCAATATCCTCACTTATGGCCGGATCATCGCCGTGCCTCTTGTGGTGTTGTGTTTCTTTGTCGAGGGACGGCTGGAATCGAGTGATTTCGCCCGCTGGACGGCTCTTGCACTGTTTGCCATCGCCAGCATCACCGACTTTTTCGACGGCTATCTTGCCCGTATCTGGAAACAGACGTCGACCATCGGCCGCATGCTCGACCCGATTGCCGACAAGCTTCTCGTATCCGCCATCCTGCTGCTGCTTGCCGCTGACGGCACGATTGCCGGCTGGACGCTGTGGGCCGCCATCATCATCCTTTGCCGCGAAATCCTGGTTTCGGGCCTGCGCGAATATCTTGCCGAGCTGAAGGTCAGCGTTCCCGTTTCGCGCCTCGCCAAGTGGAAGACGACCGCACAGATGATCGCGCTGGCATTCCTGCTGGCAGGCCCTGCCGGTGACAAAATCATGCCCTATGTAACGGAAACAGGCATTGTCCTGCTTTGGGTATCGGCTCTTCTGACGCTTTACACGGGCTGGGATTATTTCAAGGCGGGCCTGAAACACGTGATGGATTGATCCAGTGGCGGTAAAACTCGTCTATTTTGCATGGGTGCGCGAGAAAATCGGCAAGGGTGAGGAGATCATCGAACTCCCCTCGCCTCAAACAACTGTCGGCAATCTGATCAGCCACCTGAAATCGCTTGGACCAGAATATGAAGCCGCCTTTGAGCACGAGCATGTCATTCGCGCCGCGATCAATCAGGAACATGCCGAGCATGGCGAACTGGTGAATGACGGCGACGAAGTTGCGCTCTTTCCGCCCATGACGGGAGGGTGAAATGAGCGGGCAGACCGAGTGCCCACTGTTCGTCGGCATAAGAAGCGAAGATTTCGACACGGCGGCGGAACTGCGCAGGCTTGGACAGGGCCGCACGGATATCGGCGCTATCGTCACCTTTACCGGGCTTTGCCGCGATGAAAGCGGCATGCTTTCCGCCCTGGAACTGGAACATTATCCGGGGATGGCCGAAGCGGAAATCAGCCGTATCGCCCGGCAGGCCATCGCGCGCTGGCCGATAACCGCGCTTACGATCATTCACCGTTACGGACTTATCAAGCCGGGCGAAAACATCGTTCTGGTGGCTGCGGCGTCATCGCATCGCCATGCGGCTTTCGAGGCCGCCTCCTTCCTGATGGACTACATGAAAACCGACGCTCCGTTCTGGAAAAGGGAGCATCTCGCGGACGGCTCGGTCGGCGGCTGGGTGTCGTCCAAAGAGGAGGATGAGAAGATTCGCGAACGCTGGAAACAGTCCTGATCTTCCGATTGCAGATTTTACTACTGATCTCAATTTTTCATCTTAATTGCGAATTAACTATTTAACCCCCTAGAATAGTGGGTAATTTAGCTGGCGCGTTCTTGCGCCGCCACAATTTTCACATGAAGATTTCGTTATTGTCGGCCTCATGAATCAGATGCCGACAGGCGATGGTAACAGACAGACCGGAAACCGCATCAGCGCCATCTGTCTTGCAACGAACAACGCATGCGGGAACGGAAGTTTCGGGCTTTAACGATGCGAAATGGATTGGCGAAAACCCTTTCAATTGCTGCAGCACTTGTGGCCGGCATTGGCGCGCTCGGCGGCGCGGCCTTGTTCCTGACCACCTCGATGCCGACAAGCAGCCTGGCGGCGGAGAAAACCGTCAACGGCAAGGTCGTCTACCGCGAGCGGATCGCGCTGCCGCCAGAAGCAAGCCTGACGGTTCAGCTTTCCGACGTCTCGCTGGCCGACGCCCCGTCCAAGGTCATTGGCGAAGCACGGATCGAATCCGTTCAGGGCTCGCCGATCCCGTTTGCCATCAATTTCGATACGGACCAGATCCAGCCCGGCCACAGCTATGCCCTGCAGGCGCGTATTTCGGCAGGCGATACGCTGTGGTTCGTCAATGACGAACGCTACGCCATCGATCCGGAGAACCCCGGCGAACCGGCGGAAATCAAGGTCGTGATGGTTCGCAAGAGCGGCGATGAGGGTGCGGCCACCGGCATAGAAGGCAAGGACTGGCTGGCGGAAGACATTCAGGGCGGCGGCGTGATCGACAACGCACAGACGACCCTCACGGTTTCGACCGATGGCGCCGTCAGCGGCTCGGGCGGCTGCAACCGCTATTTCAGCAAGGCGACCGTCACCGGAGAGAATATTGCCTTTGCCGAGATCGGATCGACCTATGTCCAGTGCCCGCCTGCCCTCATGAACCAGGAACGCAAGTTCCTCGACGTGCTCGGCAAAACCAAGTCATACAAGATCGATATGGGCAAGCTCGTTCTCTTCGACGACGAAGGGAAGGAAATGGCGAGGCTCGCGCAGAGCCTTTGAAACTTGTTTCCGCCCAACCAACAAAAAAGCCCGGTCAGACCGGGCTTTTTCTTTATATTCTCATTGGGATCAGCCGACGATTTCGGTGCCCGAGAACCAGTATGCGATTTCTTCGGCAGCGGTTTCCGGAGCATCCGAACCGTGTACGGAGTTTTCGCCGATCGACAGGGCGAATTCCTTGCGGATGGTGCCTTCATCAGCGTTGGCCGGGTTGGTTGCGCCCATGATTTCGCGGTTCTTGGCGATAGCGTTTTCACCTTCCAGAACCTGAACGACCGTCGGGCCGGAAGACATGAATTCCGTCAGTTCGCCGAAGAAAGGGCGATCCTTGTGAACAGCATAGAAGCCTTCAGCTTCACGCAGGCTCATCCAGACGCGCTTCGAAGCGACGACGCGCAGGCCAGCTGCTTCGAGCTTGGCGGTGATGGCGCCGGTCAGATTGCGGCGGGTCGCATCGGGCTTGATCATGGAGAAGGTACGTTCGATTGCCATTATGACACCTTGTGCTGGAATTTTCAGAAAAGTGAGGCTCTATACCGTCGATAGGCCCGATTGCCAAGAGGCGAACCGATTAGCACCTTGAGACGACAGAAAATTGATTGCATAGATGATGCCTTGCCGATTCAGCCCGCGGAAGCGGGGCGGACGGACGGTCAGGGGGTCTCGTGGAACAGCATTTTCAAATGTTCGCCTATTACAACCGATGGGCAAATGAACTTGTCTATGCTGCCGCCGCGGAACTCAGCGACGAGGAATACAGGCTCGACCTCGGCCTGTTCTTCGGTTCCATCCACCGCACGCTCAATCACATACTGGTCGCCGACCGCATCTGGATGAAACGCTTCACCACAGAAGGCGACCACCCGAAGACGCTGGATGCGATCATCTCCGACAATTTCATCATGCTGCGCGATCTGCGGCAGGCGGAAGACGCGCGCATATGCCGCTTCGCGGACGGGCTCGACAGCCAGAAACTTGGTGGCCGCTACAGCTACACTGCGCTCAATGAAATGCGCACGATAAGCCAGAGGCTCGCGCCGTCCCTTGCGCATATGTTCAACCACCAGACGCATCATCGCGGACAAATCCATACCGCGTTCACCCGACTGGGGACGGAAGCGCCGTCGCTCGATCTCATGCATTTCCTGCGAACGGAAGGCGGACGCCGCTTCGCCTGACTGTTGTTGATACTTGCGGAAACGCTTCAAGCCGTGCAAAAGCGCTTTCATCATGCTTATCCTTGACGATATCTCCGTACGAATTGCCGGACGCCTCCTGATCGACCACGCCAGCGTGACGCTGCCAGCGGGATCGAAGACGGGCTTTGTCGGCCGCAACGGCACCGGAAAATCCACGCTTTTCCGCGTGATTACGGGCGATCTCGCGCCGGAAACCGGCAGCATCTCGCTTCCGAAGAATACCCGTATCGGTCAGGTCGCACAGGAAGCGCCCGGCACCGAAGAAGCGCTAATCGAAATCGTCATGAAGGCCGACAAGGAACGCGCAGCGCTTCTGGAAGAAGCGGCCACAGCGACCGATCCGCATCGCATCGCCGAAATTCACACGCGCCTTGCCGATATCGACGCCCATTCCGCGGAAGCGCGCGCAGGCGCCATTCTGTCCGGCCTCGGTTTCAGCGCGGAAGCGCAACGCCAGCCAGCGTCAGCCTTCTCCGGCGGCTGGCGCATGCGCGTCGCGCTGGCTGCGGTCCTCTTTGCAGCGCCAGACCTGCTGCTTCTGGACGAACCGACCAACTATCTCGATCTTGAAGGCGTTCTGTGGCTGGTCGACTATGTGAAGCGCTATCCGCACACGGTCATCATCATCAGCCATGATCGCGATCTCCTGAACTCCGCGACCAGCTCGATCATGCATCTCGACCAGAAGAAGATCAGCTTCTGGCGCGGCAATTACGACCAGTTCGAGCGCCAGCGCCACGAAATGCTGGAATTGCAGCAGAAGGCGCACGCCAAGCAGGAAGCCCACCGCAAGCACATGGAATCCTTCGTGGAACGCTTCCGCGCCAAGGCAACCAAGGCACGGCAGGCGCAATCTCGCCTGAAGGCGCTGCAAAAGCTGAAGCCGATCGAGCTTTATGTCGAAAGCCATGTGCAGCCGTTCCGCTTTCCGGACGCGGAAAAGAAAGCGGCCTCACCGATCATCGCGCTCGACAATGCGGATGTGGGCTACGTGCCGGGCAAGCCGGTGCTGCGCAATGTGACGCTGCGCATCGACAATGACGACCGTATTGCGCTTCTGGGCTCGAACGGTAACGGCAAGTCGACGCTGGCCAAGCTGATTGCCGGTCGCCTGACGCCGGAAAAAGGCACTCTTACGGTTTCGCCCAATCTGAAGGTTGCCTTTTTCGCGCAGCATCAGCTTGATGACCTCATACCGGAAGACAATGCCATCGAGCATGTGCGCAAGCTGATGCCCACGGAGCCGGAAGCCAAGGTGCGCGCGCGTGTTGCGCAGATGGGCCTTTCGACCGAGAAAATGCTGACGCCTGCCAAGGATCTTTCCGGCGGTGAGAAAGCCCGCCTGCTGATGGGGCTTGCGACGTTTTACGGTCCGAACCTGCTGATCCTCGACGAACCGACCAACCACCTGGACATCGACAGCCGCGAGGAGCTTGTGCATGCGCTCAACGCTTTCAACGGCGCGGTGATCCTTATCGCCCACGATCGCCACTTGATCGAAGCCACGATGGAACGGCTGTGGCTGGTTCGCGAAGGCGGCGTGAAGACGTTTGATGGCGATCTCGACGAATACCGTCAGATCGTTCTGGCCGACGCCAGGGGAGAACCGGCTTCCGACCGCGACGATAGCGCCAAGGTCAACAAGGCCGAGCAGCGAAAACTCGCCGCCCAGAAACGCGAAGCCATGGCGCCGCTGCAGAAAAAGATCAAGGAAACCGAAGCCTTGATTCAAAAACTGCAGAAACAGATTCAAGGCTTCTCGTCCCAACTGGAAGATCCGGCTCTTTATGAGAAGGAGCCTCAGAAGGCGATCCGCATCAACAAGGACATGAGCGATGCACGCTCTGCCCTTGCGGACGCTGAGGATAAGTGGCTGGAAATGTCGGCCGAATATGAAGAAGCAATGGCGGAATGAGTGCTCATTTCTGCCATCCGACGTCAACCCGCATTAGGGTTACGTCAATATCATTGTATTTTCTGTTATAAACGGATTTGACGCTAGCCTATTAACAGCAATCCGATTTGACGACAAAATTCCCTCTATTTTTGTTGTCAAAGTGCTTTGACGTCATTACTCTGTCAGCAACCCGGTTTGATGACAGAATCGACAAGAATATGATCACCAAAGCGTACGACCTTTCAGCAGCGGTTCACTATCATACCGGAGCGTTCCCACCCGCTTCTCTCGACTACGAGGCTCTGCTTGGCCCTCTTGAGGAGGCAGCAGCATCTCTTGCGCGTTACGATGCCAAAATGTCGGGCATGGTGAACAGCGAACTGTTTCTCGCCCCGCTGCGTCGTCAGGATGCAGTCAGTTCATCGAGAATGGAAGGTACGATTTCTACCATTGAAGAACTTTATCGCCTCGAAGCTGAAGAGGATGCGGGCGTTTCCGATCCCTACAGGGAAGCGCGCAACGACGATATAGAAACCTTCCTATATTCCCGCGCGCTGCGCAACGCACAACAAGCGTTGGCCGAAGGAGCGCCGTTGAGCGAACATCTGATCCGAACAGCCCACCAGCAATTGCTGTTTGCCGGGCGCGGTGCCCGCAAACGTCCCGGTTCCTACAAGATCGAGCAAAATTATATAGGCGACAAGCGGGGGGAGAAAATCTACTATGTCCCCATCTCCCCCGAGCAGTTGGAACCTGCCATGGGCGAATTGCTCCATTTCATGAATGGGAATGCGATGCGCCCCCTCATTCGCACGGCGCTTGCGCATGTGGAGTTTGAAGCGCTTCACCCGTTCGAGGATGGCAACGGTCGGATTGGACGTATGCTCATCACCCTGATGCTCTGGAAATTGGGAATCATCAGCCAGCCGAACTTCTTCGTTTCAGGATATTTTGAACAGCATAAGGATGAATATATACAGAGAATGCGCGGTGTTTCCTCCGACGGCGACTGGACCGGCTGGAGCGTATTCTTTCTACAGGCCATGCACGCACAGGCCACCGTCAACATTCAAACTGCGGACAGAATTTTTGCTCTGCATGGCGAAATGCGCGAACGGTTTCGCGAGGTCTTGAACTCCCAGTTCCACGATCAGGCGTTGGATTTTGTTTTCGCAAGTCCGGTTTTTCGTAATGACCGCTTCGTGGATCGGTCCGGCATTCCATCCTCGTCTGCCCGTTTGCTGTCGCGCCGGCTTGTTGAGGCCGGACTGCTGCGCACCATCGAGCCGGCATCAGGGCGACGGGCCGCACTTTATGCTTTTCGCCCCTTGCTCGAATTGCTGGATATCTGAGGAACGGCAAAACCGTGCCTATGAAGTCCGTCTGAAGGAAAAACCCGCTTTTATTCAAACCTACGTCTGCGCAACCGCGTACGCATCAGGCCATAGACGCCAAGTACACCAAGAACGAGACCGATGGTCATATAGGTCTCGTCGGGCGTTTCCGCTCCACGCCGCAAGACGAGATCGGCTTTTGAAAGTTGAAGCCCATCCGTGTTGCCCTGCACCAGCCGGAAAGCATAAGAGCCCGGAATAACCGGATCGATGTCCCCGGCACTCTGGCGCAGAACGCTGCCGTCCTGCGGGCGGTCCGTATTGATGGAGCCGGTGGTCGAGGCAAAATCGAGCCCCTGCGAAAGAACAGGTATACCGTCGCGGCTGACGGCGAGCGTTACCGCCGAACGCCGTTCCGCAGGCACATAGCCCGGCAAAGGCGTCGCATCTATGAACACGCGCACCGGCCCGTCAGCCGCCGATAGTCTGACCTCCTGTATCTTGAAGCCGCTCTGCCGATTTTCCAGCATGGTCCAGCGGCCAATCTCGCTCCCGGTGAAATGGCGCATATACCAGGGATAGCCGATACCAAGGCCAAAACCCGCGACGATCATCACAATGAAAAACAACCGCCTCACGCCTTGCGCTCCCAGCGGCGATCCGGCGTCTGCTGCCAGTAGGTCAAATCGTGGTTTCCCGCCTTGAAATTTTTCCATTGCCCGCGGGCAATATCGAGCTGCTCCTGATCGTGTCCGTCGAACATGACGACGAGACGCTCATAGGCGTCCGCCTGTTCCAGCCCCGCGCCTTCAACGAGAAAGCGCACCGTTGCTCCATTCGGATTGGCTTCACTCGTGGTCAGCAAGACCGGCTGGTGTTCGGGATGAGGTTCCTTGTCGGTGCCATGCGCCACGAAAGAAGTGTCGGAGAAAGTCCAGAGCAAACCGTCCAGCGCATCGCGTCTTTCTTCGCTGACGGTCTGGATCGTGACGCGCCAGCCGCGCCCGAGCGACCGCTCGACCAGGCCGGGCAAAGCCTCATCAAGTGTCGATTCCGTCAGGTGATAGAAGAGGATTTCCGCCATGCACTACCCGTTTCACGAAAGGGTGGAGAAACTGATTCCGCTTCTCCACCCATCCCTTTGTTCAGAAAAAGATTTTAGCTTTCAAAATGATCCCGGACAAGGCGGTCCAGCAGGCGAACGCCATAGCCGGATGCCCAGGTCTGGCTGTATTCATTTGCAGGCGAGCCCATTGCCGTTCCCGCAACGTCGAGATGCGCCCACGGGGTCTCGCCGACGAAGCGCTTGAGGAACTGTGCCGCCGTAATCGATCCGCCGTAACGGCCAGCGCTGTTCTTCATATCGGCGAACTTCGAATCGATCATCTTGTCGTATTCGGTGCCGAGCGGCAGGCGCCACAGCTTTTCACCCGTCGACTGGCCCGCATCGTAAAGCTGGTCCGCCAGTTCGTCGTCATTGGAGAAGAGACCGGCATGATACTGGCCGAGCGCAACCATGACAGCACCCGTAAGCGTGGCCAGATTGATGATGAAGCGCGGCTTGAAACGGTCGTTCGTATAGTGCAGCGCATCGGCGAGGACGAGACGGCCTTCCGCGTCTGTATTGATCACTTCAATCGTCTGCCCGGACATGGAGGTCACGATGTCGCCCGGACGCTGGGCGTTGCCATCGGGCATGTTTTCCACAAGGCCGATCACGCCGATTGCATTGACCTTCGCCTTCCGGCCAGCCAGAGCGCGCATCAGGCCGGTCACGGCTGCCGCGCCGCCCATGTCGCCCTTCATGTCTTCCATGCCGCCAGCAGGCTTGATGGAAATGCCGCCCGTGTCAAACACCACGCCCTTGCCGACGAAGGCCACCGGCTTTTCCTTGCTCTTCGCGCCCTGCCATTCCATGATGACCAGTCGCGGCGGGCGAACCGAACCCTGCGCCACGCCAAGAAGCGCACCCATGCCGAGCTTCTTCATTTCCTTCTCGCCCAGCACCTCGACCTTCACGCCGAGCTTTTCGAGCTTTTCAGCTTCCTGCGCGAACTCGACAGGGCCGAGGATATTCGCAGGCTCATTGACGAGATTGCGCGCCTGGATAACGCCGTCCGCCACCGCTTCGGCGACTTCGAGAGCCCGCTTCGCAGTATGGGCATCCGCGACGCAGATGTTGATTTTCGCGGAGTGTTTCGGATCTCCGTTTTCCTCATCGTTCTTGCGCGTCTTGTAGCGTTCGAACTTGTAGGAGCGCAGAATCATGCCCAGCGCCACATCGGCGGCTTCATCACCGGCGATGGTGGTTTCCGGCAGTGCCAGCGTCACGGTTGCGCGGTCGGCCTTGCCGATTCGTGCAAAAGCCGCCCCGCCGATCTTCAGCCAGTCGTCATTGCCAAGCTTGCCAGGCTCGCCGACACCGACCAGCACGATCTTGTCGACACCGCTGGAAGTTGTCTCGATCGCTTCAGCCGTCTTGCCCAAGGCACCCGTAAACCCGGAAATTTCGGCAATGCGCCTGATCTTTTCCGCACCGCCGGCAGCTGCGGCCGCCTCGTCCGCAAAGCCGCCGCCCTTGGCGATGAGGACGATGGACACGCCTTTTTCCGGTACTGCAAAATCGCTGAAAGAGATCGAAGGACGTTTAGACATGACAACTCCAAACTTGGTGTCGATTTAAGAATGACACGATTGTGTCGCGACTTTTCCCCACTCATGTGAGACGAATATGGCGAAACAGCAAGAGTGGAACCAGGATTGTTCCAGTTTTAGGCCGAGGAAAACCGTGCAAGACACAATTGCGAGCCAGTCTTACCGCATCATGCAAAAACTGGTTGCCTTGAGCCGACGCATCGCTCATTAACGGGACCCGTTAACAGGAACACGAGAGCTGGCATCTTCGTGATGGTTTTAGTAATCTGTTAACCGCGTTTATTGGGTCAATCTTAGCCAAGCGTCATTAAGTTTAGTCATTGTCACGAGTGCCGCAGCCTTTTTCGGATGCGCGCTCCTTCAACGGAACCGGGATGTAGACTCCACCTATGCGATTGATCGAGTTGTACATCCTGCGCCGGGTGGCGATCATGTTCCTCGCAGTGCTTGGCGCTGCGGTCGG
>Ga0182748_1003431_pt1 | contig 13386 bp, 13 predicted proteins | sample eDN3rd37CKraftOP_FD_128877 | JGI IMG/M metagenome (GOLD analysis project Ga0182748, IMG submission 128877) | Enriched Organic Plus compost microbial communities from Emeryville, California, USA - eDNA 3rd pass 37_C Kraft OP (version 2) (version 2) ...
CAGGTTGGGCTGCTCGCGCTTCTCGCCGGTGTCGGTGTCCAGGTAGCGCACGTAGAAGTCGCCCGCGGAACGGTCGCGGTCGTCCACCGAGAAGCCGCCCGAATCCAGCGCCAGGCCGATCCGGCGCCAGGCGCGGTCGAAGGGTTCGGCCACGTGCAGCTCGGCGCCGCTGGCGGCGTCGGCCTGCTCCACGCGCGGGCGCTGGGCGGACTGCTCGGCCTGAGCGACCAGGGTGCGGGCGCGGTCCACGTCGGTGCCCAGGTAGACCAGCATGCGCGCCAGCATGGCGGCGTTCAGGCCGGGATCTTCCTTGCCGTGGGTCCAGGACACGCTGCCGTTGTCGTAGCCGCTGCGCTCTTCGAGCATCTGCTCGTGCGAGATGAAGACCTCGGTGCGGTTCTCGCCCACGCGCTCGACCCGGGTGCGGAAGCGCTCGCGCTCGCCGCTGTCGTAGGCCGACTCCAGGATGAAGCCCAGCGCCTGGCGGATCCAGCTTTCCGGGATCTTGGCGCGGTTCTCGGCCCAGTCGGTCTCGATCAGGCCGGCCTGGGGATTGTTGGTGCGCACGTTGAAGCCCTGCTCGTTCCAGAAGTCGACGAGCTTGGGGAAGACCTGCTCGGGCGGGCGGTCGATGGACAGCCAGCGCACCTGGCCGTCGCGCTCGACGCGCATGTCGTTGCGCTCGGGCAGCACGTTGCCCGGCCCGGCGTTGGCCTGGGCCTGCGCGGCTGCGCCCTGCTGCTGGTATTCGGAGAAGGTGGTGCTGCCGGAATCCGGCGCGCGGTAGCGCGGGTCGTTGGCGGCCTGGGTCAGGTCGGGGGGGATGCTGAGCGACTCGCCGCGGCGCGCGCTCTTGTAGTCCACCGAGTCTTCCTCGTTGCCGAGCAGCTCGTTGATGTCGCTGCAGGCCGTCAGGGACAGCAGCGCGATCAGGGCCACCACCCCGGCGTGGCGTGTTTTCATACGTATCCTCGTTTGCATCAGAGCAGTCCCGCGTCCTTGAGCGCGTCGCGCACCGTGGCGTGGTACTGGCTGCCCAGTTCGACCATCGGCAGCCGGTAGCCCAGGGCGGTGCGGCCCAGCTCGGCCAGCGCCCACTTGACGGGAATGGGATTGGCTTCGACGAACAAAGCCTTGTTCAGACGCGCCAGGCGGGCGTTTAGTTCACGCACCCTGGGGACGTCGCCTTGCGATGCCGCGACGCACAATTCGTGCATCAGGCGGGGGGCCACGTTGGCCGTGACCGAAATGTTGCCGCGCGCGCCCAGCAGGATCAGGGCGGCGGCGGTCGGGTCGTCGCCGCTGAAGACCTGGAAGTCGGCCGGCTTCTCGCGCAGCAGCAGCGCGCCGCGGCCGATGTCGCCGGTGGCGTCCTTGATGCCGACGATGCCCGGCACCTGGGCCAGGCGCAGGGTGGTTTCCAGCGCCATGTCGGCCACGGTGCGGCCCGGCACGTTGTACAGGATGGTCGGCAGGTCGACCGCCTCCTGGACCGCCTTGAAGTGCCGGTACAGGCCTTCCTGGGTGGGCTTGTTGTAGTAGGGCACGACCGACAGGCCGGCGTCGGCGCCCACCTTCTGGGCGTGGCGCGCCAGGTGGATGGCCTCGTCGGTGGAGTTGGCGCCCACGCCGGCGATCACGGGGATGCGCCCGGCCGCGTGCTCGACCGCCACGCGGATCAGCTCGGCGTGCTCTTCCATCGAGACCGTGGGCGATTCGCCGGTGGTGCCGACCACCACCAGGGCGTCGGTGCCTTCGGCCACGTGCCAGTCGATCAGGGCCCGGTAGGCGGCGTAGTCCAGGCCGCCGCCGGGCTGCATGGGCGTGGCCAGCGCCACCATGCTGCCCTGGAACACCGGGCGGCCGGAACGATCTCGGGATGCCATATTGCTGACGCTCCTGGCCCGGGGCTGCGCTGCGCCGGGCGATATGGGTAGGCTGAACAAACCGGGAATTTTACCGGATACCGGAACGCCGGCTACAGGAAGAGGCCGACGATCCCGCGCCCCAGCGCCAGCACCGGCTCGAGCAGCGTCCACAGCACGCCGCTGACCAGCAGCACCACGACGATGACGATGCCGTAGGGCTCGATGCGCGAGTACTGCCAGGCCATGCGCTGCGGCAGCAGGCTGAACAGGATGCGCCCGCCGTCCAGGGGCAGGATGGGCAGCAGGTTCAGCGCCATCAGCACCAGGTTGACCTGCACCCCGGCGATCGCCATCTGGAACCAGAAGCTTTCGCTGGAGCCGGCCTCGAACAGCAGGCGCAGCGACAGCGCCCACAGGATGGCCATCAGCAGGTTGGCGGCCGGGCCGGCGGCGGCCACCCAGAGCATGTCGCGCTTGGGCCGGCGCAGCCGGCCGAAGTCCACCGGCACCGGCTTGGCCCAGCCGAACAGCATGCCGGCCCCGCCCATCAGCTTGGTGGCCAGCAGGATGCCCAGCGGGACCAGGATGGTGCCGACCGGGTCGATGTGGCGCACCGGGTTGAGCGTGATGCGCCCGGCCTGCGCGGCGGTCGGGTCGCCGAACATGCGCGCCACGTAGCCGTGCGCGGCCTCGTGCAGCGTGATGGCGAACAATACCGGCAGCGCATAGACGGCGATGGCTTGGATGAAATCGTTCATGCTGGCATTGTATGCGGCGCGCAGCGCGCGGAACCGGCGCGGCGGCGCGCCAAGGCCCAGTCGGCGCGGATGGCGAAAGGCCGCGCAGGGACGCCGGCCGCGCTAGGCTTACAGCCCCAGGCGCGCGGGGTCGCCGCGGCCGCGGCGCAGCACCTGGGGCGGATCGACGGTCAGGTCCAGCACCGTGGTGGGCGCGAGCGGGCAGGCGCCCGCGTCGATCACCGCCGCCAGCTCGTGCTCGTAGCGGCTGCGGATCTGCTCGGGCTCGTTCAGCGGATCCTCCTCGCCCTGCGGGATCAACGTGGTCGAGATGACCGCGCCCTCGACCTGCTCCAGCAGGCCCAGCGCCACGGGGTGGTCGGGCACGCGTATGCCTATGGTCTTGCGCGACGGATGCGAGACGCGCCGCGGCACTTCCCGCGTGGCTTCCAGGATGAAGGTCCAGGGCCCCGGCGTGGCGGCCTTGAGCAGCCGGTACTGGGCGTTGTCCACGCGCGCGAACTGGGCGATCTCGGCCAGGTCGCGGCACAGCACGGTCAGGTGGTGGCGCTCGTCCAGCCCGCGCAGCCGGCGCAGGCTGTCGGCGGCCGCCTTGTCGTCGAGCGGCGCGGCCACCGCGTAGCTGGAATCGGTGGGCAGCGCCACCAGCCCGCCCTGGCGCAGCAGCTGGGCCGCCTGGCGGAGCAGGCGCGGCTGCGGGTTGGCGGGATGCACGGAAAAGTATTGGGCCATGCGCCCTATCCTAGCACCGCGTGCGCGCGACCGCGGCCGCCGCGGGCCGAAGCGCCGATGACAATATCCGGGAAGGTGTAACTGCCGCTTGCCGCGCCCCCTCCCGCCAGGCGCGCCCGGTAGCATGGACGCATGGCTATACGCATCGGCATTTCCGGCTGGCGCTACGCGCCCTGGCGCGGCGTGTTCTACCCCGAAGGGCTGGCGCAGAAGGACGAGCTGGCCTACGCCTCGCACCAGGTGCCGTCGATCGAGCTGAACGGCTCCTTCTATTCCCTGCAGACGCCCGGGCGCTACGCCCGCTGGCACGCGGCCACGCCGCGCGGCTTCCTCTTCAGCGTCAAGGCGCCGCGCTACGTCACCCACATCCGGCGGCTGCGCGACGCGGCCGCGCCGGTGGCCAACTTCCTGGCCTCGGGCGTGTTCGAACTGAAGGAAAAGCTCGGCCCCATCCTGTGGCAGTTGCCGCCCAGCCTGCCCTTCGACGCGGGCGTGCTGGAGGAATTCCTGGCCCTGCTGCCGCACGACACCGAGGCGGCGCGGCGCCTGGCGCGCCGGCGCGAGGCGCGCATGGCCGGGCGCAGCAGCCTGGCGACCGACGCCTGCCGGCCGCTGCGCCATGCGCTGGAAGTGCGCCACCCCGGCTTCGCCGACCCGGACTGCATCGCCCTGCTGCGCCGCCACGGCGTGGCGCTGGTGGTGGCCGACACCGCCGGCAAGTGGCCGCTGCTGGAAGACGTCACCGCCGACTTCATGTACCTGCGCCTGCACGGCGATAAAGCCATCTACCGCAGCGGCTACGGCGACGCCGCGCTGCGCCGCTGGGCCGCGCGCATCCGCGCCTGGGCCCGCGGCGCCGAGCCGGACGACGCCCGCCGCGCGGACGGCCGCGCAGGGCCTCGCGCGCGCCGGCGCGGCGTGTATTGCTATTTCGACAACGACGTGAAGGTGCGCGCGCCCGCCGACGCGCGCACGCTCATGAAGATGCTGGGCCTGCCGATGGCGCCGGTCGATCCGGACGAGCCATCGGAGGGATAGCGGCCGGCGGCGCGGCGCAGGCCGGCCCCGCAGCGCTCAGCGCGGCCCGTCCTGCGCCGGCCCGGGCAGGGCCTGGCCCTCCTGCGCCTCGCCGACCGACGAGAACAGGTCCCAGGCGGAAATGAACAGGGCGGCGATCAGCGGGCCGATGACGAAGCCGTTCAGGCCGAACAGCGCCATGCCGCCCAGCGTGGCGATCAGCACCACGTAGTCGGGCATCTGCGTGTCCTTGCCCACCAGCACCGGGCGCAGGATATTGTCCACCAGCCCGATCACCACCACCCCGAAGGCGATCACGCCCAGGCCGTGCAGCCACTGCCCGGCCACCAGGTAGTAGATGGCCACCGGCCCCCAGATCAGGCCCGCGCCCACCGCCGGCAGCAGCGACAGGATGCCCATCACCACCGCCCACAGCAGCGCGCCCTGGATGCCCAGCACCCAGAACATCAGCCCGCCCAGCGCGCCCTGCACGGCGGCCACGACGATGTTGCCCTTGACGGTGGCGCGCACCACGGCCGTGAACTTCACGAACAGCGTGCGCTTGTGCTCGTCGCTCAACGGGATGGCCTGCTTGATCCGGCGCGACAGGCCGGCGCCGTCGCGCAGCAGGAAGAACAGCAGGTAGAGCATGATGCCCAGGCTGATCACGAACTGGGCGGTGTTCTGGCCGATGTTCAGCGCCTGGCCGGCGATGAACTGGCCGCCTTCCATCAGGCCGCTGGTCAGGCGCTCGCGCAGGCTGGACACGTCGGTCACGCCCAGGCGCGCCAGCAGCTCGTGGGCGAACGGCGGCATGGCGTTGAACACCTGCTGGAAGTAGGCGCCGAAATCCAGCTCCCCCGACTTGACCCGGGCGTACATCGCCGCGCCCTCGCCCACCAGCGACACGGTGATCATCACCGTGGGCAGGATGACGATCAGCAGGCAGCCCAGCACCGTGGTCAGCGCCGCCAGGTTGCGGCGGTCGCCCAGCAGCGGCACCAGCCGCCGGTGCACGGGCGCGAACAGGATGGCCAGTATGGTCCCCCAGAACACCGCGCCGTAGAAGGGCCAGAGCAGCCAGCCGAACAGGACGGAGACGACGACCAGCAGGAACAGGAAGAATCGGTATTGCAGCTTCGAATGGCTCATCGGTGCACCCTGGTATTGGTTCCCGCTGGAAGAGTCGCGCGCAACCCGCGCGGCGCCATTGTAGAGGGGACGGAACCGGCCCAGGCGGCGCAGTGGTAACCAGGCCTGGCAGGAGGGGAATGAGGGAAGGGAAATGAAGGCGGGGCGGCATTGCGCCGCCCCGCCCGTGCCCGCCGCCGGCAGCGGCCAGGCCGCTGTGCCGGCCTACGCCGCCCGCTGCGGCGGGACCGGCTTGGGATAGGCCTGCTGGTAGTGCTGGGTGAAGGTGCCGAAGGCGGCCAGCGCCCGGTGGGGGTCGTGACCCGGCTTGACCAGGAAGCTGTCGAAGCCGCAGCGCGCCTGGTAATGGATGGTATCGATCATCACGTCGCCCACCGCGCGCAGCTCGCCCTGCCAGCCGTAGCGCTGGCGCAGCAGCTGCGCCTGCGAATAGCCGCGCCCGTCTGTGTAGACCGGGAAGCTCACGGCGATGAAGGCGATGCCGCGGGGATCGACGGCGCCGGACTCGCCGGCCAGCCGCGCCACGTCGTCGTCGGGCGAGATCTGCACGGCCACGGGATGGCTGCGCGCGCGCAGCGCGTCCTGCGCGCCCAGCCAGGTGTCCAGCGGCACGACCCAGCCGGGCTCGTCGGGCGGCAGGGCCTGGCCGTCGCCCTCGGGGGGCTGGAACGCGCGGCTGTCGTCGACCACCAGTTCGCCGCCGCGGATCAGGCGGGCCTGCTGGCCGGATTGCTGCTCAGGCATGGGCCACCTCCTCCGCCTTGGGCTTGGCCAGGCGCGGGTCGGCATACACGTCGGTCTTGAAGGGATCGATGCCGACCCGGTCGACCACGTCGATGAAGCGCTCGGCCTCGCTGTCGCGCAGGCGCAGGTAGGTCTGCACCAGGCGATCGACCACGTCGGCCACCTGGGCGCGCGCGAACGAGGGGCCGATGATGCGGCCGATGGCGGCGCCGCCGCCGCGCCGCTCGGCGAGGTTCTCGGACGCGCCGATGGCGCTGGCCTGGCGTCCGCCCAGCGTGACCTGGTACCACTCCTCGCCCGCCTTGTCCACGCCCAGGATGCCGATGTGGCCCACGTGGTGGTGGCCGCAGGAATTGATGCAGCCCGAGATGTTCAGGTCCAGCTCGCCGATGTCGTGCACGAAGTCCAGGTCGTCGAAGCGGCGCTGGATGGCCTCGGCCACCGGGATGGCGACGGCGTTGGCCAGGGCGCAGAAATCGCCCCCCGGACAGGCGATGATGTTGGTGATGAGCCCGACGTTGGCCGTGGCCAGGCCCAGCGCGTCCAGCTTGCGCCACAGCTCGGGCAGGTCGCGCCGGCGCACGTCGGCCAGGATCAGGTTCTGCTCGTGCGAGACGCGCAGCTCGCCGAAGGAATAGCGCTCGGCCAGCTCGGCCACCGCTTCCATCTGCTCGGCCGTCATGTCGCCGGGAGGCGAGCCGGTGGCCTTGAGCGACACCGTCACCGCGGCGTAGCCGGGCATGCGGTGGGGATGGGTGTTCACGCGCAGCCAGCGGGCGAAGCTGCGGTCGCCGGCGGCCAGCGGCGCGCAGGCGTCGGCGTCGTCGGCCGCGGCCGGGTCGTAGGACGGCTGGGTGAAGCGGCCGGCGACCTCGTCCAGGTGCGCCTGGGTGATGGTGTCGGGCCCGCCGCGCAGCGGCTGCCAGGTTTCCTCGACCTGGCGGGCGAATTCCTCGGCGCCCAGGTCCTTGACCAGGATCTTGATGCGCGCCTTGTACTTGTTGTCGCGCCGGCCGTGCAGGTTGTAGACGCGCAGCGTCGCCTGCAGGTAGGTGAGCAGGTCGGGCCAGGCCACGAAGGGCTTGATCAGCTTGCCCACCAGGGGCGTGCGGCCCAGGCCGCCGCCGACCCAGACGCGGAATCCCACCTGGCCGTCTTCCTCGGCCGCCTGCAGGCCGATGTCGTGCACGCCCACGGCGGCGCGGTCGGTGGTCGCGCCGCTGACGGCGATCTTGAACTTGCGCGGCAGGAAGGCGAATTCCGGGTGCAGCGTGGACCACTGGCGGATCAGCTCGCACCACACCAGCGGGTTGATGTGCTCGTCGGGCGCCACGCCGGCGAAGTGGTCGGTGGTGGTGTTGCGGATGCAGTTGCCGCTGGTCTGGATGGCGTGCATCTGCACCTTGGCCAGCTCGGCCAGGATGTCGGGCACGTCGGGCAGCTGCGGCCAGTTGAACTGGATGTTCTGGCGCGTGCTGAAGTGGCCGTAGCCGCGGTCCCAGCGGCGCGCGATGTAGGCCAGCGTGCGCAGCTGGTCGGCACGCAGCATGCCGTAGGGGATGGCCACGCGCAGCATGGGCGCGTGGCGCTGGATGTAGAGGCCGTTCTGCAGGCGCAGGACGCGGAACTCGTCCTCGCTGAGCTCGCCGGCCAGGAAGCGCCGGGTCTGGTCCGAGAACTGCGCCACGCGCTGCTCGACGATCTGCTGGTCTATGGGATCGTATATATACATATAACGAGAAAGTATGTAGGGCGACGCGTTCATGTCGCCGATGCGCAGCGAAAAACGGCATTCCGGCCGTCTTTCCCCCGTGAAATCGCTCTGCGCGAAGGGGACTTTCCAACATATCAGGGCAGGCGTCTTTTGACCAGTTGGCCCCTGCGGAGGCCGGCGAAGGAAGCCCTCCCGGCGGCATGGGAAAAACGGTCCTCGGGATGCGGGCAAGCGCCCCGGGGCGGCCGGGATGCGGCGGGCCGCAGGCGCGGGAAGCGGCCGCGTCGTCACGGCCCCGACAGCGCGCGCAGCTCGTCCTCGTCGAAGCCGGCCGCGCGCCTGGCGGCCAGATTGAAGGGCCCCTTCAGGCGCGCCGCGCCGTAGCGCTGCGCCAGCTCCGGGTAGGCGGCGAGCGGGTCCAGGCCGCGCTCGCGGCACAGCCACTTGTACCAGCGGTTGCCGATGGCGACGTGGCCGATCTCGTCGCGCAGGATGACGTCCAGGATGGCCGCGCCCCCGGCGTCGCCCACGCGGGCGAGCTTGTCGCGTATCGCCGGGGAAGCGTCCAGGCCGCGCGCCTCCAGCGTGCGCGGCACCAGGGCCAGGCGCGCGAGCAGGTCGCCGCGGGTGCGGCGCGCGGTCTCCCACAGGCCGTCGTGGGCGGGGAAGTCGCCGTAGGCATGGCCCAGGCCGGCCAGGTGGCTGCGCAGCAGCTCGAAGTGGCGGGCTTCCTCGTGCGCCACGCGCAGCCAGTCGCGGTAGTAGTCCGGCGGCATGCCGGCGAAGCGCCAGATGGCGTCCAGCGCCAGGTTGACGGCGTTGAACTCGATGTGGGCCAGCGCATGCAGCAGCGCCGCCCTGCCCTCGCGCGTGCCCACGGCGCGGCGCTCCAGGCGCGTCGGCGGCACCAGCGCCGGCGCGTCCGGCCGGCCGGGCAGGCCCGGCGGCTCGGCGATCTCGCGCTGCGCGTCCACCGGCGCACCGGCCGGGATGACCGCCACCGCGGCGGTCTTCTCGTCCCAGCCCCGCAGGGCCAGGGCCTGCAGCGCCAGGGCGCGCATCTCGCGCTCCTGGCCGGCCGGCTCCTGCGCGCCTGCCGCATCCGCTTGCCTGTCCGCCGTCATGCGCGCGGCCTCCTCTTCATCGCCCGGACGCGCCCAGGCCGCACAGCGCCGCCACGCCCAGGGCCAGGAAGATCAATGCCGCCACGACGTGGATCACGCGGATGGGCACCGCGCGGGTCACCCGCTCGCCCAGCAGCACGGCGGGCACGTTGGCGATCATCATGCCCAGGGTGGTGCCGGCCACTACCGCGACGTAGGCCGAATACCGCGCGGCCAGCGCGACGGTGGCGACCTGCGTCTTGTCGCCCATCTCGGCCAGGAAGAAGGAAATCAGGGCGGTGCCGAACACGCCCAGCCTACAGGACTCGGAATCGGGCTTGTCCAGCTTGTCGGGGATCAGCATCCACACGGCCATGGCGATGAAGGAAGCGGCCAGCACCCAGCGCATGGTGTCCGCGCCGACGTAGCGCGTGAGCCAGGCGCCGATGGCGCCCGCGAAGGCATGGTTGACCAGCGTGGCAAGCAGGATGCCGAGGACGATGGGGCCGGGGCGGCGGAACCGGGCGGCCAGCAGCAGCGAGAGCAGCTGCGTCTTGTCGCCCATTTCAGCCAGGGCGACGATGCCGGTGGAGACGAGGAATGCTTCCAAGGGAAAGGGACTCCGGCCGGGCACGCGCCATGACCACGCTGCTCCCCCGGCCATGCGGAGGCAACGCGGTCCATGGTCTCGCCAAGCTCGGGTACCACCTGCGCCATGCCTGTCGGCAAGCGTGTTGACGCAGATTCCTCGATAGAGGAAGGCTACTCCCCAAAGACGGGGCGGATTGTACACGAGGCAGGCTGCGAGCCCGGGGCGTTGCCGCCGCGTGGCGGATGCGCACGATTCGGGCGAGTTTCCTGTTACCCCTGCGGCTCAAAGCCGATCAAAGCGTTATGGAAATGTAACGCCGCGCGGCCGGGCATCCGCCGGGCCGCGCCCGGCCCGGCCCGGCGCGCAACGAGCCGCATGGCGCCTGCCGCATGGCGCGCGCGAGGCCCCCGGCCGCCTGATTACATTTGCCCACAACAGCGGTTTGCACCCGTTTGCGGGCCGGCGTACGGTGGATTTGCCAGCGCGATTCCTGCGCGACAAAGCCAAGAAAGAGGAGGACCAAGCATGTTGCACTACGCCGTCGTTTTCTTCGTCATCGCCCTGATCGCCGCCATGCTGGGCTTCGGCGGCATCGCCGCCGGGGCGGCTTCGATCGCCAAGATCCTGTTCTTCATCTTCCTCGTCCTGGCGCTGGTCTCGCTGCTGAGCGGCGCTTTCCGCGGCAAGTAGGGCCGCATACGGCAAGGAGTCCAACGACATGATGAAAGTGAATATCCGCACCCTGCTCGCAGCCGGCACCCTGGGCGCCGCGGCCGTGGTCCAGATGTCCGTGGCCGCCGGCACCGATCCCGAGACGGGCCAGCCCAAGCAATCGGTCGGCGAATACGCCTCGGACGCGCTGATCACCACCAAGGTCAAGGCCGCCTTCGTGGCCGAGAAAGGCCTGAGCCCGCTGAACATCGCCGTGGAAACCCAGGACGGCGTGGTGCGCCTGTCCGGCGAGGTCGACACGGCCGAGCAGAGCGAGCAGGCGACCCGCGTGGCGCGCGGCATCGACGGGGTCAAGGACGTGGAGAACCTCATCAAGGTCAAGAACGGCTGACCCGGGTCTTCCTGGCCCCGGGCGGTATCCGGCCGGCGATTGCGTTCTCCCCGCCGCAATCCCGGCTCCCGCGCAAACGGGGCATGGACAGCCTGCGGCACGGACGTGCCGCAGGCTTTTTTTCATTGTCGGACGACGAGCGCGCAGGGACATAATACGCAGCGCGGCGTCCTGCCCGCGCTCCCTCCCCCTGCCAGCCAGCGAGCCCCGAAACCGACATGAAGAAGAAAACCATGACGCACAAAATGGTCGAAGCGTTCCGGGCGGCGATCATTCACGGCGGGATCGGCGCAGGCGCGGATGCGCTGGGAATCTCGCAGCCGTCGATGAGCCGCCTGATGGCGGACATGCAGAAAGCCGCCGGCTTCCCGTTGTTTGCCAAGCACGGCAGGACGGTCAAGCCGACCAGCGAAGCGCTTGCCCTCATGACGAAGGTGCAGCAGTCGTTCGTCGGGCTCGAAGAAATCACGCGTTTCTCGGACCAGCTGCGCAAGCAGAAGCTGGGACGGCTCTCGATCTGCACGATACCGTCGATCGGGCATTCGATCATGCCCGAGATCGTCGCTCGCCTTCGGAGCCGCTACCCCGACGTCATGATCGGGCTGACGGTCGCCTCCTACATCGACGTCGCCCGCAGCGTGCGCAATCGCCAGGCGGATATCGGCTTGACGGCCGACACCCTTTCGATCGGCGGCCTGGAGACGATCGCGGAATTCTCCGCCGACTGCGTGTGCATAGGCACCTCGCGCTGGCTGCCGGCCGGCACGAGCGCCGTAGGCATGGAGGACCTGGGCGGCAAACCCTTCGTCGGCTTCAGCGGCACGTTCCGCAAGCGCCTGGAAGCCTGGCTTTCCACTACGGGCCAGCAGCTGGACGTCATGGTCGAAGCCTCGCTGTTCCACTCCGTGAGCGAACTGGTGCTGCGCGGCATGGGCGTGTCGGTCGTCGACCCGCTCACGGGCGAGCTGCATCGCCAGCGCGGAGGCGTCACCGCCGCCTTGCGGCCCAGCCTGCGCTACACGGTGTACGCAACGGCGCTGAGCGACACGCGACTGAGCCCGCCGGCCCGCGATCTCCTGCAGCAGCTGGACGCTGCGTTCGGCAGGGCCAGGGACACATAGCATGAGCGAATAGATCGGCCACTTCCCCGGCATGGATCGGGGCCGGGAAACTTCCTACCATTTCCTGGCCATATCTTTCATCAAGGGGAAAAAATGAAGCCGATCATCCTGGCAGCCTGCCTGTCCTTTTCCGTTCTGCCCGCCGCGCACGCGGAGTACCCCGACAAGCCGATACGTTTCATCGTCAACGCCGCGCCCGGCGGCGCCGCGGACTCCACCGCCCGCGTACTGACGGCGGCGCTGTCCAAGCGGCTCGGGCAGCCCATCGTCATCGAGAACAAGCCCGGCGCCTCCGGCGCCATCGGGCTCGATGCGATCGCCAAGGCGCCGCCCGACGGCTACACGATAGGCGGCGCCAATCTTGCGACCTACGTGGTCGCCGCGCTGGCCGCCCAGAGGCTTCCGTACAAGCCCTTCGAGGACTTCACCCCGATCGCGAAACAGTGGACGCAGCCCAATCTCATGGGCGTCACGCCGGGGCTGCCGGTTCGCTCCGTGGGCGAGCTGGTGGCCTACGCCAAGGAGCATCCGCGCGCGATCTTCTACGGCTCGACCGGCAACGGCACGGCGCTGCATGTGGTGACCGAACTGTTCCGCTCCAGCGCCGGCATCCAGATGGAGCACGTGCCGTACAAGAGCGCCCCGGCAGCCGAGGCGGACCTGGCCGCCGGCACCATCCAGCTGATGGTCAGCAACTTCACGTCGATGGAGCCGCAGGTGCGGGCCGGCCGCATCCGCGCCCTGGCCATCACGGGGCCGAAACGCTCGGCGCTGCTCCCGGATGTCCCGACGATCGCCGAAGCGGGGTTTCCCTCCGTCGAAATGGAAACCTGGGGCGGAGTGGTGGGCCCCGCCCATCTTCCCCAGCCCATCGTCGCAAGGCTCAATGCCGAAATCAATGCCGTCCTTTCCGATCCGCAGGTGATCGAGCAGCACCGGGGCCTGGGCGCGGCCGTGGCATCCGGGTCCGCGGCGCAGTTCGCCCAGCAGATCGACGCGGACGCGGCCCGGTGGGGAGCGGTCATCCGGGACAACGGCATTTCCACCGACTGAACGCGACGCCGGCCAGGCAGCGACAAGCAGTAGAAGAAGGAAATCGATGAGCAAGGAAGAAGTACTAGTCGTGGGCGGCGGCGTGGTCGGCGCCGCCATCGCCTTCGGCGCGGCCCGCGCGGGCGCGCCGGTCGTGCTGCTGGACGAGGGGGACATCGCGCACCGCGCATCGCGGGGAAATTTCGGCCTGGTCTGGATGCAGAGCAAGGGCTCCGGCTTTCCCCGCTACGCCCGCTGGTGCCGCGACGCGGTCGATTTCTGGCCGCGGCTGGCGCAGGAGCTGCAGGAGCTGGCGGGGGTCGACGTCCACCTGCAGCAGCCGGGAGGATTCTGGATAGGCTTCAGCGACGCCGAAATGCAGGCGCGCGCCGCCATGCTGGAGGAGTTGAAGGACATCGGGCCTGGCATTCCTTACGAAATGCTCGATCGCGCCGAGCTGAAACGCCGGCTTCCGGCGATCGGCCCGACC
>Ga0182748_1003441_pt1 | contig 13361 bp, 13 predicted proteins | sample eDN3rd37CKraftOP_FD_128877 | JGI IMG/M metagenome (GOLD analysis project Ga0182748, IMG submission 128877) | Enriched Organic Plus compost microbial communities from Emeryville, California, USA - eDNA 3rd pass 37_C Kraft OP (version 2) (version 2) ...
AGAAGGGACAAGCGCTTGTTGAGCGCCAGCGCGGGCGCTACGGTTCGACATGGGTCGATATCCTGTTACAGCAGGTTGTCGATCAAGCTGGGGTGCACTGTTACAGCAGTGTGCCCCGGCGCATCTTGGCGAGCGTATCACGCGCGCCGAGTCGCAGGATGCGAGCCTGCGCTTAACTTCAGGTTTTCAGCACGCGCCTACTGGCGCCGGCATACAGGGCCCGCCAATCAGCCAACGCTGCGGTTTGCACGTTCCCCTACGACATTTCGCAAAAAATCGCCGTGCGCGGAGCGTTTGGCGTGCGAGGTGGCCTTGCGCCACCCATCCCAATCATATGGCCGTATGTTGCTTATTCGCCACATTGCGCTGAATTGACCACAAAATCGGGCTCCAACGGATGACTCGCTCACTTCAGTGGAATCATGTTTTTCTGTTTTTTATCCGCCATCCACCACATTTGGATGATATTTCACATGAACACCGACTTCGTTATCGTTCGCATTGAGAACGGCGCCTTCGTTGGCCTCGAAAGCCCGCATCACGCAATCCGCCGCGTCGCCGTTATTACGGACGGCACCCACGAGCGCGTAGCGGCTGTCCGCACCCTTGTCTCCGAGGACGCTCTTGCCGACGCCATCCGAGCCTTCAACGCCTGCGAGCGACGGGGCGCGTGGCATGCCCTCGATGACGCTTGCGCCGTCGCGGCTGACGCGCAATCCGAGGCGGCAGCGACTTGCCAGACGCTCGCCGACACACTGTTCGCACTCAGCCATCCACGCCGACCGGATACGGACGTTGCCGATCTTCTGAAGGCCGTTGTGGTGACCGCTGACGAACGCGCCGCCGCGCGTGTCGCACTTACGCGCGCCTTGGAAGCGCTCGACGGCCTGGACGAGGCCTGCGTGCGTGCGTCGGAAGTCGTCCATGGCGCGGGGGATGATGGCCACCATCAGGCGCCGCTGGGCTACATTGATGGAGGCGAACATGCCCGACACTGAGCGCGTGGTGGCGATCTGTGACGAGCTGGCGGCGAGATTCCGTGAGGCCGGCGCGAGCGGCAACGCGCTCGAACACATTGACGAGCTAGTTGCGGCGTGCGATCGGGCTGCGGGGGAGATAGCCAGGTTATTGGCTAGATAGCGTCAACACGAGACGATATTTTCATGCCGGACATCGAATCGATGAGGTCGGCATGAAAGTCTTTTGGTCTTGGCAGAGTGACCATCCAGGAAAGATCAGCCGTCACTTTGTGCGCGGGGCGCTGGAAGACTCAATCAAGGCGCTCAACGCTGAACCGGAAGTCACGGAGGCTGACAGACCGGACATTGAGCTAGACCACGACCGCAAGGGTGTGCCCGGCTCGCCCGACCTCGCAGCCACAATCCTAGCCAAAATTGGTTCGTCGCAAGTGTTCGTCGCAGACGTAACACCGGTCGGCGCAGTCTCTGCTTCGGCAAAGAGGCTAATGAATTCCAACGTCGCCATCGAGCTGGGGTATGCATTGGCGACTGTTAGCGATGCGCGCGTCATCATGGTGATGAATGCACATTATGGTCGACGAGACGATCTGCCGTTTGACCTAAGCCATAAGGCTGGTCCCATCTTCTACGATCTGCACCCGGAAGCAGACGGCGCCACCATCGCGGGCGTTCGCTCACAGCTCGCGGGGAGGCTGAAAGACGCTATCCGCGAGATTATTGGAAGCCAGAGACAGTCGGCACAGAGTTTTGCTCCATGGCCTGCTATAGACGGCGATCCATCGAGATTTGTGCCGGCCGACGTGCCGCTCGCAAAGCGGCCACGGCATGACGGCGCGTCGTCCGCCATTTTTGCGGCGCCTTCGCCGCAACTCTACTTGCGGGTCATTCCCAAGACGAGCCAACCGCTGCTCAAGAGAGCCGATCTGAGGGCTCTAGCTCGCGGACAGGGCGGGAAGCATCCATTGGAGCCCTTCTATCATTCTCCCACCTCGATCTGTTATGAGGAGAACGCGCAGGGCCTACTGACTTTTGACTACGACGGCGGGCCACTTGTGAGTCACGGCGTGCAGCTGTTTCTGACCCGCGAGCTGTGGGCATTCGACGGCAACATACTCGCGTTCCACAAGCCGGAACGACAGGGCGTGCCAACACAAGCCGCAGAAAACACATTCAGACGATGCCTGCCGCTGTACTCAGCATTTATGCAGGAAAGTCTACACGTCGAGCCGCCATACGTGATCGAGGCCGGCGCTTGTGGACTGGAAGGGTTCAGTCTCTACTACAAGGATTACGAGCAGCCGGCGATCCACGATAATTGCGTGACCCTTCGCCGCGAACTACGAGCGCTCGACGATTCTGCAATAAACGCGTTCCTGCTAGAGCTATTTGAAGCGTTCTTCGATGCAGCGGCGGTGAAGCGACCAAAGGGTTTGTATGGCTTTCCTCCTCAACAGGAGGTAGCTGCTATCTGACGCCACGCACGAATTTTTTGGGGGTATCATGCTGCATACAATCTGCCAGGGCGCAGCATTCGTTAGCGCTACGCTCGCTGCCGCGCTGTGGGCCATGGCTGCGCGCGCAAAGGTCGAGGCCGGTGAGCCCGGCGCCTTCAGGATCGAAACTTCGTCCGATGGCTCGGCGAAGTTTTCGTACGACGGCCTGGACTTACGGGCAACGCTGGAGAAGCAGGGGAAGTGGAATTCCTATGCGGCAGCAGTCACCGCCGTGTCGGTAGCCTTACAGGCAGCTTCACTTTATATCGCCTTCTAAGGCCACAACGCCTCCCGCGTGGTCCATGCTGGCCTCACCAGCAGCGGCCACCAAACGCCCGTCACGCCTCAAATTTGGGGCATTACGGCCCATCCCGCACATAGACCGCCGTCGCTGCGCCCGTCGCAGCAGCTGCGCAGCATAGACAGGGGCACTCAGCGGACGTCAGGCGCGCCGATAACGTAGTGCGCGGCGAGCGCTTGGAGCTGGTCGCCGGTCTGTTCGAGCCACTTATCGACAGGCGCGCCGACAAGCTGAGCCACGTCTGTCTCGGTCCAGTCCACGGCGACTATCGCGAAGCACGCCTTGCCTGCGCCGGCGACACGCACCTTTACCAGCTTGTGGCCCCGTCCAGGCTTGGCGTCGGTGCCGTCCATAGAGAAGTCCAGCGCATCTGCCCTGCCGGGTTGCCGATCCCTTTCAAATCCCGTCTCAAGCGCTAATAGAGAGCCCGGATTCCCTTCCCCTATTTCTATATAGGGCTTGAGACGGGATTCGTGGCGCGCGAGATTGGCGACCAGATCGGCGAATTTCGCCTTGCCTTCGCGGTCCGCGCGACCCCACCCGTCTTTGGCGCCCTTGGGGAAAAGTTGGCCCGGATACGCGCGCTGGTTTAGGCGCATATCACCGAAGACGCACCCTCGCGCCGCTGCGATCTCGACGGGCGTGCGCTGTGAGTCGCCCCAGAGTTGCAGGCGCACGCATTCAGCAGGCAATCCAAGGTCACACTGGCCAAACACGTGAATGTCGACGGGCTTCTCCGGAGAGCGGTCATAGATGCGGGCACGGGCCAGAGCTTGCTGCACACCCGCCGCAGTGATCTGCGACTGCAATGCCGCCACGTGAGGGTCTGGGTGCTGCTCAAGCCATGGTCGACCGTCTTTCGGCGACACGTCGTATCGCTCAATCGCTTGCACCTGCGGATTGAGCGAGTGCAGCGCCGCGGTCATCAGCTCCAGATCGACGTTCGCTGGCCGGACCCGCCCGACAATTATCACGACGGGCACGTCCTTGTAGGCGTTTAGGCCACGCAGAACGCCGAAGTGCTCAACGGCAACGCCGGCGGGCATGCGCGGATGTAGGCGCTCGGCGATTGCTTTCTGCGCCACGAGCAGGACCGAAATTGGCTTGCCGTCGATGTCAACCGCGCGGCCGGCGGTGTCGGCAGCGAGGTAGGCGGCAAAGCGCTCAATCAGATCAACGTCGGCGTCCGCGCGCCGCTTGCGTGTCGAGCGGGCTTCGTCGTCGGCAGCAACTGCGCGTTCCGATGCCGCCAAATCGGCGTCGTACTCGTCGGCGCCAAGCGCTGCGCGTGCCCAGCCCCTTGCCCCCTCCAGGGTGTCGCGTTTGAGCCTGCGCTTCTGTTCCAACTTCGTGGGTCGCAAGTCGGGCATAAGGCTGGAGCGCGAGCCCGCCTTGTCGATGTACTGGAACACACGCACACCGTCTGGCACCGCCACGTTTGCGTCGAGCACGCCGCCGGGCAGGGTAGCGCCGTCTGGTGAGGCAATGGAGCGCCAGACGGACTCGTCCCCGGTGCCGTCTAGGTGTATCGAGGCATTGCCGAAAATGCTCGCCGAGTGCCCCACCCGCACCGCGTAACGCACCAAGGGTTCCGACGTCTCACCTTTTTCGGCATAGACAGCCAGTTCGGAAACGTGTTGCCGCTGGCACTTCGTACTGGCGGCAATGGCCGAGTAAAGCGCGGCAGCGTGTCGTGAAGCCTCTAGCTGGGCGCGCCATTCAGATGCGTCGCGCCCGTTGTCTTCGCGATTGATGATACGTGCCGCGAGCCCACCGCGAAGGTCGGCTTCTCGCGCAATAGCCCCTTCGAAGTCGAACAGATCCCATCCGGCCGTCGACATCAATGCCGGCTTGTCAGGCTCTCTAGGAACAGCGGCACGCAGCGCGGCGACGAGCTTGTCCCGACATTGGCGCAAATCGGAAGTCGCCATGCTGACGCCGCCCAACGTCAGCGACCGGATCGTTCCCGTATTGCTGAGCGCAGCGAGAGTCGTTTCGCCTGACTCGATAAAACTCGCTGCGATGGACTCGTCGACAATGACAAGGTTGACGTTGCTGTTACCGCGTTTAGTCAGCGCAGCCGCATGCGTCTCGACGACAATGCCGCAATCGTCGTCAGCGGCCTGCTTGAGCCACTGACAGGCATCGCGGCTCTTGCAGGCGCCGCATACCGCTTTCTTGACTGAGACTCCGAGCGTCTCGGCACGCGCGGCCTTCGGTGCCGACTCCTTATCGACACACATGCCTTCTTGAGCACGGCCTTTGTGGTGTTGGATACGCGACGGCAGGTCGCCATAAAGCCGAGGATCTGCGCGGCGCGCATGCGCCACCGCCTTGAGGTCGGCGACGAGCTGCTCAGCAAGGCGATGGTTCGGCACGTAGATGCGTATGCGGCACGACGTCAAAATGCCGGGGCGTGTTAAAGACTCGAGAAGCTTAGTTTTGCCCGCGCCAGCCGGCAGCTTGACGAGCCAATGCCCTTGCTGGCCCTTATAGAGAACGCTATCGGCGATACGGGCAAAATCGGCCAAGGCTTTCTTACGAACCTCACCGATGGGCATCGGCACGGCTTCGCGCTCAAGCTCGTCATGCAGATTGACCAGCTCGGCGGCAGTTAAGTCGTCGAGCGTCCCAACGCCAGCCGTATTAATTCTCAAGTTGCCTAGTGACGGCAGCAAGTCATCGGCGACAGGCGACGACGCCATCGTCTTCAAGCGCCGCTTTCGATACCAGCCCCGCGCCCTATCCCATTTCCGGCGCAGCTTTCGCTCGTCACAGTGCTCGTGTAGACGTCCCGAAAGCGCGTCTGGGGGACACGTCTCGAAAATGCGCTTATGGATCGTCGCCCACGCCGCCTGAAACGCGGCTTCCTCGCGCGCGTCGTCCGGCGCTTTGCATGCCTGACTACTGATCCAGCGATGAATCGGAATGTCGTAGTTGCCAGGACCAAGCGACGCCAGCAATTCGCCTTCTGCTTTCTTTGGCAGCCATTCTTGCGGAGCGCCTGCTGACGCACTGCTAACCGCTTCCGGCGAGCCCGGCACCACATCGGCGAACGCATCCACCGGGACCAAGTCGCCGTCCGCGAGCCAGACTCCCGATGGCACCGGACGCCGCGTGGGATTGCCGTTCGCGTCACGTATCTGCGGATCGGCCGTAAAGATCAGATGGGACGGCGCGTAAACGCTCGGGTCAATGACGTTACGACCGGCGCGGCCGGTGACGAGCTGGGCATATGCACGCATCGCCGCTAGATGACGCGCTTCGGCTAACAAGAACCACAAGCGCACGCGCGCGCCTTTTATGCCACTGGAACCGGTGTGGTGCCAAACGTAGGCGCAGCCCTCCAGCTCCGGCAGAAACTTGCTAATGAAGTCGTCGATGGCGTCGGCAGCGTCCAGTGGTTCGCAGTCGAGATCATCGACGTCGACGGGGAACAGACGTGTCGGCGCGTCGCCATAGAAATCCTGCGAGCGCTTATCGATAAACCAGCCTTGGCGGGCGCCATCCGTTCGCTTTGTGTCGAGCAATCGGCCTAGAACCACGGCGGAAAACGGTGCTTTCGCCAGTGCACTAAGAAGATCCTGCAGGTCGGCGAGCTGTGTATCGCCCGTGAAATACGCCTCATTCAATATATGCGCACTGTCCGCAGCTGCCGGCCTTTCTTCGCGCCAGTCTTCGCGCTGCGCGCCGACTGCGCCAGCATTCAGCTGCCATACTTTCTGAAACAAATTTGCCGCGCGATGATCCCCGCGGGGACCTATCACATTGACGACGAGCGTTTCGTACTCAGCAGGGACGGGCTTAGGCTGGGAGGCGGCAACTAGGGCCGCGATTTCGGCGTCAGAAAGGTTTGTGCGCGCAACAGGCGCGCATGCCAGCAGATTCATTCGAACTTATTCCACTCATGATGTTCTCCACTCGCGCCCCTTGCCCGCGACGGCTTTGAAGAGCGATTTGATTCATAATAGCACACCAGATAATCATTTCCGGCGAATGGCGTTTCCGGTGTTGAATGCCGCTCATTTCATGCGATAATAGGCATATCGAGGAATTGCCGGCGCGAACATACGCATGGCGTATGCGGCTCTCGACAGTCCAACTCATGATCTCCAAGAGCGGCCGTTTTGGCCGCTCTTTTATTTGGCCCCGGAGACTGCGGAAATAGCATTTCCGAGTGTGTTAAAATGTGTCGAAGTCATTGCCGGAGGTTCGCTCATGGCGCGCACAAAAACGCCCGAGAAATTTCACCTTTCAGCTACTGCCCGCATCTGCCTAAAAAAGGCCGAATACGCCGCCTTGGGGCGCTACGCGCGCACCAAAAACAAGACGATAAGCGCGCTTCTGCGTGAACTTGTTCTTGCTGAGCTGACCAACGCCGGCTCACAGGAACGTCGCTAATGGCGACGGCTTTGCTCAATGCCGAGCAGCAACGCGCGCATGACGCTGCGTTAGCTGGCTACAATCTTTTCGTGACCGGCGGGGCTGGTACGGGTAAGTCAACCGTGGTGCGTGCCATCAGGCAGCGCCTTGGGGCCGCGTGTCTCGTGGCCGCGCCGACCGGCTTGGCAGCGCTAAATATCGACGGCGTGACAATACACTCGCTGTTTAAGAGCGGAGCCGCCGCGCTCAAGGAAATCCGGACGCTGATCCTCGATGAAGCGTCGATGATCGCCCCCGACATGATTTCCCGGCTGGTTGGCAACGCCAAGCGCGTCCGCGAGTGTGACGCGCCATGGGGCGGCCTGCAGGTTATCCTCGTCGGCGACATGGCACAGATTCCACCTGTTATCCGCGATGGACATCAGCAGATCATCGACGAGAGATACGGCGGCATCCCTTATTTCTTCGCTTCGCGCGTCTTCGGCAGCTTCCGACTCGTAGAGCTGGCGCAAATCATGCGGCAAGCCGATCCCATCCTGTGCGAAGCGCTGAAGGCGCTGCGTTACGGACGCCTAACCGGCAGCACGAACGCCATATTCGACCGATGCGTGGCGCCGCGTCCTGATGGCGCTCTGGCACTTGTTGTGACCAACAGAAGGGCCAACGTGATCAACGCGGAAGAACTAAGAAAGCTGCCCAACGCGCCGGTCACCTATGCGGCGAAAATCGAGGGTGAAGTCAGCGAGCGCTCCTATCCAACCGAAGCCGAATTGACGCTCAAGGTGGGCGCACGCGTGGTGCTGTTGCGAAACGGCGATGGGTACGTCAACGGCGACACCGGCACGATTGTCGACCTCGATACGGCCGGCGCCACTGTGCACCTGGACCGCGGCCCTACGATTGGAGTCGGTGTCGTCGAATGGGAGATCAAAGAGCCGCGCGTCGACCGATACACCGACACCGAGGGCGCCGAACGGATGCAGGTCGTCGAGGTTCCAGTTGGAAAATTCCGCCAGCTGCCGCTGCGCCTCGGATGGGCTCTCTCAATCCATAAGGCGCAAGGCATGTCGCTCGACCGCGCGCATGTCGATCTAGGCGACGGCACGTTTTGCCACGGGCAAGCCTATGTCGCCTTATCCCGCGTGCGCTCGCTCGACGGACTCACGCTTGAGCGCCATCTGCGGCCGGCCGATTTTATCTTTGACGCGCGCGCGCTCGGCTACTTGCGCACATTCGCCCCTTTGGAGCGGATCACAGCGCAGGTTCGCGGCTGCTCCGCTTACAACCGCAGCGGACGTCCTTTCCAGGGCGACGAACGGCTACCGGCTTGTCCGTTGACACGCAACGGATGCCCACGCCTCCTTGCTGTGGCTGCTGCCGTCCAGCATGCACAGCCAACGGCGATCTTTGCATGAACCGCGACGCCCTCATCATCGCCTTCGCCAAGTTGCGCGCGGCCGGCTGCGACGCCCACGCCGAGTTAATGACGGCAGCAGCGCGATTGCCGCGACGGCAAGGCGCTGCGTTCGTGCGCGAAGTCGAGGCCGTCGCTGCGTTGTTCGAACAAGTGCGCCCGAAGCCGAAGCCGCTTGAACTGCGGCCGGAGCCCCAGGAACGCAAGGGACCGCTCACCACCAGCGAGCGACTGGCGCGGCAGCGATACATGAAGACTCACGCGAGCCGTTTGACATCGCATCTGCGCGTCCTGTGATCGCGCCAGTAACAGGAGGTTACTAGATGGCGAAGCGCTTCCCGTTGACGGCACAGGGCCGCCAAGGCGTCGTCGTCAAGTTAAGTCCGCTTGAGCTTGAGGTTCTCGCGCACCTTGGCGGGGCTAAGTACACACGCATCGCCGACGTCATTCGCGATTTGCTACGCATGGCGCTCGCGCCACGGGTTGCAGCGCTTGCCGCCGCAAAACGCGCGCGCGAGGATTGGGCACGCGCACGCTATGACGACAAGCTGATCCGCGAGACCGCTGCGCGCTCAAGCCGGCGAGCACACGCAGAAGGCCAATGCAGCGCCATCAGCGACGAACCACTGGCGGCGATTAGCGTCAATCTTCCCGTGTACCAGCGCGACGCGTTCGCACAGCATGCGCTGAGGAACGGCACGAACATGTCTGCGATGTTGCGCGACATGGTCACTAAGGCCATCGCCGCGGAATAAAGCCCCGGGCTACGCGGCAGCGGGCTGCTGTGCGTCGATCTTCGCTACAAGCTCTTGAAATGCGCGCCAGAGCACAAAGAGCGCATTGCCGATGTCGATGCGGTCATTTGGGCCGCCGAACAGCGCGGCATAGTCCTCGGCCCACGGCCCAAGCTGATCGCCCTCGCCGTGCCGCGGATCTCGATAGACATAGTGGCGGATGCGCAGCTGCCGCGCGCGCGTAAGGAAGCTGTCGGCGTCGCCAAGATCGACCTTGAGCTTGCTCGACGAGAGCTTCCAGATGGAAGTTGCTGCACCGACGCCTTGCCCGACGCCGTCCCACATGGCTGCCTGTCGCCTATCGCCCAACGCCGCAGCGTCGAGCTGCGCTCGATTCGAGGCGTACACCGAGCCTTGGTAGTCGGGCGACTGCATGAAATACGTCGGCGCCGCCACCTGATTGGGCGTGCCGTACACCGGCGCGCCCTGCAGATAGATGCTCGCCTCGTTGAACGCGCGGTTGCGATCCTGGACATCTTCGTTCTGAATTTGCGTGCGTAGACCCTGCTCAGTCTGCAGACGCTGCAGCCAGTCGCTGTTCGTCTGATTGTTAAACGTGAGCGCTTCGTTGATCGCGTTGCCGCGGAGCTGCTGCTCCATGTTGATGCGATCCTGCCCGACCTGATGGCCGGTCTGATACGCCTGATTCTGCAGCTGCAGATACGCGTCGTTCTGATTGGCGTCGAGGTTTTGCCCCATTTGACGTGATGCCTCACCGTCAATTGGCAAGCCGCGATCCTGCATAGTCTGCGCCTGACGATCACGCTGCTGCGCGAAGATCGGGTCGAGTCGCGCAGCGCCCGCATTCCAAACGCTATCCGCGGCCTTCTGATCGAACGCCTGTAGGTCGCCATAGCTGTTCGGGTCGTACGCGAAATCGCCCGCACCCTTGCCCCACACAGACATTGCGCCGGTGTTGACCGCGCGCGGGTCGTACGGCGCATCACGCATCGAGTACTGGCCAGTTGGCAAGCCAGCCAGCGTGTCTTGAGCCTTACCCGCCAGCTGAAGCCCGATCTGATTCTGAATGTTCAGCGTCTGCTGGTTGGTAGGGTCGAGCGTCGTCGTCTGCGATAGGGGGACACCGTTCGCGTCGCGCTGGTACGTGACGTTTCCATACGGGCCGTACATATCGACGGCGCTATATTTCGCGTTGTCCTGCGCAGCCTGCGTGTTTAGCTGCTGCTGCGCTGCTGCTGTCGCGGCCGGATCGGGCGCGGGGGGTGCACTGCCGCCTTTAGCCATGTCTGTGTACTCGCTTTATAGGGTTAGGAATTTGCAGCGATGCGAAGCTGACGCGCGACCTCACTGAAGCCAACGGCGACCGCGACGATCTTGCGGCCGTCGATCACGGCGAACAGGCGCCCGGCTTCAGTGCGCATGCTGGCGATGCGCAAACCGGCGCGCGCCGCAACGCGACGAATGTGGTTGGTGCGGGATTTCTCGGACATAGGTGCTCCCGTGACTGATGCTGTGGGCATCATTATACGGGAGCGGCATGGGCACCTCGTGCGCGTTAGCCCAGCAGCGACGCCAGATCAGGAAGGAAGGGTGCGAAGAAAGTCATGTGGTCAGCGGCCAGCGAGATGAAACTCCTGTACTTCTCCAAGAAGTCGCCGCTCTGGTTTTCATGCGCCTCGCGCATTCCGCGGATTGCCTCAGATATGGCCTCGCGTTTCTCGGTGTCGGCAATCTGAGTCGACGCCTTCTCTAATCCTGTAAAAAGCGCCGACTGACTCTTGAATACGTTGATGGAGTTGTCAGTCGAGCCGATGTTCACTCGCGCGTTATGGCCGCTAATATGGTTTGTGACTGTCTGGGCCGACCCCATGGGCACATCGCTCCTGCGCACAGTCGCTTGGAAATGAGATTCTATCCCCAAAGCTCCTTGCACGAAGCCCGGATCGTCAACGATAAAATCTTCGATCAAACCGCTGGGCAACTGACGCAAAAAATGGTCGCCGGGCTCGACCGGAAGGTCAGCGTCAATGATGAAAATTTTCCGGCGCTGGACTGACGCGCGGACATCCCTGCGCATAACGGTTCCGTCTTTCTTCATGAACGTCACGCGATCTGTGAGAAGGTCTTCAAACGGCATCTAAACCTCACTGATTGACGCACGCACAAGCATTGACGAGTTCGCATCTTCTCTCGCGCGACACAAGATTAAGACCGGAGAATCGCGCTTCAAAATAAAAACGGGTCCCCCGTCGCGCGCGGCGCGCGGGTCCCTCTCTGCGGAAAGACCGGGGGGGGGTAGCTCAGGTTTTCGGCAGATACGTAAGAGCGCGGGTATCAGTACCGAGTCAGTTCCATCCACATGGGTTCCCTTCGGCTTGATACCGGGGGGAGGGGTCTGACGCACGCGACGTCGTGGGTCCCCTTTGACACCCCTGGGGGCCTCGCTTGCGATGACTCACAATGAACGCGCTCGGCGTCGCCGCACCTAGGCCGCTGCCCCGTCGTGCCGCGCACGCGCAGCCACTTGCACTTGCGCGCAATGAGCCAATCTTCACACATCGAGCGAAGGTAGCAATCTAGTTGCATGAACTGCCTAACTATTTTGACTCGACTCCACTCCCGATTCTGACTTACGCAAATTGGACATTACGCAAGTCATCGAGCGGGGGACAACCCAGTGACCGAGCTAGTCAAACTCGACTGCAGCAACCACAACGTCACTCAGCACGACGAGAGCGACGAGGTTCGGGAGTTGATACGGAGCGCGCGGGCAACGACGACGCGTAGGGTGTATGGACGCTGCTTCGCGGCGTTCACCGCGTGGTGCGAGGCGCGCGGCACTGCGCCAATGCCGGCCGACGCGAAGCAGGTGCGCGCGTATCTGGCCCACCTGAAAGGCCGCAGGCTCGCACCGAGCACGATTAACACCCACCTATCGGCAATCGCGCACGCCCACCGGCATGCCGGCGTCGGCTTCGACACTTCACTCTATGAAGGCGTCATGGACGGCGTGCGGCGGCTCAACAAGCGCAAGCCGAAGAAAGCAAAGCCGGCGACACTCGACGTAATTGAGGGCGCCGTTACTCACATTCCGAAGGATCTCCGCGGCCTGCGCGACCGCGCAATCATCCTGCTTGGCTTCTGGGCTGCGCGCCGCCGGTCGGAGCTGTCGGGCCTGGATGTGTCCCCCGCGCTCACGGATGGCGCTACCGGCCATATCGAGTTTGTGCCGGAAGGGCTCGTAATCAGACTGGCTGTCAGTAAGACGAACCAAACGGGTGAAACCGAAGACTATGCCGTGCCGTTTGGTTGCGAGCCCTGCGCCGTTGCTGCCGTCCGCGACTGGATCGACGCGGCCGGCATCAGGGATGGCGCGTTGTTCCGTGGGATCAACCGCCATGGAAAGATCGGCGGGCGTATTGGTGGGCACTCAATCAATGCGATCCTCAAGGATCGGCTCGGCTCGAAGTTCACCGGCCATGCCTTGCGGCGCGGATTTCTTACCGAAGGCGCGCGCAGTGGAATGACGGCGCTAGAGCTGGCGCAGCAATCGGGCCACGCGTCGCAAGACATGGTCAACGAGTATGTCCGCGAGGCTGATCTATTCAAAGCGAACGCGGCTGCGAAGTTGTCGGCAAGGCGGCGCGGTAGTTAGAACCGGAAACGACTCAGCCTACAGTTGCGGTATTGCCAAGCATGGAGAGTGTGCAATGCCATTTCGAAGCTTACTGACGTTCGGCTTCGCCGTCATTTCCTCAGCGGTCGCGCTCGCGCAGCAATCGGAACAGGCGACGCAAACTGCCCTAAACAATATGCAGGCCGAGCTACTTAAGTGCAGCTCATTCCACTTCATTTCCAGCATGGCATTTGAGCAGTCAAAGAACCCCGGCTGGGAGAAAACCGTCGCTCAAGCCAATGCAAACGCGGCGTTTTTCAACCGCTATGCGACCGAAATTCGAGACCTGATCGGGCAGTCACAGACGGGCTTGCAGGCGAGGCTGGAGACTACCTTCGACGGATTAGCTGCGGAGATGG
>Ga0182748_1003444_pt1 | contig 13353 bp, 17 predicted proteins | sample eDN3rd37CKraftOP_FD_128877 | JGI IMG/M metagenome (GOLD analysis project Ga0182748, IMG submission 128877) | Enriched Organic Plus compost microbial communities from Emeryville, California, USA - eDNA 3rd pass 37_C Kraft OP (version 2) (version 2) ...
ATCCACACCGATTTCGAGCGCGGCTTCATCAAGGCCGAGGTCGTCTCGTTCGAGGATCTCGTCGCGGCCGGCTCGCTCGCCGAGGCTCGCGCTCGCGGCAAGGCCCGCATCGAGGGCAAGGACTACGTCATGCAGGACGGCGACGTCGTGGAGTTCCGCTTCAACGTGTGAGGCGGGCCGCCGTGAGCCGGAGCAACTTGCGCATGCACCTCATCGATCCTCCCGAGCACTCGGCGCTGACGTATGTGCCTCGCATGCCCGAGCTCGCGCTCGTCACGGGGCTGGGGCTCGTTCACGACGGCGAACGCCTGTGCCTCGACGTCTCGCCCTTCGGCGATCCCGAGCTCGTGCCGGTCGACGAGCTGGCCCTCTCGGGCGACGGCGGCGTGCTCACCTTCCTCGCGGCCGACGAGCGGTACGAGGTGCGCAGTGCCGCGCGCTGCGACCACGTGCTCTTCGCGGCGATGGCGGATCTCGCGTCGCGCGCCCTTCCGATCCGACACCATGGACGGGATCGGATCGAGGTGCTGTTCGAGCGGGGGCGGCCGGAGTCCGTGCACATCGGCCGCTACGAGGAGGGCGACCCGGATGCCTACATCACCATCGTGTTCCGCGACGAGGGGATGTTCTTCGTGCGGGCCGCTCCCCGCGAGCGCGTGAGGCTACGCCGACTCGTCATCGACCACGGCGTGTTGATCGGAGAGGCCGAAGAGCGCGAGGTGCGCTACGAGGTCGACGTCGACCCGTACCTCCTCGATCTTGTGGGGGCTCTTCTCGCCGCCGCGCTCGAGGACGACGGCTCGTTCACTCCGTGAGCGGCGATGCGATCCGGGTTGAGCGGTGGGCGGACCCGTCGCGGGTCGGTTGCCAGCGGCGCCAGTGCTTGGCCGACAAGCGCACGGGCACGTGCTCCTGGATGTGCCGGGCCGCCTCGGCGAGGCGCTCGTCCGCGGGCAGGTTGAGCCAGAGCGAGAGCGATGACGCCGTCGTGCCGATCGACGCTCGCACGCCCGAGGCGCCCAGCACGCGACCGTAACCATCCACGGGGAACCGGCCGAATGCATCCGGATCGATGCCCGCATACGGCTGGCCTGTATGCGCATCGACGAGGCGCACCTCCGCATCCCACGTGAGCGTCGCAAGCGGGTGCCCGTGCACTGTGGTCGATGTCGGGCCCGCGCGCTCGAGCATCCCGAGCACGGTATCGACGTTCTCACCGCGTACACGCCACTCGGTGCGCGTCCGATCGTGGACCCGCGGGCCGCCGAGGTCGCTCTGCGCGAAGCGGCGGAGCTGCTCCGAGGCCTCCGGCGAGCCGCCGCTCCACACCTGCAGCGTCATCGTCGGCGTCGCGACGGGAACGACGCACGCGTCGAGGAACGTCTGCAGCGCCGCCCATGCCGCGCGAGGCTTCTTCACCCGCAACGCGTGCGCGCCGCCGGATGCCATGGGCAGTCCGTCGTAGGTGACCACATGGCCGTGCGTCGGAGTCTCGTTCACCGGGATCCCTCCTCGGGCTCGTACGGCTCGTCGACCAGTTCAGGCAAGCCCGCCTCGCGGCGACGTCGCACGATGTAGTCGATGCGCGTATCCGGGTTCTCCGTGCTCGACCGGATGTTGCGGAAGGTGTTCCGCCATCGCCGGTTCCAGGTCCAGCCGTTCGAGAGCACGTGCCCTCGTGCCTCCATGGCGATCGCGCGGTCGTAGTCCTCGAACGCACCCTCGCGCTCGGCGTCGGTGTCGGCGATGCGCACGCGTCCGTCGTCATCGAGCGTGATGTCGATGCCCATCCATCGCCGGGCGGCGTGGATCCGGCGGGCCCCCGCTCGGGAACGCCCGCCGGGACGCTTCCCGATCATGCCGCGCCCTCACTCGCGGCGGAGAGTCGCGCCCGGGTGCTGAGCTCGGCTCGGCCCAGACCGGCGAAGATGGAGGGGACGAGTTGGAACGACACCTCAGGCGATCCTGTTTTGCTGCGGTCCAGCCGGTCCGAAAAAGCGTGGCATCCTGATCGCTCCTTGCCGAGCGAGGTCGCGTGCGACCGCCGGGATTGGGTTGCCGCCGCCACTCCGGGATTCTAACGACAGGCGTGGCTGCAAGGGTCGCGCTTTTGGCATGCGGGCCGCTGGTGCTCGCACGCGCCGATATCCTCGCCCCATTCCTCGGGCGTCGATACTGATGGCATTCCGTGCTCGCTCTAGTCCGCTGCATCCGGATAGCGGTTGCTGCTCCGGCCCCGTCAGATGCGGATCAGCACGTACCCACGGCGCTTCGACTCTTGGAAGTTGTCCCGAAGTTCGCGCCGCGTCATTTCTTCCAGTTCGGCGGTCGACGGAATGATGCAGGACCCGCCACCGCCTCGTGAGTACCCGGCCGGCGGATGGTTCACAACGAAGCTCCGGCGGAACTTGACGATCCACCTCGACGCAGATGTCATGAAGGTGACCGGAGCTACATTCGATCTTGACGCTGACGTAGCGGTCGGGCTGTGGCATGTCGGTCCTCCCCGTTGGGTGTTTACCTCCGTGCTGAGTTTCTATGCCGCGACTGACACTCATTTACCTCCGGCGTTCAGTGCCGCTGCCGAGCCCGAAGCGTGACGCCTAGCGTCAATAACGCGAAGCGTTATAGTGTGTAGCGGTGATCAGATCGTTCGGGAACAAAGACACCGAGCGCATCTGGAACGAACGGTATGTCAGAGGTGTCGACCGGCTCGTGCAGCGCGCGACCTTGCGGAAGCTGGAGCAAATACATGCGGCCGAAGACTTGGCTGACCTTCGGGTCCCGCCCGGCAATCGCCTCGAGCGGTTGGTTGGCGATCGTCGCGACCAATACAGCATCCGCGTGAACTCACAGTGGCGTATTTGCTTTGTCTGGAGAGAAGGAGGTGCAGACGATGTCGAACTCGTCGACTACCACTGAAAGTGACCACATCGAGCCGATCCATCCGGGAGAGGTGCTGATTGAGGACTTCATTGGAGGTTTCGGGATCACGCAGCACAAGCTCGCAGTGTCGATCGGCGTGCCGCCGCGGAGGATCAATGAGATCGTGCACGGCAAACGAGGCATCTCCGCCGACACGGCTATCCGTCTCGCGCGGTACTTCGGCACTTCGGATGAATTCTGGATGAACCTGCAGTCGAACTATGAGCTGCGCCTCGAGCGCCGCGCTCTGCGCGACAAGGTCGCCCAGATCACGCCCCTGAAGATCGCGTGATAAGACGGCAGGTCTCGATCGCGGCGCAACCGAGCATGTGCCGTGCGCCCGACGTCGAGCTCTGGCGCCGGAGCCGAGGGCTCCGTGTCGTGGCAGCGTGACGACGAGGCCGAGCTCATCCTGTTCCCCGCACGTGAGGCGGATGCCGCACCCCATCGGCACGGCCGCGTCGGCTGGCAGCACCTCGCGTTCGCCGTCGCCTCCCGCGCCGAGGTGGACCGGCTCCACGCGATCGCCCTCGCAGCGGGGTGGGCGGCCGTCCGCGACCCCAAGCTCTACCCGCGATTCAGCGAGCGCTACTACGCGTCGTTCGTCGAGGACGACAGCGGCATCCGCATCGAGTTCATGCACAACCCGCCGCGGGAGGGGGCCGGCTGAGTCGCCGAGAGGTCGAGAACCGTCGTCTCGTTCGAACGGTTTGCGCCCGCTCGGCGCGCCGACGCGTCCGCTCAAGGCGCGCCGTCCTCGGACGCGAGGCGCGGCTCGACGCGGCGCTCCGGGCGGAACCCCGACTTGTCGGCGTAGAAGGCCCGGATGCGGTCCATGTCAGTCGGGATGTCTCCCGTCAGGTCGAAGGTGGGCCCGAGCCCGGTCGTCATCGTCGTGCGGTCGACGTAGCCGAGCGTGATGGGCATGCCCGCCTCGCGCGCGATCCGGTAGAAGCCCGACTTCCAACGCGTGTTGCCGCCGCGGGTCCCATCGGGCGTGACGACGAGGCCGAAGACCTCGCCCGCGCGCACTCGCTCGACGACCTCCGTGACGACGCGGCCCGCATCCGCGCGGTCGACGGGGATGCCGCCGAGCGCCCGCATGATGGGACCACGCCAGCCGGCGAAGAGGCTCTTCTTGCCGAGCCAGCGGATGTCGACGCCGAGCCGCCACGCGATCGCGAGCATGAGCACGAAGTCCCAATTGGAGGTGTGCGGCGCGCCGACGAGCACCGTCGGCCGCGACGGGCCGGGCTCGGTCACGAGCTTCCAGCGGGAGAGCGCCCAGAACAGCCGAGCGATGAGGCGTCGCATCGATCAACGGTACGTGCTCTCCCATGTGGGGCCGGGCATGGGCCACGTTCATTGCTGTCGCGCCGCTACCTTCCCGTCACGCCTTGTCGATACGCTGCCTTCACATCCGTATGCACCTGGAGGAACACGAGATGGCCGCACCCGCGAAGAAGAAGTCCGCCGACGAGAACCCCATAGCTCCCGATTCCACGTGGAAGCCCACGGCCGAGGCGAAGAAGAAGGCGACGACGCTGCGCATCGTGGCCCTCGTGCTGTGGGCCGTCGCGATCGCCGGCGAGGCCGTCGGCATCTTCTGGCTCCTGCGCCAGCGGCAGATCGCGGTGGATGCCGCCGAGTCGAGCACGCTCACGCGCGACGCGACCACGGGGCGGCTCGAGACCACGAGCTACGAGTTCCCGCAGTGGGCCTTCATCACGCTCATCGTCCTGCTCGTCGTGATCGCCGCGCTCTCGATCACGGGCTCGTTCCTGTGGAAGAAGGCGAACCGCCTCGACCCGGCGTCGAAGAAGGACACGGTGCGCTTCTTCGTGCAGAACCAGCTCGGCGCGATCATCGCGATCATCGCCTTCGTGCCGCTCATCATCATGGTGTTCCTCAACAAGGACATGTCGGCGGGGCAGAAGGGCGTCGCGGGCGTTCTCGGCATCGTGCTCGCGGGCGCGGCGGTCGCGCTCGGCATCGACTTCAACCCGCCGTCGGTCGAGAAGTACACCGCCGACCAGTCGGCCGTCATCCAGCTGCTCGGTCAGGATCACGTCTACTGGGTCGCGGGCGGATCGGTCTACCACGTCTGCAACGAGGTCTCCGACATCCAGAACGCGAGCACGGAGCAGGCCGAGGGCACGACCTCGGAGGCCGTGGCCGCGGGCAAGCAGCGCCTCACGCTCGAGCTGCGGTCCGAGCTCACGGCGTGCGGCCTGCCCGTGCCCGAGAACGTCGACGAGATCGTCGACGCCTTGCGCACGATCCAAGGTGGCGAAGAGGCCACGCCGCTTCCGCAGCCGGTGTACGCCGAGGGTGTGACGCCTCCGTTCGTCCCCGCGGGCTGAGCCGCGCGACGGGGCGGGCTGCGTGCCGCCCGCCCCGTCGCCGTTTCCGGATGCGAGACCTGCTTCCTGACGCGGTTGTACCCCCCTGAACGGGGCACAAATATCCTCCGCACCGCCTACCATGAGCCCATGGGCACGCTCTTCTACGCCGATCAGGCGATCGAGATGGATGATCGCACGTTGGCGCATCTCAAAGTCGCGGTCGTGACAAAGCTCCGTCGTGGCGAGAGCTTCACCCTCTCGTGGACGCATGGAGAAAGTCAGCCGGTCGGTCGCACGACCATCTGGATGCACGAAGCCATCCCGCTGCGGTTCGAGTTCAACGAACCGCAACCGCCGGAGCTGCATCGTGAGTGGATCGAGGACATTCTGCGCTCCGCGAACACGACGGGCGGCATCCAGCTCACGGCCGAGAACATGGACACGGGCCCCGTTCCCGCCGTCGCGTCGGCGGGCGCCGCCTCGTAGCACGTCCGGGCCGCAAACGGAACGGGTTCGCGGCATCCGATCGCGCGTCGCACCATGGGTGCACGGTGAGAGGTATGAAGGCGCTGCACTACGCGGGATGCGAACTGATCACGAGCGAGGCCGTCGCGGACGCCCTGCTCGATTTCGTCGTGACGCTCCCGCTCAACGCGCCGCCCGAGCGCGTGACGATTCCGGCGCTACGCGACGGGCATCCCGTGGTCGCGAGGCTCCTCGTGACGGCGCTCACGCCGATGCTCGTCACGTCGATCGGGATGCCGAACGTGCCGCTCGAGGGCGAAGAGCACGCGGTCGACGTGCTGCGTCACAAGGCGCAGCGCCTCGACAGCGTCGGCTACGAGCTGCGCTGGTGACGCGGTGCGTCAGCGTGCCGGGTGGTCCTTGCGCTTGACGGAGTTGTCGCGCGACTTGACGGGCTGCTCGCTCGCCGGATCGTCGCTCAGCACGAGGCCGCGCGTCGAGCCGGCCTCCATGACGAGCTGCTCGAGCCAGTCCTTGTCGATGAGCGGGATGCGGCTGCCCGAGTAGCGGAAGTACAGCGGGATGGCCGTGTCGAGCCAGATCGAGCTGCGGCCGTCGCCCACGCTCGGCGAGTCGCGCCAGCTGAGCATGAACGATTCGCGGCGCCGCAGCTTCGCGTTGATGACGAGCTCGAGATGCGCGAGCACCCGGTCGTCGAAGGAGATCTCGATACCCGAGGTCCCGTAGATGAGCGATCCCACAGCGTCCTTCCCGTGGCGCGATGCGCCGTTGATGCCGATGGTACGGCACCCGCCTGCATTCGCTACCCTCGCCTCATGAGCGACGCCGCCCCGCCCGCCGCCCCGCAGCCCGCCTCGACCGTCTCGGCGAGCCCGCAGCCCGGCGTCCCCGTCCCCGCCTCCGCGCTCACCGCCCGCTTGAGCCCATGGGGTCACGGGATCGCCGCGATGCTCGCGTTCGCGGGCATCGTGCTCAACATCGCGGGAGGGGCGGGCTTCCCGAGCAACGCGCCCGTCGAATGGCTCATGAACGCGGGCCTCACGATCGACATGATCGCCGTGCTCATCGCGAGCTGCATCGGCTTCGCGGTGTCGCTGCGGATGCGGCCCGCGCGTCCGTCACGCGTCTTCCCCTGGCTCGGCCTCGGCCTCGCGGCGCTCGCACTCCTGGCGTGGGCCGTGAGCTCGGGCGGTATGTGGGACACGCTTCTCGCGGGCGGTCGCGGTCGTTACATGAACGACACGGCGGGAGCCTTCCTGCTCGGCATCCCGTGGGCGCTCGGCGCGATCTTCAGCGCCTACGGCGTGCGCGGGCGCACGCGTCCGCTTCTCAACGTCGCCGCGTTCACCGGCATCGCCCTGTGGGCGGTCGTGCTCGTGGGCGTCGTCGCCTCGGCCCTGCTCTACGCGGCGGATCTCACGGACTGAGTCGGCATCCCATGGACTAGGCTGAGCCGCACAATCGAACATCGGGCCGCACGCGATGCGGGAGAGCCGGGGCCTCGTCTCCGGCACCGAAGGAGCAAGCCTCCCCGCCAAACTCTCAGGTACGTGTACCGCATCGACAGGCCGCTCTGAAAAGTGCTCCGCGCGGAGCGCGGAGCAGATCGAGAAGCCGCCGAAGGCAGCGCGTCGAGATCCCCGCATCGCCGAAGCCGCCCACGGTGAAAGCGACCACCCGTCGCGAATCTCTCAGGCACCGATGACAGAGGGGGAGTTCCACCGACATCCGATTCGGAGAACTCGCATGACCGATGCTCCTGGCGACCGCCGCTCGCCGCTCGACGCCGTGCACCGTGCGGCCGGCGCGAGCTTCACGGACTTCGCGGGCTGGCAGATGCCCGTGCGCTACAGCTCCGACCTCGCCGAGCACCACGCCGTGCGCGAGGCCGCGGGACTCTTCGACCTGAGCCACATGGCCGAGATCCTCGTGCTCGGCCCCGAGGCGCCCGCCGCTCTCGACCACGCTCTCGCCGGACGCCTCTCCGCGATCGAGCAGGGGCAGGCGAAGTACAGCCTCCTGCTCGCCGAGGACGGCGGCATCATCGACGACCTCGTCGTGTACCGCACCGGGCCCGACCGCTTCCTCGTCGTCGCGAACGCGGGCAATCGGGATGCGGCGGTCGCGGCCCTGCGCGAGCGCGCGGCGGACTTCGACTGCGTCGTCGACGACGAGTCCGACGATGTCGCGCTCGTCGCGTTGCAGGGCCCGCGCAGCGAGGAGATCCTGCGCAACGTCGAGGGCTTCGACATCCCGGGGCTCGACGGCCTGCGCTACTACCGCGCCGTGACGGGCGACTTCCGCGGCCACGAGGTGCTCGTGGCCCGCACGGGCTACACGGGCGAAGACGGCTTCGAGTTCTTCCTCGACCCGGATGCCGCTCCCGAGCTGTGGGACGCGCTCGCCGAGACCGGTGCGGGTGCCGGGCTCGTGCCGTGTGGCCTCGCGGCGCGCGACACACTGCGCCTCGAGGCGGGCATGCCGCTCTACGGCCATGAGCTCACGCGCGCGACGCTGCCGCAGCAGGTCGGGCTCACCAGGGCCCCCGTGCTCGGCAAGCCAGGCGGCTTCGTGGGAGAGGCCGCGGTCGCGGCGGGGCCCGCAGCTGACGCGCCCATGCTCGTCGGCCTCGCCTCGGAGGGCAAGCGCGCCGGTCGTGCCGGCTATGCGGTCTTCGCGAGCGAGACCGGCGCGGATGCCGTGGGCGAGATCACGAGCGGCGCCCTCTCGCCGACGCTCGGGCATCCCATCGCGATGGCCCTCATCCGTCCCGACCTCGCCGAGCCCGGTACCACCGTCTTCATCGACGTGCGCGGCACCCGCATCGCCGCCCAGGTCGTCACCCTGCCGTTCTACTCGAGAAAGAAGAGCTGATGTCGCTGCCCGCCTCCCTTGCGTACACCGCCGAGCACGAGTGGGTCGCCGTCGACGGCGACGTCGCGCGCATCGGCATCACGGCCTACGCCGCCGACAAACTCGGCGACGTCGTCTTCGTCGAGCTCCCGGCCGTCGGCTCGGCTGTCGCCGCGGGCCGCGTCGTGGGAGAGATCGAATCGACGAAGTCGGTCGGCGAGCTCTTCGCTCCCGTCGACGGCGAGGTCGTCGAGGTCAACGATGCGGTCGTCGACGACCCCTCGCTCGTGAACTCCGACCCGTACGGTGCCGGATGGATGATCGCCGTGCGTTTCACGCAGCTGCCCGTGCTTCTCACCGCCGACGAGTACGCGGCGCTCACGGCCGAGTGATGCGCGAGCTCTTCGCCGATCGGCACATCGGAACGGACTCCGCCGCACAGAGGGTCATGCTCGAGGCGGTCGGGTACGCGAGCGTCGACGCGCTCATGGATGCGGCCGTGCCCGCGGGCATCCGCCTGCCCGAGGCGACCCCCACGACGCTGCCGTCGGCGGCATCCGAGGTGGAGGCGCTCGCCGAGCTGCGCGCCCTCGCCGCGCGCAATCGCGTCGCGCGGCCCATGATCGGACTCGGTTACTACGGCACCGTGACGCCCGCCGTGATCCAGCGCAACGTGCTCGAGAACCCGAGCTGGTACACGGCCTACACGCCCTATCAGCCCGAGATTTCGCAAGGTCGGCTCGAGGCGCTCATCAACTTCCAGACGATGGTGACCGATCTCACGGGCCTCGCGACGGCCAACGCCTCGATGCTCGACGAGGGCACGGCGGTCGTCGAAGGCATGCTGCTCGCACGTCGCGCGTCGGGCGCGGCGTCGCGCGTCTTCCTCGTCGACCGCGACATCCTGCCGCGCACGCGCGCGCTCCTCGCGCACCGCGCCGAGGCGGTCGGCATCGAGCTCATCGACACCGACTTCGCAGGCGAGCTGCCGGAGGCCTTCGGGGCCGTCATCCAGTACCCCGGGGCGTCGGGGCGGCTGTGGAACCCCGCGGATGCCATCGCGCGCGTGCAGGCGGCGGGCGGCCTCGCGGTCGTCGCCGCCGACCTGCTCGCTCTCGCCCTCGTTGCCTCGCCCGGCGAGCTCGGCGCGGATGTCGCGGTCGGTACAACCCAGCGCTTCGGCGTGCCCCTCGGCTTTGGGGGGCCGCACGCGGGCTACCTCGCCGTGCGCGCGGGCCTCGAGCGCCAGCTGCCGGGGCGTCTCGTGGGCGTCTCACAGGATGCTGCGGGCTACCCCGCCTACCGCCTCTCGCTGCAGACGCGCGAGCAGCACATCCGGCGCGAGAAGGCCACGAGCAATATCTGCACCGCCCAAGTGCTGCTCGCCGTCATGGCCTCGATGTACGCGGTCTACCACGGACCGCGCGGCATCAAGGCGATCGCGCACCACGCCAACCGCATGGCGAACCTCCTCGCCGATGCGCTTCGCGCGGGTGGTGTGCCGCCCGTGCACGAGCTCTTCTTCGACACCGTACGGATCGCGGTGCCGGGCCGGGCGGCTGAGGTCGTCGCGGCAGCCGACGCCGAGGGCGTGCTGCTGTGGCAGGTCGACGCCGACACCGTGCAGTTCTCGACCGACGAGACGACGACGGATGCTGACGCGCTCGTCGTGCTGCGCGCTGTTCTCGGGGCCTCGGCACCCGAGAACCTCGGGTTCAAGCCCGTGTCGCGATCCATCGACCCCGATCACGTGCGGCAGACGGAATACCTCACGCATCCCGTGTTCACGACGCATCACTCCGAGACGGGCATGATGCGGTACCTCAAGTACCTCGCCGACAAGGACTACGCGCTCGACCGCGGGATGATCCCGCTCGGCTCGTGCACGATGAAGCTCAACGCCGCGAGCGAGATGGCGGCCGTCACGTGGCCCGAGTTCGCGAACCTGCATCCCTTCGCACCGGAGGCCGACACCGCGGGCTATCGCGAGCTCATCGGGCAGCTCTCCGGCTGGCTCGCCGACGTCACGGGCTACGACGCCGTCTCGCTGCAGCCCAACGCGGGGAGCCAGGGTGAGCTCGCCGGCCTCCTTGCCATCCGCGGCTATCACCGCGCGAACGGCGAGGAGCACCGCACTGTGTGTCTCATTCCGTCGAGCGCCCACGGCACGAACGCGGCGAGCGCCGTGCTCGCCGGCATGCGCGTCGTCGTCGTCGCGTGCGACGAGCTCGGCAACGTCGACCTCGACGACCTGCGCGCGAAGCTCGCCGAGCACGCGGACGAGCTCGCCGCCCTCATGGTGACCTACCCCTCGACGCACGGCGTCTACGAGCATGAGATCCGCGCCGTCACGGATGCCGTGCACGCGGCGGGCGGGCAGGTCTACGTCGACGGCGCCAACCTCAACGCGCTGCTCGGCTACGCGCGCTTCGGCGACTTCGGCGGCGACGTCTCGCACCTCAATCTGCACAAGACCTTCTGCATCCCGCACGGCGGCGGCGGACCGGGGGTCGGCCCCGTCGCTGCGAAGGCGCATCTCGCGCCCTACCTGCCGCACGGGGATGCGAACCCCGTCTCGAGCGCGCCGCACGGCAGCCCGAGCATCCTGCCGATCTCGTGGGCGTACGTGCGCATGATGGGTGCCGAGGGTCTGCGTCGTGCCACGGGAGCCGCCGTGCTCGCCGCCAACTACATCGCCGTGCGGCTGCGGGAGCACTACCCCGTGCTCTACGCGGGTGACAACGGGCTCGTCGCGCACGAGTGCATCCTCGACCTGCGGCCGCTGCGCGAGGCGACCGGCGTGACGGTCGACGACGTCGCGAAGCGCCTCATCGACTACGGCTTCCATGCGCCGACGATGTCGTTCCCCGTCGCGGGCACCCTCATGGTCGAGCCGACGGAATCGGAGGACCTCGCCGAGCTCGACCGCTTCGTCGAGGCGATGATCGCCATCAAGGCGGAGGCGGACGCGGTGGCTGCGGGCACGTGGCCGAAGGATGACAACCCGCTCGTGGGCGCGCCGCACACGGCCGAGTCGGTCATCGCGGGGGAGTGGACGCATCCGTACACGCGCGAGCAGGCGGTCTACCCCGTGCGCTCGCTCGTGCACGGCGGCAAGTACTGGCCGCCCGTGCGCCGCATCGACCAGGCCTACGGCGACCGCAACCTCGTGTGCGCGTGCCCGCCGGTGGAGGCGTTCGCCTGAGTCGATGGCGCCGCGGTAATCCGCGGCGCGTCGGTCCTGCGCTCGTCGTTCGGGTTCCACCGCGCTCGTCAGGCGGTTGAGGAGCGGCGCGCCGCTCGCGCGACGCGTCTCGAAACCGCCGTCATCTCATGCCCGCTGCTGCATGGGAGGCTTCGAGACGCGACCGCTCCGCGGGCGCTCCTCAGCCACCTCGACAGGCCGACGCGCTACGCCGGGGGCGGCGGCAGGTCGAAGCGCACGGCGCCCTCGCTGGGCGGGGGCAGCTCGAAGCGGGTCGCTCCGGGCGGGGGAGGGGGCAGAGCGGGGCCGTTCGCAGGCTCCTGGCTCTGCGTCGCGGTCGCCGACTCCCCCGAGTCGGGCTCGGACATGCGTGCGAGTCTACGGCCCGGCGAACGCCACGGGGGAGTCCCCCTAACCGGGGAGGCCGAAGAGCGCGGGCCACCAGTTCGCCGCGAGGGGGTAACCCACGAAGGCGGCGGCGTCGACGACGAAGTGCGCCACAAGGAACGGCAGCAGCCGCCCCGTGCGTGCGAAGAGGAACCCGAACAGCAAGCCCATGAGCAGGTTGCCGACAAAGGCGCCCGGGCCCTGGTACAGGTGATAGCTCGCCCGGAACACCGAGGTCGCGACGATGATGGGCCAGATTCCCCAGCCGAGTTGCCGCAGGCGCGCGAAGAGGTAGCCGAGCACGACGAACTCCTCCTGCACGGATGCGCGCGCGGCCGAGAACAGGAGCACGGGGATCGTCCACCAGTGCTCTCCGAGCCCGCCCGGGTCGACGGCGACGAACAGGCCGAGTGCACGGCCACCCGCATAGAGCGCAAGGCCCGGGATGCCGACGGCGACGACGAGACCGACGCCCCATGCGACATCCCGTCCGATGCGTGTGCCGTCGAGTCCCAGGCTGTGGAGATGAGGCCGGCGCGGGGACCACAGCAAGAAGCACACGAGCAGCACGGGCACGAGCGCGAACGCGATCGACAGCAGCTGGTAGATGAGGTCGAACACCTCGCGATCGCTCAGCGAGGGATTGAGGGTCGCGGTCTGGTCGCCGAGGGCCGTCTCGCGCGTGAGCCGGTAGGCGAGAGCGACGATCGCGTAGACCGCCGACTGCCCGAGGCCGAGCGCGAGCACGATCGCGATCTCCCACCAGATCCGCGCCTTCGACGGGGCCGGATGCGCATCCGGCAGGGGCGGCAGGGAGAGCACGGATGCGATGCTACGCGGCTCGTTCACGCGCGGAAGCTGCACGGCATCCGAGCTCGGTGCAGGAATCTTCCGGATCGCGCGCGAATCTTGCGCGATACATGATTTGTCGCAAAGAATTCGCGCGCCGGTTTCCTCCATGTAACGATTCCGCGATCCGGTTTGGCGGTGAGGGCCGCGCCACTTAAGGTTGCACGCATCACCGCCATGCGCGCCACACGCCCGCATGGCGTCACATTGTGTACAGGAGGAACCGTGCGAATCACTCGCATCGCAGCAGCAGCCGGAGGCATCGCGATCGCCTCGGCGCTCGTCCTCTCCGGTTGCGCGTCG
>Ga0182748_1003446_pt1 | contig 13352 bp, 12 predicted proteins | sample eDN3rd37CKraftOP_FD_128877 | JGI IMG/M metagenome (GOLD analysis project Ga0182748, IMG submission 128877) | Enriched Organic Plus compost microbial communities from Emeryville, California, USA - eDNA 3rd pass 37_C Kraft OP (version 2) (version 2) ...
CCGGGCACGTCCTTTATGGCCGGCATGGCAGACCGGCCCTATACCCGCAAGCCCGGCCTGATTGTCGTGCAGTGCTTCGCCAGGGTGCGAACGGGCGTCAAGGGGCTGGCTACCTTGGCCGATGCGCTCGAATCGCATTTCGCCTATTGGGCGTCTGGCGATCTGGAGTGCTTGGAGGCCAGCCAGGTCAACGTAGGCGAGGCGAGCGGCTTCTACCAGGTCAACGTCAACATCCCATACCGGGCCGGATAGGCCCAGCCATTCATCAATCGGCCGCCTTCGGGCGGCTTTTTCGTTTCAGCGCCCGCTACCGGGCTTTTTTATGCCTATTCAGGAGATCAAAAATGTCGAGTGGCGCAAAAGTTCAAACCCACTACATCGCCGAGGTCACCCCCGGCACAACGCCCATCTCGGGCACGTGGAAAACGGCCCGGCTGACCAGCAATACGCTGTCGCCCACGCCCACCACCGAAGTGTCGGACGAGATCACCGATTCTCGGCTCTCTCAAGGCTCGGTTGTTACCGGCCTGACCATCGGCGGCGATCTAGTCGGCGAAATGTCCTTCGGTACGTTCGATGATTGGCTGGCGGCGCTCTTTTATGGAAACTGGGCGACGGACGTGTTGGCCATCGGTTCGGTGCGCAAGACGTTCAGCGTGCAGAAGGCCTTCACGGACGTGGGCACGTATCACCTATTCAAGGGCGTGCACGCCGCCACTGGCTCCATTGAGATCCCGGAGGAAGGCAAGATCATCTTGACCATCGGCGGCCAGGCGCTCGACTACGAGGACGCGACGACCTCGTTTGTCACCGGCGTGCCCGATGCGGCCACCACCACGCCGTTCATGTCTTCGATGTCGGTGGGAGACATCAAGGTCGACGATGTGTCACTGGCCGGCTCGGCGTGCGTGTCGGCCATGACGATCAACATCGACAATACGGTACAGTTGCAGCGGTGCCTGGGCTCCGGCAAGCTCGGCCCCGGAGCGATCATCGAGACGGAAGCCGCGATTACCGGCACGATCACGCTGGCCTGGTCTCAAAAGGCATACTCGATCTGGAAAGAGCAGATTGCGCGCACTCAGTTTGAGGTCGAATTTCCGGTCACGGATAGCCTGGGAAATGCATATACCTTCAACTTCCCGAAGGTCGAAGTCGATGGCGACCTGCCTTCTGGCGGCAAGCGCGACATCATTCAGGCTACCCTGAACTGGACGGCGGTTCAGTCGGCCCCCACCATCACCCGCGTACCTTTTGTGGAGCCTTAATCTATGGTGCTGTGCATTTCACAAACCGACCCGGCGGCCATCGGTGAGCGGTGGGTAGATTTTGACAAGGAGATTTCCTTCAAAATCGCCGGCATCGACACCGAAGCCTACCAGATCGCCCTAGAGCGGGCCCGGCGGCTGATCGCCCGGGAAGATGCCGGCCAGACACTGGCCAACCTGACAGCAGGCAAGAGCGATCGGCGCGAGCATGACATTCAATGCGACCTGCTGGGCCGGTACATCGTGCTGGACTGGAAGGGGCCCATTGAAGACGACGACGGCAAAGTCGTGGCCTACTCGCCTGAACTGGCCGCCAAGCTGCTGCGCGCGAACGTGGCTGTTTTTGCCTGGATCATCACCGAAGCAACCAAGGTGGCTATCGACGCTAAGCAGGAGGTTGCCGAGACGGTGGGAAAGCGCTCGAGCGGTTCCGGTGGGAACGGGAGTGGCAGGGCAAGAGCCAAAAGCAAGGCCTGATCTATTCCAAATTGGGTATGGCCGTGCCGCAGGAAGCGGAAACGGACCCGATTACCGACCACGTTATTGGCGTGTTCTGGGCTGCTAATCGGGCCAGGCGTTACTTGGCTGGCATGGGTGGCGCCGTGGCTCTACCGCTGTCTTCTGTCGAGATCGGCAAGGCGGTCGACGCCTACGGCTCGCCGTTGTCCCGAGTTGAACTCGACGCTTGTGTGCTGGCAATGGATCGCGATTATCTTGATGGGGTATAGTTTCCGTAATATTTACTTACGGAGGCGGCTATGCTCATCGTCGTTGCTATTGCCATTATTGCGCTGCTTGGCGCGGCGGTTGGGCTCCAGCTTGCATTCGGAAAGAACTCGGGGTCCGCACTAAGGACTGACGGGGCGCCATACAGCAAAGAAGTGCTCGAGGCTGCTTCAGCGTCAATGAAGAAGACCGGAAAAAGTTTGCTTGCGGCTGCTACCGTAGTTCTATTGGGGTGTGCTGCGTGGTATCAGCTTTACTACATGAGTGAAGCACAAGTTTCTGCCAGACAGGAGAAGCGTGCGGCAAGTGACGCCAGGATGCAGGAAATCAAACTCCAGCGCCTGGTAAGAGGCTTTGTAGGAGCGAACTTGAAAGACCCTGATAGCGCTCAATTTAGAAATCAGAATGGAATCTGCGGCGAAGTGAACGCAAAGAATTCATTTGGGGCATTTACCGGATACCGCCGATTTATCGCGAAATCAGATCGCATGGTGATATTGGAGGGAGACGGTCTTGTATCGCCTGATGAGTTTGCAAAACTCTGGATAGACGTCTGTGATTAGCGGTTAGCTCTCCCTTGTAGTAGCCACGTAGCCCGCCTAGAGCGGGCATTTTTATGCGGCCTCGTCACCTGACGGGGCCTTTTTTTCTTTGGTACGCCATGGCCAACGAATCCCGCTTATCGATCACGATCGACAGCCGCAGCGCCGAGCAGCAGGCTGAGGATCTTGAAAAGGCCCTGTCTGCGCTCGATGATGCTGGCATTCGCGTTGTCAGCACGACAACCAAGGCGGGCAAATCAAGCACGACTGCAGGGCGCTCGTTCTCCGGCGCTGGCAAGGAAGCCCACCAAGGCGCCCGCGGCATCGACGACATGAACCAGTCGTTGCGCGAGACGGACGAGCGCGCAACTACCGCCGCCGCCACGATCAGTCGGACCCTAAAGGCCGCGATCGCGGGCTTTTCGGTCATGCACGTTATCGACACGGCCGACGAATGGGGCCAGTACGCCAGTCGCATTCGGATGGCGACCGAGAGCGCCGAAGAGTACGAGCATGTGCAAAGGCGCATGGCCGAATCGGCGCAGCTGACCTACCGGGGCATCAACGAGACCCGCGAAAGCTTCATTCAGCTTTCCCCCGTGCTTCGGGACATGGGTCTGACGCTTGATCAGAGCATTGATGCGGTGGATACGTTCTCGGGCCTCTTGGTGGTCAATGGCGCCAGTGCCATGCGCAGCACTGCCGCCATGGAAGCACTTGCTAAGTCGTTCCAGCGCGGGAGGGTGGAGGCTGACGCCTGGATGACCATCTACAGCACGGTCGACAACATCGTGAATCTGCTTGCGGAAAGCTCCGGTAAGACCACGAGCGAGATCCGCAAGATGGGTATCGAGGGCAAGATATCAGCTGATATGCTGTCCAAGGCCCTCATTGACGGTAATGAGCAGATCCTGAAGGCTGTGGAGGAAATGCCCACGACCGTGCGAGACGCGCTGCGGAATATCAATACGGCCTTTACAGAGTACGTGGGCTGGAAGAACGAAGCGGCTGGAGCGACGGCGGCGCTTGCCGCGGGGCTCGGCATCCTGGGCGACAACTTCGAGACCATTGCTAATGTCATTGGCGTGACGGCTGCCGGCGCGCTCTTTGTCTACACCGCCCGAACTATCGAAAGCACGCGGGCGACTATCGCATCGTTTGCGGCCCGCACCCACGCAGCCAAGGCGATTCTCGACGAAGCACAGGCACAGGCCGCGAGCACCGCAGCAACGCTGGCCGACACTCGCGCGAAGCTCGGTCTGATTACGACCACGGCGCAACTGACAGCAGCCGAAAAGGCGCACGAAGCGGCGCTCAAGCAACTGGCGGTTGCCCAGGCCGGCTACACGCGGGCGGGCACAGCGCTTTTAGGTGTGTTGGGCGGCCCGGTCGGCCTGGGCGTCACCGCCCTGATCGCCGCAGGGTCGTTCCTAGCCTTCAGTAGCAACGCGGATGCCGCTCAGCGCAGCGTACTGGATCTACAGCAACCGCTCGAGCAAGTGACGAAGCAGTTCCGGGAGCTTGCCGAGAGCCAGCGGCAGGTGGCGCTTAATGCCGCGAATCAGGAGCTGAGCCAGGGCGTCAAGCAGCTTGATGCAGCCATGAGGGAGCTGGCCCAGGGCTCGGTTGTGGACGGGGTCGCCGCAATGGCCCGCTGGCAGGGCGCCAGCACCACGGCGATTCGAGAACTGACCGAGGCAGCCAAGACCGGGGCCATTTCCTACGATGAACTGGATTCGCGGATTCTTGCCCTGATCCAGAGTTTTGCCCAGACTGACGGGGCCTCGCAAGAATGGGTGCGTCACCAGACGGAACTCGCCTCCCAGGTTGCCACGAGCGCCAGGGAAATGGAGAGCGCTCGCACGCGCGCCGATGAACTGCGCAAGGCTCATGAGGACTTATCCACGGCCACATCGAACGCGGCAGGGGCCCAGGAATCGCTCAATGCCGCCCTGAAGGGCTTTGATGGCGAATCTGGCAAGTATCTGACCACCCTACAAGAGCGCGTTGCCAAGATGCAGGACGGTAATAGCGCAACGAAAGCGGCTGAGCGGTACCTGAGCGGCCTAACCGATGTGTCGGACCAATACCGTTCGGCTGTCCTTTCGGCTGCCGCTGCGGTTGACCACATGACTGCCCAGCAAACGCGCAGCCGGTCTTCGAGTAAGGCGACGAAAGACACGCTCGAGGGCATGATTGCCACCTTGCGCGACCAGGTCTCGGTGCTGGGGATGACCGATGAGCAGGCCGCGCGGCATCGCATCGAAACCGCCAAAGGCACCGAGGCCCAGCGCCAGTATGCCCTGGCCCTCTTTGATAAGGTCCAGGCGCATAAAGATGCAGAGGCGGCGCTAAAGCTTGAAACCGAGGCCCTACGCGAGCAGCGCAACTTGGCAGCAGAGATTGCGGTGTTCCGAGCCCAGCAGGACCTTGCCATTACCGGCATGGGGATGGGTGACCGGCGCCGCGCCCAGCTCGAACAGGAATATGCAATCCAAGAGGAGTTCGCGCGCCGTCGACGCGAGCTGGATGAAGCGCAACTGGTCGATACAACTCGATTAAGCCAGGAATCTTACCGGCAGCAAGTTCAGTATTTGCGCGAAGCGGAAGAACAGAAAATTGACATCATCCGCGATTCGGCCCAGCGGCGGATGGTCGAGGAGCAAAACTGGCTGACTGGCGTATCAAGGGCATTAGATAACTACATCGACAAGGCGCGCAATTCGGCAGGCCAAGTCGATTCGGCCTTAACCAGCACGCTTGATGGCCTTGCCGATGCCGGTGCGCGCTGGGCGGCCGGCATGGATGCGAACTTCGACAACGTGCTCCAGAGTTTCGCGTCGATGCTGATAAAGATGCAGCTGCAGGCGGCGGCTTCGAGCGTGTTTCAGTGGATGGGGCTCGGCAGCCTTTTCGCGCCTACTGCAGCGCCTGCCGGCGTTACGCCCGGCGTGAATTGGACTTTCCCTGGTCGAGAGAAGGGCGGGCCCGTGTCCGCCGGCAAGATGTACGAGGTCAACGAGGCGGGAACGCCTGAACTGCTGAATGTTGGGAAGCATCAGTTTCTCATGATGGGGTCGCAGGGCGGGCATGTTACGCCAGTTAGCGCCGGATCGGGCGGCGGCATCGCCGGCGCAACGAGTGGGGCCGCCCCGAACGTCAATATCTACTTTGCTGATTCCGGTCCGCGCACCGAAGCGCCGTCGGGCTTGGAAAAGTTCGGAGCGGATATCGCGCGCTACGTCGATGCGCGATTCAAGGAGCTTCAAATGCGCTCGCAGCAGCAGGGTGGCATGGCCTGGCAAGCTAAGCAGGGGGCATTCTGATGGCGTATCGAGTCTTCACGTGGAAGCCCAGCTTCGGCCCGCAAGGCGAATTCGGGTTCCGCACCCTGGATGCCCAGTTCGACGACGGCTATGAGCAATCTGTAGGCGAGGGAATCAACAATAGAGCCCAATCCTGGCCGCTCACTTTCAGGGGGCAATCAGATGAGATAGAGCCTATTAAGCAGTTTCTAGATGACCACAAAGGCTATCTCCTTTTTGAGTGGGCGCCCCCACTGGGCGCAGCCGGCCTGTACAAGGCAAAGCGCTACAACGTGATTCCTATCGGCGTCGATTATTACTCGCTGACAACTACGTTCGAAGAGAGGTTCGCCCCGTGATCCTAGCCGACGTTCAAACGCTCACGCCGGGCAATCGAGTGACGCTATACGAGCTGGACTGCACTGCCATCGGCGGCTTGGTCGAGCGCTATCACAACCACAACGATGGCGTGATTACCTGGCAGGGGCAGCAGTACTTCCCGTGGGCGATCGAGGCTAGAAACTTCGAACGTACCGGAGAGGGCCAGCAACCTTTGCCTGAGCTCTCGGTGGGCAACATCGGCGAGGATGGCGAAGGCAATCCGATTTCCGGCGTCGTGTCGGCCCTGTGCTTGGCGCTCGATGATCTGGTAGGGGCCACGCTGATCCGCCGGCGGACATTCGCCAAATACCTGGACGCGGTCAATTTCGAAGGGGGCAACCCGACGGCAGATCCGAATGAGCATCTGCCAGATGAGCGCTGGCTCGTAAGCCAGAAAAAGCTCGAGACGCCCGAGATGGTGACGTTTGTGCTGGCTTCGCCGTTGCAGTTCGATGGTGTTCAGCTGCCGCGTCGGCAGATTATGGCCAACATGTGCGGCTGGCTGACGATGGCAGGCCCCGAGGGCGGGTATCGAGGCGCGTGGTGCGGCTATACCGGCTCGGCCATGTTCGACAAGGACGGCAACCCAGTGGCCGATCCCAGCCTCGATAAGTGCGGCGGGCGGGTCTCGGACTGCAAGAAGCGGTTTGGTGAGTGGCAGCCCCTCAGTTTTGGCGGGTTTGCTTCGGCTGACAGGATTCGATGATGAGAGCCAATATTCGCAGAGCCATTGAGCGACACGCTTTGACAGGGTATCCAAGGGAGGCATGCGGGTTGATCTTGGCCGCCGACGACAAGCAGCAGTACGTGCCTTGCAGGAACGTGGCTGAGGACGGCCAGGACTTCCGGCTACCAGCCGAGGACTATGCGGCGGCCGAAGATAGAGGCCAGGTGCTGGCGGTGGTGCATTCGCATATCAATCGTGATGCCAAGCCAACCGAGGCCGATCTGGTTTCGTGCGAGGCGACGGGCTTGCCCTGGCACATTGTGGCCGTGGGCCAGGACGCCGACGAAGATGCGCCCAAAGTGCTCGGGTGGCATTCGTTCGAACCATCGGGATATCAAGCGCCGCTGGTGGGCCGCGAATTCTTCCATGGTCAGCTGGATTGCTACACGCTGATTCGCGACTTCTACGCCAGGGAACTTGGTATCGAGATCCCCGACTTTGAACGCCCCGACGATTGGTGGAGCAAGCCCGAATGCGGCGAACTCTATCTGGAGAACTTCGAGGCCGCAGGCTTTGTGCGCGTGGATGACGGGCCCCGATACGGTGACGTCATCCTGATGCAACACCGCTCAGACCGCACGAACCACGGCGGCATCTACCTGGGCGATGCCGAGCTCAAGTCCCAGCCCGACCTGCACCCCGTGCCGAATGCGCTGCTGCACCACGCCATGCCCAGACTGTCCGAGCGGGTCGTTTACGCCGGCTACTGGCGCGACAACACTCGGATGATCGTCCGACACAGGAGTTTGATGTGACAGACATCGCTATGGACGGACCCGCCTCGGCGGGTTTTTTTGCGCCTGGTGAAAAGTTGCGGACGATCCGGCTCTATGGAAAGCTCGGAGCCCAGTTTGGCCGGGTGCATCGGTTTGTGTGCAACGACACGGCCGGCGCGGTCCGGGCGCTGTGCCAGATGGTTCCTGGTTTCCAGCGCTTTCTGAACGAGAGCAAGGACAGGGGCCTGGGCTACGCCTGCTTCATAGGCAAGCAGAACATCGGCCAGGCGGCGCTCGAGTATCCCACTGGCGACGAGGATATCCGCATCGCGCCCGTCATTCTGGGTTCTGGTCGTGGGGGCTTCCTCCAGATCATTCTGGGCGCCGCGCTGATCGGCGCGGCATTTCTAACCGGAGGCGCGTCACTGACAGCGTCCGGAATCGCTTTCTCGGGGTGGGCGGGCTCAATGGCCTTTGGCCTGGGTGTCTCCATGGTCCTGGGCGGCGTTTCGCAGCTCCTCACCAAGCAGCCCCAGGGCCTGACCAGCGTCGAGTCGCCCGACAACGGCGCCAGCTACAACTTCAATGGCCCTGTCAACGTCACGGCCCAGGGTAATCCCGTGCCCGTCCTTTATGGCGAGGCCATTGTGGGCTCGGTGACGGTATCCGGCGACATGTATTCGGAAGATCAGCAATGACGGTAGTGATGGAAGACCGCCGCGGCGGCGTTCGCATCGTCGGTTCGGGCGGTGGTGGCAAGGGCGGGGGCGGAAGCGCGCGCACGCCTGTCGAGCAGCCGGACAGCCTGCACAACACGTCATTTGCTGCCCTGCTGGACGTGATCGGCAATGGGGTGATGGCGGGCCCCGCGCATAGCGCGGACCCGTTGTGCGACATCTATCTCGATGGCACGCCCATTCAGAACGCCGATGGCAGCCTGAACTTTCGGAACGTGCAGGTCGAGGTTCGGTATGGCACGCAGGACCAGGAGCATATTCCGGGGTTTCCTGCCGCGGCCAGCGTCACGTCGGTCGGCACGGAAGTGCAGCCCGGCCAGCCCTGGACGCAGGCGATCACAAACCCTGACCTGTCGGCGGTGCGGGTAACGCTTTTCTGGCCGCAGCTCCTGAAGGCTATCGAGTCGGGGGCCAATCTCGGCGACCGGGTCGGCTATCGCATTGAGTACGCCGTCGATCTGGCGGTGGGCGGTGGATCCTTCACCCAGGTGTTATCCGCCGCCGTGGATGGGAAAACGGTCAATGGCTATGCCCGCACGCATCGCATCGATCTTCCGACTTCGGCGTCCGGATGGACGGTGCGTGTACGCCGCATTACGCCGATGGCGAACTCGACCGCGATACAGGACACGCTTCAGGTCCAGTCGTATGCCGAGGTCATAGACGGAAAGTTCCGCTATCCGATGACCGCTATGGTGGGCATCAAGATCGACGCGGAGCAGTTCAGCTCAATTCCGACCCGGGCGTACCACTGGCGCGGCCAGGTCATCCGGGTACCGAGCAACTACGATCCGATTACCCGGACCTACTCTGGCGTCTGGGATGGCACTTTCAAGTCGGCTTGGTCGAACAATCCGGCCTGGATCTATTACGACATCCTGACCAGCAGGCTGTACGGCCTCGGGGATCGCATCGACGCCTCGATGATCGACCGCTATGCTCTGTATCAGATCGGCGCCTACTGCGACCAAATGGTTTCGGACGGCCAGGGCGGCCAGGAGCCGCGTTTTGCCTGCAATACCTACCTGCAGAGCCAGGCGGACGCCTTGCGCGTCCTGAACGACCTGACCAGCGTATTTCGCGGCATGGCGTACTGGGCCAATGGCCAGGTGGTGGCTGTCGCGGACATACCCAGCGACCCCGTCTATACCTTCACGAACGCGAACGTCATCAACGGTCGCTTCGAATACACCGGAGCCGACCTATCGACCCGCCGCACGGTAGCGCTTGTGTCGTGGAACGACCCGACCGACTTCTATCGCGCCAAGGTCGAAGTCGTCAACGATGATGATGGTATTCGCCGCTACGGCATTCGCAAGATCGAAGTCAAGGCGTTCGGCTGCACAAGCCGCGGCCAAGCCCAGCGCGTGGGCCTCTATCATCTGTACACGTCCCGCATGGAGACGGGCGGTATTTCCTTCTCCGTGGGGCTGGACGGCGTCATCCCACAGCCGGGCGACATCATCAAGATCGCTGATCGGAACCGGGCAGGTCGCCACATCGGCGGGCGGATACGCCAGGCGACGACCACGACGGTGACGCTCGATCGCGACCATCCGATCAAGGTTGGCGACACGCTCACGGTGAACTTGCCCAGCGGGAGAGCCCAGACCCGGACGGTGTCACTGATCTCCGACAGGGTCGTGACGGTCAGCCCCGCATACTCCATGGCGCCAGCCGCTGAGGCGGTATGGGCCACTGATGCCGAAGACCTCGTCACGCAGCCCGCCCGTGTCATTTCGGTGCGCGAGGCCGAGGGTATAACTTACGAAATCTCGGCGGTCTTTCACCACCCGGATAAGGCTTCCGCCATCGACAATGGCGTGCGTCTTGAGCCCTTGCCGGTGTCGGTGGTACCGCCGCGCTCGCAGTTGGCTCCCGCCAACGTCCAGATCGCCTCGTTCCATAAGTTCTACCAGGGTACGACCCGCCACATGGCGGAAATCACCTGGGACAAGGCCGAGCATGCCGTCGCCTACGACGTCCAGTGGCGCCGGGATAACGGCGACTGGGTAACGGTGCCGCGCACCGGGACGCGCTTGGTTGAGATCCCGGACGCCTATGCCGGCGATTATGTCGCCCGTGTGCGTGCGGTCAATGGCCTTGACGTGCCCAGCTTGTGGGCATATAGCCTGTCTACGCCCGTTGCAGGCAATATTGCGCCGCCGCCGGTGGTCGCTTCGCTCACCGCGACGGGAATCATTTTCGGTATCGAACTGTCCTGGGTGTTCCCGAGTACACCCAATATCATCGAGCGTACCGAGCTGCGCTACGCCCAGGTAGACGATTTCAATCAGGCTGTACTGCTGGGCGAGTTCTCCTACCCGACGAATCGGCACACCTTGTTGAACTTGTCCGCGGGCGCGCGCCTGTGGTTCTGGGCACGGCTAATCGACAAGAACGGCACGCCGGGAGACTGGTATCCTGCCGCTGGCGGCGTGATGGGACAGGCATCGGCGGATGCTGAAGGCTACCTCGAATATTTCAACGGCCTTATCGGTGAAGACCAGCTGGCCCAGGGCCTCATCGAGGACATCAAGACGGAAGTCGGTACCGGCATTGCTGAAGAGGTCTTCGAAGAAGTCATCGGTGAACTGTCGGGCGACGACGAAATCTATTCGGGGGATACCACAGTTTTCGCCGGCACCTTATCTGTCCTGAAGAGCATAGCCAGCGGCGACCTGGCGCTTACCCAGCGTATTGATGCGCAAGTCTCCCGGATAGACGACAACTACGCGGCAATCAGGGAAGAGGAGATCACCCGGGCCACGCAAACGGAGTCGCTTGCCCAGCAGACTGCGCTGCTGGCTGCGCAGACGGCAGTCAATGAGGCGGCGGTGCAGGCGACCACGACAGCGCTGGCAAGCCTTGATGGCGCGCTGGAGGCCACCTACACCCTACGCGCTGAGGTGACCTCTGGCGGCCAGATGTATGCCGCAGGCATGGCTCTGGGCGTCTACGCGCAGCCTGGGCAGCCGGTGCAATCGTCGTTCTATGTTCTGGCGGATCGGTTCGCCATCCTCAACTTGACCAATGGCATTGCCACCACACCATTCGTCATTCAGGGCGGTCAGGCGTTCATTAATCAGGCGCTGATCGGAACGGCATGGATTCAAACGGCCCATATTGAGGACTTGGCGGTCACCGACGCGAAGATCGCTAATTTGGCTGTGACCAATGCCAAGATAGCCAACGCGGCTATTACAACCGCCAAGATCGGCGATGCTCAAATCACTACTGCAAAGATCGCCAACGCTCAGATAACGAACGCAAAGATCGGAAATGCCGAGGTGGATACCCTCAAAATCGCGGGCAACGCCGTCACTATTCACGGATCTGCCGAGGGCGGGGTCGAGACTGGCGTGCCAGCTGGTAACTCCCGGGATATCAACGTCTCTGTAAACGTACCTCACGGTGCCCAGGTAACGATCAATGCCTATGTAGGGATGTGGTCCACGACCAATGCGGCCTCTGTGCTCATAAACGGCGCGACCACAAAGTCCCTAAATATCTTCACTAATGGATCAGGATGGTTCGGAAACTCATCGACCATCGTTCGATCTGTGGGTGCTGGAACTCACACATTCACGCTGCGCAGAGTTTTCAACGCTATCAGCGGGTCGGGATCTTTGCCGGAGTGCGCCATTACTGTTCTTGTTGCGATGAGGTGATTATGGACGTTTCTCTATTCGACAAAGAGGGCCGGTTTTTGCAGACGCTCAGCGGTCCTCTTGAGACTGTCATTGTGCCCACCGCCGAAGCCATGGACGCGCAGTTTGTGGAGGGCGTGTACGACACTTCGTACAAATTAAGCGCTGATGGCCCGATCAAGATAGCCGACCCGGACTAACTGTCCTAATCCCACCAAGCCCCTTTCGAGGGGCTTTTTTTATGAGCGTTTGAAATGGCAAGACAGATAATCGACACCACCACCCCGCAGCCTGGTGGAAAATTCGGCGAGCCGATTCCAACTGCGTTTGAGAAGGCCAATGCGAACTTCGCCGAGCTGTACGGAAAGATCGTCGAAGAGCAGGCGCTTGCCACGGACTATTACGGCGCTGCCGCGCCTGATCCCACTTGGCCGGGGATGGTGTGGGCTGATGCAGCGAACGAGGTACGCAAAGTCCGCAATGCCTCCAATGACGCCTGGATCACCCTGGGTCCGTTGTTCACCCCTTTCGGCAGCGCTGCTTTCCTAAACGCCATCGGCTCCGCACCCCTATATGGCCGTGACAGTGTCGTTGGTACGGTAGGCGTTTCCAGCGGAGCCCCATCTGGCTCAGCATGGCAGCGCATCGAAAATAGCAACGGCGTAGCATTCCGAAACGCCGCTGGGCAGCAGGTGTGCATGATGGTTGCCACGACCGACCCTTCGGGTTTCAAAGCCATCACCTTGCCTGCAAGTTACGTCAGCTTAGGCGGTTATCGATTGGTCTCCACATCGTCCAGTTCAACATCTGATAATGGGCTGATACCGAAAGTGATCAGGGACAGCGGGTCGAGTTTTCGTGTGGTGCTTGTACAAACGATAGCTCCGGGCGGATACGCCAGCGCAGCCGTTGACTTGTTAGCGATAGGGTTCTGGTACTGACCAGTGTCGTTGGGACGGTATCCCAATCAGAGGGGGTTCCGACCGGTGCCTTGATGCAGATCATCTCCAATTCCAATGGAGTCGCTCTGCGATTGCAGGTGGGGGCCAGGTTTGCTATGCCGTCGGTACGCTCTCTTTTGTATCGGCAAGCTATATCGAAGGAACGGTTTCCTTACCGGCGAATTTCTCCGCATCTGGCTTCCGCGCGAACGCTAATGTGAATCAGATTTCAGGGGTGCAATCGTGGAATGGCAGGCATCCTCCAGTGGCGCGCGGGCGGTCAGCAAGCACCGTCACCGTGCAGCAGTGGACTGTAGCCGGGCAGACATTTGGATCATCGGATTCTGCAACGGTTGACC
>Ga0182748_1003447_pt1 | contig 13344 bp, 10 predicted proteins | sample eDN3rd37CKraftOP_FD_128877 | JGI IMG/M metagenome (GOLD analysis project Ga0182748, IMG submission 128877) | Enriched Organic Plus compost microbial communities from Emeryville, California, USA - eDNA 3rd pass 37_C Kraft OP (version 2) (version 2) ...
CGAACAGCGATCCGATGATCGCAGCGGCAACCATCGTCCTGCGGACGACAGATGTCATGGACGTCTCCCTCCATTCTTCCTTTTGGCACCCGGACCGCCCGTTACAGGACCTGGCCCGGATGGAGGCTTCTTGCCTTGGTTCGCGGACCTGATCCGGCAACCTGCCACCATCGGCAGATGATCGGCGCGCCCGGCACCGTCAGCCCCGAGGTGAAGCATGCACAGGCCGGACGGGTTGGTCGACAAATTGTGCGCGGTCACGACGTCACGAAGCGCCATCGGCGGAGATGGCGTCGCGACAGTACCGAAGAGCCAGAAAATTGCGCGGCCGGCCGAAGCCGGGTGGACCACTGACACTGACGGAAGTTGAACGGCCGGTGCCGCTGCCACCCTATGGGTCCGGGCGGAGCGCGCCCGGCAGCACCAGTGCCGTCCTGTCTCGCGTCATAGGCACCCAAGGCGTGTGCGCAGGCTGCGGCCGCCAAGCGGGTGCCAGGGCCGAGGCAGGCGATTTCCCCGTCCCTGGCCTCGGCCCGGTGCGATTGCCTCGGAAGCTCTACAACCCGTAGAGCGCCCGCGCATTGCCGGCGAAGATGGCGCGGCGTTCGGCTTCCGCCATCTGGATCTTGAAGGCGTAGCGTGGATCGTCGCTGTCCCAGTGCGGGTAGTCGGAGGCGAAGAGCAGCCGGTCCCAGCCGATCCAGTCGATCAGCTTGCGCAGGTGCTCCGGCTTCTCCGGCTCCTCCACCGGCTGGGTGGTGAACCAGAACTGCGTCTTCAGATACTCGCTCGGCTTCTTGCGCAGGTGCGGCACCTCGGAGCGCAGCGCCTTCCAGTGGCTGTCCATGCGCCAGCCGAGCGACGGAACCCAGCCGAAGCCGCCCTCGATGATGACGAATTTCAGCTTCGGGAAGCGCTCCGCCACCCCTTCCAGGATGAAGCTCGCACACATGGCGGCAAGGCTCATGGCGACGGCCTGGTGCTCCTCGTAGTAGAAGGAGGGCCAGCCGCCGCCGGCCACGGAGTGGCCGGAGGTACCGAGCGTATGCAGGCCAAGCGGCAGCCCATGGTGCTCCGCTGCCTCGTAGATCGGCCAGTAGCGTGAGCGGCCCAGTGGCTCGAGCCCGCGCGTGACCATGGAGATCTGCACGAAGTCCGGATGCCCGGCCCAGCGCTCGATCTCCTTCACCGCGGCCGCCGCATCCTCGCCGGGCACGGCGATGGTGCCCTTCAGCCGCTTGTCCTTGCTCGTCCAGTCCTCGAGCTGCCACTCGTTCACGGCGCGGGAGACGGCATCGGCGAAGCCCGGCACGCGCTCGTCCATGCCGCGCACGGAGAGCGGCTGCAGCATCCCGAAGGCGATGTCGTGCAGGTCGAGGTGCTGCTCGCGCATGAAGTCCAGATCGCTGCCGGGCGGCCCGCCGCTGGGCGGCCAGGAGTCCCGGCGCGACAGGGCAGGTGCGGACTTCGGATAGGGGTAGGTGCTGGTGAAGGGCTGGCGCAGGCGGAGGCCGTATTCCCGCCGATGCTGCTGCCAGCGCGCGGGCAGCCAGCGGTCCAGCTCCGCCGAGGAGCGCATGGCCGGATGGATGTCGCAGTCCACGATGCGCAGCCGGGTCTCCGCCGGCGCATCCGTACGCGGAAGGGTCGTCGCACTCATTGCACGGTTTCCTTCAGTCGCGGATAGGTCTCGATCGCGTTGTCACGCAGTACGCGCGGCAGCAGCCGCTCCGGCAGGCCCGGCGGCAGGGCCTCCACGCCATCGAAGCGCCAATGCGGCCAGTCCGTGGAGAACAGCAGCACCTCGTCGCTCCCGACCATGTCGAGCAGGACGGCGAAATCCTCCGGGTCCTCCGGCGCGTCGTTGGGCTGGAGGGAGATGCGGACATGCTCGCGGAAGATCTCCGCCGGACTGCGGTCCACCCAGGGGACCTCCCGGCGCAGCGCGCGCCACTCCTTCGTGCCGCGCCAGAGGAAGCTCGGCACCCAGCCGATGCCGGAGTTCATCAGCACCACCTTGAGGCGCGGGAATTTCGTGAAGACCCCCTCCGCGATCATCGAGAGGAGCTGGCTCTGGAAGGTCTGGGCGAAGTTGACGTGGTCCTCGATCAGATAGGTCGGCCAGCCATTCGCGGTGGGCGAGTGGCGCGCCGAGCTCGCGATCTGCAGCGCTACCGGCAGGCCGTGCCGCTCCGCCGCCTCGAAGATCGGCCAGTTCACGCGGCGGCCAAGCAGCGTCTCCGCGGCGCCGAGCAGCAGCACCTGCACGAAGCGCTTGTCCGGGGCGCGGCGCTCGATCTCCTCCACGGTGAGCGCCGGGCTCTCGACCGGCACCAGGATGCCGGCACGCAGCCGCGGGTCCCTGTCCAGCCACTCCGCTGCGATCCAGTCATTCGTGGCGCGGCAGAGCGCCGCGGCCATGTCCACGTTATGCAGCGCTGGCGCGCCGAAGAGCGGGTTGAGGATGCCGAACCCCGTGCCGAAGGGCTCCAGCGCCTGGGTCCGCAGCGCCTCCAGCGTTCCGCCCGCCAGGCCCTTCGCGGACCTCCAGTCCGGCCGCACCGTGAGCGGCGCGCCGCGCGGCCACAGCGACAGGTCCAGATCATCGAGACCGCGACTCGCGATCTCGTCGCGCCAGTGGCCGTCGAGATAGGGTAGCAGCGCCATGCAGCCCGGCAGGGCGGGGTGCAGGTCGCAATCGATCGGCGCGACGCCGAAGGGGGCCATGCGCTTCCTCCTTCCGGCCCCACTCGGGGCCGGGGTCTTTACGCATCAGCCTGCGCCGGGCCGGATGGGGGGTCAAGCCACCCGGCGCAGGCCTGGCGCTACCGCCCGCGCACCTCGGCCAGGTGGTCGAAGCGCCGTGTGTAGGTGCCGAGGCCCATGGTCTGCGACCGCAGCTCGATGATGAGGTCGTGCAGCTCGGCCTCGGGCACCAGCGCCTCCACCTCATCCCAGCCCTCCCAGCCGGGCTTCGCCGCATAGCCCAGGATCTGCCCGCGCCGCGCGGTCAGCAGGCGCTGCGCGCTGGCGGTGAAATCGGTGGGCACGCTGACGGTCACGTGATCGATGGGCTCCAGCAGCACGGGGTCCGCCTTGGCCAGCCCCTCCTGCATCGCCATGCGCGTCGCGCCGGCGAAGGCCATGTCGGAGCTGTCCACGGAGTGGAAGGTCCCGTCCACCAGGGTCACGGCGATGTCCACCACGGGATGCCCGAGCGGACCCTTCTTCGTCGCCTCCTCGGCAGCCTCGCCCACCGCGGGGATGAAGCGCTTCGGCACGGCGCCGCCGACGATGCGGTCGGTGAAGCTGAAGCCCTCGCCGCGGGCGCGGGGCTCGATCTCCAGTTTCACATCGGCGAACTGGCCATGGCCACCGGTCTGGCGCTTCAGGCGCGAATGCTGGGTCACGGCGCGCCGGATCGTCTCGCGATAGGCCACCTGCGGCCGCACCGCCTTCACCTTCACGCCCGAGGCCGTCGCCAGCCGGTCGATCGCGGCGCGGAGATGCATGTCGCCCTGCCCGGAGATCACGATCTGGCCCATCTCCGCGTCCTGGCGCACCGAAAGCGCGCCATCCTCCTCGACGAGCCGCTGCAGCGCCGCGGAAAGCCGCACCTCGTCCTTGCGGTCCTCCAGCGTGATCGCCATGGCGTAGACCGGCGGCGGCGGCGCGGGGAAGGGCAGGCGCTCGCCACCCAGGGTGTCGCCGGTGCGCACGCCCTCCAGGCGGCCAAGCGCCACCACCTCGCCGGCCTCGGCCTGCGGCGCCTTCTGCGCCTCGCCGCCGGGAAAGCGGTGCAGGCCGGCGATGCGCGCGCCGCCGAGCGTCGCGCCGTCCTTCACCGTGCCGCGCCAGATCCGCGCATAGGAGAGCCGCCCGGCATGGCCCGCATGCGTCGTGCGGAACACCTGCACCAGCGGCTCGCCCTGCTCGGCGATGCCGAGGCGGGCGCAGGTCTCCTCCGGCTGCGGCGTGTCGTGCCGCAGCGCCTTCCATAGCCGCTGGATGCCGTTGTTGTGCTCGGCGGCACCGAGCAGCACGCTGACCACGGCGCCGCTGACCTCGCCCAGATGCAGCGGCCGGTAGATCTCCTCCCGCGTCGGGGCCAGATCCTCGAGCACCTTCTCCATCAGCGCGTTGTCATGGTCGGCCAGCACCTCCAGCAGCTCCGCGCGGGCCTCCACCTCGCGGTCGCGCACGCTGTCGGGCAGGGCGATGACCTCGGAGGGCACGCCGCGGCGGTAGCGATAGGCGCGCTCGCTGACGACGTCCACATAGCCGGTCACGCTCTCGCCCTCGCGGATGGGCACCTGGCGGAGCACGAGCTTGCGTCGGGTCTGGCCCTGCAGCGCGGCGAGCGTGTCGCGGACCCGGCCGGTGAGGGTATCGACCTTGTTGATGAAGACGATGGCGGGAATGCCGGCCTGTTCCGCCGCGCGCAATGCCGGGCCGATGGTGGCCGCCCGCTCCGGCGCGGCCTCGCACACGACGACGGCGAGGTCGGCGACGGCGAGGGCGCAGCAGGTCTCATGGGCGAACTCGATCGAGCCCGGACAGTCGAGGATCGCCCAGGGATCGTTCATGAAGTCGGCATGGCCGAGGCGAAGCTCGGTGGTGGTGGCGCCGGCCTCGCGGCGACGGGTGGGCTGGCCGGCGGTGGTCAGCAATGCGTCGAGCAGCGTGGACTTGCCGCTGCCTTGCGGCCCGATCAGGGCTATGGTGCGGGGACTCGCCCCGACGGATTCTCTGCCTGTGAAATCTGGCATTGGGACGCCCTCCTCCTAGGTGACCCTGTGAGCCGTCGGTGGGAGGTTCCGTCGAAGGCGTGAGACGGCTTCGACGGAACCCCGGCCGCGGCTCATCAGCGCCGGCGTCCGGGGCCCGGGAGCAGTCCCGGGCGCCATGCGTCGTCGGAGCCTAGCGGAAAGGGGGGGCCTGCCCGCAAGGCAAGCCTCCGCGTGCGATGTGCCTTCCGGCGCGGCCCGGCGATCCCGGGTGCTGGCCGGGCGTTGGCGAGCCATGGCATGGCTGCTCGTGTCACGACCGCAGCCTGCCGGGTGGGCTGGCCATCGCATGGCGACGCAGCGTCGCCGCACGGACCAGAAATATGAGAAGTAATGTAATGAAGAAGCCTCAAACCACTGATTTCTTTGGACACGAGTTCCATGCCACGGGCGTGCCGGCGATGATTGCCTTCCTCTTCATCGCCCTGTTGCCCAGCCTGCCGGGGCAGGTGCTGTTCATCGCCGGGCTGACCTTCGCTGTCGGTGCCGGGCTGGGGGTGGCGGCGATGCGCCGGGAGGCCGACCCCGCCCTGACCGAACCCCGGCCCGAGCCGGAGGAGCAGGAGCCGGAGCCGCAGGGCAGCGACCGGCGCTGAGGCCAGCCGCCGGGGCATGGCCGCCTCCCGTCGAGGCGCCCTGCTTCGGGCACATGCGGCGGCGACCCGACCCGGGCGGGCATGCTCCCCGGGGATGGGCATCCGCACCGCGATCCGATACGCAGAGGGCGCGGATGCGGGAGGGCGCCATGGGTGAGGCAAAGCCGGGCAATCTGGGCGAATACGGGCTGCGGGGCCGCGTGGCGGTGGTCACCGGCGGCGGCAGCGGCATCGGCGCGGCGACGGTGCGGCGCATGGCCGCCGCGGGCGCCATCTGCGTCGTCGGCTACAACGAGGGCATCGGGCGGGCCCAGGCCCTCGCGGCGGAGCTGCCGGGCGAGGGCCACCTGGCCCTGCGCATCCCCATGGAGGACAGCGACGCCATCCGTGCCGCCGCGGCGGAGGTGGAGGCGCGCCTCGGCCGCTGCGACGTGCTGGTGAACTCGGCCGCGACCACGCGGGCGGTGCCGCATGCCGACCTGGAGGGGCTGGACGACGCGCTGATCGACCGCGTGATGGTCACCAATGTCCGCGGACCCTTCGCCACCATCCGCGCCTTCGCGCCGCTGATGAAGCGGGGCGGCGACGGGGTGATCGTGAACATCTCCTCGCTGGCCGCCATCACCGGGACGGGCAGCAGCATCATCTATGGTGCGTCGAAGGCGGCGCTGGACACGATGGGTATGTCGCTGGCGCGGGTGCTGGGGCCGGAGATCCGGGTGGTGTCCATCTCGCCCTCGGCGGTGGCGACGGATTTCGTGCCGGGCCGGTCGCGCGAGGCGGTGGAGAAGCAGGCGGCCTCATCGCCGCTGCAGCGGGTGACGGAGGCCGACGATGTTGCCCTCGCGATCATGGCGGCGGTCACCCATCTGCGGCTGACCACCGGAAGCATCATCCTGGTGGACGGCGGCAAGCATCTGTAGGCGCCTGCCGCCGCAGCGCAGGCGCTACCTCTGCAGCGCCTGCACGATCTCCTGCGTCACCTTCTTGGCGTCGCCGAACAGCATCATGGTGTTCGGGCGGAAGAACAGCTCGTTGTCCACGCCGGCATAGCCCGAGGACATGCCGCGCTTGACGAAGAACACGGTCTTCGCCCTCTCCACGTCCAGGATCGGCATGCCGTAGATCGGCGAGGTCTTGTCGGTCTTGGCCGCCGGGTTGGTCACGTCGTTCGCGCCGATCACATAGGCCACGTCCGCCTCGGCGAATTCGGGGTTGATCTCCTCGAGCTCCTTGACCTCCTCGTAGGGCACATTGGCCTCGGCCAGCAGCACGTTCATGTGGCCGGGCATGCGGCCCGCGACGGGATGGATGGCGTAGGAGACCTCGACGCCCTCCTTCTTCAGGAGATCGGCCATCTCCCGCAGCACCTGCTGCGCCTGCGCCACCGCCATGCCGTAGCCGGGCACGACGATGATCTTGGAGGCGTTCTTCATGATGAAGGCCGCATCCTCCGGGCTGCCGGCCTTCACGGGGCCTCGATCCGCCGCCCCGCCAGCCGCCGCCGCGCCCGAATCCGTGCCGAAGCCGCCCAGCAGCACGTTGATGATGCTGCGGTTCATGCCCTTGCACATGATGTAGGAGAGGATCGCGCCCGAGGCGCCGACCAGCGCGCCGGTGATGATCAGCAGCAGGTTCTGCAGCGTGAAGCCGATGCCCGCCGCCGCCCAGCCGGAGTAGCTGTTCAGCATCGAGACCACCACCGGCATGTCCGCCCCGCCGATCGGGATGATCAGCAGGAAGCCGAGCGCGAAGGAGAGCAGCGCGATGAGCCAGAACAGCACGCCGCTGCCCGTGGAGACGAAGGCGATGATCAGCACCAGCAGCAGGATGCCGAGGGCCAGGTTCAGCCAGTGCTGGCCCTTGAACAGGATCGGCGCGCCGCTCATCAGCGCCTGCAGCTTGGCGAAGGCGATGACCGAGCCCGAGAAGGTGATGGCGCCGATGGCGAGGCCGAGCGACATCTCCACCAGGCTGCCGGTATGGACATTGCCCCGCGTGCCGATGCCGAAGCTCTCGGGCGCATAGAAGGCGGCCGCCGCCACGAACACCGCCGCCATGCCGACCAGGGAGTGGAAGGCGGCGACGAGCTGCGGCAGCGCCGTCATCTGGATGCGCGTGGCGATGTAGGCGCCGATGGAGCCGCCGATGACCAGGGCCAGGATGATCAGGGCGATGCCGCCGCCCGCCATGCCGGGATGCAGCAGGGTCGCCAGGATGGCGATCGCCATGCCGATCATGCCGTAGAGGTTGCCCCGCCGGCTGGTCTCGGGGTGCGAGAGCCCGCGCAGCGCCAGGATGAACAGGACCGAGGCCGCGAGATAGGCCAGTGTCGAGACGGTCGCGCCCATCCGCTCAGCCCTTCTTCGACCGGAACATGGCGAGCATCCGGCGCGTGACGATGAAGCCGCCGAAGATGTTCACCGCCGCGAGCGTCGCGGCGAGGAAGCCGAAGACCTGCGCGGCCAGGCTCTCGCCCAGGCCGGTGGCCAGGATCGCGCCCACGACGATGACGGAGGAGATGGCGTTGGTCACGCCCATCAGCGGCGAGTGCAGCGCCGGGGTGACGTTCCAGACGACGTAGTAGCCGACGAAGCAGGCGAGCAGGAAGATCGTCAGCAGGAAGAGGAAGGGCTCGGCTGCCTCCGCCACGGGGGCGACCTGCAGCGCCGCCTGGGCGGCGGCGAGGCGTGCCTGCTCGGCAAGGTCCAGGGCGCGTTGTGCCGTGGCCGCGGCCTGGTTGGCCAGTTCGGTCGGATTCATCGGGACTCTCTCTGCGTCAGGCGGCCTTGGCGGGCGCGAAACTCGGGTGGACCACGGCGCCGCCGCGGGTCAGGAGCACGCCCTTCACGATCTCGTCGCTCTCGGGCAGCTTCGGCGCCTTCGCCTCCTTGTCCCAGAAGGTGGACAGGAAGGTCAGCAGGTTGCGGGCGTAGAGGGCGGAGGAAGCCGCGGGGATCCGGCCTGGCCAGTTGGAATGGCCCAGGATCTGCACGCCGTTCTCCGTCGTGATCGCCTCGCCGGGCTTCGTCAGCGCGCAGTTGCCGCCCGCGTCCGCGGCGATGTCCACGATGACGCTGCCGGGCTTCATGCCGGCGACCATCTCCGCGGTGACGAGGGTCGGCGCCTTGCGGCCCTGCACCAGGGCCGTGGTGACGACGACGTCCTGCTTGACGATATGCGCGGCCACCACTTCGGCCTGCTTGCGCATGAACTCGGCCGACATCGCCTTGGCGTAGCCGCCGGCGGTCTGGGCGGCGCGGCTCTCCTCGTCCTCGTAGCCGACGAAGCTGGCGCCGAGCGACTTGATCTCCTCCTTCGCCGCCGGGCGGACATCGGTGGCGGAGACGCGGCCGCCGAGACGGCGGGCGGTGGCGATGGCCTGCAGCCCCGCCACGCCGGCGCCCATGATGAAGACATTGGCAGCGGGCACCGTGCCGGCGGCCGTCATCAGCATGGGGAAGCCGCGGTCGAATGCCGCCGCCGCCTCGATCACGGCGCGGTAGCCTGCGAGACTGGCCTGGGAGGAGAGGATGTCCATGGACTGCGCGCGGGTGATGCGCGGCAGCAGCTCCATGGCGCAGGCCTCGATGCCGTGCTCGGCATAGGCGCGGGCAGCGGCCTCGTCGGCACGGAGTTCGCCGATCAGCAGCGCGCCGCGCGGGATCGCGGCAAGCTCCTCCACCGCTCCCTCGCCGGCGGAAAGCGGCGCGCGGACCTTCAGCACGATGCCGGCGCCGGCCAGGGCCGCCGCCGCATCGGGGGCGATCTCGGCCCCGGCTTCGCGGAAGGCGCTGTCCGGAATGCCGGCTGCGCTGCCGGCCCCGGTCTCGACCGCAACGGTCAGGCCCAGGCCGATGAGCTTCCTGACGGTTTCCGGCGTGGCCGCGACACGTGTTTCGGCAGGCCGCCGTTCCTTGAGCACAGCAAGACGCATGCGGGAGTCCCCCTTCGGCCGCGCAACATGCGCATCCCGGGCGGGGGTGGCAAGACACAAGCGCCGTTCACGGCAAGCCGGCGTGACCCGGATACCGCAGACAGACCCCTATGCCAGCACGGTTGCAATGGTTATGCAAGATTGCTGCGATCCTGGCGTCCAGGGCGGCAGCCGCCCGCCGGCGCAGCGTGCCGGCGGGGCGTCAGCCAGGCTGCGGAACCCTCGCGCGCTCCAGCGCGGCCGCCTGGCGCTCCGCCAGGCCCGCCTCGGAAAAGTCCGCGACCAGTTCGGCGAACAGCCGGTGCCAGTTGAGCTGGGCCCTGAGGCGCAGGAAGACGCTGCCGAGGCCGATGGCGGCCCGGTCCATCAGCGGGAACTCGCGCGGGATGCGAACCCCGCCCGTCCGCTTCAGCCCCTCATGCACCTTGGCCGCGATCTTGCGGCCATAGGCCGGATCATCCGATTCCTGGATCGGCCGGACCCGGTCCTGGATCAGCGGCTCGTAGAGGAAGCGCGCCCATTCCGTCAGCACCGCGCGGGTCTCGCGCGAGAGGTTGCGGAAACCCCAGGCCTCGTAGGCGGCCTGGGCCTTGCCCTCGTCGCCGTCGCGCACGGCCTCGTAGAGATGGATCACCGCCGCCACGAAATGCGGACGGAAGACGCGGATGGTGCCGAAATCGAGCAGGTTGATGCCGTGCCGGTCCGGGCGGACCTGGTAGTTGCCGAGATGCGGGTCGCCGTGGATCACGCCGAAGCGGTAGAAGGGCACATACCAGGCCCGGAACAGGGCCTCGGCGCAGACATTGCGCTCCTCCTGCGGCGGGTCCTCCTCGAGCCATTTCAGGATGGCGCGCCCGTCGAGCCAGGTCATGGTCAGCAGGCGCTTCGTGCAGTAGCCCTCGATCGGCTGCGGCACTCGCACGCCCGGCACGCCCTCCAGCATGATGCCGTAGAGGCGCTGCTGCGCCGCCTCGCGCAGATAGTCCAGCTCCTCCCGCAGGCGGTCGCGCAGCTCCTGGTACACCTCCTCGTTGTCGAGCGAGCTGTCCATGCGGCGATAGAGCTGCATGGCGAGGCGCAGCTGGCGCAGGTCGGCCTCCACCACGCTCGGCATGTCGGGATACTGCAGCTTGCAGGCCACCTCGGTGCCGTCGGGCAGGGTGGCGCGGTGCACCTGGCCGAGGCTCGCCGCCGCCGCCGCCTCCCGTCCGAAGCTCCGGAAGCGGCGCTCCCAGTCCGGCCCCAGCTCGCTCGCCATGCGGCGACGCACGAAGGGCCAGCCCATCGGCGGGGCGTTGGACTGCAGGGTTGCGAGCTGGGAGGCGTATTCCTCCGGCAGGGCATCCGGCACGGTGGAGAGGAACTGCGCCACCTTCATCAGCGGGCCCTTCAGCCCGCCCAGGATCTGCCTCAGGTCCTCGGCATGCGCCGCCTTGTCCGTCCGCAGCCCGAGGAAGCGCTCGCCCGCCATCCGCGCGGCGATGCCGCCCACGGCGCCGGAGGTGCGGACCATGCGCCGCATCTCGCCGAACAGCGTGCTCTCGCGCGCATTGTCGCTCATGCGGTGGTCTCGATCTCGTCGATGAAGCCCGCAATGACGTCGAGACCGCGCTTCCAGAAGGCAGGGTCGGAGGCATCCAGGCCGAAGGGCGCCAGCAGCTCGCGGTGCCGCAGGGTGCCGCCGGCCCGCAGCAGGTCGAGATATTTGCGCTCGAAATCCGGGACCTGTCCGCTGCGGTACACGCCATACAGCGCGTTCACCAGGCAGTCCCCGAAGGCGTAGGCGTAGACATAGAAGGGCGAGTGGATGAAGTGCGGGATATAGGCCCAGTACACGCTGTAGTCCGGACTGAACTCGAAGGCCGGGCCGAGGCTCTCGGTCTGCACCTGCATCCACAGCTCGCCGATGCGCTCATGGCTCAGCTCGCCCTGCCGGCGCTCGTCGTGCAGCAGGGTCTCGAAGCGGTAGAAGGCGATCTGCCGCACCACCGTGTTGAGCATGTCCTCGACCTTGCCGGCCAGCATGGCGCGCCGGCGCCGCGGATCGGTCTCGGCATCCAGCATGGCGCGGAAGGTCAGCATCTCACCGAAGACGGAGGCCGTCTCGGCGAGGGTCAGCGGCGTGGAGGACAGCAGGTAGCCCTGCTCCCCGGCCAGGATCTGGTGGACGCCATGGCCCAGCTCATGCGCCAGCGTCATCACGTCGCGCGACTTGCCGTGGTAGTTCAGCAGCAGGTAGGGATGCGCCGAGGGCACCGTGGGGTGGGCGAAGGCGCCGGAGGCCTTGCCGGGCCTGAGTGCCGCATCCACCCAGGGGTGGTCGAAGAAGCGCCGCCCGATCTCCGCAAGCTGCGGGCTGAAGGCGTGGTAGCTGTCCAGGACGCGCCTGACCGCGTCGGGCCAGCCGATGGGCTGGTCGTCCTCCTCCGGCAGCGGGGCGTTGCGGTCCCAGTGCTGCAGCTTGTCCAGGCCCAGCCACTTCGCCTTCATGGCATAGTAGCGGTGGGAGAGCCGCGGGTAGCTGTCCCGCACTGCGGCGACCAGCGCATCCACCACCTCGTCCTCGACCATGTTGGCGCGGTTGCGCGCGCTGGTCGGGCGCGGATAGTGGCGCCAGCTGTCGATGATCTCCTTGTCCTTCGCCAGGGTGTTGGTGATGAGGGCGAACAGGCGCACGCGGCTGCCGAAGGCCTCGGAAACGCCCCGCGCGGCCGCCTCGCGCACCTTGCGGTCGCGGTCCGAGAGCTTGTTCAGCGCGGCGGAGACGGTGAGATCCTCCCCCGCTACCGGCACGACCATGCCGGCGATGGTCTCGTCGAACAGGCGGTTCCAGGCGGATCGGCCCGTCACCTCCTTCTCGTGCAGCAGCTTCTCCAGCTCGTCCGAGAGCTGGTGCGGCCGGAAGACGCGCAGGTCGCGCAGCCAGGGACGCCAGCGCTGCAGCGCCGGGCTCTGCGCGTATTTCGCCTCCAGCTCGGCTTCCTCCGCCCGGTTGAGCTCCAGGGTGAAGAACAGCAGGTGCGAGGAGATGGTCGTGACCCTCTCCTGCAGGGTCTGGTAGAAGCGCCCGTTGGCCGGGTCCTGCGCATCGCCGGCGAAGACCAGCTGGCCGTAGCTCATGGCGCGGCCGAGCATCTCCTCGATTCGCTCATAGCCCGCCAGAGCGGCGGCCAGGGCGTCGCCGTTCAGGCCGGCCAGCAGGCCGGTGTAACGCTCGGCGAAGGCCTTGGCCTCGGTCTCCGCGCGGTCCAGATCGGCGGCCAGCGCCGGGTCGTCGGGCGAGCGGTAGAGGTCGGACAGGTCCCAGGCGGGCAGCTCCCCCTCCTGCGCGGCGGCGGCATCGAGGGGAGAGCGGGGGGCCGCCATGTCGGTGGCGGACCGGAGCGGGATCGGAAAGGGTTCGGGGTGGGTCACAGCGTGCATATATGCCATCGGCAGGCCGGGCCAAGCTGCCGAAATGGGCAAGCCGGCTGCCGTGATGGGGAGGAGCGAGGGGGACGATGCCGGAGACGGGGAGGGGCGTGAGCACACCCTGGAACAGCCTGCCATGGATGCTGCTGGACCTGGCGCGGCAATGGCCGCAACGGCCGATGCTGCGCCACTGGCGCGAAGGCGGCTGGCGGACCGTCACCTGGGCGGAGTTCGCAGCCCGCGTGGCCAATGTCGCCGCCTGGCTGCGAGGGGCGGGCGTCGCGCCCGGGGACCGGGTCCTGCTGGTCGGCGAGAGCCGCCCCGAATGGAACATCGCAGACTGCGCCCTCATGGCCATCGGCGCCGTCACCGTGCCGACCTACACCACCAACACGGTCGCCGACCACGCGCATATCCTGCGCGACTCGGGTGCCCGCGCCGCCATCGTCTCGACCGCCGGACTCGCCGCGCGGGTGCTGGACGGTGCCGCGCGGGCGGGGGGCCTCGACCTGCTGGTCTGCATGGAGCCCCTGCCGGAGCTGCCGGAGGGCACGAGCGGCGCCGACTGGAGCGCGCTCGAGGCCTGCCCGGGCGACCTGCCGCTGCTGATGGC
>Ga0182748_1003449_pt1 | contig 13332 bp, 13 predicted proteins | sample eDN3rd37CKraftOP_FD_128877 | JGI IMG/M metagenome (GOLD analysis project Ga0182748, IMG submission 128877) | Enriched Organic Plus compost microbial communities from Emeryville, California, USA - eDNA 3rd pass 37_C Kraft OP (version 2) (version 2) ...
AGCGCGCCGCGCAGCATCGCCTCGTGCCGGGGGCTGCCGACGCGATTGAGGATGATTCCGGCAATCAGCACGTCCTTGCGAAACTGGCTGAAGCCCCAGACAAGCGCAGCAATCGAATGCGATTGCCGGGCACAATCTACCACCAGCACCACCGGCAGATCGAGAAGCCGGGCAAGATCGGCGGAAGACCCCTTTCCGTCCATTGCTCCGTCAAAGAGCCCCATCATGCCCTCGGCCACCAGCAGCTTGGCGCCGCTTTCCGTCATGCGGGAGGAAAGCGCGCTGATAAGTTCAGGTCGCATCCCCCAGGGGTCGAGATTGAAGCAGTCTGCGCCGCTTGCGGCCTTATGATAAGCGGGGTCGATATAGTCCGGCCCCGCCTTCACCGGCGCAAGCGCTTGGCCCCGGCGTTTCAAAACCCTCAACAAACCCAGCGTTACCGTTGTCTTGCCAGACCCGGAAGCTGGTGCTGCTATCATGAAACCCTTCATGCGGTTTGCGCTCCCCCACCTTCGCTCTGTCTGCCAAGGGGATCGCTGGACAGGGTTTTGCCGCTCAATGCGCCCACCCAATCCAAGCCGCTCCGCAGACGAACCACTTGCCCCACGACCACGATTGCAGGCGGGTTCAGCCCCGCCGCTTCAACATCTTTCGCAGCTTGCGCCAGCGTAGTCTCAAGCACGCGCTGGTTGGGCAAGCTGGCATTACAAACAAAGGCAACTGGTTCCTCAGGCGAGCGTCCAGCCTCGATCAGTCGCTTGGCAATAAGATCTATATGTTTCATTGCCATATACATCACGATGACGGGCGCTGATTTGGCGATACCGGTCCAGTCAATCCCATCCGGCATCGATCCGCTGGCATCATGGCCGGTTAGAAACGTCACCGACTGATTGATATCACGGTGTGTAGCGGCAATGCCCGCATAGGCGAGGCCGCCGATTCCGGCCGTAACTCCAGGAACGATACGGAACGGAACACCATGCTCCACAAGCGTCAGCGCCTCCTCCGCCCCTCGCCCGAACACGAACGGATCGCCACCTTTCAGGCGCAGCACCTTCTTGCCCTGTTTGGCCAGTTCGACAAGCCGCAGGGAAATGTCGCGCTGTTTCGGCGAAGGCTTGCCGCCGCGCTTGCCTGCATATTCCAGAACAGCGTCCGCATTTTTGAGAGAAAGACAGCCATCATCCACCAGTGCATCGTAAACGATGACATCCGCTTGCTGCAGGGCATTGACGGCGTGAAGCGTCAGAAGGCCGGGGTCGCCCGGTCCAGCCCCCACGAGCCAGACATGGCCGGGCTCCATCACAGGCAGGGCCACCTTGCTCTTGGCAATGACACATGCTGCGGTTTCTTCAGCCTTGTTCATTTTCATCAACCACTATTCTATCTGGCGGCACAGCTATCAGATACATTATAAGGCGTCCATGAATGACGAAACCGCTCCAACGAATAAAAGTCAGAAAAAGGCCGAGCTTCGCCGCGGCTGGACGACAGGCGCCTGCGCGACCGCTGCCACCAAAGCCGCGTTGACGGCGCTCATCACCGGAGAATTTCCCGATCCCGTCGGCATAATTCTGCCCAAGGGAGAAGTACCTTACTTCCAGCTTGCCTATGAAGGACTGGGCGAAGGTTATGCAATGGCGGGTATCGTCAAGGACGCGGGCGACGATCCCGACGTAACCCATGGCGCCACGATCATCTCGACGGTTTTCCCGGCGCCGCCTGGAACCGGCATCATCTTTCGCGCCGGCGAAGGTGTTGGCACAGTCACACGAGCCGGCCTGCAAATCCCTCCCGGCGAAGCGGCCATCAACCCGGTCCCACGCCGCATGATGACGGAAATCTGCGAACAGATTTGCGCCGAATATGGCTTGCCTGCCGATCTCGTCATCACGATATCGGTGCCGGGCGGTGAAGAGATCGCGAAGAAGACATGGAACCCTCGCCTCGGCATCGTAGGCGGCATCTCCATTCTCGGCACCACCGGAGTCGTCCACCCGTTTTCCTGCTCGGCCTGGATTCATTCGATCCATCGCGGCATCGACGTTGCGCGTGCTGCCGCACAAAAACATGTGCTGGGCGCAACCGGTTCTACGTCCGAAGATGCTGCGCAAGCGCTCTATGATCTGCCGGATTTTGCCATTCTCGACATGGGCGACTTCGCAGGCGGCGTGCTCAAATATCTGCGCGAACATCCCATCGACAAGCTGACCATCGCTGGCGGTTTCGCCAAGCTGACCAAGCTTGCCCAAGGCGCTCTCGATCTCCATTCTTCACGGTCGCAAGTGGACAAGAACTTCCTCTGGGCCATCGCCGAACAGGCTGGCGCACCGACTAGCATGAAGGATCAGATTCTCTTTGCTAACACTGCCCTGGAAGTGCTTGAACTGACTCAATCAATCGGCATCGACATGGCCACGCCGATCGCGCTCAACGCGAAGAAAACAGCGCTCGAAACCCTTCGCGGAGCGCCTGTGGAAGTCGAGGTTATCGTGACTGATCGCAGTGGAAATATCCTTGCGCGCGTCTGACCCCAAGATACTCATTTTAGGCGGAACCGCCGAGGCAGCAGCGCTTGCAACGGCTTTTGCGGAAATGCCCGTCAAAGCCATCACCTCGCTTGCCGGACGCACCAGCAATCCGGTCAAACTGGCTGGTGCTGTTCGCAGCGGCGGCTTCGGAGGCATTGAGGGTCTTGCCAACTATCTCGATAGTGAAGGGATAGACCTCGTCATCGACGCGACCCACCCTTACGCTGCACGCATCTCGCAGAATGCGGTTCAAGCTGCAAGCAGGCAAAACGTACCTCTGATACGACTGGAGCGCCCCGCCTGGGAGAAAAGGGCCGGAGACCACTGGATCGATATCTCCAACGAAACCGAAGCTGCAACCGCCATTCCTTCCGGAAAGCGCGTGTTTCTCGCGCTCGGTCGCCAGCATATCGCGCCATTTGCCAAGCGCGCTGACGTTCATTTCGTCATGCGCATGGTCGATCCGGCGGAGGTGGCACTGCCACCGGATTGCGAGATCGTTCTGGCAAGGCCCGCCAACTTCGCTGCGGAAAAGCAATTTCTGAAGGATCGCAGGATCGGGCTGATCGTCAGCCGCAATTCCGGCGGCACCATTTCCTACGGGAAAATCGAGGCCGCTCGCGTTCTCGGGCTTCCGGTCATGATGATTGCCCGCCCCGCGGTTGCGGCGCAGAACATCGTCAGCTCGCCGGAAGATGCAATCGCGTTCGCCCGAACAAGCTTAGGCTTTTGAACGCGCGGCGTGGCTATGCGCCTCGTGATAGAGCGCGGAATCGCGAAAACTCTTCGGGTCCATACCGCGCCCGACAAAAATCATCGCAGTGCGCTGCAGACCCGCCATTGCCACCTTCTCCCTTATATCCGATAGCGTACCGCGCAAAATCTGCTCGTCCGGCCATCCAACGCGATAGGCGATGACCACCGGACAATCAGCACCATAAAGAGGTGTCAGTTCGGCTTCGATCTTCGTAAGGTTGCGAATGGAGAGATGAATCACCAGCGTCGCGCCTGACCGGCCAAGTGTGGCGAGGTCCTCCCCTTCCGGCATAGCGGACGATTTCATCGAAGTGCGGGTCAATATGATAGTCTGGTTGACCTCGGGAATGGTCAATTCCTGCTTCATGGCGGCGGCGGCGGCTGCAAAGGCTGGCACACCCGGCGTCACATCATAGGGAATGCCGAGACTGTCCAGCCGACGCATCTGTTCGGCCATTGCGCCGTAAATGGATGGGTCGCCTGAATGCACCCGCGCAACATCGAAGCCTTTAGCGTGTCCGGCTTCCATTTCGGCGATAATCTCGTCGAGCGTAAGGGATGAGCTGTCCACCAGACGCGCGCCCTCGGGCGCTCCGGCAACAAGTTCCTTCGGCACGAGCGAACCCGCATAAATGCAGACAGGGCAGCTCTCGATCAGGCGCAGACCGCGCACCGTGATAAGGTCCGCTGCGCCGGGACCAGCGCCAATGAAATGAACAGTCACGATTTTTCCTTCTTGTACCCCTGAATGTCGCTTGGCTCGACCACCGCAAAGGCGGCAGTTACCCGGGCTGATGCGGTTTTCTCGACCACAAGAAACCCCCTCGGGCCAGTTGCAGCAAGCGCAGCCGCTTCCGCGACGCCATGACATCCGAGCGCCTGAAAAATGGCCTCGGACGGATTTTTGAGACGCGGTGTTTCCTGCTCCAACCGGCGGGGATCGTAGAAACAAAGCGCGCATGCATAATGTGACGCAAGCTCAGCCCATACCGGCTCATTGCGCTTCGTGCTCAAGGTGGCAATAGCATCAGGCCGTGAACACGAACCGCCAGCCAGCACCTGCTCGGCCAAGGCCAGAAGCTCATGGAGCGTCACGCCCGACGAAGCCCCCATGCCAAGGACCCTATTGAAATTGCTTTTAAGCATGTCTTTATCCCAAAACCGGTTCCCACTTTTGGGAGACATGCTCTAGAACCCACAGGGAGATGACTGGCGCGCTTTGTGCAGCTCTTCCGGCTTTACCCCAAGCGTATCCGCAATACGCTGGATCATCGTTGCCTCGGAACGGTCCAGCCGGTTATCCGAACATGCTATCTTCACGAGGTCGCTCAGCAGTGCCAGGCGGCGCTCCGGCGCCATCTCCGCCAGCATGTTTGCGGCTTGTTTGGTCGTCGTCTCGTAACCGAAGTCCTTGAGATATTCCGCAACTTCCGGAAGTTCTTCTGGCGGGATGCCGAAATTCCTTTCGGCAATCTCCTTGAAAGCGGCTATTTCGGCAGGGTGCTGGTCCCCATCGGCAAACACCACATGCAACAGCAAAAGCAATTCAGAAGCGAGTGCCGGATCGTCGGCTACACGCTGGACGGCGCTCTTCTTGCTCAGAAAAGCGGTAACCCGCTCAAAGATGCTCTCGCTCATGGAACCCCTCAAAACTGTCAGTCAGCCTATAATGAATAACGCCGGACGCACTGGAAAACAATCTCGCTCAATGCCTGGCTTTCTTCAGAGATTATTCTTGTTCGGCTGGCGTTCGCGAAGCGGCTGCTCTATGTTGCCTCAACCTCTCCTTTAGGCTTCCCCCCGATGCTTGAATTTTTCGACACGCTTACCCTGCTCCTGACGGCTGCGGCATTCATTGCCGGAATCATCGATTCCATCGCTGGCGGAGGCGGAATGATTACAATTCCCGCCTTGTTGCTGGCTGGTATACCGCCGGTTGAAGCCCTGGGCACAAACAAGCTGCAGGGACTGTTCGGCTCCTCGTCGGCAACTATCGCCTATGCGCGCAAGGGACACGTCAATATCAGGGAACAGTGGCCCGAAGCGCTCGCATCGCTTGTCGGCTCCGTGTTTGGCGCCCTGCTCGCAACTGTTCTTCCGGTCGATATCATGCGCGCCGCGCTGCCGATTCTTCTCATCGCGATCGCAGTCTATTTTGCCGTCAAGCCGAGCCTTGGCGATGTCGACCGTGCGCGACGGATCGGTCCGTTTCTTTTTGGCGTGACGCTGGTGCCGTTGATCGGTTTTTACGATGGTCTTTTCGGCCCCGGGACCGGATCGTTCTTCATGCTCGCTTTCGTGGCGCTTGCAGGCTACGGCGTGTTGAAAGCCACGGCACATACGAAGCTTCTCAACTGCGCGTCCAACATCGGCGGTTTTGCGACCTTTGCCGCCATCGGCGTCATCAACTGGAAGATTGGTATCTGCATGGGCGTCGCCCAGTTCATCGGCGCGCAGATCGGCGCAAGCCTCGCCATGAAGGTCGGCTCGCGCATCATCAAACCGCTTCTGATCGTCGTCAGCCTGGCGCTGGCAGTTCGCCTCCTGATGGACGGTACCAATCCCCTGCGCCAGTGGGCAGGCTTCTAAATCCGAAGCGCGACCAGCACCACCCCGCAACCGATTAGCAAAATGCCGAACCAGTTGATGGTAGACATGCGCTCGCCCAGGAATGCCGCGCCGAACAGTGCGACCAGCACGACCGATAATTTGTCGATTGGCGCGACGCGCGATGCGTCGCCGATCTGCAAGGCACGGAAATAGGCGAGCCACGATGCGCCGGTCGCCAATCCTGAAAGCACCAGAAACAGCCACGACCTTGCGGATATTTCGCCCGGTTTCTGCCATTGGCCTGTAACAGTCAGGAACAGGCACAATGCGCCGATGATCACCAGCGTACGCACGAGCGTGGCGAAATCCGAATTGATGCCCTGAATACCGATCTTGGCGAAGATTGCCGTCAAAGCGGCAAACACTGCCGACATCAGCGCCCAGAACTGCCAGCTATCCAACATTGAAACATTTCCAGCAAAAGTGTGAAACGGTTTTACCAGGATAATGCGCAAAAGAAAAAACTAGAACTCGATGCCCTTCTGTGCCTTCACGCCGGAACGGAACGGGTGCTTTATCATCTCCATCTCCGTCACAAGATCCGCCGCTTCAATCAGCTCGTCCTTGGCATTGCGGCCAGTGATGATGACATGCTTCATCTCCGGCTTGGCCTTGAGAACTTCAATGACTTCCTCGACCGGCAGATAATCATAGCGAAGCACGATGTTCAGCTCGTCACAGAGCACCATATCGTAGCTTTCATCCATTATCAGCGCCTTGGCTTGTTCCCACGCGCCCCGCGCCATGGCGATATCCCGCGTGCGATCCTGTGTTTCCCAGGTAAAGCCTTCGCCCAGCGCTGAGATCGTCACCTGTTCTGGAAATTTTTCAAGTACCCAGCGCTCACCCGTATCCCACGAGCCTTTGACAAACTGCACCACACCGATCTTCATCCCGTGGCCGAGCGCCCGGAAAACCATCCCGAAACCGGCGGTCGATTTGCCCTTGCCCTTGCCGGTATGGACGATCACCAGCCCTTTTTCCTCGGTCTTGGTTGCTTGTATCTTGTCGCGAGCAGCCTTCTTCTTGCGCATCTTATCCGCATGGCGGGCGTTCAGTTCCTCTTCCGTCATGGACAGAAGTTTTGCAGATTTTTCAGCCATTTGTTCTCATTCCCGGATTCAAAGTCGCAAGTTGTTCCAGTTCGAACCGCGCCGAATTGGAACGTGGTGTCCAGAAGCCCCGCCCAATGGCATCGTTCAGCTTCGCCGCGGTCTCGGCAAGTGCAGCGGGGTTCTTTTCGGCCATGAAGTCGTGTACCGTCTTGTCAGCAATATAAGCCTGATAGACGGCCTCGAAGTGATGATTTCCAACCTTGCCGGTGGTCGCCGCAAAGGCAAACAGATAGTCGACCGTTGCCGCAATCTCCGCTGCACCTTTGTAGCCGTGACGCATAACGCCAGCGATCCACTTCGGATTGGCTGCGCGCCCGCGCACAACGCGTGAAAGCTCTTCCTCCAACGCCCGGATTACCGGCTTTTCCGGGCGGGAATGGTCGTTGTGATAGACTGCAGGCATTGCACCGCTCAGGCTTTCAACGGTCGCCGCCATCCCACCTTCAAACTGGTAGTAATCATCGCTATCGAGAAGATCGTGCTCCCGATTGTCCTGATTCTGCACCACGGCCTGAACAGACCGAAGCCTTTCTTCAAGAAGACCGCGCTCGGCCTTTCCTTCCTCACCGGCACCATAGGCGTAACCGCCCCAGACAAGCCAGGCTTCCGCCAGATCGTTGCGTCCCGTCCATCCGTTCTCGTCGATCAGCGCCTGCAAACCCGCTCCATAGGCGCCGGGTTTCGATCCGAAAACGCGATAGCCTGCACGGCGCTGCGCGGTCTTTTCGTCCGCCCCTTCTGCCACAAGACGCGCCTGCTCGATCCGCATACGCGCTGCGATTGGATTATCCTCAGCATCCTCATTGAGAGCGCCAACTGCAAGCACGGCCTTGTCGAACAGTACAATCTGTTCCGGAAACGCATCGCGGAAGAAACCGGAAATGCGCAATGTTACATCGACGCGTGGACGGCCAAGCTTTGCAATCGGAATGATTTCATATCCAGTCACCCGGCGTGATGCCATATCCCAGACCGGCTTGACACCGATCAGCGCCAATGCCTGCGCGATGTCATCGCCACCCGTGCGCATATTCGACGTGCCCCATGCGGTCAGGCCGAACGATGTCGGCCATTCACCATGATCCTGCGTGTAACGAGTGATCAGGAGTTCCGCCGATTTGCGTCCAAGTTCCCATGCCGCCGGAGTGGGAACGGCACGACTGTCGGTAGAGAAGAAATTGCGACCGGTTGGCAGTACATCGGGGCGACCCCGCGTCGGTGCGCCGGAGGGTCCCGGCGGCACAAATCGCCCATCAAGTGCGGCAAGAAACCCATCTATCTCGGAAGGCCCGCAGGAAACCACCATGGGGCGCAGATGCGCCTCTATGGATTGGAGGACCGCCCGCGTCTGCGACCAGTCTTCCGGGCAGTCCCTTTCGCCTACGACAAAACTCGCCGCCAGCAGTTCGATACGTTCCACCGAATCGCCTGCAATGCGCCATGTTGCAGGGCTGGCAGCAAGCAACAGTTCCGGTTTGGGGCCGGTCCATGCCTCTGCCATATTGCAGTCGAGCGGATCGAATGTTTCTCCAAGTCCGCAATCCGCAGCGATTGCACGCTGGAGACTTTGATCACCCGGTGCGCCGCCAAGCGCAACCGGAATACCACGCGGCACACGGGCCAGCGCGACAAGAAGATCGGTCAGCAGCCTGCCTTCAGGCGCAAGCCCGAAAATATGCAGCCCGTCGCGTATCTGCATTTCCTTGAGATCGCAAAGATAGGCGTCGAGCTTTTGCAGCGCCATGTCTTCGTCATCATGGTCGTGAATGCCCGCATCGCGATCAAGCCCTATGTCGCGCACAAGATCGAGTATCTGCCCTTTCAGCTTCAGCAGCCGGCGAGGATCGACACCGGAGGCCTCGTAATATTCATCCACCAGCGCTTCCAGATCTTTCAGCGGCCCATAACTTTCGGCGCGTGTCAGTGGCGGCGTCAGATGATCGATAATAACCGCGCTGGCACGACGCTTGGCCTGAGTGCCTTCACCGGGATCGTTCACGATGAAAGGATAGATATGCGGCATGGGACCGAACACCGCTTCGGGATAGCAGTTTTCGGACAGAGCGAGCGCCTTTCCCGGCAGCCATTCCAGATTTCCATGCTTGCCCATATGTACAATTGCGTCGATGCCTGCGACCTCGCGCAGAAAGGCATAGAAAGCAATATAGCCGTGTGGCGGCACCAGATCAGGCGAGTGATAAGTTTCTTTCGGATCGATATTATAGCCGCGTGCAGGCTGAATACCGATGAAGGTTTCTCCCAACCGCATCAACGGCAGGGCAAAGGCCGAGAGCTCTTCCGCGAAATAAGGGTCCGTTTCCGGCGCCCCCCAGCGCCTTTCAACCTCTTTTTGAATCGCAATGGGAAGTTTTTTGAAGAAAGCCTTGTATTGATTCAGCGAAATCGTTTCGCGTATTTCGCGCCCGTCGCGGGCTGCATTGGTCGGACCTGTCATCAAACTGCGCATGAGCGCATCACTATTGGCCGGAACCTCCCCAACCTGATAGTTATGCGTCGCCATAGCGCGCAGCACTTCGACCGTTCCGGCAGGTGTGTCGAGGCCAACGCCATTGCCAAGCCGCCCGTCGCGGTTTGGATAATTCGCAAGGATAAGCGCCACACGCCTTTCTTCGGGCGGTTTCCGCCGCAACCGCACCCAGTTTGCAGCGAGCTGCGCCACAAAATCCACGCGGTTTTCATGCGGCTCGTGGGTAACGATATTCGCTTCCACCGCCGTGTCGAACTGTTTTGCGGACTTGAATGAAACCGCGCGTGAAAGCACACGTCCGTCCACTTCAGGCAAGGCGACATTCATCGCCAGATCGCGTGCCAGCAAGCCCTGCTGCGAGCTTTCCCAAACTGCCTTCGGTGTACCGGAAAAGATGACTTGCAGCACTATGTTGCCGCGCTTGTCGAGGACAGTCGGCTTGCGCTCCGCCCCCGGCGAAGAAATTGCAAATCCCGTGGCGTTCAAAACGATATCTGGCGGACAGTCCTCAAACAGGCCGTCGACAACGGCTGCGGACAATCGATCCTTGAGGCTCGAAACGAATATCGGAAGCGGATTGAGGCCCCTCGCCTGCAACGATGCGATCAGCGCATCGACGGGCTGGGTCTGCCCGCTTTGCACCAGCGCCCGGTAAAAAATGATGCCTGCGACAGGCGCGGAAACATCGCCCCAGTGCGTCCTGATGCTGTCAAGCGACGAAGCATGCTCTCCCGGCCACCACAGACCCGCCTTGAGCAAAGGCGCCGCACTCTCCGGCTTCTGGGAACCGGCGATCAGCGCCGCGCAATAATGAAGAAAGGCACCCGTATTCGCCGCTCCGCCTTCGATCAGATACTGCCAGAGTTCATTTCGTTCTTGAGCGGAAACTGTCGAAAACCGATCCAGCCCATGGTCCGGTTTGTCGTCCCCCGGCAATACGGCAATCTTGATCCCGTGATTGACAGCACAGGCATGGAGTGCCTCCAGCCCGTAAGGCCAGTATGTCTCACCGCCAATGATGCGCACCACGATAAGGCTCGCACATCTGGCTGTACGCTCCACATAAGCGTCCACCGACATGGGATGGGTTAGGCTCAGGAAGTTCGCCAGCCGCAAACTTGGCAAGTCCGGCGCGAGCCGGTGCGCCTGTGCCAGACTGGCCAGTTCGGTATCGGCGGCGGAAAGGAACAATATCTCTCCCGGCGTCTGGCCGAGATCGACGGCCTCATTGCCGTCGCTGATCGTTCCTTTCTGGGCAAGAAGAAGATGCATTACGAAACGGCGTCTTTCACTGCCTTGGCGATGGCTGCTTCGTCGATGTCATGCAGCCCGATCACAACCAGCCGCGTGGAGCGCGCTTCATCCTTGTCCCATGGACGGTCGAAATAATGTTCGATGCGCGGACCGACCGCCTGTACGACCAGACGCATCGGCTTGCCCGGCACATCAACAAAGCCCTTCAGACGAAGAATGTCATGTTCCGCTATGACCGTCTTCAGCTTTTCGGCGAATAGCTTGGGATCGGCGACAGAACCTGCCTCGACCACAAAACTCTCGAACTCGTCGTGATCGTGTTCGTGCCGGTCTGCATGATGGATTTCATGGTGAGACTTGCGGTTGGCGATGTCATCTTCAGTGCCGACACCGAGGCCGAGCAGAACATCGGTTCCAAGCTTGCCGAAGCTCGCAGGAACCATATTCACCCGTCGCGGAGAACGCGCGGCAACATCGGCTTTCACACCATCAAGCCTCGAAGCATCGATCAGATCAGCTTTGTTGAGAACGATAAGGTCGGCTGCATGAATCTGATCCTCAAAAAGTTCTTCCAAGGGGCTTTCATGATCAAGGGATTCGTCCGCTGCCCGCTGCGCATCAACCTTGTCGTGATCATCGGCAAAACGGCCTTCTGCGACGGCAGCCGCGTCAATCACCGTCACCACGCCATCGACCGTCACCTGCGTCTTGATTTCGGGCCAGTTGAATGCCGCGACCAGCGGCTGCGGCAACGCCAGACCGGAAGTCTCGATCACGATGTGATCGGGGCGATCAGCGCGATCCAGAAGCTTGGTCATGGTCGGGATGAAATCATCGGCAACGGTGCAGCAGATGCAGCCATTGTTGAGCTCGATCACATCTTCTTCGCGGCAGGTCTCAATCCCGCAACCTTTCAGAATGCCGCCATCAACACCGAGATCGCCAAATTCATTGATGATCAACGCAATGCGTTTTCCATTGGCATTTTCCAGCAGGTTGCGGATCATTGTCGTTTTGCCAGATCCAAGAAAACCCGTAATGACGGTCGCGGGAATTTTCTGTCCCTGCATCGATTTATCCCTTCATCTTAAGCGGCAGCCCTGCCGCCATGAAATAAACTTCATCCGCAACCGCGGCCACTGCCTGATGCAGAAAGCCCGCATGATCGCGAAATTCCCGTGCCATGCGATTTTCGGGCACGATCCCAAGTCCAACTTCGTTCGAAACGAATACCACAGGTCCGGCAAGGTCCGGCAGCATGACGGCAAGCCTTGCCGTCTCCGCACCTATATCGCGTTCGGCCATCATCAGGTTGGTCAGCCACAGGGTCAAACAATCCACCAGCACGAACCGATCCTCGGCAGCATGCAGTGTGAGTGCGCCGGCCAGATCAAGCGGCTCCTCTATGGTTTGCCACTCAGGACCACGCCGCTCCCGGTGAATGGCAATGCGGTTTTCCATTTCCGTGTCGAAGGCGCGTCCTGTTGCGAGATAAAGCGGCTTAAGTCCCGAGGACCCGACCATCCTCTCGGCATAAGACGACTTGCCCGAACGCGCTCCGCCAAGCACCAGAACCGATTTTCCCGGCGAAGTCATTTTCGTCAGCCCTCAATCTCGGACGATGCATAGTGCTCGATGAACCAGCCGAGTGCGAGGCCGATCACTGCCCACATGAACAGGTTGGTCGCCAGCGATGCGACCGCATATTGCGACGCAAGCAGCGAGGGAATGGGAGACGAAATATCTTCCGGATGCGGTGCGCCATAGAGATGCGGCGCCACGATCAGCACCAGCCCCAACATCTTCGCCAAGATTTCCTGGCGCAGCACAACGAGATAGATACCGAGGCCGCTGAGCACCACGGCAGCGATCCACCAGAGCTGGCGTTCGGCCAGATCAGCGGCAGGCATTGCCGGCAATTCCGGCGACAGCCCCAACGCGGGCAGAAATGCCACCGCGAAGAAGCCTGAAACGCCCCAATAAATGCCATTCTGCACCGTGATGCGACGCCCAAGAAGCAAGGCTACGCCGCCAAGCAGCAAGGCAAAACCAGCCCCGGCCACAAGATTGGCAAGAATCGTATTGCCCAGCCGCCCAAAGGGCAGTCCCGCCCCTTCTTCTTCAGCATCTGCGGCAGCGACACCATGATCGTGAGGGTTGGCTTCCGTCTCGCCGTGGCGGTGGCCGCCGCCAGCCTCTTCGTAAGTTTCGGCCTGCAGGATCAAAGGCACTGTCTTCAGATACATGGCAGGCGTAACCAGCAGCCCGGCCAGAAGACCGGCGGCAAGCGTCGCCAATAAATAACGGATCAACATTTCTGTCCCTCAACAGCAATCTCGCGCCGATGGAGCGCATCCCGAAAAGTGTGAAACGGTTTTCGGAACAAGATGCGCGTAAAAACAAACAGATAGAGCAATTCCAATGTTTCAATCAAAACAGGAAATGCTCCGGCCGTCCGCCATCGAGCCTTGCTCAACTTCAATTCTGACAGCTATTCGACTGCTCAGTGGCAGGGAAAACCATAGGAATGACGCGTATCGTGCGCTGAATCGTGCAGCGTATCGGAATGGGCAAG
>Ga0182748_1003455_pt1 | contig 13318 bp, 11 predicted proteins | sample eDN3rd37CKraftOP_FD_128877 | JGI IMG/M metagenome (GOLD analysis project Ga0182748, IMG submission 128877) | Enriched Organic Plus compost microbial communities from Emeryville, California, USA - eDNA 3rd pass 37_C Kraft OP (version 2) (version 2) ...
ATCCGCACCGCAGCAGCCTTCTCCTCCGAGCTGTAACGGCGCGTCGTGGGCTTCCCAGGCGACTGTTCCTTCGGCATACCTGCATCCTCGTTTCCAAGGTCAGGAGCCTCCAGCATTTCCAGGGCGATTCATACAAGCGTAATTTTCGCGTTTGTCAGTATGACAGGCGGGTGGCTGGAGCCAAGGGGAAACCCCTATTCCATAGCGCGGCGTCAGTTAATAAACTGTGATCTACTTGAGGTACTCGTGCGACGTCGCGTGAGGGTGAGTGTAGTGATACATCACCGGCGGGCGCTCGGTCCTCGACGCGAAGGGGGCCGGCAAGCCGGCTAACTGGGGGTTCGATATGGGGGAAGGCGCGTTATGCGCAGTATTCGGTTAGAACCTGCTGGTCTGAGGCTGTACGAGGACCGGTCCTCATGACAGTCACAGAGCCGTACACTTCGGGGGTCAACTGGGAGTCGCCTGTCGAGAAGCGGGCGACAGTCCGCAAGCTTCGACTCCTTGAACCGACGGGAAACGATGCAGTTGTTCCGCTGCCAGGAGTAGATGGAACCGCGGCTAGAGAAACCCGGACGCAGTCTGCGGGCAGGACGGCGAGCTCCGAACGGGGAGTGCGCACCTACCCCGTGTTTAGCCATATTCGTGCGTGGATGGTCGTACCCGTCGTCGATTTCGCTTTGATGATGGCTCCGCTTGCCTGGCGTCCACCGCAGCCGTTGTCGCTACTCACGATGGCGACTCTCGCAACGCTCCTTCTGCATGGCGGAGGCCGACACGTTGCGCGGCTGCATCTGAGCGTGCTGGATGACTTGCCTACGATCATTACGCGGCTGTTGACGGCGGTCGCCGCTGTGGCGGCGATCATCCTCTACCTGCACCAGAAATCAAACGTCCTGATCTTCCTCGAGACAGCCTGTCAGGCAGTCGGTTTGGTGATTGTTGGGCGCCTAATCACTACTCACGTGATCGCCGTCGCGCGGCGCCGGGGGATTACTCAACACCGCACTATCCTGATCGGTGGGGGGCCGGTCGCCGCGGAGTTGGCAAGAATCCTGGCGGAGCACCATGAGTATGGCCTCACGCTTTGCGGTTTCGTCGATGATGATGAGAACGCACAGGCCTCGGCAGTCAGTCGTCGGCTGGGCCGCCTTGCAGACCTCGACGTCGCCGTGGTGACGGAGCGCGCCGACACCCTACTGATCGCAGACGGTGCTATCGAGGAACGCAGCTTGATGGATGCCGTTCGGACCCCGGTGTGCCAAAACGCAGAGCTGCTGGTCGTTCCCCGCTTGCATTACTTCCATACACAGACTGGGATGGCGGACCACATCGGTTCGATCCCGATTATGCGAATCCGTAATCCGAACCTGCGTGGCCCTGGGCGACTTATCAAGCGTGCATTCGATATCCTCGTCGCTGGAATAGCGTTGATCCTTCTCGCACCCGTCTTCGCATTAGCTGCGCTTGCAGTGCGAATCGAAGGCGGCCCAGGAGTCATCTTCCGTCAAGTCAGGGTCGGCCGCGACGGCAAGCACTTCGAGTTGTTGAAGTTCCGGTCCATGCGTCCGGCTAATGAGCTTGAGGCGCAGACTCAATGGAGCGTCGCTTCGGACGACCGGGTGGGGCCGGTGGGACGGTTCCTGCGGTGCACCTCGATCGACGAGTTGCCACAGCTTTGGAACATCCTACGGGGGGATATGACCCTTGTAGGACCCCGCCCTGAACGGCCCCATTTCGTTGAGAGGTTTTCGGAGCAGTACGACCGCTATGCGCATCGCCACCGTGTCCAAGTAGGGCTTACGGGTTTTGCGCAAGTTAGCGGGTTGCGCGGAGATACATCTATAGCCGACCGCGCACGATACGACAATTTCTATATCGAGAACTGGTCGTTGTGGCTCGATATCAAGATCATCCTGCGAACATTCCGTGAGGTGCTGTTCTATCGCGAGGAAGCATCCTCGACCTCTCTCGTGCAAGAAGCCGGCGCGGATCCCAGAGGGGAACGATAGCCAACTCCACGAACGGGCTTCGAACAACAATACTGCGAAACTTGGCAATAAGTCGCAGCGCGAATAAGGAACATCGATAGACATGCAAAGTATTATCTTTTTTGAGATCAACGAAGTCCCGTATCGTGTAATCGACCACTACTGCGAACAGCATCCCGGTTCGACGCTGGCACAAATTCTCCCTCGGTCGCGGCAGTACGAAACCATTACCGAGGATTCAATTGCGCTGGACCCGTGGGTCAGTTGGCCCACGATGCATCGTGGTGTTCCAGACAGCAAGCACCAGATCCTGCACCTTGGCCAGGTACTCGATGACGTTGACAAGGAGTACCCGCCAATTTGGCGGCTGCTGAAGCAAGCGGGCGTCTCGGTGGGCGTCTTCGGGTCCCTGCACTCGAGTTCAATCCCCGAGGACGCCAGCGAGTACAGCTTCTACGTGCCGGATTGCTTTGATAACCAGGTGTTTGCGCATCCGAGATCGCTGGTTCCCTTCCAAGAGTTCAATCTCCGAATGACGCGGGAATCTGCACGCAACGTGAGTCGAAAACTTCCGGTTGGTACTGCTGCGAAATTCGCGGCGACTGCGCCGGCGCTGGGGTTGAAGGCGGACACCGGATTCGGGATCGCTAGTCATCTCGTGAAAGAGACGCTGAACAAGGATCTTCGTATTCGGCGCCGGAACTATCAACCGCTACTCGCCATTGATCTGTTTATGAAGCAGATACGCAAGTCTCGACCTCAATTCGCCACGTTCTATTCGAACAATGTCGCCGCGGCGATGCACCGCTATTGGGGAGCGGCATTTCCGGAAGAATTCGCGGACGGAGCACTAGATCCGGCGTGGGTGGATAAATACCGTGGTGAGTTGACGGCGGCGATGAACGCGTTTGACCAGATGCTCGGGAAGGTCGTTTCCTTTGTTGAAGCCAACACCGACTACACCCTGGTTATCGCTGGCAGTATGGGCCAGGCTGCGATACCCGCACAGCACACTTACGGATTTCTGACGATCGTTGATCTTGAGAAATTTATGTCCGCCATGGGTGTACCACAGGATGCATGGGAGTTTCGCCCGGCGATGATCCCCTGCCAATGTGCTGTTGTGCCTGAGAGCTTCCGCGATACATTCCTCGCAAGATTGGCGACTTTGAGAGTCGGGGAGCACTCAATGATAGAGAGCTTGCGGCCTACGGCGCCAATGAGCTATGACGAACGGGAGCGTGGGTTCTTTCAGTTATTTATCCAATTTGACCACTTTGAGGCTGGGACAAAGATCACGCTGGGCGGTAGGGAAGTCTTGGGTGAGAGCATCGGCCTAGGCATGATGGCACATGAAGATGGGGTTAACTGCACCGCTCAGCATGTGCCCGAAGGAGCTTTGATCGTTTATTCTCCGAAGGCTTCCGGCAGAGATGTGCAACACAGGCCTCAAGTCTCCACGCTTGAGTTCGTTCCTAGCGTCTTGGAGCATTTTAATTTGAATCTCCCCCAACATGTGCAGCGGAGTGCGGGTTTCAACTTTGAAGTCGCCGTGGATTTGAGCGTGAAGTGATCAAGCAGGCCCGTTCGATCGGAGAGAGCGCAATGAACGACGTTCCGAAAGTGGTTGCAGAAATCGGATGCAACCACAAGGGCGAGATTGACATCGCAAAAGAAATGATCACGACTGCTGCCATCTTCTGCAAGGCAGACTATGTCAAGTTTCAGAAGCGGAATAACCGCGAGCTGTTATCGCCGGAGGTGTACAACGCGCCGCATCCGAATCCTGCGAACAGCTACGGAGCGACCTACGGTGAGCACCGAGAGTATCTCGAATTTTCGGTGGATCAACATCGTGAGTTGATGGATTTCTGCAAGCAGGTAGGTATCGGTTATTCAACATCGGTATGGGACGTGACATCTGCGCGACAAATGGCTGCCCTGAAGCCGGATTTCCTCAAGGTGCCATCCGCTTCAAACCTGCATTGGGAAATGCTGTCGGTTCTCTGCGATGAATTCGGCGGAGGTATTCAGCTCTCCCTCGGAATGACCACTAGAGCGGAGGAAGAAAAGATTGTCTCGTTCTTTGAAGATCGGGGCCGAGCTCAAGACCTACTCTTGTATGCCTGTACTTCTGGTTACCCAGTGGCTTTCGAAGACATCTGCCTCGAAGAGATCGTGCGCCTGAAGAAAACGTATGGCGGGCGCGTGAAGACGATTGGTTTTTCGGGTCATCACCTCGGCATTGCCGCTGATATCGCCGCTATCACGCTGGGTGCAACCTGGATCGAGCGTCATTTCACCTTGGATCGGACGTGGAAGGGCACTGATCACAGTGCTTCTCTGGAACCAGATGGATTGCGGCGTCTAGTCCGAGATGTGCGTAACGTTTCTCGGGCGTTGAAGCCAAAGGAGACCGAGTTGCTGCCGGTCGAAGTCGAGACTCGACGCAAACTCAAGTGGGAGCCGGCGACGGCAGGCACGGTGTCCTGACATGGCTCGAGTACGCGAGTTCGATGCGGCGCAGGTGCTTGAGGCAGGTGCCGACATGCGCCAAGCGCTTGATGAAGACGGAATCTTTGTCGTCCGTAATGTTCTGTGCCAGAACGAGATTGCCCAGTTGCGTTCGATTCTCTTGCGGCACCTCCCGCAGCACGGCCTGAGATTTAGCTTGGGCAAGACTCAACCTAATGCCGCGGAGATGGTGCCGGATCTATCGTTCGTGTTTTCGCATCCCGAGATTCTGAGGGTTGTCAAGCAAGTACTCGGCGAAAATGAGGTCGTGTTCACCGGTCACTGCGACATCCATATGAACATGCTGTCTGGATGGCATAAGGACAGTGGTGAGACGGTACCTGGCGGTTATTTCACCGGCCCCTATATGACTTCCCGAGAGTGCCGGGTATACAAGGTCGCGATCTACCTGCAGGACACCGGCCGACGTGACGGTTTTACCGCGCGTCTGGGATCCCATCGCGAGACAGACCTCGCCGTCGGGGAAGAAGTGCGCGTCCAGAGTCGAATTGGAGACATCGTTGTCTTCGATGTGCGGATCACACATACAGGCCAACTACCAGATCCGATCGAGAAAGGTCTGAAGGGCCTCAGCCTTGCGCTGAACCGGAAGCAGCGCGACCGGGAGGACAAGGTGTGGATCACAGGGGCGAAGGCCGCATACTGGAAATTAATCAGGCGGCGTGACCGACTGTCGGTATTCTTCACTTACGGCGCTCCAAATGAATTTACGTACGACTTTGCAAGGGCGAACATGAGCCGCCAGGCTAGACAAGGGGCAGGACCCGCGGCTGGCCTACCGCCTTGTTTGGGTGAGGCGCTCGAGCGCGAAGGAGTCCGCCTTTCCCATGCAATGCGGACTTGAGGTCGTGGGTCTGTGACTACGGGGGTGTGTTGCTCCCACCAGTCCGGTGGGCGGTATCTGATAACTCGTTGGAATTTTCTTGCCTTTTCGATTCGGCATTGGCGCCGTGCTCTCGTCTGAACTGGAGCGTTAATGGCGGTGCCAATGGGTGAAACTCCGGCTGGGGTTGTCGAGGCTCGGACCCCCGAGCAAAAATTACACGTAAGTGTGTACCTCATCGGCGTGACTCTATTTGGCCTGAAATTCTTCATTCCATCTGAGAGGACCTCGGCCTTTCTTGTATGGACCGCGTGCTGCCTCGCGCTGAGCATCTATATTGTTTGTGCGCTCTTGGTGCGCCGCCTTTTTATATTTGGCGCACTTTCGATGTGTCTTACCTATGGTGTGGGTATTGTATGGATATCGAATTTCGTCATAGGGATTCCTATGTCGAGTTGGCGATTGGGATGGGAAAGTAAGCCGGCATTTCCCGAAGCTCTTGGAACGAGCATCCAATATCTCACATTCTTCAACATTCTTGCAGCGGTTGCGATTTCCTTCCTACCCGTGGCTCGAATCGGGAGATTCGAAAGCCTCGGGTACAGTTATCGGGGCCCCGTTCTCTTCCTAATGGGGTGTTGCGCACTGGTACTTCTGACTACTGCGGGGAAGCAAGCCAGAGATTCGTATGCAATGGGCGCCGATGTTGGTTCTATGTTCCTTGTTCAGGCGTCCTCGATTATGTTGGCTTCGCTGTATGCCTTCACTTTGTTCTACGTCTCGCCAGGGGTTTTCCGGCGTGCCCTACTCCTGACGTTAGCCGGCGTAGCAGTCGTTGTGGGAATGAATGGTTTTCGCTTCCTCCTTATTATATTTGCATTCATATCGCTTTGCTATCTACTTTCGACCAGGAGACTCCCACTCAAGTGGACGCTCGGACTGACAGTTGCTGCCGCTACTGCCTACCTACTGCTTTTGATTCTCGCGTATACGCGCGCGAAGGGATTGACATTTACCGACGCTCTTGCATTTATCATCGATCCAGATTTGGATGCAGCGATGAGATATGTTGGTGCGAGCGATCAAACGAACATTATCGCACAAGACTACTACTCCAATCGAAGCGAACTTCGATTGGATGGTAGGACGTATCTAGATGCTTTCCTCCGGCTAGTGCCGAATGTGGTTCATAGCTCGTACTTCGACACCATCAGAAGCCAGGATTACATAGTGCAGACTGGTGCATTTGTCCCCGACGCGTTCCGGCAAAGCAAGCTAAACATTGGCTCTCATCTATTTGTCGAAGCCATAATAAATTTCGGAAAGAATGGCCCCTATTTTGTGTTAACTGCCTACGCTTTCGTTATTGCGCTACTCGAGAAGTTCGCACGCAGCTCCCGCCAATTCTTCCTTGGGTATATAGTTACGGCTAGCATGGCGTACTCGCTAGCCTGGTATGGCTTCACAAACTCGCTTAAGCAGGGAGTTTATGCCTTCATATGTGGAGCAATAATTATCATGGCTGGTACATTCGCCGATCGCGGCCGGAATCAAAAACGGTATCCGAAGCGTTCCGCAGAGCATCTGTCCCCGTTGTGATCGAAAAGAACTCAAGAGAAAATGGGAAAATGGCTTGCGCTTATAGGTCCGACACTCGAGTTGTAGCACCACCCTCCGGTCCGCTATCGCAGGCCGCTGGCGCGTCTGGTCGGAGCGAATACGTACGTACAAGTAATGGGCGAATAGCCGGTGCGGTGGGGCGACACTTGCGGCTCTGTGAACTATGACCTACGTGGGCCGCTCTCCAATGCAGGAGAGTGGCTCCTCCTAATCGCGGGTATCTTGCGCACATGGAATATCGTCAGGGGGGACGTTGGAACCACAAGTTGACGTAGTAATGGTTACTTACGGGCGAGGTGATTTGGTGTGTTCAAGTCTGAACGCCCTGCTGTCCAGTTCGCCCGCCAATGCGGTGCGAGTAACCGTTGTTGACAACAATTCACCTGATGGGACACCCGATACCGTCGCCAGCGAGTTCCCTGCTGTGAGATTAATCCGGCGAAGCGACAATCCTGGCTTCGCAGTTTCCAACAACCAGGCACTCGCGCTAACAACTGCACCTTATGTGTTGCTTTTGAACCCTGATACCGAAGCGCGGTGGTCGACAATCGAATACCTAATAGAACAATTGGAAAATGATCGCACCATCGGCATGATCGGCTGCCGGCTGTTGTTGGAGGATGGCTCCTTCGACCATGCAGCCAAACGGCGAGTGCCCAGCCCGGTGCACGCTATGCAGTATTTCGTGTCCCGCATCCTGGGTCGGAAGTCGGGTCAGTACCTAGCCGTTGATGTACCCGAGACGGGAACAGGCGACGTTGATGCACTTAATGGGGCTTTTATGCTGGTGCGCCGCGCTGCTCTTGACGACGTGGGTGGTTTGGACGAAACCTATTGGATGTACGGCGAAGATCTGGATTGGTGTGTGCGATTCCGCAAGGCGGGCTGGAGGGTTGTCTACGACGGCCGCGTTACGGCGCTCCATGTTAAAGGGGGAACCTCGGGTAAGCGGCGTAGCGCCAAACTTAACTACCACTTTCATCGCAGTATGGCGATATTTTATCGACAGCACTTGGCATCATCAAATAATGCTTTCATTAACAGTATCGTTCCTGTCGCCATTTGGATCCGTTTTGTCCTCGTTCAGGCGACTACGATCGTTATTAATACGACAACCGGGTTGTTGCGAGGTATCAAGAAGGTCATCCCGCGCGCGGTTTCGCCGCGGTTGGCTTAGAAGGGTTTCAGGTGCTTGATAAATTCGAGAATTAGTGCAGATCGCTCATCTGGGATGCTCAACTGATGCTTCGTTGTGCTGAACATATGCTCTCCGTAACTGGTATCCACTTCGCCTGGAGAGGTATGTAGTTTGAGTGTACGAGTGATTCCCTCCGGTAGCTTTTCAGGGGCGAAAGGTGTGTTGAAGCTATTCGTTCAACACACCTATGGGTCGCGGCCAGTACGAACATTGATCACGTCCAAGTTTGACAGTGGATTCGTTGCACTAGGTGAATGCAACCATTACTTCTTCCCTGCAAAGTATGTGACGCTTGATTTCGGCGGTGCTGACTATACTGTCCGATTTGACGAAGACTTGGTTCTTCCGTTTCCAGATAGTTCGCAGGAGGTCGTCTACGCATCACATGTCCTCGAACACCTGCCTGACCAGGTGTTGGCGCACGTAGTGCGTGAGGTGCATCGTGTGCTGAAGCCTGGAGGTGGGTTTCGGATCGAGGTTCCCGATTCGGAGCTGTTAATGCGTGCATATGCTGAACGCGACGAGCGCGTTCTTTCGTACTTCAGGGAAAGCCGACGCCAATTGATTTCTCGATTGGGTTTGGGCCCGGAGTATCTCGAGGACCAACTTACGGTTGTCGGTGAGATGGCTTCGTACATCGATCGCTCTCGGAACAGTGGTCACATTCCTGTCTATGTAACGCCTGCGGAATACGAGGCTCACTCGCAAGATGGTATTGAAGCGTTAAACAGGTTGGCCCAGTCGAAGTTATCGGCTGAGCAGAAAGCGAGTGGGGGGCACAATAATGCTCTCTACTATGGGAAACTGAAGGATGTACTATCGGCTGCTGGATTCTTGAGCGTGCAAAAGATGGATTACGGTGCGACAGTAATTCCAACGTTGAAGCTTGGAAGCGGTATAGGTCGAATTTGGGACCGAATTCGTGAGAAGTCCCACCGCCGGTTCTTTTCGCTTTATGTGGACGCTATAAAGTAGTGAAGCTTCTTCGTGCTCTCTCGGTTCGGTTGAACGTTCCATGTTGTCGGTGTCGCACCTTACTGCGCGGACCGCGTCTCACGCGGGGCGCGGAATGTCGGGACTAGCCGCGATGGCGAACTTTCTCGCAGCCCGGCTCTTTATGCCAAGTAGTAGCATGGAACCGAGCATCATTCCTGCGGCTGCTCCGGATACTCCCCACAGCGGCGTCGCCGCCAGGGATGCGACCACCATTGCGGCGCAACCGATAACACCAGAGAGCATAATTACCCGGTCCATGCCAGCCCTGTAGAGCCGGTAATGAGCGGGTTGGGAAAGGCTTAGCAGGGCAAAACCCAGCAAGAGTAGCCCAAAACTTGTCAATTCTGACCCTGGTAGAACGGAACTGTTCAGCCAAGAGGTGGCTGCCAACGCAAGGATAGACAGAATCGAAGCGCCAGTAATTACCGCGAAGTTGATCTGTCGAAACTGACGGTAGGACGCCTCGGTGGCTTCTAGCTCAATCAACCGTGGGTAGTATATGGGTTCCACAACACCTTTTTGGGCAACGTAGCTTAGCGATGCAACCATTGACAGGAAGGTGAATCGGCCGGCGGCGGCCTCCGATATCATGAATGCGCATACGAAGCGCCCGCCCATGTCTATCCCCTTTAAGCCGAGGATATAAACCATCCAAGTTCGGCTATAGCCAGCTACCTCCTTTAGTAACCGGAAAGAGTTTCGGAGGTGAAGATCCTTGGTGGTTGGGCGAAAGAGGTGCCATATTGGAATTCCGGCGATTGCAGCGCCGATGGCACCGACGAGCCAGTACCACAGTACCGTCTCAAATGTCCACGGCGCCGGTATTACGCCGATGAAGAAAAGCGCCGGAACAGCGACGCCCCAAGCCCCCGTCCGTAGCGCTGCGCTCAATACCGACAACGTTGGCCGTCGTTCGTTGATCAGATTTCGAGCGGTTTCCATGCCTATGTGCTCAAGTGCCAGAATCGCACTTCCAAGTGAGATTGTTGCTGTCGACCAGCCGAAGACGGCGAGCGTTACGGCACCTAGGACGCCTGACATGAGGGACCCGCTGAGGACGAATATGGCGTAGAAGCGCCTGGTATCCGAGGCTCGCGCGGGTTCCTGAAGGATGCGGCGCAGCAATACCTGGTACGCCTCTAAGCCAACGACTCCCGGGATGAATGCGGCGAGTGCGGCGAGGATGCCAAAGCGGCCGAAATCCCCAGGCAGCATGTATTTCGTTGCAAAGATTATGAAGACGAAACGGCCACCCAGCGCAACGCCACGAAGGACGAGCACTGCCAACATGTCAGTCGCTGTACTGCGAGTTGGTCTTGGTTCAGCCGCGCGATTCTTCTCTGCCTCACGTCGGGTGTCCACTCTTCGCCGACGAAGAGACATCATCCGCTCGCATCAGTTGAGGCACGAGGTGGCTGCCGCAGGCCGGGCATCTGAACAAGGCTCACCCCGGCGGCGGACAGTAGGGTCTTCACGCTGTCATCACCATGGTAGGCATGTTCGCTGTAGTAATCGGAACCGAAGTCAATGCAATGCAAGTCGGGCCTGATGAGCTTAAGAGTCACAAGTGCAGTGCAGCACGTTCCGACGATGGTGCCAGCCTCGAGATGGGCGGCTAAAGCCTCTGTAGTTTGACCACGCCCCACTTCCTCGTATTTGTCGAGCAACTTTTCGATCAGGCCTGCTGAAACACGCGGATGCTTCTTCACTTGAATTTTTCTGAACCCTTGAGCTTCGAGCCACCCCACAAAGGCGTGGGCGAAAACGCTATAGGCAGCCGGCGCCATCCATTGGTTTAGGCCAGTGAGGACAACGAGCGCTACTTCTGGATCGCTAGGACGAATCGGCTGCACCGGTTCAAATCGTCGGATAACTACCTTTTCCGAAGGTGCCTTCAAACCTTCATCTGCGAAGCTAACAACGCGGCTAACGCGTGGTTCGAATGCGCCAGAGAGGTGACCATGCGGTTGTCGATATCGGAATCTCAAGAGCCGCGCAACCACGGGCTTTACACGCCATCGCCACTTTGCGCGGCTCGAGGGTTCTATGTCCTGGAAGTTCATTAACCCTTCCGCGAGGACCGAAACATCGACCTGAGGAAGGTCTTCGGCCACGGCAAGTAGGTGTGTGGTTACTAAGTTCTCGTTGTTAACCAGATAAAAATGCTGTAGACGGGCAGATCTCTCAAGGCGTCTAAGGAGGCGTGCTGCCGCGTAGTAGTACCCGAAGAAGCGCCATTGCCCGAGGGCTCCCTGTGCCGGCCGCCCTGGATATCGCAACACGGCGGCACAATGGTCAATCCACGGCTCGGTCGTCTGGCGAAGCAGGACAAGCGCGACTGAATCTAGTGGTATTCCCCTAGCATGCAGATCCTGCCTAATCAGTTCAGCGGATATCGCATTGTTGATGACGCCGACGGTTGTAACCTCGCGCAGAGGGTTCACGTCGCCAGCCCGAGAATCATGTCAGCCAGTTCTCGAATGGCTCCTGCGCCTCCGTTGTTCCGCAGAACGATTGATGCTGCAGCGAGTGCACTGGGGTGTGCATCAGCGGGAGCAATAGCGCATCCAACTGCACGCATACATTCGAGATCGTTTACATCGTTGCCGACGTAGATTACGTCTTCGGCGCAAATGCCGTGCGCGTCAATCCATGCTCTTAGCGCGGCGATTTTGCTGTCTTGGCCTTGAAGGACTTCCAACTGCAACTTCTCGCAGCGTTTCGTCACCACTGGGTTGCGCTCCTTCGAGATGACGATCATCGGGAATCCAGCATTGCGGAGCATCTCGATGCCCATCCCATCACGTCGCGAGCAAAGTACTGCCTCTGTGCCACGCTCATCTGTCAACACACGATCGTCGGTGAATACGCCGTCGAAATCGAATGCGATCCCGCCGATACGATTCGGAAACCGCAGGCTTGCGGTCTTACTTGTGGCGAGCCGTTGTTCCGCTAACTGGTAATCCGCGGGATCGTCGATCTCCAAGACGCGTGAAGCTGGCATCTCATGAATGACCGTTCGTCCGAAGAAGCGGTGCCCGACGACCTTGAATCCTTTGACTCTCATGGCGTAGACAGCACCGGTTTCAAGAAACTCTTGGTGACGATCTTGGCGCCGTAGTCGGACGGATTTGTCGTGATTGACGCCGACTGCATTGCCGTCACTGTCGCGACTCCACACAAAGTAGTGGAAGCGGGCAACCGCAAGCGCGGAGTCGGCATCAGCTTCAGTCATGGCGGTAAGCACGCCGTCGATGTCCTCAGGGGCCGTCAGCGGGGAGGTGCATTGGAGGAAGCAAAGAATATCGGGCTGGTAACCCTCCTCGGCCTCGAGATGATCCAGTACATGAAGTAACGCGGATTCGGAACTAGCTTCATCGCCAGCCAGCTCGATGGGGCGGTTTATCACCTCCGCTCCGAATGACTTCGCGATTGCTCCGATCTCAGCGTCCTCAGTGGAAACAACGACGCGATTCACCATAGTTGCGGCGTTTGCAGCCCTAATGGTGTGCCCGATAAGAGGTATCCCGGATAGTGGCAGGACATTCTTTCGCGGTAACGCTTTCGACCCTCCACGAGCGGGAATCACTGCAAGAATCTCTGGCATGTGCGCAGTGCTCAAGCTCAAGCGTGGGAAGGGGTGGCCACCGGAGCGACAGTGGTGAACCGACCCGTGGTCTCGGTCTTCACGAACGTGCCAAGCATGGTCACCGTGCGACGATCCCCCTTGTGTCCGACATCCAGAGCAACGGACGGGCGGCCGTCCATGCTCCCCAAATCACCATAGTACTGGGCGTTATCATCAGCGGCAGCAATGAAGTACCCCAGGTTTTGTTCCTAGTTGGTTGCGAGGGCCGGGGTTGGCTGGCTCGCGGGGTGTGAGGTGCCGGTGAGGGCGGCCTCGTACTCGGCTGGTGGGACGTAGCCGAGGGCTTCGTGCAGGCGTTCCTGGTTGTACCAGGCCACCCATCCGGCGGTGGCCAACTCGACGTCGTCGACGCTGCGCCAGGGTTTGCCGCGGTTGATTAACTCGGTCTTGTAGGCGGCGTTGACCGCTTCGGCGAGGGCGTTGTCATAGCTATCGCCGCGGGACCCCACCGAAGGGGCGATCCCGAGCTCGGCCAACCGGTCGGTGTATGTCAACGATAAGTATTG
>Ga0182748_1003456_pt1 | contig 13318 bp, 11 predicted proteins | sample eDN3rd37CKraftOP_FD_128877 | JGI IMG/M metagenome (GOLD analysis project Ga0182748, IMG submission 128877) | Enriched Organic Plus compost microbial communities from Emeryville, California, USA - eDNA 3rd pass 37_C Kraft OP (version 2) (version 2) ...
ATGCGGCCGCCCGATCTCGCCCACCAGAATGCGCCTGACCGCCACGACCAGTGCTCCGTGCCAGCCTTCCGCCTCAGCCCGCCGCGGCCGCGGCGGCGCGCTCCTGCGCCTTCTTCTTCGGCGCGGACTTCTTCGGCTGCTCGCGGATCTCCGGCATCGGCGCAAGACCGGCCTTGCCGAGGAACTTCGCCACGCGGTCGGTGGCCACGGCGCCCTGTCCCAGCCAGTGCTGCACGCGCTCATCCTGCAGCCGCACGCGCTCGGCATGGTCGGCCGGCAGCATCGGGTTGTAGCTGCCCAGCTTCTCGATGAAGCGGCCGTCGCGCGGGCTGCGGCTGTCGGCCACCACGATGTGGTAGTAGGGGCGCTTCTTGGCGCCGGCGCGCGCGAGGCGGATCTTCAGTCCCATCGGTCTCTCTTTTTCCCTTGACCAGAGCTGCCGTCAGAAGGGGCGGCGACCGCCGCCGCCCCGCATGCCAGGGGGCAGCAGCGAAGCGAGCCCGCCCCGCATCAGCCCCTTCTGGCCCATCTTGTTCATGCGCTTCATCATCGTGGACATGTCGTCGAACTGCTTCAGCAGCCGGTTCACCTCCTGCACCGTGGTGCCGGAGCCCGTGGCGATGCGGCGCTTGCGCGAGGCCTTGATGATCTCCGGCCTGCGTCGCTCCTGCGGCGTCATGCTGCCGATGATGGCGGCCTGGCGCTTCAGTACGGTCTGGTCGAGATTCGCGTCCTCGATCTGCTGCTTCATCTTGCCGATGCCAGGCAGCATGCCGAGGATGCCGGAGAGGCTGCCCATCTTGCCGATCTGTTTCAGCTGACTGGCATAGTCCTCCAGCGTGAACTGCCCCTTCTGCATCCGGGCGGCGAGCTTCTCCGCCTCGTCCCGGTCGATCGTCTCCGCCGCGCGCTCCACGAGGGAGACGATGTCGCCCATGCCCAGGATGCGGCCGGCGATGCGGTCGGGGTGGAAATCCTCCAGCGCCTCCAGCTTCTCGCCGGCGCCGAGCAGCTTGATCGGCGCCCCCGTCACGGCGCGCATGGACAGCGCCGCGCCGCCGCGCGCATCGCCATCCACCCGGGTCATGACGATGCCGGTGACGCCCACCTTCTCCTGGAAGGCCTTGGCGGTGTTCACCGCGTCCTGGCCGGTCATGGCGTCCACCACCAGCAGCGTCTCATGCGGGCGCGTCGCGGCCTTCACGGCCGCCACCTCGTCCATCAGCGCCTCGTCGATCGCCAGGCGGCCGGCGGTGTCCAGGAGCACCACGTCGTAGAGCTCGCGCCGCGCCACATCCATCGCGCGCGCAGCGATCTCAAGCGGCCCCTGCCCGGGGATGATCGGTAGGCTCGCGACCTCCGCCCGCTCGGCCAGCTGCTGGAGCTGGAGCTGCGCCGCCGGCCTTTGCACGTCGAGCGAGGCGAGCAGCACCTTCTTCCGTTCCCGCAGTCGCAGGCGCAGCGCGATCTTGCCCGAGGTCGTGGTCTTGCCCGAGCCCTGCAGGCCGACCATCAGCACCGGCACCGGCGCCGGGGCGTTCAGGTCGAGCCCCCGCGCGCCGTCCTCGCCCTCGCCGCCGCCCAGCGCCTCCACCAGCCGGTCATGGACGATCTTGATGACCTGCTGCGCCGGGGAGACGGAGCGGATCACCTCCTGCCCCACTGCCCGCTCGCGCACCTTGGCGATCAGGTCGCGCACCACGGGCAGGGCGACATCGGCCTCCAGCAGCGCCACGCGCACCTCGCGCAACGCTTCCTGCACATCGGCCTCCGACAGCGCGCCGCGGCGGCGCAGCCGGTCGAAGACCCCGTTCAGCCTGTTCGACAGCGCCTCGAACATCCGCGGCCGTTGGTCCTTCCTGTACCCGGGCAGTGGCCTGCCGTTCCGGCCAGGGATCATCGCCGCATTGCGATCGCCCCAAAACGGAACGCGCCGCTGCGCGAGCCTTCGCGGAGCGGCGGAGCCGCCCCACCTTGGGGCGACCGTAGGGACCGGGCCATCCCGATCAGCGCGCTTCACTACGCGGGCGCCGGCCCCAGGTCAAGCGCGATTGCGCTGCGGGCCGGCCAATCGCAATGCCAGCCCACAATGCGCGGAACCGGGGCCGCTCCGGAGAGTTGCGGCACCGGCGCCTCGTCCGGGGTGCCAGCATCCATTGCGATCATTTCCGGAGCTGGACGCAACATATGACCGACGGGGAGGACGACCGTCGCCGTCCATGGGATGGCGCGACGCGATGCAATTGCCGCGTTGTGCGCGCCGCACTTTGGAGCTAAGGCGACATTATGTTGGAGAACCTCGCCCTCGGCTTCGACGTCGCCCTTAGCATCCACAACCTGACCTTCGCCTTTCTCGGCGCCCTGATTGGCACCGCGATCGGCGTGTTGCCTGGTCTAGGGCCCACAGCAACCATCTCGTTGCTGCTGCCGCTGACCTTCGGCGTGGAACCGACGACGGCCATCATCATGCTGGCGGGCATCTATTACGGCTCGCAGTATGGTGGCTCGACCACGGCGATCCTGCTGAATCTGCCGGGCGAGATATCAGCCGTGGTCACCGCCATCGAAGGCCACAAGATGGCGCAGCAGGGCCGTGCCGGCGCGGCGTTGGCCGCGGCTGCACTCGGCTCCTTCTTCGCCGGCTCGGTCGCCACGGTCGTGGTCGCGGCCTCCGGCCCGCTGCTGACGGAGGTGGCACTCTCCTTCGGTCCAGCCGACTATTTTGCACTGATGCTGCTCGGCCTCATTGTCGCTTGTGTCCTGGCGCAAGGCAGCGTTCTCAAGGCCGTATGCATGGTGGTGCTGGGCGTCGCCTTCGGGCTGATCGGCACCGATGTGCAGACCGGCCAGCAGCGCTTCACCTTCGGCGTGCCGGAGCTTTCCGACGGCATCAATTTCGTGGCTCTCGCCATGGGCCTGTTCGGCGTCGCCGAGATCATGCTGAACCTTGAGAAGCCGGAGATCCGTGAGGGCCGCATCGCAAAACGCGGCCCACTCTGGCTCTCGCGCGAGGAATGGCGCTACGCCATCCCCGCCTCGGTACGCGGTACCGTTCTTGGTACGGCACTCGGCATCCTGCCGGGAGGCGGCGCGGCGCTCTCCTCCTTCGGCTCCTACATGCTCGAGCGGAAGATCACGCGCCGCCCGGAGCGCTTCGGCAATGGCGCCATCGAGGGCCTGGCCGGTCCGGAAAGCGCCAACAATGCCGGGGCGCAGACAGCCTTCATTCCGCTGCTCACCCTCGGCATTCCCTCGAACTCGGTGATGGCGCTGATGGTGGGCGCGCTGATCATCCAGGGCATCCAGCCAGGGCCGCGGATGGTGGAGGCGCAGCCGGAGCTGTTCTGGGGCCTGATCGCCTCCATGTGGATCGGCAACCTGATGCTGCTGGTCATCAATCTGCCGATGATCGGCTTGTGGGTCCAGCTGCTGAAAGTGCCCTACAAGTTCCTCTTCCCGTCCATCCTGGTGTTCTGCTGCATCGGCGCGTACAGCATCAACAACAACGTCTTCGACGTTTACACCATGATGATCTTCGCCGGACTCGGCTATATGTTCTCCAAGCTGGGGCTGCAGTCGGCGCCGTTGTTGCTGGGCTTCGTGCTTGGCCCGATGATGGAGGAGCATCTTCGTCGCGCCATGCTGCTCTCCCGCGGCGATCCCACCGTGTTCGTCGAACGGCCGATCAGTGCGACGCTGCTGGCCCTTGCGCTCATCGCGCTCCTGGCAATGACCCTGCCCTCGCTGCGGCGCGGCAAGGAGCAGGCGATGGCCAGCGGCTGAGACGGTTGGGCGGCGGGCGATGCAGCCCGCCGCCGAGGCGTGATCGGTCCTTCCGGACCGATCGCGCGACTGCCCGAACGCATCAGCGCACGGAACCACGCCCGCCCGCTTCCGCGGGCGGGCGATTCGCGTTGGAACGGAAACAACGAATCGCGATTCGGGAGGGGCTGTCCGAAGGATGGGGCCCGCGCTAGACGGGCACTACCTCGGCGCCAGCACCATGATCATCTGGCGATTCTCGAGGCGCGGCATCTGCTCCACCTTCACCGCCTCGCCGAGATCGGTGCGGATCCGCTCAAGCACCCTCAGGCCAAGATCCTGGTGCGCCATCTCGCGCCCACGGAAGCGCAGGGTGACCTTCACCTTGTCGCCCTCGCCGATGAAGCTCTTCATCTGCTTCATCTTCACGCCGTAGTCGTGGTCGTCGATGTTCGGACGGACCTTGACTTCCTTGATCTCAACGATCTTCTGCTTCTTGCGGGCCTCGTTGGCCTTCTTCTGCTGCTCGTACTTGTACTTGCCGTAGTCGGTGATCTTGCACACCGGCGGCGCCGCATTCGGGCTGATCTCCAGCAGATCCATGCCGGCTTCATAAGCTCGCATCAGCGCATCGCGCGCGGACATGACGCCGATCATCTCACCGTTCTGGTCGATCAGCCGTACCTGGGGAACGCGGATCTCCTCATTGACCCGCGGTCCTTCACGCGCGGGCAATTGGCTGGGGATGGGTCCTCGGGCTATGGGGCTCTCCTGTCGCTGTTGGAACGAATCAGCCTTTCGTTATGGGGGCTGGCTCAGGCGGCTGCAACCCGGTCGGGCGGCATCGCCTCGTTGCCGAGCTGCGATATGGCCTCGGCCAGGGGCAGCGTCACCTGCTCGCGGCCTGGCAGGCGGCGCAGCACCAGGCTGCGCTCCTCCGCCTCCCGGCGTCCGATCACCGCCAGCACCGGCACGCGGGCCTCGATATGGTCCACGACCTTTCGGTTTATCTTCTCGTTTCGAAGATCGAGTTCCACGCGCACCCCGGCGGCCTGCAGCGCTGCCGCGGCCTCGCGGGCAAAGGGCGCCGCCTCGTCCACGATCGTGGCCACAACCACTTGCACCGGGGCCAGCCACAGTGGGAAGCGCCCGGCATACTGCTCGATCAGGATGCCGAGGAAGCGCTCGAAGGAGCCGAGGATGGCGCGATGCAGCATGACGGGGCGCCGCCGGGTGCCGTCCTCGGCCACATACTCGGCCTCCAGCCGCCCCGGCATGACGAAGTCCACCTGCAGGGTGCCGCACTGCCAGTCCCGGCCGATCGCGTCACGCAGCACGAACTCGAGCTTCGGGCCGTAGAAGGCCCCCTCCCCCGGGTTCAGCGTGTATGCCAGCCCGGCAGTGCGGCAGGCCTCCTGCAGCGCGCCCTCGGCCTGGTCCCAGACCGCATCCGCGCCCGCACGGTTCGCCGGCCGGTCGCTGAACTTCACGCGGAACTCCGCGAAACCGAAATCGCGGTAGATGGAGGACAGCAGTTCCACGAAGCGCACCGTCTCGGAGGCGATCTGGTCCTCCGTACAGAAGATGTGCGCGTCGTCCTGGGTGAAGGCCCGCACGCGCATGATGCCGTGCAGCGCGCCGGAAGGCTCGTAGCGGTGGCAGGAGCCGAACTCGGCCATGCGCAGCGGGAGCTCGCGATAGCTCCGCACCCCCTGGTTGAAGATCTGTACATGGCAGGGGCAGTTCATCGGCTTCAGCGCCAGGATGCGGTCCTTCTCCGCCTCGTCCTCGACGCGCGCGATGAACATGTGCTCCCGGAACTTCTCCCAGTGGCCGGAGGCCTCCCAGAAGCGGCGGTCCAGCAGCTGCGGCGTCCGAACCTCCTGGTAGCCGGCGGCGTCCAGGCGGCGGCGCATGTAGTCCTCCACCGTCCGATAGAGCTTCCAGCCCTTGGGGTGCCAGAAGATGCTGCCGGCAGCTTCCTCCTGCAGGTGGAAGAGGTCCATCTCCTTGCCGATCTTCCGATGGTCGCGCCGTTCCGCCTCTTCCAACTGGTGGAGATAGGCCTCAAGCTCCTTCTGGTCCCGCCAGGCCGTGCCGTAGATGCGCGACAGCATGGCGTTGCGGTGATCGCCGCGCCAATAGGCCCCCGCCACCTTCATCAGCTTGAAAGCGGTGCCGACATCGCCGGTGGAACGCATATGCGGACCGCGGCAGAGATCCAGCCACTCGCCCTGCCGGTAGATGGTGATGACCTCGCTTGCAGGCAGGTCGCGGATCAGCTCCACCTTGTAGCGCTCGCCCTTGGCCTGGAAGAGCTCGACCGCCGCGTCGCGATCCATCACCTCGCAGGTGAAGGGCTCGTTGCGCGCGATGATCTCGCGCATCTTCGCCTCGATCGCCGGGAAGTCCTCGGGCGTGAAGGGCTCGTTGCGCGCGAAGTCGTAATAGAAGCCGTTCTCGATGGCGGGGCCGATCGTCACCTGAGTGCCCGGGAACAGTTCCTGTACCGCCTCCGCCAGCACATGGGCGGCATCGTGGCGGATCAGCTCCAGCACCTCGGGGTCCTTGCGCGTAATGAAGCGCACCGCAGCATCGTGGTCCACGCAAGCGGCCAGGTCGCGCACCCGCCCGTCCACCTGCATCGCCAGCGCCGCCTTCGCCAGTCCCGGCCCGATCGCAGCGGCGATCTCAGTGCCCGTGACCGGCCCGTCAAAGCGGCGCACGGATCCATCGGGCAGGGTGATCGCAACCATTGGGGCTCTCTTCTCCTCGGGCAAATGGGCGCGGGACCATGGGCGGTGGCCGCCATCGGCGTCAAGCCGGGCGTGCCGCACACAGTACACAAGGGTCGGCCGGAATGGCGCGCCCGCGCTCCGGCACGCCAGGGTGCCAGGCTGCGGCGGGCCGCACAGTCAATATCTTGGATCTCGACCCCGGATCTGCCACCCCCGACGCTGCGCAGCAGGTGCGACACGGGGTCCGCCGCTGATGCTTTCGGCTGGAGACAGCCGGAGCAAGGGCGTGACGTAGGGACAACGCCGCACCTTACCTCAGCGAGCCGTCCCGGGCTCCTGCTGCCCTCCGCGACGAGGAGAGATTGCGCCACGGCGGCACCCGGCGGCCCGTCCTGCTCATCGCCCGTCTGCCCATGGTCTGCGTCGCCCCCGGCTTCGGGCGGTCTGACCGCGCGGGCAGCGTGAAGCGGGAACAGAGCGCCTGACTGCGTTGGCCATGATCGTGGCCCCCAGGCACGACCGGTGACAGGCACTTCCGCCTGGGCTGGTCCGCGTCAGCGCGGAACGTCGACCTGCACCCCCATGGGATCGCCGGCGCGCATGTCAGCCGCTACCCGCTTCGGAGGCGTCGAAGCAGTACCAACTGCTTGCTGCGAGAGCCCTGATCGCCCTCCTCGTTCGTGGCCAGACCTGCATGGCCGCAGGCACGCTCCATGGCAGCATGCGGAAGTCGGTGTGGCCTCGACCTGTCGCCGAACGATGGAGGCCGAGATCGCACCACTTCGGCGCGTTGGGTCACGTCGGATTGCACGACCCGGCGCTGCACGGCTGCGCCCGAACCGGCGCCGCCCTGCATGTCGGTTAAGGCCAGGTGCGCGCCAGCCCATATGGCACATAGCGATCCATGTGCCGGCTCGCTGCGTGACTGCACTGTTGCCGAGCAAGCCGGGGCCGGCGGCAGACGGCTCCTCGGTCAACAGGCCATCGGTCCTGCGCCGGAGCACAGGGCCGATGGCTGGTACTGCTTCCAGGAAGCTACGGCGAAGATCGGACCACTAGACAAAGATGAAATCGGATGCCGAGAACTGCTCCGAGTTCGCCCCGTCGACCTGAACCGTCTGCTCGATGCCCTTGGCGAGCCAGGTGATCACCACACCCACATCCATGTCGGTGAAGGTGAGGTCGCCGATGTCGTTGATGCCGCCGGCAGCGATCTGGATCTTGTCCTCGCCGAACACGAAATCCGTGATCTCGTCGTAGCCGATGGCCCGGCCACTGAAGGCGAAGACATCCGCGCCGCCGCCGCCCGACAGGAAGTCATTACCCCGTCCGCCGTACAGCAGATCGTCGCCATCGCCACCGGCAAGGCCGTCACCGCCATTACCGCCGATCAGGGTGTCGTTGCCCCCCTGGCCGAACAGCCCGTCACCACCACGGCCACCATACATCAGATCGTCGCCGTCGCGGCCGAACATCTCGATGTCGCCGTCCGGCTCACCATTCTTGGTGTCGCCGCCAATCAGGACGTCGTCGCCAGCCCGGCCGTAGAGGGTGTCATTCCCATCCAGCCCTCGGATGTTCTCGTTCTCCCGGGAACCGGTGATGTCGTCGGGACCCGGTGTGCCAAGAATGTCCGTCATGGATATCTCCTGCCCTTATGCGAAGGCAGGCGAGAAATACCGCGTCGTCCACACTTCTCGATTGCACAACGGCGTGCCCTCGAGAATCGTTCATCCGTGCATGCCACCGCCGATAATGACAGTGGCATCCACCCGATGCGCGTGAAGGCGGGAATGCATCGCGGGACCTCCGGTCAGCACCGTGCTCTGGTGGACGAATGTGCTGGAAGCCGGGCTCATGGAGCTTGGTGCAGACCGGGCCCGCATACTGCCCGTTCGAAGGTCAGCCGCCGCGCTCCGCCGCGATCAGCAGCTTGAACCGCTGCACCACGGCAGGCAGCCCCTCGAACAGGCTCTGCGCGATGAGGAAGTGGCCGATGCTCACTTCCTCCACCTCGGGCATGGCGGCGATGGGGCCAATGCTGTCATAGGCGAGACCATGTCCGGCATGGCAGGCGAGGCCCGCGGCGCGCGCTGCCGCTGCCCCGGCCCGAAGCCGCGCGAGATGCGGCCCCCGCGCCGCGGCCGGCGCATCGGCATAGGCGCCGGTGTGCAGTTCGATCGCCTGGGCGCCAAGGCGTGCCGCGGCCTCGATCTGCGCCGCATCCGCCTCGATGAAGATCGAGACCTCGATCCCGGCATCGGCGAGCCGCCGCACCGCGTCGCCCAGCCCGGGGCCGGCACGCAGCACATTCAGGCCGCCCTCGGTCGTCAGTTCCTGCCGCTTCTCCGGCACTAGGCAGCAGGCTGGCGGGCGCAGGCGACAGGCGATCCCCACCATCTCCGCAGTTGCCGCCATCTCGAGATTAAGCCGCGTCTCGACCTCGGCAGCGATGCGTTCCAGGTCGCGGTCGCGAATGTGGCGGCGATCCTCGCGAAGATGCACGGTGATGCCGTCGGCACCGGCTGACATCGCCTTGCGCGCCGCCTCTACCGGGCAGGGAAAGGTACCGCCGCGCGCATTGCGCAGCGTGGCCACGTGATCCACGTTCACGGAAAGGCGCATCGGGGTCATGCTCTCGCCTTCGCTCGGTTGGCGGCGATCGCCGCAGCCAGGCGCAGCGCGGCAATCAGGGAGGAAGGATCGGCCCGACCGGTCCCCGCGATGTCCAGCGCCGTTCCATGGTCGGGGCTGGTGCGCACGACGGACAGTCCGAGCGTCACGTTCACCCCGCCCGCCACGTCCAGCGTCTTGATCGGGATGAGCGCCTGGTCGTGATACAGGCAGATGGCGGCGTCGTAGCCGGGCCGCGCCTGCGCGGTGAACATGGTGTCGGGCGGCAGCGGACCGCGGGCCTCGATGCCCTCGGCGCGCAAGCTGGCGACGGCCGGGGCAACGATGTCGCGATCCTCCGTGCCGAGCGTGCCCTCCTCCCCGGCATGCGGGTTGAGGCCCGCGACGGCCAGGCGCGGCCGCACGATGCCGAAGTCCCGGATCAGCGCCGCATGGGCGGTACGCGCGGCCGCCACGATCATCGCCGGCGTGAGCCGCGCGATCGCCCGTGCCAGCGGCTCGTGGATCGTCACCGGCACCACACGCAGCTCCGGGCAGGCCAGCAGCATCACCGGCGGGATGCCAGTGCCCGCCAGCGTCGCCAGATATTCGGTGTGGCCCGGATGGGAGAAGCCGGCGGCGTAGAGCGCGCTCTTCTGAATCGGGTTGGTCACCAGGCCGGCGGCACGGCCTGCCTTCGCCAGGGCCACGGCCTCGTCGATCGCGGCGATCACCGCCGGAGCATTCGCGGGGTCGGGACGGCCCAGTGCCACGGGCCGGGGCAGCGGACGATGCAGCACCGGCAGCGCCTCGGCGAAGACCGCTACAGCCTCCTCCGGTGCGTCGATGCGCCGCACCGGTGCTCCCGTCAGCCCCGCCGCATCACCGATCAGGAAGAAGGCCGGCCCGGTCGCGCGCAGCGCGCGCCACGCACCGGCGGCGATCTCCGCGCCGATGCCGGCAGGCTCGCCCATGGTCAGGGCCAGGGGGGTCGGGCCGAAGGTCATGCCCGGCATGTAGCCCTGCCCCGCCCCCCTGCCCAGCGGTGCCGCGATGCCTCCATGCGGAGGCGGCCGGTGCGTGCTTTCCGATCTTGCAGCACAGCCCCTCTGCCTGGCCCGGCCCGGGCGGGCTGAGCCCATCGCCAAGTGCCGGGGCCAACGCTTCGGCAAGGCCCGTCGCCCCGCCATGACCACGGACCGCGGAGGGATCGCGCCACGCAATTCGTCCCGTTCATGGGGCATCAATCGCGGCCGCGCAGGATCTGCCCGTTCCACGGGATGGATTCCTGCTTCATGGCGGTGGTCGACTTTTCCGGAGAAATTCCCGCGAGCATGGCAGAGGGCAGTCGGCCCGGAGACTGGGCCGCCATGCTGACCCTGACCGGCAAGGTGGAGCGTGTCGTCAGCGTCGAGGCGATAGGCTCGGGAGCCGCATTCGTCGATCTCCGCTACGACCCCACGCTCGACGTGGTCTTCCTTACCCCCGGCGCCGTGGCCGACTACGAGGCCTTCATCGCGGCGAGCCAGGTCCCGGAGATCGTCTTCTCGCTGCGCTTCCATCTGAGGAATGGCGTGGTGCGGGAGGACACGACCCAGTACCGCATCGCCCTGCTCGACAAGGACGACTCGCCACCCAGCGCGCTCGGCTTCAGCAGCGGTGGCAGCGTCGCGGCCGGCGCGATCGGCGCCACCATCGGCACGCTTGCGGTCAGCGACCCCGACTCCACCGGCCCCTTCACCTTCCACTTCGCGCCGGAGGATGAATGGCGCTTCGAGGTGGTGGGCAACACGCTGAAGCTGCGCGACGGCGTCAGCCTCGGCCTCGACGACATGCCCAGCCGGCCACTGCTCATCGAGGTATCGGACGGGCACAACAGCGCGGGCTTCACCCTCGACCTCACCGTCACGGACCCCGGCGGGACGACCTACCCGGCGCCCGTGATGGTGCCGGGAGAGCTCCGGGGGCCGGTGGCCCTTGCCACGGCCGAGCGGGCCGTCGTCCTGGCGGAGGCGCACGCCTTCGAAGCGCTCCGCCCGCAGGAGGGCGACGCTCTCCAGCTCGTCCTGCACGACGGAACCGAGGTGCTGCTTCCCGCCATCGAGCGTGTGGAATTCACCGATGGCGTCCTTGAGCTGGACCCGCAGGGGGCGGCCGCGCAGGCCGCCGCGCTGCACCTGGCCATGCACGGCACCCAGGCGGACGGCGCCACGCTCGGACAGATGGTCGCCGCGCTGCAGCAGGGCAGCACGATCGCCGATCTCGCGGCCGCCGCGCTGGATCCCACCCTCGCCGCGGCTGGCGACGAGGCCTTCGTCGCTGGACTCTACCGCCAGGCGATGGGGCGGGAGGCGGACCCGGCGGAGCTTGCCCTGCAGCTTGGCCGACTCGCCTCCGGCACCTCGCGCGCGCAGCTCGCCGTCGATATTGCACTCGATCCCGAGGCACTCGCGCATCTGGCGGATATCAACCCGTACGGCTTTTGGGTGGCGCTCCCGCCAGGGCGGGAAACACCCGATATGTCCGGCGGCCATGACCTAGCCCCCTGGGACTCGCCCGCGGATGTGCCGGCGGACTTCTCCACCGATCTGCTGCTGTTCTGAGGCAGAGAGGGCGCAGATCCGAACCTGGACCGGCGCGGCGAGCGGGATGCGGCCCTGGCGGCGGCGTCGCAAGCCGCTGCGGCGGCATGCCGGCTCGGCCTGCGGCACGGCAGCATCGTCGCGCCAATCCGCAGTCCGCCAGTTCCGACACCGCCGGGAAGGTCGCCGCCATGCCCCGCCGCGGGCATGGCTCAGGAGGAAACAGGAAGGCAATGACCTGGCCCGGCAGCACTGGCTCCTCCCTCCGGCCCACCGCATGACCGGGCCGGGTCGGTCAGGCCGGTGCCTGCCGCCGTGTGGCGTGCGGTGCGAGCCAGCCCATGCGTGCCTCCGGCTCCGCATCCGTTGTGGGCAGGTAGGGCTTGATGTCGAGCAGCGGCGTGCCGTTGACGCAATCGAGATAGCGCAGGCGCAGCACGCCTGGCGCTTCGAAGCGGTCGAAGGCCACGACCGACAGGCCGATCGGATTCGGGCGCACCGGCGCACGCGTGGCGAAGACACCACGCGGCGCACCGTCGAAGCGCGGCGCGAGCACAAGCGGCGCCGCCTCGGCGCGATGCATCCAGTAGAGCAGGATCAGGTGCGAAATGCCCTCCAGCCCCTGGAGGGCAGGCTGGAAGGCCAGGTCCACCACCGCGCGGCAGAGCGGCGGCGGCTGCGGCTGGCGGCCGTTGCGCGGGCAATCGGCCAGAGCCGCCCAGGGCGTCTCCAGATGGCCGATGGGGCGAAGTGGCGGCAACGTGTCGGTCATGCAGGGGGTCTGGGGAGCGTGGGAGATCCATGCTGCCATAGCGGCTCCGCACGGCCCAGCCTCGCAGGCAGTCCGGGCCGCCCCTCCGACGGACATTGCCGACCGGGTCGGGCCAGGTCGCTCCGGGTCAGCGCGGCTGGACGCGCGGGTCGCCGCCTGGCGTGCCGGGCGGCGGGATCACCGGCGTGGTGCCCGGCCGGGGTACGGGTGCCGGCACATGGATCTCCGGATCCACCTCTGCGGGCGGCCGGACGACGCCGCGCGGCACGCCGGGTGCGGCGTCGTCACCGGAGCGATCCGACGGCGGGGTGGGCCGCGGAGGGGGCGACTGCTCCCGGCGGTCCTCTGGACCGGCCGCCAGCAGCAGGATGGCAGCGAGCAGGGTCGCCAGGGCGGCCGAGGATCTCGACATGCAAGCCTTCCCCTGGATTCGACTGGTGCCAACGTGGCGTGCCCACCCTGGTTCACCCGCCAAGATCGGCAGCAGCCTCCGCCAGCAGGGCCCAGAGCGGAGCAGCGAAGGAGCGGGCGACCTCCAGCTCGAAGCGCGGCTCCCCACCAGGGCGTGAGAGGGGGCGCCAGAGCAGGATTTCCACCTTGCCGAACAGCGTGCGCGTGGCACGCCCGGGTGGAAAGGCGGAAGCCTCGAGATCGAGGGGGCAGCCCTCGTTCAACAGCGAGGCGGCGGCGGGGCCGCTGACTGCGAAGGCGAGCTGGCGGTGGGAAACCTCCACGATGCTGGCCGGCAGGCCGGCGCGCGCGGCCTCCAGCGCGGCGACGAGGGCATCGGCCGCGCCCTCCTCCGCCAGCAGCAACCACTCGTCAGGGCCAAGACAGAGCGCTGCGCGCGA
>Ga0182748_1003461_pt1 | contig 13302 bp, 15 predicted proteins | sample eDN3rd37CKraftOP_FD_128877 | JGI IMG/M metagenome (GOLD analysis project Ga0182748, IMG submission 128877) | Enriched Organic Plus compost microbial communities from Emeryville, California, USA - eDNA 3rd pass 37_C Kraft OP (version 2) (version 2) ...
ATTGCGACGCGCGCCCTAGTTTCCGCGACCACGATGCCGCGCGGGCATACGGCTTGCATCGGGATGGCGGTTTTCGCAAGGAATCCGCATGAAAATCGCCATCATTGGAACGGGGTATGTCGGCCTCGTCACAGGAGCCTGCCTCGCCCGCGCCGGGCATCAGGTGCTCTGCATCGACAAGAACGCCGACAAGATCGAATCCCTCCGCCGGGCCGAGTGTCCTTTCTATGAGCCCGGCCTGGACGAATTGGTTCGCGGGCAAACCGGCAGCGGCTCGCTGAAATTCGATACGTCGCTCGAGGCCGGGGTCGACGGCGCCGAGATCGTCATGCTCGCCGTAGGCACGCCCTCGAAGACCGACGGCTCGGCCGACCTCGGCAACCTGTTCTCCTGCGCTCGAGAAGTCGCCGCCGCATTGCGGGGCGACGCTCTCGTGGTGGTGAAGTCGACCGCCCCCGTGGGCACGTGCGATCGCATCCAGCACATGCTGGACGAGCACCGCCCCGCGGGCAGCCGAAACCGATGGTTGTGCGTGGCTTCCAATCCGGAGTTTTTGGCCGAGGGCACGGCCGTCGACGACTGCATGTACCCGGAACGCATTGTGATCGGTGTGCGGGACGAGCGGTCGAGGCAGATGCTGACCCGCATGTACAGGGCGTTCGATCCCGCCGGCCAGCGGCTGCTGTGCATGGACGTGCGCAGCGCGGAGTTCGCCAAGTATGCCTGCAATGCCATGCTGGCAGCCAGAATATCCACGGTCAACGAGCTGGCCTCGATAGCCGGCAGCGTGGAGGCCGACATGGGCCAGGCCTGCCGTGTAATGGGCTTGGACCGCCGCATCGGAAAAAGATATTTGCGCCCAGGCGCCGGCTACGGCGGATCATGCCTGCCCAAGGATGTGGAAGCGCTGATTCATCTGGCCCATGACCACGGAGAACCCGCCACCTTGCTGCGCAGCGTGCAGGCCGTCAACGAGCGGCAGGTAGGGCTGATGGCCAAGGCGATCGAGCGTCATTTCGATGACGGTCTCTCGGGACGCACCGTGGCCGTCTGGGGCCTTTCTTTCAAGCCCGGCACCGACGACGTCAGGGCATCGCCCAGCCTGCGCCTGATCGACGAGCTGATTCGCCTCGGGGCGCGGGTACAGGCCTACGATCCCATCGCCGCCGGCCACGTCCGCGGCCTTATTCCGGATGCCCGCCTCACGCTGGCCCCCACCGCCGCGGAGGCATGCCGGGATGCGGACGCCCTGGCCGTCATGACCGAATGGAATGAGTTCGAGCATCCGGATTTCGCCCGCCTGGCGCGCGTCCTCAAGGGCCGGGCCGTATTCGACGGCCGGCGCCTGTACGAGGCGGACGAACTTCACGCGCATGGCCTTTGGCATTATGTGCCCGGCCAAAAACTGGAGAGCTCCTCGCCACCCCCGGTCCATGCCGCCTCGATCGGCACAGCATTTGCTCAACGGCCAGTACGCCAGGAAGCGGGGCCCGCGCCTCTCAACCTGAACGTATCATCACTTTCGCAAAGGAGTCGTCCATGAAAATTCTTAAACCCGCCCTTGGCACCCTGATACTGGGCTTCAGCCTGACCGCGTTCACCGCCGCCGCCCAATCCTCCAATGACGCTCGAACCGATACAGGCGCGACGACCACTCAGGAAGCGACCCAAAGCCCGAGGGCCGGCGGCAGCGCCGCCATGACGGACGAAGAGCGCCAGCGCCGCTACGACGCCGAAAGGAAGCGCTGCGACAACCTGCAGGGTGATGAGAAAGACATCTGCCAGAAGCAGGCGGAAGCCAACCGCGACACGGCCAAAGCCGAAAGCGAACGAAGCAAGAAGACCGCCGAGGCCAATCGCGATGCCAACAAGAAAGAGAAGGATGCCCAGTACGATGTAGAGAAAGAAAAGTGCGACGCCATGTCGGGCGACGCGAAGGACCGTTGCATAGCTGAAGTGAAGACGCGCTTCAATAAATAATAAAACGTTCGACCTTGCGGCGGTGGCGCGCGGCCCTCAAGCCCGCGTCACCGCGCGCACGGTGGCCACCAGTTCGCGCGTGTCAACCGGCTTTCCCAGATACACTTGAAATCCCGCCAACAGGGCCCGCAGGCGGTCCTCACGTCCGGCATGGCCCGATAAGGCCACGGCGGGCAGCCTTCGATGCAGCGGTATTCCCCGCTCGGCTTCCAGCGCCCTGATCCTGCTGATCACCGCATAGCCGTCCAGATCCGGCATGGCCAGGTCGCACAGCAGCACCGCAGGCCACTCCTCGGCCGGCCTGCCCCGCAGCGCCTGCAACGCCGATTCGCCGTCACCAAATGCAGCGACCTCAGCCCTGTGATCACGCAGCACTTCCGCGATCAGGTCGCGCGATGCCTCCTGGTCTTCGATCAGCAGCACTTCCATGCCTTGCAAAGCGTCGCTGAGCGACGCGTCGTCCGCTGCTCCGGAGCTCAATTGCGCCACGGCGCGCAGGGGAAGATCGACGGTGAAGACCATGCCATGCCCTTGCTGGGCATGCTCTATACGCCAGCTTCCGTCCATCTGCTCTATCATGCCGCCCAGCCGGACGGGGTCCGGCGGCGTATAGGCGACCGGCCACTCCGCCTGGCCAAGCGATTCCGACTTCTGGACCTCGTCGGGCGATGGCCGCCCATCTTCGATCGCAAGCCGAGCCATATCAGCGGCCCGCTCCAACCTGAGGGCAATGCGGCCGCCCGGGGGCGTGACCGCGATGGCATTGACGCACAGCTCCCAAACCACTTGCTGCAGCACGCCCGGATCGCCGGTGACGCGCGCCGCATCGTCGTTGATCAGCGTATAAAGCTGAACGCCTTTCTGGGCCGCCTGCGGCCGCACGGCATCCAGCACGCTGGCGGCCAGCGCCACCAGGTTGACGGGCTGGTCCGCCAGACGACTCTCCTCCTGCCGGATCTGGTCCTGCTGGCGCTGCAAGTGCCACATCTGCGCGTACAAGCCCTGCTTGTGCAGAAGCTCGCGATGCGTACCGCGCTCGACGATGCGGCCGCGCTCCATCACCAGAATCTGGTCCGCGTCGACGATGGTCGACAACCGGTGCGCAATGATGAGGGTGCTGCGGTGGCGCGATATGTCGTCCAGCTGCTCCTGTATGGCGCGCTCGGTGCGGGTATCCAGCGCCGAGGTGGCCTCGTCGAAGATGAGCAGCGCCGGATCTTTCAACAGGGTGCGGGCGATGGCGATACGCTGCCTCTCTCCTCCGGAGAGCTTTACGCCCCGCTCTCCGACCCGGGTCTCGTACTGAGCGGGCAGGCTCTGGATGAACTCGTGCACGCTGGCCTCCCGGGCCGCCCGTTCGACATCCTCGCGGGTGGCGCCCCGGCGGCCATAGGCAATGTTGTAGGCAATGGTGTTGTCGAACAGCAGCGTATCCTGGGGAACGATGCCGATGGCGTTGCGCAGGCTCTCGTGGCTCACCGACCGGATGTCCTGCCCATCGACGCAGATGCGTCCCGAATCCACATCGTAGAAGCGCAGCAGCAGGCGAGCCAGCGTCGACTTGCCCGATCCGCTGCCCCCCACCACCGCCACGGTCTGCCCCGATCCGATACGAAAATCCAGCTCGTGCAAGATGGGTCGGCCCGGCTCGTAGCCGAAGCTCACGCCTTCGAACACCACCTCGCCGGCGCGCAGCCTCAGCGGCTCGCTGCTTTCGGCCTGCGTCTCGGCGGGCTGGCTCAACAGCTCGGCCATGCGTTCGGCGTTGACCAGCGCTTCACGCGCTTGGCGAAACACCACGCCCAGAGTGTTCAAGGGCAGGCAGATCTGGATCATGTACGCATTGATCAGGACGAGGTCGCCGACTGTCACGTTGCCGGCGACGACATCGCGGCCCGCCAGGAGCATTACGCTCGCAACGCCCACCGCGATCACTCCGCTCTGCCCCACATGCAGTACGGACAGCGCCTTCTGGTTGCCGATGCCCACGTGCACCCACCGCCTCAACAAGCTGTTCAGGCGCCTGGCCTCCCGCGTTGCGCCGCTGAAGTACTTGACCGCTTCGTAGTTGATCAGGCTGTCCACGAGCTGCCCGTTGGCGCGCGAGTCGAGGTCGTTCAGGCGGCGCTGGTAATAAATGCGCTTCTCGGTAAAGTAGGTGGTAAAAACCGCATAGACCGCAAAGGTAGCGGCCACGATCCAGGCATAGGCCGCGTCATAGCCGATCACCAGAATCGTCACCACGGCCGCGATCTCGACTACAGTGGGCAGCACGGTGAACAAGAGCGCGTTCATGAGAAAGCCCGCGCCGGTTGCGCCTCGTTCGACGTCCCGCGCCACGGTTCCCGTCTGCCTGCTGGCGTGAAACCTCACGCTGAGCGCATGCAGATGCGAAAACACGCGCAACTTGAAATCGGCGACCATGCTTTGCGTGACACGGGCAAAAACCATGTCGCGCAATTCGGTGAACAAGCCCCCCGCGAACCTCAGCAGAGCATAGCCGGCCAGCAACAGCGCCGGCAATGTCAAGGTCTCGGACGGCCCGCTCAGCGCATCGACAATGGCCTTCAATGCGCCGGGCACCGCGACCATCAAGAGCTTGGCCAATATCAGCAGGCCGAGCGCGGCAAGCGTCCGCCATCGATGGCGCCACAGTGCTTGCGTCAGCGCGCGCCAGACCTCGCGCTGCGCCCGTACGGGCGCGCCTTTGCCGGCGCTGCGGCCTCCAACGAGCCTGGCAGCGCCTCGCTTTATCCCGTCAACGTCCATCGGCCTGAGCGGAGCCGGAACTCTGCCCGGCAGAGCCGAGCTCCGGCGTTTCCGGCTGGGCAAGCGCCCTCGATTTGGCAACCGCCTTGAGGCAGTGCGCAACGCAGCCGGCGAACGCTTCGTCATACCAGGGGTTGGCGCCGCTTACCCCGACCACGATTCCGTCCACGCATACCGCGCCCCACACGCCGCAGTCCCCCGCGGCCAGCAGGTGGGGAGACACGGCCCTGACGGCGTGCCCGTCCCGGCCCGTGCGCCAGCAGATAAGGGCCTTGTCGCGGGCGAACCGCGCGTAGTCGGCGTCCCATCGCGCTCGGTCCCCGACCGAATGCTCATGCAATATGGACTGCTCGAACGGCGCCGCCCCCCAGGGACGGGCCGGATCCATGATGACGATATGCAGAAAGCCGCTTTCGCCCACGGCGGGATTTTTCATGGCCGTTTCTATCATGGGCAGAACCATGCTGACCGCCTGGCTGGCCGCGGACGCATCGGCAAACCAGGATCCCTCATTATCGGACATCGGATACTCCGGACGAAGAATTGGACACCGTGTCCGCGCAGCAATCCGCATGCCTCGAAAAAAGGCGATCTCGTCACAAAGTGTTCATAGCAGCCATTCGATGGGCAGATGGGAAAGCAGCCAGACGCTCATGCGGCGCCACAAGCTTGCGCCCGGCTCCACCGTGTGCACGATTGAACGGCCATCGCGCTTTTCGACCCATACCAGCCGGCCCGAGTCGTCCAGGCGCACTCGATAGGCAATGTCCGCCGCCTGCTTCTCGATGGCTTGGGGCAGCCGCTGGGCCAGCCTGGGGCTGTCTATGACAAAGCCGATTTCGGTATTGAGGCGGGCGGAGCGCGGATCGAAGTTGAACGAGCCGATGAATATGCGCTGGCCGTCGACCGAAAGCGTCTTGGCATGCAGGCTGGAGGCCGAACTGCCGGTCAGCCCGCGGTCGCGCAAGGGCGCGGTGGACGACTCTTTCTTGAACTCATAGAGTTCGATGCCCGCTTCGAGCAAGGGCTTGCGCCGCTTGGCGTAGCCGGCATGCACAGCGGCGACGTCGGTCGCCTCGAGTGAATTGGTCAGTATCGTGATGGCGACGCCATCCCGCGCCAGCGTCGTAAGATAATCGACTCCGTCGCGAGTGGGCACGAAATAGGACGAGACCATGAACAGGTCGTGCTCCGGGACGCCGAGAATATGCCCCAGCCGCTTCGGCAGCATCTCGTGCTCCTGGGCCTGGCCCAGCCCCTTGGACGGCTCGTCGCTGACCATGCGCGTCACGGCCCATTCCAGCTCTATGCTGCCGTCCAGAAGCTGCCGCACCAGCGGCAGCTCGTTCATCGCCTTGACATATCCTTCGGCCCTGGGCTCGCGCTTTATCTGTTCCGCCTTGGCTTTCAACTGCTCCAGCCCGTCGGACGCGGCGGGCGCGAGGATCAGGTCGGCCGGATAGGCCGAAGCGCTTTCCCAATAGCGGTCGAAATCACGGGAAACGTCCTTGACCACAGGCCCCACGGCCAGTACGTCCAGGTCGATGAAGAGGAATTCCTCCGATGCGCCGAAATATTCGTCGCCGACATTGCGCCCCCCTATGATGGTCGCCTGGTTGTCCACCGTATACGATTTGTTGTGCATGCGGCGGTTCAGGCGGTCGAAATCGGTGAGATAGCCCAGCCAGCGCCAGCCCCGGTGCATAAACGGATTGAAGAGCCGCACCTCGATATTGGCGTGGCTGTCCAGCGCGGCAAGCACTTCATCCATGCCCACTGTATTGTTGTCGTCGAGCAGCAGGCGCACCCGCACGCCGCGGTCCGCCGCATCCACCAGCGCGTCGAACAGCAGGGTGCCCGCCATGTCCTCGTGCCAGATGTAGTTCTGGATGTCGATGGACTTTTCAGCGGCCTGAGCCATCAAGGCCCTGGCCGCAAATGCATCGCCGCCGCGCGCCAGCGGCGAGACGCCCGACTTGCCGGGGTGGCCGGCGGCCAGCGGCTGTATGGCGCGGCCCAGCCGGGTATCCGCCGTATCGGTATAGGCGCTGGAGACGCTGCGCCCCTCGAGCGAGGGCAGTTGGGCGCACGCGGCCAGCAGACCCAGCAAGAAGGCCAGGACGATCCGTTTGAATATCGACCCCATACCTCGCTTCACCCTCCCTCGCCCAATTACCCGCGCGCCGGCACGGCCAGAAATTCGCCCACCAATTGAAGCAGTTCTTGCGGGCGCTCGAAAGGCGCCATATGGCCGGCGTCCAATTCCGCATAACGGGCGCCCGGGATGGTCTGCGCTATGGCGCGCGCCGGCTCCGGGCCCAGAATATAGTCTTGCGAGCAGCCGATGACCAGGGTCGGCCGGTCGATTTCCGTCAGCTGCCCGCGGATGTCCAGCCGCGCGTCCAGCTCCACTTGGCGCAGCATGCCGTCCCAACGGTTGGATTGCTGAATGAGGTCCACCCATTGTTCGATTTGCCGGTCGTCGAAACCGCGCAGGAAGAAGGGGCTGAAACCGTTGAGCAGGACGAGGCGGGCAAAAGCGGCCGGATCCAGCCGGATGAGCTGCCGCCATAATTCGAACTGAAGCTTTATCCGGGGCTCGCCGCCCTGGGCAAAGGGCGCCACCAGCACGAGCGAACGGACGAGTTGGGAGTATTCCGCAGCAATGTGCGCAGCTACCGCCGCGCCCAGCGAATACCCCAGCAGATCGAAAGAAGCCACGTTGCAGGCCCTGACCGCCGCCAAGACCTGTTCCGCCAGCATGCCGACGGTCAGCGCCCGGCCATCGTCCCGCGTATCGCCCGAGCCCGAATAATCGACCCGGATCACCCTGCGATGGGCCGCCAAGGGCTCCATCAGATGATCCCAATTGCTGTGCAGGTTCCCGCCGGTGCCCGATACCAGCACCAGCGCCGGCCCGCTGCCGTCGACCCGATAGGCTACTTCGGCACCGTCGATCTCCACCCTGTCGTCCATGATGCCCCTCTTGTCGTTCTAGTAGTTATGACTTTCGGGCCGGGCGCGCCCGGCCCTCTTGGTCAGTTGCGCGACCCGAGCGCCTTGGCAATTTTCTGGTCCGTCTTGTACTGGCTCAGTGCATACACCGCCCAGATGGCGGCGGGCACCCAGCCGATGATGGTGATCTGAAGAATCAGGCAGATGATGCCGGCAAAGGGCCGACCGATGGTGAAGAAGGTAAGCCAGGGCAGGATCAGGGCGATGAGAAGGCGCATGAGGCAGACATCCAGTAGTTGAACCGAAGGAAGTTTACCTCATAGCGTCCGCAGGCCGGACACGAAGCCGCAGCCGCTCCTCATCAGGCCGGTTCGAATTCGAAAGGCGTCGCATCGATGAAATTTTCCGAGGCCTCGCCCGACTGCAATGCAGCCATGTCGATGCCCAGGTCCAGTTTTCGTACCGCGGCGCCGGCCGAAAAATTCAGCCTGGAAAAATCCACCCAGAACACATTCGGCGACACCGCGGACTCGACGTAGAAGAGCTTGTCTTTGTGATCGGCCACGATGCGCCACCGTGTCGTGGAAAGATTGGGCGCATCCGGCACGCTGACGCCGTACGGCACCGACACATTGCGGATCACGCTGAAAACCGCCGCGGCGGCCACTCTGGGATCGTCGCTTTGAGCCACCGCGTCCACATAGAATCGCGCGCGCACGAAACGGTCGGCGGCGCGGTTGGTGCCGGGCAGGAATTCCAGCGGATTGACATTCTGCCAGTACTTCGCAATGGCCAGTTGCTGGTCGAATCTCGGATCGTTTGTCATGACCCGATAGTCGCGTCCATGGTGAATCCGCTGCTCGCCCCCCATCCATTCGAGAATCGCGCTGTCGCCGGTCGCGTCGGAAAGCGACAGATGGACGGTGGTCAGGCGACCCGGCTGGCCGGGAACATCGCCCGTTGCAACATCGAAGGGGTGCGCCTCGACAAAGGCCACCGCCTCGGCGACCGTGGCGAAATTGTCGAGAAAATACTGGGCCCAGACCGACACCGACATCCGCGGCGCGGCGCCGTCGTCGGCGGGATACTCGGACTCCACCTGCCACAGCAGATTGGCCGCCAGACCCGCTTCGTTCATGCCGTCCACCGTCGAAACGTCATAGCCCGAGACAGCGACGCTGCCGTATCGGGAGGTCCATTTGACGGATCGGGGGCCGGCAACGCCCGTGCGATCCATGCCGCGCGGGAATACCCAGAGATTGCTGTTTATGGGCAGTCGCCAATCGAAGGTGCGTCCGGTCAGGATGCGGCTTTCAGGTCCAAGGTAGACCACTCGAGTGCATGCCTGGGCAATCGACGAGAAAAGGACGATCGCGGCCAGAGCAGCTGCTGCGACCTTGGCGCTTCTCATGAGCCCGACCACTGCGCTACACCCATGCCCAAGTGCCACGAAGGTCAGGAACCCGCCACCGAGCACAGGTTCCTGATCACATCGTTGTTGAGGGCCGTGCGTCCGCCTGCCTTCTTGTCTTCGATGACGGTCACGTTATCGGAAGAGGCGAACCGGAGATCGCCGGTGTAGCCGTGCCGGGTCTTGATGTCCACCAACCCGCACACCACCGGTCCGCCCGACGAACCGGGCACCTCGGTGGCGTAGACGCCCGAGAACTTCGCTTCATCGGGATTCTTCAGCTTGCTCTTGACGCTTTGCAGAGCCGCATCGATGGTGGCCTGGTCCACTTGCACGCGCTGGGCCTGCGGCTGCCCCTGGTCAACAACTACGTCGGTTGTGGCGCAAGCCGCCAAACCCAGGCACAAGCCACCCGCAATCAAGAGCTTCATTGTTTTTCTCCCGGCCAAGTAAAGACAAATACGAAGGATGATACACCGAGGGAAGCGGACTTGCGCACAGGCGCGAGGCTGACTTCTCTGAGTTATGCCGCCGCGCCGTCAAAGCGCTGAAGCGTCAAGGCATCCAGGTCTATGGACGGTACACAGCGCAGATTCACGGCGCGCACCGCGGTCCCATCGGGATTCGCCCCTTCGGCGAAAGGCTGAGTGCCGCAGTGCCGGCAAAAGCGGTGTTCGATCTTATGGGTATTGAACCTGTACGAGAAAAGCGCTTCTTCGCCCTGCAGCAGCGTGAATTGCTCCGCAGGAAAGAAAGACAGCAAAAAGCCCTTGCGCCTGCAGTGCGAACAATTGCAGCTGATCGCCTGCTGTGGCGGCTGAGCGTCGACTTCGAACCTTACTGCGCCGCAGTGGCAGCTTCCTTCAAACGGCATATCGGCATCCTCGACTGTATTGAATACTTTCAACTGTTCGGCGCTATCTAGCGTATAGTGACCCTTGACGAGCCCACATACACCGGACGTACATCGGGGGCCCGCATCGAGCCCCCTTCTCTTCCGCCTTCCATCGGCCACTCAAACACTTCCTCCAGCTTGCACTGGCGTTTGGCCCCACCGCCACTGTACATCACATGGCCAAACTGCGACACGCCAAGAAGGCGCATGTCGCCCAACTCAGGCGCAGGTCTATGCAAGCCAAGCTTCGACATTACATTCGCGAAAAATTAGGCAACAGCCGTTCCATCAACGTCCCCATTTCCGAACTCGAACAGATCGCCGGCGACGACTGGCTTCTGGAGGTGGTCGCACAAGCGCAGTCTCTGCAGTTGCGAGTCACTCCACATGCGCGGGATGACTCGCTTGTATTGATAGAGCGGGAATCCTAATCTTCGCCGATCTGCAAGGGTCGGCCTTGTAAGACTGCCGCGCACGATCACGCCGGCCTCCGGCTACCGAGGCGCCCTCGCCCACCACAGCCCAGTCTTCATCGAAAAAGAACCGTCCTCCTCGATAGCCAAAGCTCGCCTCACCTCTGCCGGCGCTTCCTGCTGGACCGTGCGGATCATCGCTATGCGCTCAGGACTGGTGCGCATTCGCGTTACCCATGGTTGAAATGCAAGACGCGTTATCCAGTTCTGGTGCTGGATCGCCGAAAAACCGGCGTCCGTGATAAGCCGCCCCCATTCCGACGGTGAGCGATCCCGAACGTGGGAGCGGTCGCGCAATACCTCTATTGCCTGCAGATGCGTATCCACCAAAGGATCTTCATCGCCCTCGACGTCTATCATGAGCAGGTAGCCACCGGGCTTGACCACACGACGCATTTCCTCGAGCGCCTCCGGCAGGTTGAACCAGTGGTGGGCGCTGTAGCGCGATGCGACCACACAGAACCGGCCGTCGTCGAACGGCATGGATTCCGCGCTGGCCTGAACGGTCTGGATATTAGCCAGCCCCTTATCATTCGCGGCACGCGCGACCGTGGCCAACATATTGGGGGACGGGTCTACCGCAACCACACTGGCCAACGCCCCTGCCACGGCAAAGCTCAAATGCCCCGCCCCGCAACCCACATCCAGCAACCGGCCCGACGCCGCGGGAATCGACTGGCTGATCAGCTCGCCGGCACGCAACAGATCGGGTCCCGCGGCATGTACGGCGCTCTGCAAATAGGCCTGCGCCTGAGAATCGAACTGCGCCTGAACAGTTTCTCTATGATCGGTTTGCATGATCCTTTCCTTATCCGGTGGCTGAAAGAAATCACGATACAGGGCACCGCATACCCGTACAAGATGGCAGAATATACTGGTATATGTGCTAATCGGATCTGCCAATCGAATCGACGCGGCAAAGCGGTACTGGAGCGGATCGCTTTTGTTTTGCTACTTAGGCAGGAACAGCATGAGCCGGCTCAACTTCCATATCCCGTCCAGAATGCTCGGCCTGCCATAAATCGTAATCGGCCTGCATTTGAAGCCACATGATCGCGCTAGGCGCCGAAATCCATTTCGACAAACGTATAGCCAAGTCGGGCGTCGCACCCGAACGACCATTTATGAAACGCGAAAGCTGAACGCGCGACACACCCAGTTGCTGAGCGGCCTGCGTCACCGTCAGCCCAAGTTCCGGCAGGACATCCTCTTTCAGGATGCTGCCTGGATGCGGGGGATTGTGCATCTGCATAATCATGCTCCTAGTGATAATCCTGATAGTCGACCAAGATGGCATCCTGTCCATCAAACGTAAAAGTCAGGCGCCAGTTTCCATTGACCCATACCGACCAATGTCCTTGCAACTCTGCACGTCGCAAGGGATGCAGCCGCCAGCCGGGCACATCCATATCTTCGGGTCTGGCAGCGCGGTTCAATGCGAGCAACTGCCGCTGAAGCTTGCCCGCATGGGCGGCCTGGATCTTTGCTTTTGATCCGGTCTCAAAGAACAGCTGGATGCCCTTATGGCGGAAGCTCTTGATCATGCCATCATTGTATCTTGTATAGATACACGACACAACGCATGGCGTATATTTCCAGCCGCAAGATGTTCGCCCAGCGGCAATACAAAAAATTAGGGGTCCGAACAGCAGACGCCTACGACTTTCCGGCGCATGCAAAGCCGCAAAAAACATACCGGCATTTACGGTTGCACAATTCTGCGTCGAGCATCAACTATTGGAATAGTAAAGTTCTAGCGCGGCCCATTTCGTTCTATTTTTTATAATGTGAAATTTCAGCGATAGCTAAGCTTTTGCTTCGTAAGGCTTTTGGGGTGACCGATGGGACTCGAACCCACGACAACCGGAATCACAATCCGGGACTCTACCAACTGAGCTACGGTCACCACTATTTTTTAGCGGCCATTACGCCGTTAAAGAAAAAGATTCTAGCATGAATTCGCTGCGTGCGTCATCGATCCAGGCCAGCCCTTGGCACGTGCTCGATCCCAATACGCCCCGAGACCCGGGCGCGAGTCTTCTATATACTTGGTTGGCTTATTTCGTCCATATAGCCACATCATCGAACAATGCTGCTTCATCTGCAGGCCTTCTTGCAAGAGTATTGGCCCCATTTCGTGTTCTTGTTCACTTTTGCGGCGGCCGCGACGGCGGCCACTCATGCCGCCATGAACAAGACCGACGTGCGGGCCGCCATCGGCTGGGTCGGCATCATCCTGCTTTCACCGCTGTTCGGCGCCTTCTTCTACCTCATCGCCGGCATCAACCGTGTGCGCCACGACCAGATTTCGCAGCAGCGCGACAAGTCGCTGCGCGACTACACTACGCTCGACGACACGCCCATCGCCGACGTGACGCCCTATTCCGCGCCGCAGTTCGCCTCTTTGCAGACGCTGGGCGACGGCGTCAGCAGCTTCCCGCTTTGCGACGGCAACTATATCCAGCTTCTGTGCGGCGGCGACGAAACCTACCCGGCCATGATCGAGGCCATAGAAGGCGCCAAGGTATCGGTGGCCCTGCAAACCTATATCTTCGACAACGATCGCGAGGGCCGCAAGATCGCCGATGCGCTGGCGCGGGCCGTGAAGCGCGGGGTCGAGGTGCGGGTGCTCATCGACGCCATCGGTTCCAAGTATTCGCGTCCGCCCATCGTCCATCTGCTGCGGCGCCAGGGGGTGCGCACGGCGCTTTTCATGACCAATCCGCTGGGCATGCGCATGCCCTACGCCAATTTGCGCAGCCACCGCAAGATACTCATCGTGGACGGTTGCATCGGCTTTACGGGCGGCATGAACATCC
>Ga0182748_1003464_pt1 | contig 13282 bp, 12 predicted proteins | sample eDN3rd37CKraftOP_FD_128877 | JGI IMG/M metagenome (GOLD analysis project Ga0182748, IMG submission 128877) | Enriched Organic Plus compost microbial communities from Emeryville, California, USA - eDNA 3rd pass 37_C Kraft OP (version 2) (version 2) ...
CCCGGGTTCCGCCAGGGCAGGACCTTTTCCCGCGGAGAGGTGCCAGAGTGGTCGATTGGGACGGTCTCGAAAACCGTTGTGCCCGCAAGGGTACCGTGGGTTCGAATCCCACCCTCTCCGCCACTTACCTTCAACGCGCAGAGACGAGACGGCGGCTACGAAGACCGAAGCTGGCGGGATTCCGTCCTCGGGAGGCGGTGATCGCTGCGCGCAGAGACGATCTCAACCGTCGAGACTAGGGGGAGAACCCCCGTCTGGGAGCGCCTGAGACCAAGGCCGTCCGCAGAGACGTACGGTTTCGACCTAATTCAGGCGTCCATGGCGGTGTCCAAATCCACTGAAGAACGTCCGGGCCGCCCAGCGGATGACGGTTGACGCGCTGTTGACGGCTGCTGTTTGTTGACGGGACTGTTGACGCAGTGCCCCATCAAAAACCCGCGAGAATCCGCCATTCCTGCAGTGCCTGCGGTAAGCAGGCCGTTGACGAAAAAGTGGCTTAAAAATTGCGTCCGTCAACGCCGGGTTTGGCGACTTAATGTCCAACATGTCAGCGTCCAGCGTCCAGCGTCCAGCGAAAGAGGTTTTAAAATTATCGCAATATTATGAAGACCTATATGAATTAAAATTCGAATACCAAGTAGTTCTCTTGTCAAGAGATGTGGATGTATGGACGAACTTTAATATATTTTGGTATAGGGACAGCACTGTAAGCATGGGAAATGCCTCCAATGGATCAAATGGCTCACGCCGTGGATAACGTTGCACGCGTGACCAACGCATAGCTTGCGCTGACCGCATCGATGCAAATACTGTCGGATCAAGCGGTAGAAGCGAGTAGCATTTCAATCGTCTCAGCCAATTTTTCGATGGGACGGTCGAAGCGGACGCCGTTGATGAAGAACGTCGGCGTGCCATCCACTCCGCTTATGATTCCGCCTCTAAAATCTTCGCGGATGCGCTTTACGAACGTTCCCGCTTGGAGAGCGCGCATCATTTCAGTGCGAGGCAAATTCAATAGGGCCGCTAGGTCGGTGAACAACGCATCGCCCAGTCGCTCCTGGTTATCGAACAGCAGACCATGCATCTGCCAGAATTTGCCGTGCGTACCGGCAAATTCCGCGACTTCGGCCGCTCGCAATGCGTGTGGATGGATGGTCCTGATTGGAAAATTGCGGAATACAAACCTAAGATTTGTCCTGAAGTCGGCCAAGATTTCAGGCATGATCTTATGTGCCGCGCGGCAGAACGGGCATTCATAGTCGCCGTACTCGACCAGAGTCACCGGGGCATCGTCAGGACCAAGGCATGATCGGACGATGTAACTGGAATTTTCAGTTGGGCCATGATCACCTCTGAGCGAGATACTCGAGAGCCTCGAGGATTCCGTCAGCCCCCGGGTTTACGTTGACGGGTGACACATGCCTCCATGCGATCCGTCCCGCCGAATCGATGACGAACAACGCTCGTTCCGATGTTCCTTCACGTGCCCGATAGGCCCTGTAGCTGCGGGCTACCGCACCTTTCGGCTCGAAATAGGAAAGTAGCGGGGAGCGAAGGTGGCGCGCCTCGGCGAACGCCGCATGGCACCAATGGCTGTCCACCGAGATGCCCAGAAGCGTGGCACGGAACTCCTCGAACTGATCTTTGATCTCATTGTATAGCGCCATTTGGTCGCTGCAGACCGGGCCCCAATCTGCCGGGTAAAAAGCCAGGATCACAGGATGACCGAGAAAATCCGATAAAGTAATGACCTCGTGCTGTCCGCTCTCAAGACGAAAGAAGGGCGCAACGTCGCCAACTTCTGATTGGCCGGTGTCGGCGGTCTGCGGCCCATATTCGGGGTCTGAACTGAGGTCATCAGGCGTCTCCGGTTCTCCAAAGCTTGTGCGCCAATGTGCCCCTGCGACGTGTTGGGTTCCATCGAACGATGGTATGAGTGGCCGTGAGGCGGTACGTTCCGAGCACCTCGTGTTGTCAGCGACCCTACGCTACCGGCTCGCTATTACGGCAATATGCTCGCGTAGGTGGTGCCCTTGCGCGACTTTCAGGGCTGAGAGTGCGCACGCAAGCTGTTCTTATCGACGGGCGTCATACCTCAGCGCGCGTTCCCCAAACTCCCGTATGATTTCCAGACCGACAGTTCGGCGCCAGAATTTGTGCCGAACACACGGAACCTCGGGCGGCCCGCACTGACGCCACTGGCGGAGCGCCCATCAAGGGTTCTCCTGAAGGATCAGATCTATGACCCGCAAAATCATTCTCATTACTGGATCGTCCAGCGGTTTCGGGCGTATGTCTGCTGAAGCGCTCGCAGCCGACGGCCACACGGTCTACGCCTCGATGCGTGATGTGGCGGGACGTAACTCTAAAGTGGCGACCGAGCTCACGGCGATTCCCGGCACCGACATCCGTCCGCTGGAACTCGATATTCAGTCCGACGCATTGGTGGACGCCGCCGTCAAGGCGGTCATGCAGGAGAGCGGACGGATTGACGTCCTTGTGCACAACGCGGGCCACATGGTCTTCGGCCCCGCGGAGGCGTTCACACCGGAGCAGTACGCAGAACTCTATGACATCAATGTCATCGGCGCCCATCGCGTGAACCGTGCTGCGCTGCCTCATATGCGCGCGGCTGGCACGGGTCTGCTTATTTGGGTGTCGAGTTCGAGCGTCACCGGTGGCGTGCCGCCATACCTAGCGCCCTATTTCGCGGCCAAAGCGGCGATGGATTCCCTCGCCGGACAGTATGCCCGCGAGCTTGCGCGTTGGGGGATCGAGACCACGATCGTCGCTCCGGGTGCCTTCCCCACTGGGACAAACCATTTCGCTCATTCCGGCCGCCCAGCCGATGCGGAGCGTCAGTCTGAATATGACGATGGACCGTACGCCGACGTGGCCACGAAGCTGCAGAAGGCCATCGCGGAGACGGTGCCGGCCGATGCCGATCCCGCGATGGTGGCGCGGCGCATCGCGGAAGTGGTCGCTATGCCCGCCGGTAAGCGTCCGTTCCGAGTCACTTACGATCCCGCACAGGACGGCGGCGAGATCGCGTTCGCTGTTATCGACCGGCTGCGGGCCGAGATGCTTCGCCGCATCGGCCTCGCTGACCTGCTGACCCCGCGTCTTTCCACAACGTCTGTCACCGCGAACAACCGCCAACCGACGCCCATGCTCGCTGTAGCCGGCGGGCAGAAGATCTAGGGACGGGGAGATACCATAACGCAGGCGACCCAACCATTGAAGGAGTACTCAGATGAGCAGCGGATATGTCAGGACCGGAGATGGTGCCGAGATTTTCTACAAGGACTGGGGGCCAAAGGATGCCCAGCCAATCATGTTCCACCACGGCTGGCCGCTCTCGAGCGACGACTGGGACGCGCAGATGCTTTTCTTCCTGTCCCAAGGCTATCGCGTCGTCGCACATGATCGGCGCGGCCACGGCCGGTCTTCGCAGATCGAGACGGGGCACGACATGGATCACTACGCCGCCGACGCCTCGGCTGTCGTTGAGCATCTCGACCTCAGGAACGCCGTACATATCGGTCATTCGACGGGCGGCGGCGAGGTTGCCCGCTACGTTGCCCGACACGGCCAGCCGCAGGGGCGGGTAGCGAAGGCAGTGCTGGTCGCGGCAGTGCCTCCGCTGATGGTGAAGACCGATGGCAACCCCGAAGGCACACCGATCGGGGTATTCGACGAGTTCCGCACATCGCTGGCGGCAAACCGGGCCGAATTTTTTAGGGAGGTGGCCGTCGGCCCGTTCTATGGCTTTAACAGGCCGGGCGCGAAGGTCTCCGGAGCGGTCGTCGACAACTGGTGGCGGCAGGGCATGATGGGCAGCGCGCTTGCCCATTACGAGGGCATCCGAGCCTTCTCGGAGACGGATCAGACCGAGGACCTGAAGGCCATCGCCGTTCCGACCCTGGTCATGCAGGGCGACGATGATCAGGTAGTCCCCTATGCGGGTGCGGCGCTGAAGCAGATCGAGCTTCTGCCGAACGGCACGCTCAAGCTTTACGATGGCTATTCGCACGGCATGCTAACCGTGAACGCCGACACGCTCAATCCAGACCTGCTGCAGTTCGTGCGCGGATGAGCGGCGCATGGCAGGGTGGGGTGGTCTGGGGGGCCTAGGCCCGGATAAAACGACGCTTGCGCGAGGGGGCGGTTCGTTGCTTGATTACGGCATGGAAGGAGTGGCGATCCCATGACTGACGGTCCGGCGTCGGCATCGGCGGTGGCCGCCGAACCGGTCGTTCTCGTCGTCGAGGACGACCCGTCAATCCGTGACGCGCTGCGCCGCCTCTTCGCAACCGTCGGAAGGACTGTCCTCACCTTCGGTTCTGCCGCCGAGCTGTTGGAAAGCGAGTTTCCGGATGTTCCGAGCTGCCTAGTCCTCGATATCAGGTTGCCGGGTCGAAGCGGTCTCGACCTGCAAGCGGAATTGGCAAAGGCCGGGGTGCGCATTCCAATCGTCTTCATGACCGGTCACGGTGACATCCCCATTACGGTCCGCGCGATGAAGGCGGGTGCCGCGGATTTTCTCGCCAAACCGTTCCGCGACCAAGACATGCTCGACGCGGTAACGGCGGCCATTGAGCAGGATAGCCGGAGACGTATGGATGAGCGGGCGATCCGGCTTCTCGAGGATCGCTACAGTGTGCTCACGCCGCGTGAGCGGGAGGTCATGGCGCTCGCAACTAGGGGCCTCATGAACAAGCAGATCGCCTGGAAACTCGGCTTGAGCGAAATAACCGTCAAGATCCACAGAGGGCACGTGATGAAGAAGATGCAGGCACGCTCGCTGGCCGAGCTGGTCCGCATGGCGGACAGTCTCGGCGTGCGCCCGACCGACACGGCGTAGGCAAACCTTTGTATGACTGGAAGTAAGTCCGGTGCTGTTGCAGCTTCGCGGCTGCGCCCCTTTCGACCCGGACCGTATTTTACATGGCAATGGATTAGTCGGTTTGCCCCAAGTGTCACCACGAAGGGTCGTTGCGGTCGTCGATGACGACCAATCGGTCCGCCGGGCAACCGCCAAGTTGCTCAGCCTGAGCGGATATGAGGTTCACAGCTTTTCGTCCGCAGCAGACTTCCTGCGATCCGAGGCATTTGCCCAGTTCGAATGCTTGGTCTCTGACGTGCGAATGCCCCAAATGGGAGGGCTCCAACTTTATGATCGCGTGATTGAGCTTGGGCGCCGCATCCCGGTCATCTTCGTGACGGCCTACCCTCAGGAGCGCGAACGCGAGCGAGCCTTTGCAGCCGGAGCCACCGGGTTCCTCGCCAAACCTTTCGACGGGCAAGTGCTGATCGATCTGATCGAGCAGGCGTTCGGCGCACCCAAATGAACCCCTGCGCGTCGGGTTGAGGTCGTCTCCCACCAGCGTTCCCGTCAGTCGAAGGGGGCATCTTCCGCGACGGGTAGCGCGAATGTGAACCGCGCGCCCCCGGTCGGGTTGACGCTCGCCCATATCTGCCCGCCGTGGGCCTCAATAATCGAGCGGCAGATCGACAGGCCCATGCCGAGGCCGCTTGTCTTTGTCGTGTAGAATGCGTCGAAAACTGACTCGCCGATTGCACCGTCGAATCCGGGGCCTGTATCCTGCACCGAGACTTCAATGCCGTAGTCGGACATCGAGGTGGTGATATACAGCTCGCGCGGCTCACTAGCTTCCTCCATCGCCTCTATCGCGTTCATCACGAGGTTGAGCACAACCTGTTGTAATTGCACCCTGTCGCCTCGCACGAGGGGTAGTTCGTTCTCGAGGTCGAGTTCGACTGCGACGCCCCGCCGCTTCGCCTCGCCTCGTATCAATTCGATTATCCCAAGGATCGGCTCGTTGATTGCGAGGCCCTCGACGTTGATCGGTGCCTTCTTGATGAGCCCCCGGATGTGCGCGATGATCTCGGCTGCCCGGTTGCCGTCGTTAATGATACTTTCCAATGCTTCCTGTACTTCCGAGAGGTCCGGCTCATCGGCTTTTAGCGCGCGAAGCGCGCTCTGCGCGTTTATCACCGATGCGGTGATGGGCTGGTTCACTTCATGCGCGATTGAGGCGGTCAGCTGCCCCAAGGTAGACGTTCGGTTAGCGTGGGCGAGCTCAGACTGCACGGCCCGGTATCGCCGCTCATTCTCGCGAGCTTCCGCCTCGGCGCGTTTGAGTTCAGTCAGGTCAAGGACGTAGGCGACGCCTTGGTTGGGATTGCCCTCGAACGTGGCGGCGCCAATGAGGACGGGCACCGGTCTTCCGTCCTTGCGAACGATTTCCTTCTCGCGCGCGCGCAGCATGCCTGTGGCCTTGAGCTCTTCCGCCTCGACGCGAAGGTAAGTCTCCTTGCTCTCCGGCGGAGTCATCCCAAACCAGTTCAGGCCTGCCTCGAGATCCGCCCGGTCGCATTGAATCAGGCTCAGAAACGCGTCGTTGGCATCAATCAGCCGACCGTCCAGGTCCCAGATCACGATACCAATTATATCCGACTCCACGAGGCGACGGATTCTCGCGTCGCGTTCCTCTATGTCTCTGTAGAGGCGTGCATTCTCCAGCGAGATTGCCGCTCGGAGTGCGATCAGCTTGATCACTGCGAAACGATCGCTTGTGAATACGCCGGGCGTGAGACTGTTTTCCAAGTACAGTAGGCCGATCAGCTTGCTGCGGTTAACGAGAGGAACGCAGAGCAAGGATCGTACCCTGTGCACATTGAAGAAGGCGTCGCTCGAAAAGGCGTTAGGCTCGCGAGCGTCGTAAAGAATTACGCTTTCACGACAACGGCTTGCGTAATGCACCACCGATGCCGGCATAACGACGTCGAGCTTCATTCGGCGTGACGAACGCACGGTGACACCGCCCGGCCCGATGAGGGCTTCGGCCTCAACTCTGGGAGTGTCACCCTCCATGATCAGCAGGACAGCCTTGTCGGCGCCAGCGTGTTCCATCGCTGTTCGTAGCAGCGTGTCAACGAGGCGATCTGTGGCCATCTCGCCAGAGATCGCCTGCGATGCCTTGATCACTGCGGCGAAATCCAGCCTCTCCACTGGTGACGTGACGGTGTTCTTGGCATCCGGAGTGGATCGGTCGCTGCGAACCGGCGGGGAAATTCTGTCGAGCTGGGACAGCTTGCCGACCGCGCCCCAGCGCTCATAGCAATCGCGCGCCTCGCGCAAGTAGGCACGCCCGATGGTGTCAAAACCCCGCTTGGCATGGAACCGCCCGGCCAACTCGTTGGCAATTGCCCGCTGGTGGAGGAAGCCGTGTTCAGTGGCACCGTGTATCGCGCGCTCGTAAAGATCCATTGCCTCGAGCGTTCGCCCTTCTGTCCGGGCGATCTCGGCTTCTACGAGCGCGGCGCAGGCCTCAAAGTTCGCTGGGGCATTCTCTGCCCAACGATGCAGTTGATCGGCGTGTTCTCGCAATGAGCGCCGAAGCGTGTCTCGTTCCACCTCGCTCGCGTTATCGAAGCAGCCGGCTCGAGCGAGCGCCGCGTAAAAGTGGTACTCGGCGAACTCGATCATATAGACCGAGGTCCACAGCAAATTTTCCGCTTTGGAAGCCGCATCAGCCGCTGCGGCGTAATCACCGGCCAGGAACCGGGCTTGCAGCTTGCGGACCCAGTACCAGCATTCGGCAATCGGGTGATGTCCGAGGCCCTTCGGGAACTCTTCTTCCGAGAAGCCGTCGCCGTCGAGGCGCCCGAAGGTAGGGAGCTTCCCGCGCAGGGTCCGGATCAGCTGCAGCGACGGTGTGATCAGGTCGGCCACGAAGCTGAACTGATGATCTCGAACGAACTGCAGCCTGAATTCGGCCTCATTCTCGGCGACCTCAAGTTCCTCTCCCGCGGCGAGAAACAGGGTGACAAGGTTGGAACAACAATAGCTCGCGAAGGTGATGTCGCCGAGCTCGTTGGCGTCTGCAAACGCGCGCTCAAGCATGGGGCGACCGGCACTGTAGTGTTGCGACCACGGATTGACGTGGGCCCCGAAAAGCATGTTCGCCCGCACGCGGAATCGCTCGAGCCCTCGCGTCTCCACCAAGTCGAGCCCGAGCTTCGCAAAGCGGAATCCCGACTGATAATCGCCGAGGTGGGCGCCGAGCACCACGCCGAGCCACACGAAAGCCGAGGGCGAGCCCTCGCTGCTGCCGTACGTGAATGTCAAGTTGGCCATCCGGCACACGCAGGCGCACAGCAAATTGCCATCGGTCGCCAAGGCTGATGCCGGCGCCAGCTGGAGCAGCACTTCCATCGCCGCTAGAGCTTCCGGATCGGTCATGGGCGGAAAGTCGCGCCAGGCCTCGATGGGCTTCTCAAGCAGGTTACGGCGTAGTTCTTCGTACTCTGCGCGGACTTCTTCTTCGGAGGGGTGGGCTGTCCATCGAATCCCCATACGCCTGAGATACGACAGCGCGATCTCGATCGCTTGGTCGTTTTGCCCCAAAGTGACGAGAATTTCGCTGCGCAAACGTGTTACGGTAGCCCCTTGCGACGCTGTCTCGACATGGTGCTGTAGTGCCGCCAGCCGCTTTTCGGCCGGGATTGCTCGTCCGGTCACGAACTCGCACTCCGCGAGACAAAAGGTGAGCTCGAATGCGAGCTCGCTACGCAAGCGCCAGATGTCATCGGTGAGTAGCGCTACACCTGATGCGAAGTAATTCAGGGCCGAGGCATAAGCTGCGGATGCGCGGGCCCGCAGGCCGGCTGCGAGATTGTGCTCCGCAAGAGACTCGCGCTCGGCCGGAGAGGTAATTAGTTCCGTTGCCCTATTCAGTTGGTTGGCGATGTCGAAGATCGCCTCGTCGTGGCTGCCTGACCACTGCCGCGCGGCCAGTAAACGTCCGATCCGTAGATGCTCCGCCCTGCGCAGGTCCGTCGGTATAGAGGCATAAGCGGCCTCCTGCACCCGGTCATGGCTGAACTGGTATCCGTCGCGAACCGTCTCGACGAGTTCGAGCGCGCGTGCGACCTCCATATCTTTGTCGACCTGTTCGCTCTCCGTGGCAAGCACCAATGACAATGTTGCTGTGGGCGCGGCGTTGCCCAAGCAGGCAAGGTTCTGGAGTGCCCTCAGCGTGTTAGATGGCAAGCGGGCCAACTTGCCGATCATCAATTCGGCCACATTGTCGGTGAAGCGCTGAGCTCGTATGTGGTCGACGTCCCATGACCAGGCCCCTCGCCCGTAGTCAAAAAACAGGACGTGCTCATCTACGAGCAGCGAGAGGAATTGCCTGACGAAGAACGGGTTGCCGTCCGTTTTCTCTCGCACGAGGGCAGCCAACGGGGCAGCCTCAGTGGCGGCGCAACGCAGCGTCTCGGATATCATCTGTGTCAGTTGCGTGTCTGACAATGGAAGGAGTGCGATCTCCGTCAACCTGACGCTACTCGCCTGCATCGCCTCCAGCTTACGGAGCAGCGGGTGTCCGGAAGGCGTCTCGTTTTCGCGATAGGCGCCAATGACGAGCAAATAGGTCTGGTTCGAGTGCGTCAGCAGCTCACCCATCAGGTCGAGCGTTGCGAGGTCGAGCCACTGTAGATCGTCGAGGAATAGCACGAGCGGGTGTTCGGGTCGCGCAAACGCGCCGATAAACCGCTGGAGAGTGAGCTGAAAGCGAACTTGAGCCTGCTGAAGGGGAAGCTCGGGGAGTGGCGGCTGCTCGCCGATAATGAGTTCCAGCTCGGGCACGAGGTCGGTCATAAGCCGCCCGTTGGAGCCGAGCGCATCGCGGAGGGCGTCCCGCCACTCGGAAAGCTCCGCATCGCTCTGTGCCAACACGTGCGTGACGAGCGCCTCGAGCGCCTGCACCAGCGTTGAATAGGGTATGTCGCGCTGGTGTTGGTCGAACTTGCCCGAGGCGAAAAGGGCCGGGGACGATGCCATCGCTTTTTGAAGCTCTTTCACAAGCGCCGACTTGCCCACGCCCGAGTAGCCCGAGACGAGCACCAATTCGGCCGCGCCGCCATTCGCGGCGCGCTCGAAGCAATCGCGAACCACCGCGATTTCCACTTCCCGACCGTAAAGCCTTTCGGGGATGAGCAGGCGATCTGGTACGTCGCGCGTGCCCAGCACGAACTGTGGTATCCGGGCTTCCGCGGTCCAGGCGTCAAGGCACCGACGCAAGTCATGAAACAGGCCTGCGGCCGTCTGGTACCGGTCTTCAGGCGCTTTCTCGAGCAACTTCATTATGATCGCCGAGACAGCCGGCTGGATCCTGCTGTTGCGTTCTCGTGGCGAAACCGGCCGCCGCGCGATGTGCAGATGGACCAATTCCATCGGATCGGAGGCCTCGAACGGCATTGAACCAGTGGCCATGAGGTAGAGTGTGGCACCGAGAGCGTAGAGATCGCTTCGGGCGTCGACGGAACGGTTGGTACGGCCGGTCTGTTCAGGGGCCATGAATGCGAGCGTTCCGACGATCGTCTCGGGAGGCTCGGAGGTTTGCTCGAACTGCGGGCTCGAGGCCATCGCAAAACCGGTAAATCGAGCCAGTCCGTCGGGGCAGTCGACCAGTATGTTCGCCGGCTTGATATCCTTATGGATCAAGCCCGCTCGGTGAACTTTGCTTAACGCCTCCGCAATGCCCACTGCCAGCGTCAGTAAGCGTCCGCCCTCAAGTGGCTGGCCGAGAAGTTCCGTCAGGCACACTCCGCCCGGATCATCGAGTTCCAACACCAACGAACTTTCCGTGCGAGTCAGCGAACGGGGCATCAGTGCCCAACTCGGATCGAGCTGGTCGCGGAGTTCGAACTCCCGTGCGAGGCGATCGGCGATGCCCGTGATGGTATCAGGGGTCACCGGCTGCAGGACCAACGACGGTGCGCCGTCGTCGGTGGTATCGGCCCTGCGCATGAGGGCGACCCCACTGTCCTCTCTGAGGCGTTTCACCCCCGCGGTCGGAAAGAGCTGCGTCAATTGCCCCCCGTAGCTGCTATCGGCTGCCAACTTGCGTCTATCGCGACCGCCCGGGCAACCGGCTGAGATCGGGAGCAAGCTGTCCGTGCAAGGTGGCCGGCAGCAGTTTAGAGCCTCGCGCTTCATCCGCCAATGCGTAACGTGGCCCGGAGCATCGCCCGCACGCGTTCGAGTTCAGCGGAAATCGCGCTTGACGAGTGGGGCGCTCGCGGGAAACGTTTCTTAGAGCGCTTCATCGAGCCACGCGTCAACGGAAGCGCCATGCGCTGGCACCCTCCGCTTCCACTTCGCACTGGCCGGTGCGTCGAGCCCTTCTTTTGGTTTTCGGTGGGACGGTCTCATGACAGCATAGGCGCGACCATCCCGCGCAATGTAACTCGAGTGCCTTCGCCCGTGCGGTCATAAACGCAGGCCGCGCCAAGCCTGCGGCTCATGGCCTGGATGAGATGAGTTCCAAGACCTGCTGGATCAGCGGGATCACCAATGTTGGTACGCTTGCCATAATCACGCACCTCGAGGACGAACCGGGAACGTCCAGAAAAAAACAGGCAAATGTCAACGTCGCCAGGTTCATCGGGTTCGTAAGCGTGCTTGCAGGCATTCATGACCAGTTCGGAAACTAGGATGCCGAGAACCGTGGCGAACGCCGGATGGACCTGGTGGGACTGCACGTGGACGCCAATGCGCTGGCGGGGGGCGCTGCCGAGACCTTCCTCCAGCCTCAGCCCGAGCTCCCGCAAGTAAGCCGCTACGTCGACTGCGTTGTCGGTGTCGGATCGGTAGAGTTGGCGATGGATCTCGCCGATGGCAGTAATCCGTCGCGCGGCGGCGGTTAGAGCTTCCTGAACTCTTTCGTCGGCCGAATCCCGCGCCTGCATCGAGAGCAGCGCGCTTACAAGCTGTAGGCTGTTCGAGACACGGTGATCGGCTTCGTGATGCCGGGCCAGTCTCGCGGGGCGTACAACTCTATCCGTGGGCACCGGTAAGATGTCTGCTTCCATGTCTGCCTCCGTCGTTCGGAGCATGCTCGCCCGAATTGATCGCTGCGTGAATCATACTCTCGTTTGGAGCAAATCGGGCGGACAACGCTCTGACCCGTAGATTTGCGAAGAGAGAATATGAATATCGTCGAACCCGCGTGGGCCGGAAAGTCGAAGCGCTCCGAGGGGCGCGATCGCCGTTTCATATCGTTGGGCAGATGGTTGGCGTCTATCCGCCCGGAGACTTGGCGCCTCGGACCAAGGGGCCAACCTTTGGTTCAATGTCGCCTGCCTTTCGTTTGATAGCGCTGCCTGCGCCGAGGGCTCATGTTGAGTTGCACCGTGTCGGTCGCTCGCGACCCGCGGGAGATAAAGAAGCGCGAAGGACGACCCATGTTCCAGGTCGTGGTCATCGGCGGAAGCGAATTGCAGCGACTATGTCGCCGGCGTCGTTAGGCCCGCGCTCTCGTCCTTCGCGATTCAAGCACGAGAAAGGAGCGCCGATTTATGAAACTATATTTTGCGCGTGGCGCATGCAGTCTTTCGGACCGAATAGCGCTGCACGAAGCTGGAATTCCGTTTACGCAGGAGCGCGTTTACCTGGCGTCCGGGATAACCGAGACTGGTCGCAACTTTCGCGCCCTCAATCCCAAAGGCTACGTTCCGCTTCTCGTGCTCGATGACGGCCAGACCCTGACCGAGAACGTCGCCGTCCTGTCTTTGATCGCGGATCTTGCTCCGCACTTGGCGGCCGATGGGCCCCTTGGGCGGATCCGTCAAATCGAGACACTGACGTTCCTCTCGAGCGAGCTGCACGTCGCTTTCAAGCCTCTGTTTCGTTATTCCAGCGAAACGGTGCGCGAGGCGGCACGCAGCCACATTGCCAGTCTTCTTGAGATTCTCTCCGACCAGATGCGGGGGGATTTCGTTCTCGGCAACCGCTTTACAGTGGCCGACGCTTATCTTTTCGTGATCCTGCGCTGGGCAAAACAGTTCGGCATAGAGGTGTCGCCTCGGCTCACGGACCACTATCGCCGGATCGAGGCAAGACCGTTGGTCAGGCAGTCGCTGGTCGAGGAAGGCTTCATTCCGGCACCAGCCGACGATCGATCGAACTCCGAAGGCCCCGAAATCCCGATGGAGGTCGGCGATCCCGAAAGTACCGCCCGCGCGCACTAGAAGTTTCGCGGTGGGCTGGACCAGGAAGACGAAATCCGGCATTTCCTGCCAACAATACGTAAGACGACCTTGCTTTCACGCGAGGGCCGTATGTGCCAATCCGCTGCCACCGGGGGCCGCTAGCACGAGATCGATGCAGGTGCTGCCTTCCGAAGGGGGACGCATCTAGTGCGAAGTAGGTGCGGCGGATTGTTGCCAGCCGCCGCCGAGCGATAGGAAC
>Ga0182748_1003466_pt1 | contig 13270 bp, 22 predicted proteins | sample eDN3rd37CKraftOP_FD_128877 | JGI IMG/M metagenome (GOLD analysis project Ga0182748, IMG submission 128877) | Enriched Organic Plus compost microbial communities from Emeryville, California, USA - eDNA 3rd pass 37_C Kraft OP (version 2) (version 2) ...
AGTGATAATTATCGGCGCGGTGGATGCCATCGAGCGTATCGGCGGTCTCCTGATCGCTGTCGCCACCCGCAGGCCGGAAATCCGGCGCTATGCGGTTCTCGCGATAGTCCGTCTCGATCTTCTCCACGCCCCGGCTGATCTTGTCGATCTCCACCTTGATGGAATTCTCGAACTGCTCACCCCATGGCCCCTCCCACATCGCGCCGGGGATGGCGATAAAACGGCGCGCAATCAGGGCTTCCGCGCGGATTTCCTGTTGCGGCAGGGCGGTCGCGTCAAAGCGCTTAAGCGCGCGCTCATGCACCTTTCGGAGCTTGTCGCTAGCTTCGGGTTTGTCCTGTTCGAGCGCGGTATCATGGGCCATGCGCATGATATGCGGCAGGGCGGGATGATCGCGCGATTAATGCTTTTCAGCGGTTGAACGCGGTGCGAGTGCGGGGGGCGGCGACTTTCGGCTTCGGCTTTTCCGGAGCGCGCAACTGATCGGCGGCGCGTCCAATCAGCGATAAATTGTCCACATCGTCGTCATACTTCCCAGCCGGGAACGCAACGCACTCATCGATGAAGCAATCGCCATCATGATCGTCTCGAATGTAAATCCGGCCTTCCGCCACCATCGCCTGTGCCGATCTGGCACGAGCGGCCTTGTCGACGCTGGACGGCATCCACACGAGCGGACAAGATACTCTGCGGTCGCGCATTCGTTGGCGCAGGGCAGGCTCGACAGCTTTCTGGATAACCCCCGCCTCGCCGTACCACGCCTGCGGGCGATAGCGCGCGATCAGATCGATTTGCGCCTCGATCCACCTGTCCGAGCTGGTCTGCCCTCCCCATCCGTCCACCATGTAGATGCGGGCTGGCACCGAACTGTCTATCCCCCAAATTCGCAGGCGCGTATAGTCTCCTTCACCCTCCGAAACAGCGTAGTCGCTCGTCCCGTAATAACGCAGGGATGGTGGCAAATCGCTGTCAACGAAGCGGCGGAAACTGCCGCGAAGAAAATAGGTTCCATCGTCTGGCACTGGGTTCTGCTGGTATAGCGCGGCCCATGTGCGCGCATTGGCGCGATAGACCTTCCAGTGATTCTCATCGAACCATTCCGGCCAAAGCATTTCCCCGATTTTCCGCCCCAGCGGATCGTCATCCCGGCGCGCCTCGGCAGGAAGGTTGATGATCTCCCAAACCTGCCCGTCATTGCACAGCACCGGGCCTGACTGCCCCTCATAGCTCTCGGGCAGCAGCGAGCCGGACAGGTCATCTTCATGCCAGCGCGTCTGGATAATCACGACGCGGCCCCCCGGCTTCAAACGCGTCAGAATGCTGTCCTGATACTCCTGCTTGGTGCGATCGCGAATAGTCTGGCTATCAGCTTCCTGGCGGCCCTTGATCGGGTCATCAATGATGATCAGGTCGGCGCGGTTGCCGGTGATACCGGACAAAATACCGCCGCCCATGAACTCGTTTTCGTTCTCTAGCGCCCATTCGTCCGCAGCACCGACTTCCTGAGACAGGCCTGTACCGAACACCTCACGATAAACCGGCTGCTTCAGAATAGATCGAGCTCGTCGGCCAATCTTCCTTGCCAGATCGCTGGCATAGGTCGCGACAATGACATTGCGCCGACGCGCGCGACCCATAAACCAAGTCGGGAAAACCACGCTGGCATAGGTCGATTTCGCGCTGCCGGGCGGCATGAAGACCATCAGCCGCCTGATATCGCCGCGCTCGATCGCCTCCAGCTTTTCGCACAGGAGCGTGTGATGCGCGGCGAGGGGGCGATTGATTGATGGCGCGACATAACCATCCTCATCCTCGTCATCCTCGATCGGTGCGCCGGGGATTTCAATGATGTTGCAGAATGCCGAAAAAGACCGTCGAGCCAGTTCACGGCGGGCCTCACGGACATACTCAGCGCTTATCGTCGTCAATGCGTTGCTCCGCCAAATATCGCAGGACTTCGTTAGGCGCGCCTGACAGGTCGACACCATGGTCGTGCTTGATCGGCTTACCATTAGGTCCACTAATTTCGTTAGATTTCACGTCGCGCCATTCAGTTCTACGCCGGTTTTTCAGCCAGAAAATGGCAGCCGTCACATCAGGGGCGACTTTAGCGCGGAAAGGTGCATAGACCGGCCCAGGCGCATTCGCAGGCATGAATATCTTTACCTCATCCTGCTCATAACCAATGGCGCGCTGATACAGGCTGCGCTCTACCCGATCGTCCGCGATATCCTTGCCGACCTTTAAGGCCTGACAAAAGTCCTCGTGATCATGTTTCCAGCGGTAGATCGTTCGAACGTCCACCTCGAAGAAATCAGCGATCTCCTGATCGGTCGCGCCCATCTCGCACAGCATCTGACCTTGCCGCGCGAACTCCTCGCGATAACTGCTCGGGCGCCCAATCTCACTCACGCCTCAACCTCCCCATCATAGAAAAACCGGCCTTTGAACGCGATCCCACGCAGACGGCGCTGGCGCTTGATCTCGAACAGTTGAGACTGGCACGCCGCATAAGAGCGACCAGTTTTTTCTGCGTAGGCTTTTAGACCGCCCCGCACCTTCGCCGCCTTCGCAAGCTCCCGGCGCTCGTCTAATGTCCATCGCTGATAGATTCCACCGCCACTTTCGCGCCTGATCGCTTTTTCAAGCTGCTGACTTTCCTCCTCAGTCAACGCGCGCTCCCGTCCGATCCTCTCAAAATACTGGATGATTGCGCTGCTATCCATTCCCCACCTCCATCGCGAGGGCGGGAGAGGTGGGGGCTATTGTTCCAATCTCCTCACGCGCGCGCGTATACGGTGGTTTTTCTATCCTCATATTTCTTTTCTCTTTAGAAAGAAGGTAGGAACAAAGGGGGTGAAAGGCGCGGAAAAGCTGGTGTTCCAACCTTGTTCCGACCTCCGTTTTTCGGTTGGAACAGGGTCGGAACAGAGTAGGTGGGAACGTCTTTCCTTGTAATTTAATTGCGCGTGTTCCAACCTCAGGTTGGAACAAACCTAGGTAGGAACACAGGTAGGAACACAGGTAGGAACGAGGTTGGATCATGGCCGTCTCCATAGCCATATCGGCCTGCTCTCAGGCCCTGCTCGAACCTTGATCTTGCTGAACCCGATCTCCTTAAGAGCAGCGGCCGCACGCATCTGCGCTCGCCTGTCCTTGCGTTCGTGTGGTATCCCAAGCTCGGTAAGAGCCTCATTGGTCGTGACCTCACCCCGGCCACATAGTTTGTCCTCAAGGATCGGCGCCCATGCATCCCCCTCTTGCCGGTCTGCCGTCTCGACCTCGGCTAGATGGTTCTCATCGCCCTCAAGCCACCACCGAGCGCCATTACGATAGGCTTCCATCGCTTCTGCCCATAGCTGGTCACGTTTCTCGCGGATGCCGTCCAGATCGATCGCGGTGCAGGGGACAGGCCAGTATCGCCGGTTGCCGGTGCTGTCGGAAAGATAGCCGACCTCATCCGGGTTGATCGTGCCGAAGAATATGCAGCGGCGCGGGTGGGTGCTGGCGGATTTCGCATAGGGCAGCACCACGCGGTCGGAGCGCATGGAGATGAGGCCCTTGACGCCGTTCTGCTCCTTGCGCACGACAGCGACGAACTCCGCCAGCTCGACGCACCATGCGCCCATCATCTGCATGACCATCTTGTTGTGCTGGTCGAACAGCGAGACGGACTCGGCTGTATAATCCTCACCGAACAGCGCGGCGATCGCGCTGGACTTGCGAAGCCCCTGCGGCCCTTCCAGCACCATGATGGTGTCTACCTTGCAACCCGGCTGCATCGCCCTCGCGACGGCGCTGATGAGAACCTTAGGCCCCACCATGCGGACGAAAGGCGTGTCCGGCGCGCCGAGAAGGATTTGTAGCCAGCGATCAAGGCGATGGGTGCCGTCCCATTTCAGGCCTCGCAGATAGTCGGTGACGGGATTGTAGCTGTTCTCCCTGCAAACCCGATCGATTGCCGGGCGCACGTCGCGATCCTGCGGCTGATAGTTAGCACGCTCGATAATGAGGCGAATGTCGACGACATCCGGGTCTTCGATCGGCTTACCCTGCCACTCACATTGCTGTGTCATCTCGTTGAAACGCAGATTGGCACCTAGGCCTTGAAGGCCGCGCAGATGGGCGATGGTGTTGGTCAGGTTACGCTTTGGCCCCTTGTCCCCCATCTGGAGGTTATGCCTCCAGGCGTTCAGATCTATGATTTCGGCCATCATGCCACCCTCCCGATATTCTGCGGCTGATGGACCCGGCTTGTTCGGCTCTGGTCATAGATTGCAAATTGCAGCTTACGCGCTTCTATGCCTTTGCCTGCTTCGATGACGGCGCCACGAGGCCAGCGAACCTTGCTGATATCGCCGATCAACAGCGCCGAAGGCGGAAGCCCCGTCCAGATCGGCGTGATATTGGCGATCTTCTGCGCGTTGAACTTGGAATAAAGCCACTCGACCCGCGCTGTCGCAAATTCCCGCGCCCATGTCTTGGCGCAGGCGTGGACGGTGAAGCGGTCGGTTTCCATCGGGAGAAAAAGGAGGCTGGAGGCATCGCCATGGACCGAGGCGTTGCCGGTTGCGGGATCGAGTAGGATCAGGTCGTCCGGCTCATAATCCGGGTTGTGGTTCATCGGCTCCGGGGCCGGGAGAGCGATGGCGAGCAGCCATTTTTCGCCGTCATGGTAGGGAGCCATGCCGGAGACGGCGATATCGATATTCTGGCTCTCCGGGTTGACGCCAAGCGCGCGCGCTTTCCAGCGAATGACTTTCCGCGTGTCCCGCGTCAGCTCGTTGAGCTTGGCGCTGCGCCAGATGGAGGAAGGGGAGACCTCCTCGGTCATCCTGTGCAGGGCCGCCATGCTGTTGCGCCAGATGCGCAGGACAGCAAGCGCGTCACGGCCCTCGATCTGGTCAAGGGTCAACGCGGCGATATCCTTCGCGGCAGCCGCTAGCTGCCCCAGGATAGCCCCGCAAGCGCTGCGGTGTGCATCGCCAGCAAAGAGATAATCGCGCTGCCTCATGCCAAGCCCTCCAGCGCGAGAGCGTTCATCACGTCATCGACCGAGCGCGCGAGAATGTAGAGGCCGCCTGCCTTTTGGACAGCCGCGGCGAAATTGGCTTGGTTCTGGCGTTGACGATCCCTGCCCACCTTGGCCTCGATCCCGACGAACCGGCCCTTTATGACCGCGATGATGTCGGACGAGCCGGATAGGCCGAAGCGGACAAGGCGCCCGGTCTGATCCTTGAGCGCGCCGGTCTGGTTAGGCCAAGCCATGCCAAACGGGCTGATGGCGAGCAGGATTTGCCGGACGAGGTCTGAATGCGTCATGCCCACGCCCTCCCGGTGCTGTAGGACTGGCGGGCGCGCAGGATATTATCGACCCAGCCAGGCTTGTAACCGCGCTGCCTTGCGATCGCTTCGAGCGCCTCGCGCGACCGGGCGTTGCTCACCTCTGCCTTTTTCTGGCGACGGATCGCCTCCTGATCGACCTCCTGCAACTCGCCATCGCGGGTTTCGATCTCGCGTACGGCAGCGACATAAGCATGGCCGCACTGCGGACAGGTAGGCGCAGGGCGATGGATGTGGAAACAGGACGGGCAGGACTTGATGGCGATGGTCGATTTCTCTCCCGCCTTGCGCTTCGCCCTATCTTCAAGGCTCCACTCCCGGTCATCGTCCGGCAGGCCATGGATCAGGCTGTTGCCCGCATGATCGAGAATGATGGCCTCGGTCTTACCCGGCGCAGGGCGAAGTGCGCGCCCAACCTGCTGGAGATGGAGGGAAAGTGATTTCGTGGGCCGGAGAAGGATGGCGGCCTCGATCGCCGGGACGTCGAAGCCTTCCCCGAAAAGCTCACAGTTGGACAGGATGAGTGTTTCGCCCGCAATAAAGCGCTGGATCGCGGCATCGCGACTGGCGCTATCCATCGTGCCATCGACATGCTCGGCTGGTACGCCATTGGCGCGGAACTGATCGACGATATGGCGGCTATGCTCGATATTGACCGCGAACGCGACCGCGCGTTTGCCAGCGCATAGCTTGCGATAATGCTGAACCGCGTCGCCGGTGATCGACGGCCGATCCATCAACGAGGCAAGGTCATCCTTTTTGTAATCCCCAGCCTGCATCTTGATCGCGCTGGCATCGACCTGCGTCGGCGCGAACAGGCGATAGCGCGAGAGCGACCCGTTCTCGATGAGGTCGGAGACGGATGGACCGTTAACCATCGCGCCGAACCAGCGCCCAAGGCCCTTGCCATCGAGCCGCCATGGTGTCGCTGTCAAACCGACGATCCTGGCGTCAGGGAAGGCGCTGAAGATTCTTTCCCATTGCGCCGCGCCGAGATGATGACACTCGTCGAAGATAATGAGGTCGGGCGGTGCCAGCCTGTCGAGGCGGCGGGCGACCGTCTGAACGGAACCGATTTGCGCCAGCTTGTGCGGATCGCTGCTGTGGCCGCCTGCGATGATGCCATGCGGGATGCCAACCGCCGAAAAGGTGCGGCTCGTCTGCGCGATAAGCTCGCGGCGATGAGAGAGCCACCAGCACACTTTGCCGCGTCTGCTGCTGCCGCCGATCATATGCGAGCCGGAAACGGTCTTGCCGCCGCCGGTCGGAAGCTGGATGAGAACGGCGCGTTTGCCGGTCTTGAATGCTGTGCGGGCGTCATCGAGAAGGGCAGTCTGATAAGGGCGAAGCTCCATCATAGGCCGCGCACCCAGTCCCGGACCTCGCCGGGCGTCGCGCCGACATAAGCGGCTGCATTGCGGACCAGCGCCTCATGATGCACGGGCGCGCCTGTCTGCTCGGCAAGCTCACGGTCGCGCCGGTATTTGTTGAGCGCGGTCTGGCGCTGCCATTGGGTGTGGTCGCTCACTCGCACACCTCCCACCGATGCCCGCCATGTTCCGCGCACTTCCGGATGAGCCCGCGATCCTCCAAGGCCCTCAGGCGGCGCTGAATGCTGTTGATCGACCGGGTGTCCTGATGGTCCATCATCTCGTGGATCAGCGGCGCGCGCCCGGATTTCTCCCAGGTGGAGCGGATGAACTCCAGTAACTCGAACTGGCGAGGGGTGAGGCCCATCATTCTGGGGCCTTCACGAACCGCCCGCGCGCATCGCGCGGCTGCATCACCTTCCTGAGTTCCCGCTCAAGACCTACGACCTTCGCGCTCAGGTACTGAACCTCGCGCCCTTTGTGCGCCAGCGCGGATGCATAGTCCTTAGCCAGGCGCTGATGCGATTTTTCCTGACCGAATATCCGCCACAGCGTGAGCGGTATCGCCGCGCCAGCGCCAAGCAGAACAAGAAGGATGTCATTCATTAGAAATCCCCTTTTGATACAAAGTGTTGACAGGTGTGGTTAGCGCGCTTGGCCGCAAAAAAGGCCGCGTGGTACGGCGCGCGCCATGACGATTCGGAAAAGGGTCGGGGCCGACGCTGGGAGACGCATCGGCCCCGTTACGCGCAGGCGGGGGGATTATGCCCAGCGCATAAATCTGGTTGCAGTCGCAGAGGTAAGCCGGGGAGGCGCAGGCGCAGCATGTCATGCGGCCAGCCCTCCGCCGAGGCGGCTTGACACCGCCCCGGCTTCGGCCATCGTGGGTCGTGCAAAACCACCACGAAAGGAAGATGAATGTCCGATAAGGTTGAAGTCACGAACTGGCCTGCTGCCAGTACGAAAGAGCAGGTCGCGCTGGAGCTTCAGCGCCGCATCGCGCTTAGCGAAAAGGATATCGCAAAAGACCGGACTTATTGGCTCAAGCTCTACTACGAGTGCCTGTACGTTACCGGCGGCGGAAACCCGAAAAACCTCACCTGACATTGGCAGCCTCCAGCGCCGCGTCGATGATCTGACGCGGCGTTTTGGCGGGCAGCCCCAGCACGAAATCGGCATAGACCTTCGCGCGATCCACCACTTCAGCGGGCGTGCCGTCCATCTCATGCGCCAGCTTCAGGCAGGCAAGGCGGATGTCATGCTCCTCCATCACCGCGCCTCCCGGTGGGGGGCTTCGTATCGGGCCATGAAGTCCACAATTCGCTTGCCGGTCCGCAGTGTCATGGAGCGCTTTCCGCGCAGGCCAGTAACGAAATTTCCGTCCCCCACGGCTTTGCGCCCGAACGTAGTGGGAGACATTCCGTGCCTGTCACAGAATGCTTCGATTTTCGCGAGCATATCCGCGTCGGATGGGAGTGTTGTAACCATAAATCCTACATAGACGGATATATCCTACTATGCAAGTTGGAAAGGTCATGCTGGTACAGAACGACGCCGCATGGGAAAAATCATACATGAACGAAACTGATGATTCGAAGGGGCGCGGCCTTTATGAAAGGCTCATGGCGCTAAAGCCTGACGGACTTTCTCCTACGAGATGGGCGGAGGAAGCTGGGTTAAACCGTGGGTTTTTCACCAACCTTAAAACTAAGGGCGGAAGCAGCAGAACCGATAGCATAAAGAAACTGTTGGATTATATCGGCAGGACAGAGGCGGATCTCGCTATCATTTCTGATGATGCCACTAGGAAGTCGAACGCCACCGTTGTTAAATTTGAAGGCGCGTCCTTGGAAAGGATGCCTCGCGATTTGCCAATCTATGGGACTGGGCTTGGAGGTGATTTGGATATCGACGGAGAGGCTATCGAACAGACCAGTCTTAACAGCGGTAGTACGATCGATTATGTGCGCCGACCTGTCATTCTTGACGGGAACGCGGAAGCTTATGGATTGTATGTGCAGGGCTCTTCAATGGATCCTGTATACCCCGAAGGGACGCTTGTTCTGGTAGAAACAAAGAGGCCTCCGCGCGTAGGGGATGATGTTGTTGTCTATCTTAGGATGAATGGAGAGGCTGATTTTGAGGATGACGGCATGGCCGCGCGCCGGGTTCTCATCAAGCGCCTTGTCCGTCGCTCAGGCAGCTATGTCGAACTCCGTCAATTCAATCCTGACATCACCTTTAAGGTGTCCTCAGCGGATGTCGTTAGAACTCATCGGGTGTTAACGTTGGCAGATTTGTTGGGGTGAGGGGCTTATGAAGCGGGGGATAGTCGCGCTTGGGGTGGCATTGAGCGCAGGCTGGGCTTAGTTTCTGATGTGGGAGAGGGGGATATCTGATGCAGGATTATGAAGCGCCACAGATAAGGACGGACTGGACCAACCGAGTGCCGACGCACCTCGTTGATGGCGTTCTGGGGCACTCCGTTGCGAATGGCGTCTATCGCGTCATTTTCGGGGAAGTGGCCTTCAACGAAGAGCCGGGAGCTATGATGCCCAAATACCAGCCGGTGGTTTCCCTCGGGATACCATCGTCCTCACTTCCTTCCGTGATCGCCTTCTTGCAGGCCTTGGTGGACTATGAGAATGCCCAGAAGTGAGCTTTATCAAAAACTCCGCGTTGAGCATATGGTGACGGGCGCCGCGCAAGAAACTGCTGGCGAAGAATTGGCGCGTGTCGCATATTCGGGCGGAGGCAACCTCCCGCCGCCTGCGGATTCCGGGCGAGACTGGGGTGATGGAGATCGCGGTATGTCCGACCTGTTGGGCCGAGTTACAAGGCTGGAATATGGCCTGATCGCTTCCTTTTTGATATTGGCTGGGATGATTGGCGGCCTGTATCTGCATGTCGGGAACCAAGATAGCGCTGTCCGTGATCGATTGGCAGCAGTCGAATCCACGACTGCCGAGATCAGGGGTGATATCAAGGTTCTCGATACGCGCATAGGCAATGTCGAAAAGAAGATCGACCAGATAGATGGGAAGCTGGACAAGGCTTTAGCGAGATAGCCCATGAAACCCGCCCTGGAACGAGCCGCCCGCGCACTATGCTGCTTCGAAGGCCACCCCGAGAACATCCAGTTCGAGGGACGGCCAATGTGGGAGAGCTACCTCCCACAAGCCCGCGCCCTGCTGGAAGCGATCACCGAGCCCGACATGGCGATGGTGTCGGCAGCGGCGGACAAGGCAAAGCAGATCGGCGCCGGGGATTTCGTCGGAATTTACCGAGCGATGATTGGGGCGGCGATCGAGGGGTGATCCTGCCAGTGGAATGATCCATTCCTGTGTTCAGATAAGGCGCAAGATGGCGGTTTATGTTGCTAAATGGAATACGGGCGGGAGGGGGTGTTAGCTGTCTCAGCCGGAATCCCGTGGATTGATTTTGTCTGCCGTTCTATCGAGGAATTTTGAAAGAATTTGCGGAATTTCTTCGATCCGCCACCGCCTCGCTAGAACCGCGATAGCGAATATCTCGATGACGCCGATAACGATCGCCCCAGCCCAATTTTCCATGTGAGCGAATATGAGGGCATCCACTAGAACGATTATGATGGTCACAAGAAGAAAGCGCTCCTCGTTCCTATCATTCTTGATGTCCTGAATTTCGTTCTGGAGAGCGGCCAGCGCCTCGTCCTCTTTGCCCGGCTTTGCATCCTTAAATGGATCTTTAGGCGCTCCCGAATCCCCCTCAACCGTCATTAATCAGGGTTCCATATTCCTGTCGGATGTCCGATTTAGGAATGGATATTCCTCGTCGGCCAGCGCGATAATGCGCTGCCCAAGCGCCGCCTGGGCGATGAGTGACGGCGACCATGGCACCTGGCGACATATGCCGCATGGCATTATAGGCGTCAGTGATAGCTCTCAATTCTTCGCCGCCGCATAGGATACTATAATCGAAAATGTCTTTCACCGGCGACGTCCCGTAGACCTTGGCGCGATGGTAAAGCGCGGGCTGAACGGGGCCATAATCCCAAGCCTGCCAATCTTCATTGATTAATGGCGCGCCTGTCCGACCGAGATACATCATCTCAGCGATATAGGCTATTTTTTGCATTTCTAGATTGCTCAGCGACCAACCGCTGAGTTGGCCAAGCGTGCGAGCAACCTGCATTATTGACACGGCCATCGCAGCTCCCTCCCAAGAACATATATGCAACGATCGCTGCCAACACAATGGCAAACACGGTGATACCGCTAACGCATGAGAGTGCAAAGCGTTCGCATGGTGCGTCCGCTTAGTACCCGGAACTAACTTCCGTATCGGGGATCGCGGCGTTGGCGCGCCCATCCCCTCTGCGCTGAAACGACACGCAGCACCGTCTTTCCGGCTGTCAGGCTTGGCTTTTGGTCAGCTACGCCACGCAACAAGGCTTGCCAACCTACTCACCAATTTCGTCTGCCGCCTGCCGGTGTCAGGTTGCGCCTGCCGACAGCTCCGCCTGCGAGAATCTACGATTGGCCTCGGTCGCAGGACTGTACCTCTCGGCGCCCGTTGTACATTGGTGGAGCGCATACCCAAGCCCGATGCCGAAGCAGAGCGGGAACCTCTTTGACGCGGGCCGGGCTTGATACCGGCATCGGTTCCGAACGGGCCATCGCCCATGATCCCCGAAACTTCGCCTTATGGCTCGTCGCTGCCGGTTCTTCCCGGCCGCCGCGTCACCCTCCCGATAGCATGCACCGGGCTTAGATGGAATCCAGCTCATCCATCTTCGTTTTCAGAAGCCTCTTTAATGAACTCTGCCTTCGCAGCGTCGATCTGCTTAATTATCCTCTCATGAGCCTCTCGCATCTCGGCCAGATGCTGTTGCGCACCGCCTTCTAATTCTGCGTATCGCCTCCGAATCCAAGGCCGCATGACATAAAATGCGCCGACTATGCCCATGGTACCCCCGATAAACGAGCCCAATGAATTCAGAACCGATTTTAGTGCGCCGGAGGAAGCATCCGCGAATAGCGTGATAGCCCAATTGTAGAGCGGAATAACAGCCTGCGTCAGCATAATGTTGACGCAGGCGACGATGGTAGCGCCGCCGATCGCTATGAGAATTATTCTGGTGGGTATCTCTCCAAGATGCTCCTCGAATTTCTCGACAAGTCCGCCGAACCCAAAATCCATAATCTGCCGCCCCACTGATTCCAGAATGCGGCAAGTCTGCCCGAACGCGGGCGGGATGGGGAGTCCTGATGGGTTGGGCATAGCCGGGGGATAGCACGGCGATTCGGGAGGGGGAAGGCGGAGTTGGAAATTAATGTAAGATAAATCCAACTAAATGTTGACTAGTAGGATTTATCCGTCTATCCCTAGGTCATCAACCAACGAGGTTCCGATGACCGAGATAATCACCCCATGGTACCTGATCCCCGAAGCCCTCGCGCTTCTTGCGGACTGCGCGGAGAATGAGCCTGCGGATATTCGCTACACGCATCAGGGCATCCGCTATCGGGTCGAATGGCGGGCGTATGACGACGAGGATGAGCGCGTCCGTCGCCTCGCGTCGATCAAGGCTGAGGTGCTGGAGCCGCTGCTTCAGGACAATGAGCGCTACCGTCTTGCGGGAGATGCTGGGGTAGGGGTGAGCGTCGAGAACGCAATCGATGCGGTCTGCCGCGAGCCGTACTGCGCCCGGAACATCTACGAAATTGAAGAGGTCCGCATCATTGCCGCGCAGATTGCCGCCGCGATGGACGGGAGCATGGGAGAAACTGCGTGAGTGAAGAGACCGCCATCGTATCGATCAAAGGTATGAACGCCGACATGACCTGTCGCGGCTATCAGTTCGCCCTTGGCCAGACCTATACCGCAGAAGGCAAGGCGAAATGCTGCAAAAACGGCTTCCACGCCTGCCCGACCGATCTGCATCCGCTCACCGTTTTCAGCTTCTACTCGCCCGCCGGGTCGCGATTTTTCGAGGTGGGGCAGATGGGAAGCATCTGCCGAGCCGAAAGCGACAATGCTGCCAGCACCATCCTGACGGTGAATGTCGAGATTGGTGTCGGCGACCTTGTGAAGCGCGCATGGGAGTGGGTCTGGGAGCGGGCCATCAAAAGCGATGAGAACCACGCGACCGGCAACTATGGCGCGGCCAGCGCGACCGGCAACTATGGCGCGGCCAGCGCGACCGGCAACTATGGCGCGGCCAGCGCGACCGGCGACCAAGGCGCGGCCAGCGCGACCGGCTACCAAGGCGCGGCCAGCGCGACCGGCTACCAAGGCGCGGCCAGCGCGACCGGCTACTATGGCGCGGCCAGCGCGACCGGCGACTATGGCGCGGCCAGCGCGACCGGCTACTATGGCGCGGCCAGCGCGACCGGCAACTATGGCGCGGCCAGCGCGACCGGCGACTATGGCGCGGCCAGCGCGACCGGCTACTATGGCGCGGCCAGCGCGACCGGCTACTATGGCGCGGCCAGCGCGACCGGCGACTATGGCGCGGCCAGCGCGACCGGCTACTATGGCGCGGCCAGCGCGACCGGCTACTATGGCGCGGCCAG
>Ga0182748_1003471_pt1 | contig 13261 bp, 13 predicted proteins | sample eDN3rd37CKraftOP_FD_128877 | JGI IMG/M metagenome (GOLD analysis project Ga0182748, IMG submission 128877) | Enriched Organic Plus compost microbial communities from Emeryville, California, USA - eDNA 3rd pass 37_C Kraft OP (version 2) (version 2) ...
GGGTCGAGGAGCCGGGCAGCCAGCGCCCGGCCGAGAATGGGGAGTTTTCATGCCGAAATCGATGCTCGGGGCGGCTCTCGCCCTAATCGCTGCCACGGGGCTGGCCGCGACACCTGCCCAAGCCGAACTTGTCAGCGCCCAGAACCCCGCGGCGATCAGGGCGATCCTCGAGTCGCGCGGCTGGCCCGCAAGGCTTGTCCTGGAAGACGGCAAGGACCCTTATATCGAAAGCACGCGGAACAATGTGCAGTTCCTCGTCATCTTCATGAATTGCACCGACAACCGGCGGTGCAAGACCCTGCAATATTATATGGGGTTCAGCGACGCGAAGAATCTCGACCTTGAGCGTTTCAACGAGTGGAACAAGACCAAGCGCTTCGCCCGCGCCTACAAGGACGACGAGGGCGACCCGGTGCTCGAGATGGACGTTGATCTCGATTTTGCGGGAATCCCGCGCGAGAATGTCGGCGAGACGCTCAATACATGGGCATCACTGATGGACTCGTTTCGCGAGCACATCTTCGAGAAGTAGGACGGCGCGGCCCTTGGAAGGGAAGCCTCGTTCCTTCCGGGTCAGGCGCCGCGCAGGGCGCCGGCAACCAGCTTTTGCAGCTTGGAATGGACCGCGCCGCTGCCTGCGATGAATTCGCGGCGCTCGACCGCTCGGTCGCCGCCGCGAAAATCGCTGACGAAGCCGCCCGCCTCGCGCACCAGCAGCATGCCGGCAGCCACGTCCCAGACGTTGAGATCGCTTTCCCAGAAGCCATCGAAGCGGCCGGCGGCGACCCACGCAAGATCGAGGCTCGCCGCCCCGAAGCGGCGAATGCCGGCGACTTCGGGCGCCACCGCGCCGAAAATGCGGCTCCACTGCGCCATGTCGCCGTGTCCCATGAAGGGGATGCCGGTCGCGATCAGACATTCATGAAGATGACGGCGCGATGCAACGCGCAGGCGGCGATCGTGCAGCCACGCGCCGCGACCACGTTCGGCCCAATAGCTTTCATCGGTCACCGGCTGGTAGACGAGCGCCGCGGTAATATCGCCCCAGCCTCCCCCGAGTTTCGGCTCCTGCACCGCGATCGAGATCGCGAATTGCGGGATGGCGTGAAGGAAATTCGAAGTGCCGTCGAGCGGGTCGATGATGAAGCGCGGCTTGCCCTCTTCGCCCGCGATTTCGCCCGCTTCCTCCATCAGGAACCCCCAGCCCGGGCGGGCGTGGCTAAGTTCGTCGTAAAGGGTGCGCTCGGCGGCCTGGTCGGCCTTCGACACAAAGTCGGCCGGGCCTTTTTGCGAAACCTGAAGATGCTCGATCTCGCCAAAATCGCGGCGAAGCTTGGTTCCTGCCTTGCGGGCCGCGCGTTCCATGACGGTGATGATGCCGGAAATGGCCATTGCTCTTTTCCTCCAACATGTCGTCCCGGCGCAAGCTCAGGATCGCAGTCGGCATTCTAAAATGATTGCGGCCCCAGCTTTCGTTGGAGCGACGTTATTCAGTCGGCGCGCCGCACATATTCGCGGTCATAGACGTTGACCACAATGCGCGTGCCGCTCGTGATATGCGGCGGCACCATGACGCGCACGCCATTGTCAAGGATGGCGGGCTTGTAGGAGGATGACGCTGTCTGGCCCTTCACCACCGCATCAGCCTCGACAATCGTTGCCTCGATCTGTTCGGGCAGTTCGACCGAGATCGGACGCTCTTCCCAGAGCTCGAGCACGACGTCCATGCCGTCCTGCAGGAATTCATGCGCCTCGCCGACGACTTCCTTCGCGATGTTGATCTGTTCGAATGTGTCCTTGTCCATGAACACGAGGTCATCGCCCTCGGCGTAGAGGAACTGGAAATCCTTGGTGTCGAGCCGGACCTTCTCGACGGTGTCGGCGCTGCGGAAACGGTTGTTGAGCTTGCGTCCGTCGATGAGGTTCTTGGCTTCGACCTGCATATAGGCGCCGCCCTTGCCCGGCTGGGTGTGCTGGATCTTGGTGACCTTCCAGATGCCACCTTCAAACTCGATAATATTGCCGGGACGGATTTCAACGCCGGTGATCTTCATCGCGCACACTCGCTTCAACAAGGATGGAAAGAGCCGCCGGCGCACAATTGCGCACCGGTCACAGGAGCGCGCCCTTAGCCCCCGACGCGCTCAAGGGCAAGCGACTTAGGCCGTGCCGTCGGTCATGGTCCGCGTCCGGCGGTAGGCGTAGGCAATCACGCCGGCAAACAGCAGCACCCCGATAACGATCGCGGCCGTTTCGAAATCGGCGCCCATGACACCGAGCGGTGCATCGCTTCGCGATCCAGCGACAATGCCTGCAAAGAGCACCCCGAACAGGCTTTCGCCGACGATGAAGCCGGTCGCAAGCAACACGCCCATGCGGCTGCAGAATTCAGGCTTGCTGCTGCGCGCGGCGCGTTTCTCCCAGAAATGGCCAATGAGCGCGCCGATCGGGATCAGGAGTGTCAGCGACATCGGCAGATAGATACCCATGCCAACGCCGAGCGGCGGAAGCCGCATCTTGCCCAGGCGGCCGAGACCCACGTCGAGCGCGATCACGCCCACACCGATCAAGGCGCCGTAGCCGATGAGATCCCAGCGCAGATCGCCGCCGAGCACTCCCTTGGCAAGCGCGCTGATCAGCGCCGCCTGCGGTGCGGGAAGCGCATTCTGGCCTGCTCCGGCGGCGCCGGCAAAGCCGAATGCCTGATTGAGAAGGTCGAGCACGGGCGGAATGACCAGCGAGCCGAAAGCGACGCCGATCACGAGCGCGAATTGCTGTTTCCAGGGCGTTGCGCCGACGAGCTGTCCGGTTTTCAGATCCTGGAGATTGTCGTTCGAGATGGTGGCGACCGAAAAGACAATCGCAGTGGTGAAGAGCGCATAGGCGACAAGCGCTGCAGTGTCGGCCTCGCCGTGACTGCGGCCGAAGAAAAGGAGCAGCATCAGCGAAGCGGCGATCACCGCGAGGATGCCCACGCCCGACACCGGGCTGTTCGACGCGCCGATCAGGCCGGCCATGTAGCCCGTGACAGCGGCGATGATGGCGCCCATGATGAGAACGAAAAGCAGGGTTGCGAAAATCACCCCCACCGGATTTTGCGCGATCGGACCGCCTTGTGCGAAGAACCAGAGCAGTCCGGCGATCGGGATCAGCGAGCCGAAAATCGTGCCGGCAACGATGCCGAACGACAGGTCGCGCTCTCCAAGTTCGACGACCTCGCCGTGCCCGCGCGCCCGCGATGAGGCGATCGAACCCTGGATTCCCTTGATGATCGGTCCGACGATCTTGAGAAGGGTCCACAGCGCCGCGACGCCGATTGTTCCCGCGCCGATAAAGCGCACCTGCTGCGAGAAGACCGCTCCGACGACATCGTCGACCGGCCCGGCGACGCCCTGGGCTGCAGTGAGGGCTGGCATCAGCCCGCCCCAGGCGATCAGCATGCCGATGAACATGGCAAGGCCCACTGAAAGCCCGACGAGATGGCCCACACCGATCAGCGCGAGCGACAGGCTGGCGCTGACCCCGCTGGCGCCTGCTCCCAGCTTGAAATTCTTGCCCACTTCGGTCGCGGCGACCTTCATCGCGCCAAGCAGCGAGAAGGCCGCCGCAATGACCGAGCCCAGGATGATCGTGTGCAACCCGCGCTGGTTCTCCTCAGCCCCGTCCCCGGCTCGCGTGCCGACTTTCAGCACTTCCGCCGCGGCAACGCCTTCGGGATAAGGCAGGTCCGATCCCGCCACGAGCGCGCGGCGCAGCGGCACTGAGAACATCACGCCAAGCGTCCCGCCGATGAAACAGACCGCGGCGGTCGTCCAATAAGGGAAACCCTGCCACCAACCGACAATCACGAGCCCGGGCAGCACGAAGATAATCGCCGCGAGTGTCCCTGCCGCGCTGGCGATCGTCTGGACGATATTATTCTCAAGGATCGTCGAGCCCGGCAGAAAGCGCAGCAGGGCCATCGAGATAACTGCCGCGGGAATCGACGTCGCGAAGGTAAGACCGACCTTGAGACCGAGATAGACATTTGCCGCGGTGAACAGGAGGGTTATCAGCCCGCCGAGGATGATCCCACGCAGCGTGAGTTCGCGCAGTCCCAGGGCGGATTGATCGGTCGTTGTCATAAAATGTCTCCCCGGCGCCATGCTGTTGCGCCGCGAAGCGCATTGCGCAAGCGAAAAGGCGACGAACCGAAGCCGATTTGTCGCATCGATCCAATCGTGCCCCGCACGCCGCTGTCATAGCGGCGCGCATGATGAGCATCGATCATAGCGACCAGTTTCGCCCCCCGCGCCGGACGGCGCCCAAAAACCCGCGGCGCGCAACGCCCTGCGCGGGCCTGTTCGGCTGGCGCAAGGACGAACGACGGCGAGACAAGGACAGCGACGCCCCCGACCGCGACTATCCGGCCCCCTGATCCTCGAGCAGAGCAGCAAAAGCGCGCACGGCTGACGCGGGCCCGTCCTTGTCGTTCCAGACCGCGCCCGAGACCGCGAGGAAATCAGCGCCGGCGTCGACAAGTTCCCCGGCATTGGCGGGCGTGATCCCGCCTATCGCGACGCAAGGAAGTTCGAACAGGCCTTGCCACCAGCGCAGGATCTCAGGGTCGGCGTGATGCTCGATCGCCTTGGTGGTGGTCGGAAAAAAGGCGCCAAAAGCAACATAGTCGGCCCCCGCCTCACCCGCCTCCATCGCAAGGTGGCGGCTGGCATGGCAGGTTACACCGATCTGGGCATCGGGTCCCAGCAGGCGCCGCGCCTCCCTGGGGTCTCCATCGCCCTGCCCCAGATGCACGCCGTCGGCGCGCAAACGCTTCGCGAGCGCCATATCGTCGTTGACAATAAACGCGGTGTCGTGCGCCGCGCAGATCGCCTGCAGCGGTGCGGCAAGGCGCGCGGCTTCATGCTGGTCCACGCCCTTGACGCGAAACTGGAAGGCCGCGACAGGAGCGGCGGAAAGCGCCTCCTCAAGCCTTGCGGGAAAATCGCCATCAACCTTGAGCGGCGAAATCAGATAAAGCTGGCAATTCGGTCTGGTCATGGCGGGTTCATAGCCACGCGGGCATCGCCGGGCAAATGCAGAAGATGCCGCATCATAAAGCCCTCCTGCTCGTCCTTTCGCTCGGTGTTTCGGCCTGTGCCGCAAGCCCCGCTGCGCTGTCCGGGTCGCCGCCGCTTGCCGAGGCTTCCAGTGTCGCGCTCGGACAGAGTGCCTATGCCGAGGGACCGGTGATCCAGCCGGTGGAGCTCCTCGAAGACAGCCGCTGCCCCGCTGATGTCCGCTGCGTCTGGGCCGGAGAGGTGCGTCTCAAGATGCTGTGGATCCGACCCGGGGCCCGGGCGCAGCCGTTCGAGGCAATTCTGGGGAAGCGGGTCCCACTTGCGGACGGCACGCTCCTGCTTGAAAGCGTCACGCCGCCAAAAGAGGTCGATCGGCCGATCAGGCCTGAGGACTATCGCTTTTCCTTTCGGTTCGACGGCGGTCTTTGACGCCCTCGGCATCAGCTATGCGCGGGCGCCTGCTTGCTCAAGGGACCATGAGGCAAGGCCTCGACGCGCCCGGTGAGAAAGGCTGATCGGCCTATCGCACCCGCGCCAGCACGAACCCATCCCATTTCTTGGCCCCCACGGTCTGCACGGCGGTTGCGTCGAGGCGCGGCTCGGCGCTCAGCATGTCGAAAAGCGCGCGCGTGCCGTCAATGCGCAAATCGCCGCTATTCGCGTCGAGAATCCCGCCCTCGCGCACGACATTGTCGACGACAATAAGCGTACCGCTGCGACCGAGCCGGATCGCCTCGGCGACATAATGGGCATTGCCCTGCTTGTCGGCATCGATGAAAACGAAATCGAAGGGCTTCCCGGCGCTCATAGCAGCAAGGCTATCGCTCGCGGGGCCGACCCTGATCTCGACCTTGTCCGATACGCCTGCACGCTCCAGATTTTCGCGCGCGGTCTGGGCATGCTTGCGATCGATCTCAAGCGTGACGAGGCTTCCGCCCTCGGGCAGCGCCCGCGCAAGCCAGATCGTCGAATAGCCGCCAAGCGTCCCGACCTCGAGGATATGGCGCGCGTCGATCGCGTGCGCGAGTAACGACAGCATCTTGCCTTGCGCCGCCGATACATCAATCGGGGGCAAGCCTTGCGCCTTGTTGTTGGCAAGCGCTGCGGACAGCGCCTCATCCTCGCCGAGCAGTTTTTCGGCGATATAGTCGTCGACGGCTTTCCAGCCGCTCGCCATCAGGCCACCGACGCGGCGTGAATCTCGTCGATCGCGCCAGCGAGCGAGGCGTTGAATTCCTCGTCGCTCATCGAGGCGCGAAGATCCTCGAGCAAGGCGCGGCTGAAGCTCGCGATGATGCCGGGGTTCTTCGCCAGCTCAGCGCAAGCCTCGGGACGCGAGAAACCGCCCGACAGCGCGACCACCCTGAGCACCTTGGGGTGGTCGACCAGCGGCTGGAACAGACCCGCCTCGGTCGGAAGCGACAGCTTCAGCATCACCGGCGCCCCGTCCCATGCGTCGAGCGCGGCGAGAGTTTCCGTCAGGAGCAGGCGGTCGGCGGCGTCGCGTTCTGGGCTCTTGATGTTGATCTCGGGCTCGATGATCGGGACAAGGCCGTGCGCCGCGATCCGGCGCGCCTCGGCAAACTGCTGCTCGACGATCGCTTTCACGCCCGCGGGATTGGCGAGGTTGATGACGCTGCGCATCTTCGTCCCGAACACGCCCTTTGCCACCGCGCGATCGCACAGCGCATCGAGGTCGGGCATCGGCTTCATCAGCTGAACACCCTGGGCCTCGGCCTCCAGCCCCTTGTCGACCTTCAGGAATGGGACGACGCCGCGCTCCCACAGAAGCGCGGGGACCGGCTTTCCCCCGGCTTCACCGTCCATAGTGCGCTCGAAGAGAATTGCGCCAATGACCTTTGCGCCATTGAAGCAGGGCGCCGTGACGATGCGGCTGCGCATCGCGTGAATGAGGGCGAACATCTCCTCGTCGTTTGAAAAGGCGTCCTCGCCGATGCCGTAGCCTTTCAATGCCTTGGGCGTCGAGCCTCCGCTCTGGTCGAGCGCGGCGATGAAACCCTGCCCCGATTTGATCTGGTCGAGCATGGCGGCATTGGCGGTGGTCATAAGATCTCCGGTAGTTTGCATACGTATGTGGCCGGGCGCATAGCGGTCCCGCACGCCGGATGCAATGGCACGAAAACTCTATGCTTTCAGCGCATCGACACCGGGCAACGGCTTGCCTTCCATCCACTCGAGGAAGGCGCCTCCCGCGGTCGAAACAAAAGTGAAATCATCGGCGACGCCGGCATGGCGGAGCGCGGCGACAGTATCGCCGCCGCCCGCGACCGAAATGAGCGATCCCTCGCGGGTCAGCGCCGCGGCCGTCTTGGCAAGAGCCACCGTCGCGGCGTCGAACGGGGCTGTCTCGAACGCACCGAGCGGACCGTTCCACACAAGTGTACGGCAATTCTTGAGAACATCGGCGAGCGCCTCGACCGCCGCCGGGCCGACATCGAGGATCATCTCGTCGGCGGCGACCTCGTGAACATTGACTGTGCGCGTCGGCGGATTGGGCGCAAATTCTTTTGAAACCACGACGTCATAGGGCAGATGGATCGTGCAGCCCGCCTTGTCGGCGGCGTCGAAGATCGCATTCGCGGTCTCGACCAGGTCATGCTCGCACAAAGATTTGCCGACATCGACCCCGCGCGCTGCAAGGAAAGTGTTCGCCATTCCGCCGCCGATGATCAGATGGTCGACCCGGCCGACCAGATTCCGGAGCACGTCGATCTTGGTCGAGACTTTCGCGCCTCCAACCACGGCTGCGACGGGATGCGCGGGATTGCCAAGCGCGGCATCGAGCGCTTTGAGCTCTGCCTCCATCGCGCGCCCTGCATAGGCTGGCAGCCGGTGCGCAATGCCTTCGGTCGAGCCATGGGCGCGGTGCGCCGCCGAGAAGGCATCGTTGACATAAAGATCGCCCACTTCGGCAAGCGCATCGGCAAAGGCGGGGTCATTCAGTTCCTCGCCCGCATGGAAGCGCGTATTCTCAAGCACGGCAACGTCGCCCGCGGCGAGCACTGCCACTCCCGCCTTGGCGCCGTCGCCGATGCAATCGGGAATGAACATCACCGAGTGACCGAGCACATCGGCGACGCCGTCGATCACGAGGCTCAAGGACTGGGTGGGGTTCTTGGCGCCCTTGGGCCGCCCGAAATGGGCGAGCAAGAGGACGATCGCACCCTTGTCAGCCAGTTCGCGAATCGTCGGCATCGCCGCGCGGATGCGCGTATCGTCAGCAACCGCGCCCTCGGACATCGGAACATTGAGATCGACGCGCACGAGCACGCGCTTGCCGGTGACGTCACCGATATCGTCGAGGGTCTTGAAACCGCCCATTGCTATACTCCGCCCACGCTGAACCTGCCCAGGGATTGCCCCGCCCCGGCGTCGACAAGCTCAGCCCGAGCGGGATCGAGGATCAGAGGAGCCCCGCAATCACGGTCGCGGTGTCGACCATGCGGTTCGAGAAACCCCATTCATTGTCGTACCAGCTCACGACACGGACGAGCTTGCCCTCGAGCACTGCGGTCTCGAGGCTGTCGACGGTCGAGCTTGCCGGACAGTGATTATAGTCAATCGAAACGAGCGGCTCATCCGAATAGGCCAGAACGCCCTTCAGCGCACCTTCCGACGCATCCTTGAGGATCTTGTTCACTTCCTCGACGCTCGTGTCGCGCTTCGGCGTGAAAGTGAGGTCGACGAGACTGACGTTCGGCGTTGGAACGCGGATCGCCGACCCGTCGAGCTTGCCCTTGAGTTCGGGCAACACTTCGCCGACCGCGCGCGCCGCGCCCGTCGTGGTCGGGATGATCGACATGCCGGCTGCGCGCGCGCGGCGCATGTCGCTGTGGATCTGGTCGAGAATCTTCTGGTCGTTCGTGTAGGCATGCACGGTCGTCATAAGACCGCGCTCGATCCCGAGCGTATCGTTGAGCACCTTCGCGACAGGCGCGAGGCAATTGGTGGTGCAGCTCGCGTTCGAGACGATCTTGTGATCGGCGGTGAGCTTGTCGTGATTGACACCGTAGACAACGGTCTGGTCGACGCCCTTGGCCGGGGCGGAGATGAGGACGCGCTTCGCACCGGCAGAAAGGTGCTTGCCGGCGCTTTCGGCGTCGGTGAAGAAGCCGGTGCATTCAAGTGCAATATCGACCCCGAGTTCGCCGTGCGGCAGGTTTGCGGGGTCGCGTTCCTTGGTCACGCGGATCGCCTTGCCGTTCACGAACATCTGGTCGCCCTCGGCCTTTACCTCGCCGGGGAAAGGCCCGTGGACGCTGTCGCGCTTGAAAAGAAGGGCATTGGCCTTCGCGTCTGCTAGATCGTTGATCGCAACGAGTTCGAGCCCGCAATCGGGGCGTTCCAGAATGGCGCGCGCGACGAGGCGGCCGATACGTCCGAAACCGTTGATTGCGACTTTCACTGCCATGACGAAACGTCCTTTCTGCGTGGGAGCGGCGGGGTCCTTACTGGCCCAGCCGGGTCAGGATTTGGGGAGCGATAGCATCGGCAGTAAGGCCGAAATGCTTGAATAGGTCTTCAATCGGCGCCGACGCTCCGAAGCTGTCGATACCGAAGCGCAGGCCGCGACGTCCGGTATAGCGTTCCCACCCGAAGGTGGTCCCTGCCTCGATCGACACGATCAGCATGTCCTCGGGCAGAATATCGGCTTGATAGGCCGCGTCCTGCTCGTCGAACAGCTCGCACGACACCATCGAGACGACGTCGGCACCCTGCCCCGCCGCCTCGAGCTGGTCAGCGACCTCGATTGCGAGCGCCACCTCGGAGCCTGTTGCAACAAGGACGACCTTGCGCGCGGCCTTGGCATCGCGAAGACGATAAGCACCTTTTGCGCAAAGATTTTCCGTGACGTCATGGCGCAGTGACGGCAGGTTCTGGCGCGTCAGCGCGAGCAGGGTCGGACGATCCTCCTGCGCCAGCGCGAGCGCCCAGCACTCGGCGGTTTCAATGGCATCGGCGGGACGCATGACGACGAGGTTCGGCATCGCCCGCAGCGACTGGAGATGCTCGATCGGCTGGTGCGTCGGCCCGTCCTCGCCCAGTCCGATGCTGTCATGCGTCATGACATATATGACGCGCTGACGCTGAAGCGCCGACAAGCGGATGGCGCCGCGGCAATAGTCCGAGAAGACCAGGAATGTCCCGCCGTAGGGGATGATGCCGCCGTGCAGGGCCATGCCGTTCATGGCCGCGGCCATGCCGAATTCGCGAATGCCATAATAGACGTAGCGTCCAGAATAGTCGTTTCTTGTCAACGGCTTGGTCGAAGACGTTTTCGTATTGTTCGAACCCGTAAGGTCAGCGCTTCCCCCCACGAGCGCCGCGATGTCGGCGGTGAGGGCGCTCAGCGTATTTTCCGACGCCTTGCGGGTCGCAACCTTCGGCGGCTCGGCGACGAGCCCGTCGAGATAGGCCTGGAAGGCCGGCCCTGGCGTTACCTTGCCTGCAATTCGCGCCTCAAAATCCTTTTTCTTTTCACTCGTTGCAAGGCGGTCCTTCCACGCAGCATGAAGCGCCTTGCCCCTGTCGCCGAAGCCTTTCCAGGCGGCGGCAATATCGTCGGGAATCACGAAGGGCTCTGCGCTCCAGCCGAGCGTCTCGCGCGCTGCCGCGACTTCGTCGGCGCCGAGCGCAGCGCCGTGCGTCGCTGACGTGCCCTGCTTGTTCGGCGCGCCAAAGCCAATGATCGTCTTGCACGCGATCAGCGACGGCCGCGGGTCCGCAAGCGCGGCGTCGATCGCCCGGCGGATATCGGCGGGGTCGTGCCCGTCGCACGCCTCGACGTGCCAACCGGTGGCCGCGTAGCGCGCCTTGACGTCCTCGCTCGTCGAGAGATCCGTCGATCCGTCGATGGTGATCTTATTGTCGTCCCACAGCACGACCAGCCGCGAAAGTTGCAGATGCCCCGCGAGGCCAATGGCCTCATGGTTGATCCCTTCCATCAAGCAACCGTCGCCCGCGATCACAAAGGTACGGTGATCGACCAGCGCGTCGCCATAGATCGCGTTGAGGTGCCGCTCGGCCATCGCCATGCCGACCGCAGTCGCAAGCCCCTGCCCCAGCGGCCCGGTTGTCGTTTCAACGCCGGCGAGCTCGAAATTCTCCGGGTGCCCCGCGCAGGGGCTGCCAATCTGGCGAAATCCACGGATTTCTTCGATCGTCGGGTGCGCATAGCCTGCGAGGTGAAGGGTCGCATAGGCGAGCATCGAGCCATGCCCTGCAGACAGAACGAATCGGTCCCGATCGGGCCACGCCGGGTCGGCGGGATCGAACTTCAGATAGTCGGAATAGAGTATGGTCGCGACGTCGGCCATGCCCATCGGCATTCCCGGATGACCGCTGTTCGCGGCTTGTACGGCATCCATCGCAAGCGCGCGGATGGCGTTGGCGAGCTGGCGTTCGGGCAGTGTCATTCGTCCCCCGGAAATGGCTGGGCTGGCGTGCGCGACTGCCCTTTGCGGCGCGGCGGGCAGGAGTCAACCGCCCATGGCAAGAAATCCCGCAAAAAGCTGGTTTCGCGCCCCGACCGCGTTCTGCAGCAGCGACGCAGTCCCCACCATCAAATGCCCCTTCCTGAGGGGAGCTACGCTGAATCAGCCCAGCACGTCCAAGCCAAGTCCCCTTGGCAAGAAGCGATTGCCCCTGCCAGGCCGGCTCGGCAATTGCGCCCGCCGGGCGCCGCTGCTACGTCTTCGCCCATGGAACTCGATCTCGACGAATCCAGCCTCGCCATCGGCCGCATCGAACGGGCGCTGAGCCGGATCGAGAAGGCGCTGGCCGAGCGGGCCGCGCGGCCTGCCCCCTTGGCACCAGCCTCGCCCCCGGAATCCTCTGCGCTGAAGGCCGAGGTCGCGGCGGTTATCGGTGAACTCGACCGGCTGATCGCGGAGGCGAAGCATGGCTGACGTCCGCCTGAGCATTGCCGGGCGCGCCTATGACGTTCATTGCGCCGACGGACAGGAGGATCGGCTCCGCCAGCTCGCTGCCGTCATCGACGAGAAGGCGCGTAGCGTACAGGGCGGAACCGAGGTTCGCCAGCTTCTCTTCGCCGCGCTCATGCTCGCCGACGAAACGCAGGAGGCGCGGGGCAAGGTCGAAAAGGCGACGCCCCAGACCGATTCGCTTCGCGCAGCGGTTGCGCTAGCCGAAAGCCGCGAGGCGGCAGCGAAGGATGAACTTAAGGCCGCACAGCTACGCGAGACGGAGGCACTGGCCGAAGCGCGCGCCGCTGCCGAGCGGGAGGCGGCCGCCCTTGCCGAACTCGAAAAGCTGCGCCAGGGCGCGCCAGTCGTCCCCACCCCGCCCTCCGGGCGTCACGACCGCGCGCTGATCGAGATTGCGGACCGGATCGAGGCGCTTGCGACGAAAGTCGAGCAAATCCCTTGAGGCGCCGCCCGCGCGTCCCTAAATAGGGGGCGGCGGGCACTGCCCGGCACGAGCCGCTGCGAATATCCCTGAGGCGATACATCATCCAAGGGAGCTGTCCCTGCCCGGGCCCTGGCCCGACGTATATGGCCCCCACCTGACGTTACTGGCGTCAGAGGATTTTCCGGCAAACGACCATGGCGGTCCCGCCAACCCGCCGATAGAAAGAGCCAGGAACGGCGATGACCGACATCCCCGCCGACCCTGTCCGGCAAAAGCAGGCTCTGCGCGAACGGCTCCGCTTTCGCCGCCGGCATTTTACGGCAAATCTGGATGGCATGGCACGTCTCGCTGCCTTCCGTACCATCCCCCAGCTGCTCACCCACCTCATCGCGAGCCGCGATCCGGTCGCGGCCTATGTCGCCTGGGGCGATGAGCCCGATATCCTCCCGGCGCTCGCAGGCTATTCGCTGGCTCTTCCCTTCCATCGCGAGCGTAGCGAGACCATGGATTTTCAGCGCTGGGCTCCAGGTGAGGCGCTGGCGAAGGGGCCGTGGAGCACGCATCAGCCTGCTGACGAAGGGCGCCCTGTCGAGCCCGCGCTCATTCTCTGCCCGCTTCTCGGCTTCGACCGGGCCGGGGGCCGGCTCGGCCAGGGCGGGGGGCATTATGACCGCTATTTCGCCACGCATCCCCACATCCTTCGTATCGGCGTCGGCTGGTCGGTGCAGGAAGTCGATGCCATACCTGCCGAATCGACCGACGCGCGGCTCGACGCCGTGCTGACAGAGCAGGAATTTATCGTCTGTGGA
>Ga0182748_1003476_pt1 | contig 13246 bp, 14 predicted proteins | sample eDN3rd37CKraftOP_FD_128877 | JGI IMG/M metagenome (GOLD analysis project Ga0182748, IMG submission 128877) | Enriched Organic Plus compost microbial communities from Emeryville, California, USA - eDNA 3rd pass 37_C Kraft OP (version 2) (version 2) ...
CCGCCGGATCGACGAAGGCGAATATGGCTATTGCGAGGTGACGGGCGAGCCGATCTCGCTTGCCCGGCTGGAGGCGCGTCCGATCGCGACGATGACGGTTGAAGCGCAGGAGCGCCACGAGCGGAACGAGAAGATTTCGCGCGACGAGTGAGCGGCGGGCCCTGCCGCGGATGCTGTCCCGGCGGTGGGCTTTACCGGTTGTCGGCTTGGCTCGGCGGCATCAGCCGTCCGATGAATGCGATAAGGGAATGACGGGAGAGGGGGCCTGATGGTCCCGAAGGCCGGGAGCGGCCTTCGAGACCGGCGATGGGCGGGTCAGGTCGCCTGAGGAAGTTCCATCTCTTCCTTGATCTTGAGCTTTTGCTTCTTGAGCTGCGCAACCAGGATGGTATCAGGCGCCGGCCGACCCAGTTCGGCCTCGATTCGGGCATCCAGCCCTGCGTGCTTGGCGATCAACGCGGAAAAATGTGCTTTCTGCATTCGATCCCTCCTCTGCATTGACGGGACCTGCGAGTAGAGCATGATTCGCCCCTCGTGTCGCCTGTGAATTGGTGAACGAACGGGTGCCGGCGATGGCTCGTTCGGCTTCCGCGGCCGGCCGGTGCCGCGGCGCGATCGCCATCTGCGACGGCGCTGCAGTCGCCCGGCTCGATAGGTGGCGAGCCGCGAAAATCCCGTTCCCACTTTCTTTCCCGATGCTTTAGGTTGGCGTGCCGATCAACCGGAGGTGGCGCATGACGGATCCGTACGAGATTGAGCGGCGTCTCGGTATTCTGCGGATCGAGCATCGCGATCTCGATGCGGCGATAGAGGCGTTGGAGGCGATGCCGATGCCGGACCAACTCCAGATCGCGCGCCTCAAGAAGCGCAAGCTGCGGCTACGCGACGAGATCGTCCAGCTCGAGGATCAGCTGATCCCCGACATCATCGCCTGAAATGAAGAAGGGGCCGGCATGCCGGCCCCTTCGCATCTGTCCGATTGCCGGCGGCGACGCGTTTTACGCAGCCTCTCGCTGATGCTCGATCGTCGTTCCCGCGGAAGCGCTTTCGCCGATTTCGATACGGCGCGGCTTCTTGTGCTCCGGAATTTCCCGGACGAGCTCGACGTTGAGCAAGCCGTTGTCATAGCCGGCGCTGGTCACCTTGATCGTGTCGGCGAGCTGGAAGCGGCGCTCGAACGCGCGCTTGGCAATGCCCCGATGAAGGAATTCACGCTTGTCGCCTTCGGCCGGCTGCTCGGCGCGACCGACGATGATCAGGACATTGTCCTGCACCGTCACGTCGAGCTCGTCGCGGCCGAACCCGGCGACCGCCATCGAGATACGATAGGCGCCGTCGCCCAGCTTCTCGATATTGTAGGGGGGATAGGCATCGCCGTCGCCGCGCGTGGCAAAATCGACGAGGCGGTTCAAATTCTCGAATCCGATCGAGGAGCGCAGCAGGGGCGCAAAATCAAGAGTACGCATGTCTCATTCCCTTTCATAGGCGTCTGAGCTTGCCCGCGGACATCCGCCGGGCGAATGCCGCCGCTCCCAAGGGACACGGCGACACGTGCGAAATAGGATGCGCGGGCAGTGCTTCAAGTGCCTCGGCTGCGGCCGAAAAGGCATCTCGCGTGGTCGTTCACCTTCTTTCGTGATTTTCGACTGGGGGCCTCCGTGCAATGGAGTGACTGCCTTGAGCGGAAGGAGATGAGCGTGAAGAGCATGGCCGCGCCGAAATCCCTCACTGCACGTCTGATCGATTCCCTTCATATGGAGGCGATGCTGCTGACCGACGAGGTCCGGGCCTATTTCGACGATCATGGTCGTGCCGAGCGCAATGCGTTGCCGCCCATGCTGCGCCTGTCCTTCTCTTGCGAATCCCTGAAGGTGACGAACCGTCTGACGCAGGTGATCGCGTGGCTGGCGGCGCATCGGCGTGCCGCGAGCGGCTCCGACGCTTCGGCGTTCCGCGCGGCCAAACCGTTGATGGCGGTCGGCAGTGATCCCCACGCGTTGACCGGGCTGCCTGAGGCCGCCCGATCCCTGATCGTGGCGAGTTGCGACCTCTATATGCGCATCCGCTGGCTCGACGAGAGGATGGATCGGTCCTGGGCAGGCTGCAAGCCGGCGCGGACCTTGCCGGGAAATCTCGAAGACGTCCTATGAAGGGGCGCCCGATCGTTGTCGTCCCGGCGGCGCAGGGGACGCCGTGCATCACCTCCCGACATCGGGCCCCTATGCCCGCCGTCTGCCGCTTGGCATTTGCGCGGGAGAGCTGCAGCGCGAGAGGGGATGATCAAAAATAAAACGGGCGCCTCTGAATGGAGGCGCCCGTTTCGAAATCCGTGCCGGCCAACAGGGCCAGCGGCTGATTACATCGCGTTGCCGTCCGTGGCGTTGTCCGCGGCGTTCAGCGACAGGTCGCTCGTGTTGTCGAGCACGTCAGCGGTGTTGTCCGCAGTGTTCGTGGTCGGCGTCTCAGCAGGCTTGCACGCGGCCAGGGTCATCAGGCCGGCGGCAGCGAGAACAAAGCTAAGCTTCTTCATTCGAGCAGCTCCCATAGCATTCTTTTCGGTTCCGGCCCGAATGCCGTCCCCAAGGCCGTTCATTAGCGACGGGGCGTGCATCGTCAACGGGGAATTTGCGCGGCGCCGCCGCCGCAGCCGGCCCCGATCGTTGCGGCGCACAAGAAAAGCCGCAACCTTCGCTGCGGTTGCGCGTTGATGGGCGATGCCGCCGAAGCGGCTCTTAAAAGCATGTAATCAAGGGGGTTATCTTGGTTTCGCTTGGGAAAGGTGCTGCCGAAAATGGTGCAATCATGACCGCGGTCCGCAGGATCGCTCTCGTCGGCAACAACCCGCCGCGCCTCTGTGGGATCGCAACCTTCACCGCCGACCTGCATGCGGCACTGCGAGGAGCCTACCCGCACAGCGCCATCGATCTTTATGCGATGAACGAAGGCGGCGTTTCGCGGGATTATCCGCCAGAAGTGGTCTTCGCGATCGACCAGGACCGGCTGTCCGACTATCAGGAGGCCGCCCAACGGATCAACGCGAGCAAGGCGGACATCGTCCTCGTTCAGCACGAATATGGTATTTTCGGCGGCGCAGCGGGCGCTTTCCTGCTGAAGCTGCTCGATCGGGTCGAGGCGCCCGTTGTCGTGACGCTGCACACCGTGCTCGAAAATCCCATGCCGGAACAGCGCATCGTCCTCGAGGCGCTCCTACGGCGCGCCACGCGGGTGATCGTGATGGCGGAAAAGGGGCGCGAGATACTGATGCGCGTCCATGGAGCCGATCCGCGCCGTATCGCCGTGATTCCGCACGGCGTACCGGACCGCCCGCCGGTCGATCCCGACGTGATGAAGCCGCGCTTCGGCTTCGAGGGGCGCAGGGTGTTGCTCACCTTCGGCCTGCTTTCGCCCAACAAGGGGATCGAGACGATGATAAGGGCGCTGCCCCAGATCGCCCGAGCCCATCCCGATGCACTCTATGTCGTCCTCGGCGCAACGCATCCTCACCTCGTCGCGCGCGAGGGCGAAGCCTATCGCGAGAGCCTGGCCGCACTGGCGGCGGAACTCGGCGTTGCCGATCATGTCCGCTTCATCGACGGCTTTGTCGAGCAGGAGCTGCTGCTCGACTATCTGGCGGCGGCGGATGTCTATGTGACGCCCTATCTCAACGAAGCGCAGATCACCTCCGGAACGCTGTCCTACGCGGTCGGGCTGGGCAAGCCCGTCGTCTCGACACCCTATTGGCATGCCGCGGAACTGCTGCCCTCAAGCGGCGGCACGCTCGTGCCCTTCCATGACAGCGACGCATTCGCGGTGGCCATCAACGCATTGCTCGGCGATCGGAAAAGGCTGGAAGCGTGCGGTCGGCAAGCCTGGCACACGGGACGGGAGATGACATGGGCTCGGCTTGCCGAAGCCTATGGCCTGATCTTTCAGGAGGCCGCGAAGAATCGGCCGGTGCGGCTTGCCGTGGGCCAGGCCGGCCGCTTCGATGTCGTCAGGCCGCGGCTGGAGGCGGTGGAACGATTGACCGATGGCTGCGGCATGTTGCAGCATTCGATGTTCAGCGTCCCTAACCGCGATCACGGCTATTGCGTCGATGACAATTGCCGAGCCTTGATGCTGATGCATCGAGTGGCCGGTGGCGACGAGAAGAGAGCCGATCAGCTGGCGATGATCTATGCCTCTTTCGTCCAGCATGCCTGGAACGGAACCAAGGGGCGCTTCCGGAACTTCATGGCGTTCGATCGCAGCTGGCTGGAGGAAGAAGGATCGGAGGACAGCTTCGGCCGTTCGCTCTGGTCGATCGGGGTCACCGCTGCCGAGGCCCGTGGGCATGATCTCCGGCGCTGGGCCGTTCATCTGTTCGATCAGGTCGCCCCCCACGCCCGCAGTCTTGGCTTCCTGCGCAGCCAGGCGTTCGCGATATTGGGTGCGGATGCCCTTCTGGCCGCTTATCCGGGGCATGCGCTGGCCCGGGCCATCCTCACCGATTTCGGTCCGCGCCTGCAGGACGCGCTCGCCAAGATATCCCGCGACGATTGGACGTGGTTCGAGCCGACGCTCGGCTATGACAATGCCCGCCTTCCCGAGGCGTTGATCCGGGCCGGCCGCCGGCTCGGCGATACCCCCATGGAAGCGGCGGGCTTTGCCGCGCTCGAGTGGCTGGACGGTATTCAGACCAACCGTGATGGACAGTTCCGTGCCGTCGGTACCGACAGTTTTGGCCGCCCCTACGAACGTCCCATGCCGTTCGATCAGCAGCCGCTCGAAGCGTGGGCAACGATCGATGCGGCCATTACCGCCTATCAGGTCTCGGGTGACGAACGCTGGCAGGCTTCGGCCTGGCGGGCATGGCGCTGGTTCCTGGGCGAGAACGATATCGGCGTGCCGATCGCCACACCCGCGGACGGCGGCTGTTTTGACGGATTGATGAGTGACCGGGCTAATCTTAATCAGGGGGCGGAATCGATTCTGTCCTTCCAGTTCTCATGCCGCGCGATGAGGAAGCTTGCGAAGGCGGCGGAATCGCCGGGAATGGAGAGAACGGCCGGCACGATGTCCTGATCGGGCCGACTCAGCGGGGGACGGACCAGTCTTGTTTGATGTCATTCACTGCCCCCTGAGGCTGCAGGCCGACGCATCTCGCGTCGTCGTTCGTCCTTTCCACATCCCGATCGATCCTTCTCCCACCGGCGGGCGGGTGCGCCGTATCGTCAACGCCGTGCTGGCAATGGACGAGGATGCCGCCCACGCCGAGCTCGAGTTGGTGCTGCGCGATTTCGAGGCGCGGCACTGGCAGACGCGCAACGTTTTCAAGTCACGCTACGCCGCGATCGAGATCGCGCTTGGGCTCGACGGGGGCAGCATCCCCGAGGAGAAGAAGCAGCTGATCGGCGCCTTCTTCTGCCATGAGTACAGCTATGCCGCCGCGGCGCTGATGAATCCCAGCATCATTCCACATCCGGACCAATCCGGTCTCACCAACGGCGCGGTGCGGATCGCGATGTCGCTGCGTGCGGTGGGCGAGGGGCATATTTCCTCGGTTGCTTTCCGCGAAGGCATCGTGGGCCCCGGGCCGTTCTTCGAGCTGATGTCGGAGCCGCCATTCGCCACTGCCGCAGATACCGCGATCGAGCTGCCGGGCGGCGCGATTCAGGTGCACAGGAATCGCGATAGCTCGCTTTCCGGCACCGTCCTGTTCCCGATGACCGAGGCACAGCGCAACGGGCTCGAGGATCTGCGTCTCGTCGAGTTCACCCATGACGACGGCAGTGTCGAATGGATCGGCACCTATACGGCCTATAACGGATCAGTGATCCGTTCCGAGCTCCTGCGGACCACCGATTTCAGAACCTTCGTCCTGGCGCCGATGGAGGGGCCGGCGGCGCGCAACAAGGGCATGGCGCTGTTTCCGCGCCAGATCGGCGGCGAATATATGATGATCGGCCGCCAGGACGGCGAGAATCTGTTCCTGATCCGATCCGACCGGATCGATCACTGGGGAGAAGGCGAATTGCTGCTGGCGCCGAAATTCCCTTGGGAGCAGGTCCAGATCGGCAATTGCGGATCGCCGATCGAGGTTGAGGAAGGCTGGCTGCTGCTTACCCACGGCGTCGGCGCGATGCGCAAATACTCGATCGGCGCCGTGCTTCTGGATCGGGACGATCCCGCCCGGGTGATCGGCCGGATGAGTCAGCCGCTGCTCTCGGCCGCCGACGAGGACCGCGAAGGCTATGTGCCCAACGTCGTCTACACCTGCGGCGCGCTGAAGCACGGCGAGATGCTGTTCATTCCCTATGGGGTCGCCGACAGCTCGGTGGCTTTCGCCTTCGTCAACATCCGCGAGATGATCGACGCGATGGGCTGAGAGCGCGCTCGCCCAGCATCGAGGTTGATGACAAAAGTCCCTGATCCGATATCGCCATCCGGTTTCAGGAGGCGGATCTCTTCAGCGGGAAGAGCGGCTGACCGGCATCCCGCGCCTCGAGCGGAAGGATGCCGATCAGCCTTCGACCTCGCTGGTTCGATCGACGGATTCCGCTGAGCGACATTATCGTCCGGTTCACTTCACTCGCAGATCGTCCCGGCTCTCGGCAATCACTGCCAGTGCGGCCGTCCACGCTGCGACATTCTGGCGGAGCTCCTCCGGATCGACCTTGTCGAGCGTATCGTCGGGCGTGTGGTGGAGATCGAAATAGCGCGTGCCGTCCTGATTCAGGCCGAGCACGCCGGTGCCGGTATCCGCTACCGGCTCGACATCGGTGCCGGCATGCGCCTCCTCCTTGCTGGCGACCACGCCGAGCGGCGCGAGCACCGCGCCGATCCGTGCCTTCACTGCCTCGCCGCCGGCGCCGGTGTTCATGGTGAACTGCCAGACGCGGCCGGCGCCGAAATCGGATTCACCCACCAGCGCATGCGCCTCCGATGCGTGCGCCTGCCGATAGGCCTTGCCGCCCAGGCCGCCGACCTCTTCGGCGCCGAACCATACGATCCGGATGGTCCGCAGCGGGCGGCCGGTGTCCATGATACGCTTGGCGGCGGCGGTGGTGATCGCGACGCCGGCCGCATCGTCGATCGCGCCGGTGCCGAGATCCCAGCTGTCAAGATGGCCGCCGATCAGGATGATGGGGAGCGACGGATCCCGCCCCGGCACCTCGGCGACGACATTGCCCGACTGGCGGGTTCCGGTGAGCTGAGGCGTGAGCGTCAGCCGCATCGTGATCGGTCTGCCGCGGGCAAGCATGCGCTCCAGATTTTCGGCGTCCGGAACGCTCAGCGCACCTGCCGGTATCGGCTTCACGCCGGGAGCGAAGGTCGTCATTCCCGCGTGCGGGTTGCGGTGGTGATCGGTTCCGACCGACCGGATGACGATCGCCGCCGCCGCCTTTTCCGAAGCGATGGAAGCGGCATTCCATCGCACCGGACCGAACGCCGCATAACCTGACCCATTCTGCGTCGGCGCCATCCGATGCCACACGAAGACGATCTTGCCCTTCACCTTCTCGGGCGCAGCGGCTTTCAGTGCGTCGATCGAGCCGAAGCCGACAACTTCTCCCAGGATCCCTTTGGGTCCGGTCGAGGCGCTCGCGCCGAGCGCGGTTACCGCCATTTTCTGCGGAAAGGGAGAGACGATCTCCGCCGTCTCCTCGCCCCGGAGCCAGCCCTGCATGGCATAGGGCTCGATCCGCACATTGGCGAAGCCGAGCGCTTTCAGCTTCGCAACCGCCCAGTCCCGCGCACGCGCTTCCGCCTCCGTCGCCGCCATGCGGGGGCCGATCTCCGTCGTCAGCCCCTCGACGATGTTCCAGGCGACATCGTCGCCGAGTGCGGCGTCGCGCAGCTCCGCCGCCCGGTCCGGCGCCTGAGCGAACGCATAGGACGGCAGGGCGGCGGCGAGAAGCAGGAGTTTCTTCATCAGGGCTTGTCTCCAGGGTGATCCGTACCGATCTCCCACCTGTATCCCCGCGCTGCCGTTTGCCAACCCCGATACCATCGGCTAGGGGGCAGCGGCGACTTTCCAGCATCGTTTTCCCGGAGATCACGTCCGATGGCCGTGCAGTATAGCTTTGTCATGAAGGGTCTGACGAAGACCTTCCCCGGTGCGCCCAAGCCGGTGCTCAACAACATCCACCTCCAGTTCCTGCCGGGTACCAAGATCGCGATCATCGGCGTCAACGGCGCCGGCAAGTCCACGCTGATGAAGATCATGGCGGGCTACGACACCGATTTTCAGGGCGAGGCGTGGGCCGCCGAAGGCATCCGTGTCGGCTATCTGCCGCAGGAGCCTCAACTCGATCCCAAGAAGACGGTGAAGGAGAATGTGATGGACGGGGTGCGCCCCGTTGCCGATCTCGTCGACCGCTTCAACGAAATCTCCAACCTGATGGCAGATCCGCCCGAGGATGCCGATTTCGACGCGCTGCTTGCCGAAATGGGCGAACTGCAGGAGAAGATCGACGCGGTCGATGGTTGGACGCTCGATAACCAACTCGAGATCGCAATGGAGGCGCTGCGCTGTCCGCCCGGCGACTGGCCGGTGACCGATCTTTCGGGCGGCGAGCGCCGCCGCGTCGCGCTGTGCCGTCTCCTGCTCGAGAAACCGGAAATCTTGTTGCTCGATGAGCCCACCAACCACCTCGACGCGGAGAGCGTGCAGTGGCTGGAGAAGCATCTCGTCGACTATTCGGGCAATGTCATCCTCGTCACCCACGACCGCTACTTCCTCGACAATGTGGTCGGCTGGGTGCTCGAGCTCGACCGTGGCCGCGGCATTCCCTTCGAAGGCAACTATTCCAAATGGCTCGAGGCCAAGGCCAAGCGGATGGAGCAGGAGGAGCGGGAGGAAGCCGGCCGCCAGAAGGCGATCAAGGAAGAGCTGGAATGGATCCGGCAGACGCCCAAGGCGCGCCAGTCCAAGTCCAAGGCCCGCATCCGCGCGTTCGACGAACTGGTCGAGAAGCAGAATGCCCGCGCACCCGGCAAGGCCCAGATCGTCATCCAGACTCCCGAACGGCTCGGCGGCAAGGTGATCGAGGCGAAGGGGCTGACCAAGGCTTATGGCGACAAGCTGCTGTTCGAGGATCTGAGCTTCACGCTTCCGCCGGGCGGTATCGTCGGCGTGATTGGACCGAACGGCGCGGGCAAGTCCACGCTGTTCCGCCTGATCACCGGGCAGGAAAAGCCCGATGCCGGCGAAATCGATATCGGCCCGACCGTGCATCTCGGTTATGTCGACCAGAGCAGGGATGCGCTCGATCCCAACAAGAATGTCTGGGAGGAGGTTTCCGGCGGGCACGATCTGATGACCGTCGGCAAGTTCGAGATGTCGACGCGTGCCTATGTCGGCGCGTTCAACTTCAAGGGCACCGACCAGCAGAAGAAGGTCGGTCAGCTCTCCGGTGGTGAGCGCAATCGCGTGCACATGGCCAAGATGCTGAAGCAGGGCGGCAACGTGCTGTTGCTGGACGAGCCGACGAACGACCTCGACGTGGAGACGCTACGTGCGCTCGAGGAGGCGCTGGAGAATTTCGCCGGCTGCGCTGTCGTGATCAGCCACGACCGCTTCTTCCTCGATCGCCTCGCCACGCATATTCTCGCCTTCGAAGGCGACAGCCATGTCGAATGGTTCGAAGGGAATTTCGAGGCCTATGAGGAGGATAAGCGGCGCCGTCTTGGCGATGCCGCCGATCGTCCTACGCGGCTTGCCTATAAGAAGCTGACCCGCTGACGTCCTGACAGGCGCGGCGCCCCTCCCGCGGGATGGGAGGCGCGCGCGTCGGGGACGGAGGCCTGCTTCAAGGGATCGGGCCGCAGCGCAGGGGCTCGCGCCAAGCGCCGGTCATTCGATCCGCTGGCCAAGTCTGGGTCCGGGGCGGCCGGGTGCGGTGCCCGGACGCTATATCGTCGATCGGCCGATCAGCGTCCGCCGCCGCCCCGGTAATTTTGCACGCAGTGATCGGTGACCGTCTTCGTGCAGGGCGGAGGTGTGCCCTCCGCGGGCTGGGGCGCGAAAACCGCGGCCTGCTTGGCGGGATCGATCACCACCTGCGCACCGGGGGTGGGGCTGAAGGGCTGATTCGCGCCGGCCGGCGCCGTGGCCGGCGACGAGATGACCTTATATCCCCGGGCATCGACGTCCTTTCCGCCGCCAGGCTGGGCGCTGGCGAGCGTCGGAACGGAGGCAAGGGACGCGGCGAGAAGCGAAGCGGTGACAAGAAGGCGCATGGGCGAACTCCTCTGGCTATCGCACGACAATAGCTATCGCGTCCGGCGTCGGCCGGAGCAGCATATACTGTGCCATGGACTCCCCAGGAGAATGTCGGTTCCCTGTCGCAGCCGGTTTAATCTATTTTAATGAAAAAGGGCGCGCCATCAGAGCGATGGCGCGCCCTTTTTTCGCCTGAGGCGAAGCTTACTGCATCTTGCGCAGATCGTCGCGGGTCAGCGTCGTCGAATAGCCGCGGTCGCTGGGGCTCATCGTCGAGGTCGGAATGGTGATGAATTCCGAATTGTAGATCAGCTTCACCGCAACCGGCTTACCATCGCTATCCTGCACCACGCGCTCGATCCGGCCAATGCGCTTGCCGTCCGCCGTGACGACCATCGCGCCCGACTTGAAGCCGTTCGCGTCACCCTGGGCAAGGGCGGCGCCCGACGCCGAAACCGCAAGAGCAGCAGCAACACAAACCGACAAAATCCGCATTGAAACGTTTCCTTTTGAAATGGACCTTGTGTGCACTGCACCATCGCATCTGCACAATCAAGAGCAACGTTTCATAGGGGTATCTTCGTGCGACCCCTGGCGGTTCATATGATGATCCAGCCTGACTTTCGTCGTGTTTTTAGGGCCAATAGTCGGCCGGATCGGGAGGCGGGGCATCGCAGGCGCTCCTGTAGCCATCCTGGCAGGCCGCAACCTGTGCACGCCAATCGCGCATGGCTCTGGCATAGGCCTGCTGTTGATATTCATAACGGGTCTGGGCGCGGGCATGAGCCGCGTCCGCGATCTCATAGTCTCGCATGCGAGCTGCATAGTCCGCCTCGGCTCGGGCATTCTCCTCCTGGATGGTGCCTGCGTTCGCGGCTATGCGGCCGTTCAGATCAGCGGTGATGGGGGCCTCTACGGCGTCGACGGCAGCGTGCCGCGCGTCCTGGGCATGGGCCGTGAACGGGATCGCCGCTGCCATGAGCGCAAGCCCCCGCTTGGTGATCGACTGCATCGGAACATACTCCTCTCTGCGCCCGCTCGTCGCACGACAAGAACGAGAGAGGAGATGGGCCGTTCCGCTATGCTCAGGCGGCCGAAAACTGCCCGGAGGATTCGTCGAGCAGACGCAGAATGCCGTCCGCGATGGCGAAGTGCGCGCCAAATAGCCGCAGCGCGCCGGCAGCCTCGCGTTCGACAATTCCCGGGAAGGTGCGGATGTTGGCGAGGCTGACCTGCACGCAGGCAAGCTCGAGCGCATGCGCGGCATGATCGCCGGTGCCGTGCTCCGCGACGATGGTGTCGCGCGCCTCGTCGAGCAGATCGACCCAATGCGCGATGAAGCCGCCTTCGCCCGGCTTGGCGCCTTCAAAACGGCGGCTCAGCGCGGCGGAAACGCCGCCGCAGGCCCCGTGGCCGAGGACGACGATCTCCGGCACCTCGAGCTGGGTGACGGCGAATTCAATCGCGGCCGACACGCCATGGCGACCGCCGCCGGTTTCGAACGGGGGAACGAGCCCGGCGATATTGCGCACCACGAATATCTCGCCGGGCGAGGTATCGAAAATCTGCGTCGGATCCACCCTGCTGTCCGAGCAGGCGATCACCATCACCTTGGGCGTCTGCCCCTCCGCCAGCTCGGCCCACCGAGCCCGGCTGTTGGCCCATCCATCCCGCCGAAAACGCCGATAGCCGGCAATGAGTCCATCGAAGTCGGTCATGGCGCTGCCCTAGCGAGAGAAGGGGAGGGCTGGCAAGTGGGCGCCGCAATCGCTATTTGCGAGGCCATGACCGAACCGCTTCCCAGCACGCGCCCGCCGTTCCAGCGCAAGCCGGACTGGATCCGCGTCAAGGCGCCGACCAGCACGGGCTTCGCCAACACCAGGGCGCTGATGCGCCGCCTCAATCTCGCCACCGTCTGCGAGGAGGCCGCCTGTCCGAACATCGGCGAGTGCTGGACCAAGAAGCACGCGACCGTGATGATCCTGGGCGACACCTGCACGCGGGCCTGCGCCTTCTGCAACGTCAAGACGGGTATGCCGCGCGCGGTGGATCCGCTGGAGCCCCAGCACGTCGCCGACGCGGCGGCCGAACTCGGCCTGGAGCATATCGTCGTCACCTCCGTCGATCGGGATGACCTGCCGGACGGCGGGGCGAGCCAGTTCGTCAAGGTCATAGAGGCGCTGCGGCGGACGACGCCCCAGACCACGATCGAGATTTTGACCCCCGATTTCCGCAACAAGGCCGATGCGGCGATCGAAGCCATCGTTGCGGCGCGCCCGGACGTCTATAACCACAATCTGGAGACGGTTCCGCGCCTCTATCCGACGATCCGTCCGGGGGCCCGCTATTATGCGTCGCTGCGCCTGCTGGAGACGGTGAAGCGGCTCGATCCGTCGATCTTCACGAAATCCGGCGTGATGGTGGGGCTGGGCGAGGAGCGGATGGAGATCCACCAGGTGATGGACGACATGCGCTCTGCCGCCATCGATTTCCTGACGATCGGTCAATATCTGCAGCCGACCCCGCGCCATGCCAAGGTAGCCGAGTTCGTCACGCCCAAGACATTTGAAGCCTACGCCGCGATCGCGCGCGCCAAGGGCTTCCTGCTGGTGGCTGCGAGCCCGCTGACGCGCTCCAGCTATCATGCGGGGGACGATTTCGCGAAGCTGCGCGCCGCACGCGAGGCGCAGCTGGCCAAGGCGGCGCACTGAGGCGGACGGCCAGGCCATGCCCCGCCATTCGGAGACGCGGCACCTGCCGTATACGCCCGAGCAGATGTTCGAGCTCGTTGCCGACGTGCGGCGCTATGCCGAATTCCTGCCTTGGGTGGTCGCGGTACGCATCCGTTCCGACAGCGCCGAAGAAATGATCGCCGATCTGGTGGTGGGCTTCAAGGCGCTGCGCGAGAAGTTCACGTCGCGCGTGCATAAGCATCGGCCCGACCGCATCCATGTCGACTATATCGAGGGCCCATTGCGTCATCTCCACAATGAGTGGGCCTTCAGGCCGGACGGGCAGGGTGGGGTCTTCGTCGATTTC
>Ga0182748_1003477_pt1 | contig 13245 bp, 11 predicted proteins | sample eDN3rd37CKraftOP_FD_128877 | JGI IMG/M metagenome (GOLD analysis project Ga0182748, IMG submission 128877) | Enriched Organic Plus compost microbial communities from Emeryville, California, USA - eDNA 3rd pass 37_C Kraft OP (version 2) (version 2) ...
GCGCCGCCCTCGACGAAGGCGCCGCCTTCGCCCTTGCCGCAGAAGCCGAGATCCTCGAGCTGGCAGAGGACGATGTAGGTGAAGCAGTCGTAAATTTCGGCGATGTCAATATCGGCCGGCGTGACACCTGCCATGGCGAAGGCGCGCGGTGCCGCCTTGGCGAGGCCGAGGCGTGTCATGTCGCCCCGCTGGGTGATGGCGCTTGGCGAATCCGGATGCCCTTCGGCCATTCCTGCCAGTAGGACCCGAGGCCGGCGGAGATCGCGCGCCCGGTCGGCAGCGCTGACGACGACCGCAGCAGCGCCGTCGCTTTCAAGACTGCAATCGAAAAGCCGCAACGGATCGGCGATCATGCGCGAGGCCTGGTGGTCCTCGATGCTCAGCGGCGTCGTCATCCGGGCATTGCCGTTGAGGATCGCATGCTGCCGCGTGGTGACGGCGATCTCTGCCAGCTGCCGGCTCGTGGTGCCGAACATCTCCATGTGCCGCCGGGCCATCGGCGCATAGTACTGCGCCGGCGCAAGGGCGCCGCTCGGGGCCTCGAACTCACCCACGATGCGGAATTGCGGCATCTGCTGGATGCGAGCGCCGATCCGTTGTCCGGTCCGGCCGGTTCGTCCGAGCGTCAGCAGCACATGCGAACAGATGCCCGACGCAATGGCCGCGGCAGCGCATTGCAACGCGGCGACCGGTCCCGCGCCCCCGAGCGGCGTCCCGGTGGAGAAGCGGAGGTTGGGAATGCCGAGATTGGTGACCAGTTCCTCGGCGACAACGGGGCTGCTGGGCGAGGGCATGACGATGCCGTCGATGTCTTCGGGCCGAATGCCGGCATCCGAAATTGCCTTGAGCGCGGCCTCAAGCTGCAGCGAGAGCGCGCTGCGTCCACCGGCATCGCGTGTGTAGTCGGTGTCACCGACGCCGGTGACTGCGGCCTTGTTCGCAAGCTGCATGCGTCCCTCCCGGATTGGCCTCTGATACCAAAGGCAGCCGTCGTAGCCTACACCAGCTCATGCGGATGGGAGGCGCCACCGAGGAAGGAGAAGTTCGAGCGCGCCGCCAGTTCGGCGAAGCCGGTCATGGCAGATAGGGCACCGGCCGAGCGATGCCGGGTTGGGGCGACAGCCCGTCAGATGGGCCTGGGAGCACGCCTCCACGCCAGGCCAGCAGCTCGAACAAAGCAAGAATCCTCTATCAAGGTAAGGGGGCGGGGGAGTTACATCCGTCCAGGGGACGCGGACCGAATTGACTGGGGCGGTTTGGTCGGGCCTTGCGCAGTAGGCCTGTACCCCAGGTCCGCTGCGGCGGACGCCCTCGGCGGAGGGAGTGCAACGGGATTCGAAACTTCGCCACCGGCACGCCGCAGGCGCTGCAACGCCAACGGACAAGCTGGCGGCGGTCCTGGCGGATGCATTCGGGAGGGATCATCCCGTCCCGGATGCGCGCCCCCGAAGCCTGGCGAGTCCGGCGCCTGCCAGTTCCAGTTCCGGCCGCATGCCGAGAACCCCGGCGATGTCGGTCGCCTGCCGGTAGTGCGCGCCGGCCTCGCGCGGCGCCTCGCCCGAAAGCACGTCGCCCAGCACGCGCTCCGCCCAGGCCAGATGCCCGCGCTCCTCCTGCGCCATCGCAGCCTCGCGGCCAGCCCGTGCCGCCGCCAGCGCCTCCTCCGTGCGTCCCAGGTGGTGCGCCGCCTCCGCGAGCCGGAGGTAGGTGTGCGCGTACATCGGCCCGCGCCGCCGCACCTCGGGCTCGACGGCATGGCGGAGCAATGCAAGGCCCGGAACCGCGTCCCCTCGCAGCACGCGCACATATCCGACGCCGGCGGCGATCCAGGGATAGGTCGCGGGGACCTCGGCGACATGGTAGAGTTCGAGGCCCCGCTCCAAAACCACCTCGGCTTCCTCGAGCGCTCCGGCGCGGATCAGGGCATAGCCGTGGCCGAAGCTCATCACCGCCTGGGAGTAGCTGTTGCCGAGCCGGGCCGCCGCCGCCCAGCCGCGCGCCCCTTCCTGCCGGGCCGCCGCCTCCTCGCCGAGTTCGGCAAGCGACCAGGCGAGGAAGGAGTGGCAGAAGACAAAGGGGTGCCCCCCGAAGGCGAAGGCGTCCTGCGCGCCCCGTCGCTCCAGCAGCGAGATTGCCTCGCGGAGGGCCGCCGCCGCGGCGCTGTACGCGCCGACGGCCTGCAGGACGGTGCCGCGGCGGTAGAGGCCCAGCGCCTTGGTCAGGTCGTCGCCGCCGGCAGCGGCGATCGCCATCGCGCGGTCGGCGGCCTCGGCTGCGAGGCGATGCTGGCCGTTCTGCCAGTACCAGCCGGAGAGCAGCAATCCGGTGCGCACCCGGCGCGGCGTGTCGCCCGACGCCTCGGCAATCCGGTCGGCCTCCTCCAGATGCGCCGGAATCGCCTCGTGCTCGCCGAGCACGAAGAGTGCGTTGCGGATCTCGATGTGCAGGTCGACTTCTGCGGCGGCGCGATCCGGTTCCTCCGGCAGCCGGCGGAGCGCATCGAGCGCCCGGCCGTAATGGCCGATCGCCTCCCGGTTCGCCGAGCGCGCGGCGGCCCGCAGGCCGGCCCTGCGCCCGTAGTCTGCCGCTGCCGCCCACTCCTCGGCCCGCGCGGCGTGGAACGCCAGCATCTCGATCGGCGCCTCCGCCACGCGCCGCGGCGCCTTCGCATCCTGGCTCCGCTCGAGGGCGCGCAGCACGCGCAGGTGCAATTCCCGCCGGTCCTGCCGCAGCAGCGAGCCGTAGACCACCTCGTGTGTCAGCGCGTGCTTGAAGCGGTGGACTGGCTCGGGGACGACGCGTAGCGGTAGCAGGAACTCGCCCGTGTGGAGCCGCGCCACGGCACGCTCGAAGGCCTCCTCTGGCAGGTCGCTCACGGCACGCAGCAGGGGCACGGAGACCTCGGCGCCGACCACGGCCGCGAGTTGCAGCAGGCGCTTGTCGTCGGCTGCAAGCCGGTCGAGGCGCGCAGCGATGACGGCCTGCACCGTCGCTGGCAGCACCAGATGGTCGGGGTCGCCGGTGAGGCGGTACGCGCCCGGTTCACCGCACAGCAGCCCGGCGGCCTCAGCGGCGCGTGCACACTCCTCGAGGAAGAACGGATTGCCGCCGGCGCGCGCGATGAGGCGGAGCTTCAAGGGATCGAGCGTCGCATCCGTGCCCAGCGCGCGGTCCAGCACCGCGCGCGCGCCCTCCGCGGAGAGCGGCTCCAGTCGGATCTGGCGGTAGTGGCCGAGGCTGGCCCAGGCATGCCCGAATTCGGGACGATAGTTCACCAGCAGCGCGAGGCGCGATGCCGGGAGGGATCCGATCAGGCTCTCCAGAACCTCGCGGCTGGCTGTGTCGAGCCAGTGCAGGTCCTCGAGCACGGCGAGCAGCGGCTGGTCCAGCGTGTGGCGGTGCAGCACCGCCTGGACCGCCTCGACCAGTCGCCTGCGGCGCTGCGCCGGCTCGAGCGCGACCCAGGCGGACTCCGCTTCGGTCGCAGCGCTGCCGAGGAGCGCGAGCAGCGCCTGCATGACGTCGGGCGGAAGGGCGAGTGCCTGGACCGTCGCCGCGACGCGCGCCCGCACAACCTTGGCATCTTCCCCCTCGGCGATGCCGAAATAGGCGCGCATCAGGCCGGCGACCGCGGCGTAGGCGACCTCGGCGGATTGGGGATCCACGGCGCAGGCGATTGCGCGCCAGTCCCGCGACAGCGCTCCCGCCACGAACTCCCGCACGAGGCGCGACTTGCCCACGCCCGCCTCGCCCACGACGGCAACGAGCCTGCCCGAGCCCAGCTCCGTTGGCGCCAGGGCGGCGGCCAAGGAGTCCAGCTCGGCCTGCCGTTCGACAAGGCCGGCCGCTGCTGTCGGTGGCACGCCCTCCGCGGGCGCCGGCGCCTCTAGGCGGTACAGGGCCGGGCCGGGCCGCGCGCGATCCCACGGCAGCTGTTCGGTCTCCGCGAAGCGCATCCTCCCACGCGTGAGCGCCATGGTGGCCTCGGTCGCGACGACCGTTCCCGGCACGGCCGAGGCGGCAAGGCGCGCGGCGCTCTGAAGGGCCGGACCGGAAAGCGCGCCGCCGCGCAGGAGGACCTCGGCGGAGTCGAGTCCGATCCCCAGCGCCACGGTGTGCTCGCCGTCCCGCGCCGCGGCGAGCGCGGCGAGAGCCGCGCGGCAGGCACGCACCGCATGGTCCTCGAGCGCGAGCGGCGCGCCGAAGGCCGCCGAGACGCCCTCGGCCGAGACACGGAGCACCTGGCCGCCATGGGCCCGCACGGCCTCCGCGACGCTCCGCGCCGCAGCTTCCAGCAGAGGCTCCAGCTCTTCCAGATCGGAGGGCGTGCCTGGCCCCGGCGCCAGGCTGGCGGCGAAGGCGGTCACCTGCTTGCGCTCGCCGTCCGTCGCCTCGGCGGCGACGGGCGGCGGCGCCGGCTGCCAAGCCAGCGCTTCGCGCCGGAGTGCCGTGAGCTCCGGGCCGGGCTCGACCTGCAGCTCGCGGCGCAGCAGGTCGGCGCAGGCAGCGTACTGGCGCGCGGCCTCGGCCGGGCGCCCCTCGTCGAGGTGAAGGCGGATCAGGTCGCGATGCGCCTCCTCCGACAGCGGCTCGAGCGCCACCGCCCGCTCCAGTGCGGCGCGTGCCGCCGCTGGGTTGCCGCGTGCCCGCGCCGCACGTCCGAGGCGCAGCAGCGCGGCGACCGCGATGTCGTGCAGGCGCCGCCGCTCCGCGGCGAGCCATTCGGTGAACCCCTCCTCGCGCATCGCCATGCCGTCGAGCAGCGGCCCGCGGTAGAGACCGGCCGCCTCGGCCAGCGGCTCGAAGGTCTCCGCCGCCGCGAGTGCCTGGAAGTCGAGCGCATCCACGGCGACGCGGCCGGATGCGAGCGCGACGCCCTCACGCGTCGCGAGCAGCAAGTCCTCGCCCCCCAGCGCGGAGCGGATCGAAGTGAGGGCCTGGCTGAGGCTGTGCCGCGCCTGCGTCTCGCCGCGGTCGCCCCAGAGCGCCTCGGCCAGCCGCTCGCGCGGGCATGGTGCGCCGCCGGCCAGGGCAACGATGGCGAGGAGCGCCTCCGCCTTGCGTGTGGGCAGCGTCGCCCGGCTGCCGTCGGCGCGGCGAGCCTCGAAGCCGCCGAGGAGGCGGATGCCGGCTCCCGGCATCGGCACGTGCGACCTCCTGAAACAGGATCCGGGTGCGGCGAGCATGCGCCAGGGCCGCAGCAGCGTCAAAAGCTTGCCGAGCCGCGTTTTTGACGCCCGCTTGAGGGCGGGTTTGAGCGGGGCGTGAGGCCGGCTGGGGAAAGTAAGTGCGCCGCCGGCCGGATCACGGCCGGTGCCCACCAGCCGAAGGAGCCACGCCGCCATGCCCTCCACCGCCGCCCCGGCCACCCCGACGCGCCAGGCGCCGCAGCCCGTCGCAACGCCGGCGCCTGACCTCTCCGCCGTCAAGGCGCGCCAGCAGCTCGCCTGGTCCGCCGGCGACTACGCCGTCATCGGCGGGACCCTGCAGATCGTCGGCGAGACCCTCTGTGAGGCCGTGGACCTCCGCGCGGGCGAGCGCGTGCTGGACGTGGCGGCCGGGAACGGCAACGCCACGCTAGCCGCGGCGCGGCGCTTCGCCGACGTGACTTCGACCGACTACGTGCCGGCGCTGCTCGAGCGCGGCCGCGCGCGCGCCGAGGCGGAGGGCCTGCAGGTCGCCTTCCGCGAAGCGGATGCGGAGGCGCTGCCCTTCGCGGACGGCGCTTTCGACGTCGTGCTCTCGACCTTCGGCGTGATGTTCACCCCCGACCAGGCCCGCGCCGCGGCCGAGATGGCACGCGTGTGCCGGGCGGGCGGGCGGATCGGCCTGGCGAACTGGACGCCGGGCAGCTTCGTCGGCGAGGTGTTCAAGGTGCTCGGCCGCTACCTCCCGCCGGCCGCGGGCCTGCGCTCCCCTTCGCTCTGGGGCACCGAGGAGAGGCTGAAGGAACTGTTCGGCGACGCCGCGACCTCCATCGCGGCGACGCCGCGCGTGTTCAACTTTCGCTACCGCTCGCCGGCGCACTGGATGGAGGTGTTCCGCACCTTCTACGGCCCGGTGAACCGGGCCTTCCTCGCGCTCGATCCGCCGCGCCAGGACGAGCTGGAGCGCGACATCCTCGACCTGCTGTCACGCTTCGACCGCGGCGGCGCGAGCGGCCTTGTCGTGCCCAGCGAGTATCTCGAGGTCGTGGTGACGCGGCGATGAGTACCGAAGGAACCGACATCCCAAGGAGGACGACGATGACGAGGCATCTCCTGCTGGCCGGCGCGCTTGCCCTCGCAGGCCCCGCCGCGTTGGCGCAGCAGGCCCCCCACACCGCCGCGCCGCAGGGTGGGGGGCAGGCGGCGCATGGGTCTCCTGCAACCGCCAGCGCGGCGTTCAGGTCCACCGTGCTGCACGAGACGCCGCTGCTCGGCACGGAGGGGCGGATCTACCGGCTCTACACCATCGACCTCGGGCCTGGCGGCACGACGCCAACGCACATGCACCCGGGCGACGAGATCGCCCTGGTCATGGAGGGGGCGGTCACGCTCGAGATGGAGGGCGAGGCGCCGCGGACCTTCCAGGTCGGGCAGACCTTCCATCCGCGCCCGATGACGCCGCACGTCGCGCGCAACGCCTCGGCGACGGCTCCGGCGCGGCTGACCGTCAGCAGCATCACGGAGGCGGGCAGGCCGAGCACCATCTTGCTGCCGCCGCCTCCGACCAACTGACAGGCTGTGCGCGCGGCTGCGACGCGAGCAACGCCCGGTCGCGCGCGCAACCCTGTGACCGGCAGGACGCCCGGCAGCAGGGCCGTATGACCGGCCGCGTCGCGCACCTTCCGCCCGGCCTGCGCCCGGCTTCCACGTGCGAGTACGGCGCCGCCGATCCCACCTGGAAGCGCGCGGCGGCCGGCCGGCGGGAACGTCGTGCTCAGTCCTTCCCGATCATCACATCCGATGCCTTGACCACGGCGGAGGCCTGATCGCCCGGCTTGAGGTCCAACTCCTCCACAGCCTCATTGGTGATGCTGGCGGTGATGACCGCGCCCCCGGCAAGTTCCAGACGCACATGCGCCGTCGTGGCCCCCTTGCGGACCTCGAGCACTTTGCCGGTGAGTACATTGCGGGCGGACAGTCTCATGGGAGCCTCCTCTGACACAAAGCCGTGCATCTATGGCGCCATTGGCGCAATCGTCACCGCAATATCGGCCGGTGGCGCAGCGTAGGGAGCAGACGTGACCAGCAGGTCGGCCCCAGCACGGGCATAAGCCTCAGCATTGGCAGCGTTGACGCCGCCGGTCGCCACCAGCAGCGGTCGCCGGGCCATGCCGGCCAGTGCCTGTGCAACGGCGGCGACATCTTCGGGCGGCAGCTTGTCCAGTTGCAGCGTGTCCACCCCGGCATGCGCCAGTTGCAGCGCCAGGTCGATGTTGTCCGCCTCCACCGCGACCTTGCGTTCCGGCTGCGCGGCGCGCAGGTCGTTCACCCAGAGATGCGGTGGCTTGCGGCCAAGGAAAGCGCGGTGCTGCGGAAAGACCAGGATAGTGTCCGACAACCCCAGCCGGTGCGGCACGCAGCCACCGGCCATGATGGCCTTCAACATCACGTCCTTGGCCGCGGGCAGATGCTTCCGCGTGCAGGCCACGGCGATTCCAGGCTTGCCGGCGCGGGCCGCGCAAAGGATGCATCGCGCCAAGGTTGCCACGCCAGAAGCGATTTCCAGCAGGGACTGCGCCACCTTGAAACCGCGATGCAGGGCCGCGGCCTCCCCCTCTACGACCAGCAGGTCCGATCCGCCCTCCACCTGCGCACCGGAAGCCGCCAAGCGCCGGGTGGTGGTGCAACCGGCCAGGAGCATCAGCCGCTCGGCCTCCTCGATGCAGGCTACCATCATGACGGCACGGGCGTGGAACACGGCCCGCCCGGCCATCGGGCCGATGCCCAGGCCTAGCGTGGTCGGGTCGCCATAGGGCACGTCCTCACGGAGCATGGCGAGCAGCCGTTCGTCGGGGATCGGAAAGGGCATCTCAGCCTCCTGTCGGTGCCAAGCCGTACTGACGCCAGACCGGTGCCGCCGTGGGCGAGGCCAGGAAATCGAGCAGCATCCGGGCGCCCGGAGATGCCGCGCCGCGCGGCGTCAGGCCGAAGACAAAGTGCACCGGGGAATGGGTCTTCGGAGGGAAGATTGTCACCTCGCGCACCGCGCGGGAGGCGATCACGTCACTTCGGGAGACGAAGCCGAAGCCCGCTTCACCCCGCTCCACCAGCACGTGCGCCGTACCTACCGTATCCCTACGGGCGAGCCGCGACTGTAGCGTCTCCCATTGTCCGATCGAGCGCAAGGCGGTCTCGACATCGCGGAGGAGGCGGCGAAGGAGAAGCGCACCCGCGCTGCGGGCGGTGGGGTCAGCCAACCCAAGGCCAGGGCATGCAGCAATCGACAGTGCACGGGCATCTCCCGGCCGAGACCATCCCACGCCGAGGCGCAGGCATCAGCGTCTCGTTATATCTCATCGAGAATAGCGAACAACCCAGCGCCTATGCCTTGGGTTTCCTGCTCCGCCTTCGCTGTGCCGGCGGCGGGCCAGCATGCTGCTGTGCCATGGCTTCCAATTCCCGGTAGCGCGCGACGATGGCCTTGCCGGCGGTGGTCAGTTCGGCGCCACCGCCGCGTTGGCCGCCGGGCGCCCGCGCCACGGCCGCGGTCCCGAGTGCGGCATCCAGGTCCTCCACCAGCTTCCAGGCGCGGGGATAGGACATGCCGAGCACCCGAGCCGCACCGGCGATGGAGCCGGTCTCGGCAATCGCTTCCAGTAGGGCGATTTTGCCCGGTCCGACCCTGCCACCCGAGGCGAGGTCAAGGCGCAGGCTGATCCGGACGGGCAGTTGCATAGGGTCCCTAGGCATCGACCCATTCAAGCGCGGCCAGGACCTCCTGTCAGCCACTGCCGTGCAGTGCCCCCTGTGGTGGACAGGCGCGGCAAAGGCTCGCTATAAACAAACAGATATAACGAGGAGGAATGCTGCCATGACCGTCGACATCCGCAAGACCCGCCACCCTTTCCTGGACGGCAAGCTGAAGCGCATGCTGATCGACGGAAAATGGCTGGAAGCTGTCTCCGGCAAGACCTTCGACACCGTCAATCCTTCGACCGGCGAGATCCTGGCCACCATTGCGGAAGGTGACGCTGAGGACATCGAGCGGGCGGTCGCGGCCGCGCGGCGCGCTTTCGAAGGGCCCTGGTCGAAGTTCAAGCCCTTTGAGCGGCAGAAGCTACTGCTGAAGCTGGCCGATCTGGTGGAGCGGCATTTCGAGGAACTTGCCGCGCTCGACACGCTCGACATGGGTGCGCCGATCAGCCGCACCATGGGCAACCGGCTGCGTGCCGTCGGCATGCTGTGCTACTATGCCAGCCAGGCCACGGCGATCCACGGCGAGACCATCCAGAACTCGCTGCCGGGCGAGATCGTCTCCTACACACTGAAGGAGCCGGTCGGCGTCGTCGGCGCCATCATCCCCTGGAACGGCCCGCTGACCGCGACGATTTGGAAGATCGGCCCGGCGCTGGCTACCGGCTGCACCGTCGTGCTGAAACCAGCGGAGGAGGCACCGCTGACACCGCTGCGCCTGGCCGAGCTGTGCCAGGAGGCCGGCGTCCCGCCCGGTGTGGTGAACGTGGTCCCCGGCTATGGCGAGACCGCAGGCGCTGCCCTGGCCGCTCACCCCGATGTCGACAAGGTGGCCTTCACCGGCTCGCACCTCACCGGACAGAAGATCGTCCAAGCCTCGGCGGGCAATCTGAAGCGGGTCTCGCTGGAACTCGGGGGCAAGAGCCCCGACGTGGTCTTCGCGGACGCCGATCTGGAGGCCGCGGTCCCCGGCGCCGGCATGGCGGTCTTTGCCAATTCCGGCCAGATTTGCAGCGCCGGAACGCGGCTCTTTGTCGAGCGCAAGATCTATGAGGAGTTCACCGCGCGGGTCGCTGCCTACGGCAAATCGCTGAGGGTCGGCGACAGCCGGGATCCGCAGACGCAGGTCGGCCCGCTGGTCTCCGCCGAGCAACTGGAGCGCGTCACCGGCTATCTGGCGATTGGCCGCCAGGAGGGCGCGCGTCCTCTCTCCGGCGGGGACCGGTTGACGGAGGGTGGCCTGGCGCAGGGCTTCTTCGTCCCGCCAACCGTCTTTGCCGACGTGAAGGACGAGATGCGCATCGCGCAGGAGGAGATCTTCGGCCCGGTGATTTCCGCCATCCCCTTCGACGACATCGAGGAGGTGGTGAGGCGGGCCAATGCCACGAATTTCGGCCTGGGCAGCGGGCTGTGGACCCGGGACGTCACCAAGGCGCACAAGCTGGCCAAGGCCATCCGTGCCGGTTCCGTCTGGATCAATTGCTACCAGGCGATGGATCCGGCCGTGCCCTTCGGCGGCTACAAGATGAGCGGCTATGGCCGTGAAAGCGGGAAGCAGCACGTCGAGGAGTACCTCAACGTGAAGTCGGTCTGGATCAGGACCGACTGACGCGGCGGCAGACCATACCGAATGCGGGCTTAGTTCTCTTTTACGAATGGTGCCGGCGGTGGCGAGGTGATGCTGCATCACGGCGGCGAGCGGCCGGCTCGTCACACAGATCCACAAAGGCAGGAGGGCGAAGTGCATCGCTCGACGTTCGACATGGACTGGCTCGACCAACCGCCACTGCTGGCATTCACGCATTGCCCTCCGGTTCACTTGCCGCCCTGGCTGTCCGACATCCTCGGGCTGATCAGGCTGGATGGTGCGGTAGCTGAGCCGGACATCTACCAGACCGGCGAGTTGCGCGACCTGCCGGCCCTGACGCAGACAGTAACCTATACCGCGGCGGCCATGCCGGTGACCGACACCTACACCGGGGTGCTGCTTGCCGACCTGCTCGCCGATGCCGGCGGGGTGATCACTCATCCCGTGGCCAGGAACGACATCCTGGCCCATTACGTGGTGGCCACCGGCAGTGACGGTTACCGCGCGGTCTTCTCCCTGGGCGAACTGGACCCGCGCTTCGCCGGCGAGCAGGTGATGGTGGCCTACGATGACACGGGAGGGCAGCTCGGCTGGTTCGCGCCGGAGGGTCACGCCCGGATCGTCGTGCCGGATGACGACGCGGGTGGGCGGTATGTATCCCATCTCGTGAGCCTCACCGTCGACAGCGGCCCCGAATTCGTCGCCGGACCGGGCGGCATCTCCACGGAGTTCACACTCGGCGGGGCCGTTGCCCATCCGGCCAGTTTCGATGAGGCGGACCTCGCCGCGCTGGATAGCCTGACGCTGACGGTAACCTACACCTCAGCAGGCATGCCGGTGAGCGACACCTATACGGGTGTTCCGCTCTGGGACCTGCTGGAACAAGCCGGGGTCTTGACCGATCCGGCGATCAAGAACGACATCCTCGGCTTCTACGTGGTGGCCACCGGCAGCGATGGCTACCGCGCCGTCTTCTCCCTGGGTGAGCTCGACCCGCGCTTCGGCGGAGAGCAGGTGATGGTTGCCTATGATGACGTGCTGGGGCAGCTCGGGCCGGGTGGCACCGACGGCTTCGCCCGAATGGTTGTCCCCGGCGATGCGGCCGGCGGGCGCTACGTCTCCAATCTGGTCGGTATCGAGGTCGTGGATATCGACCACGGGCCGGCGCAGACAGATGGCCTCTGGACCTGATGCAAAGGCGGCGGGCATGCCGCATCATGGACCATGACCGTGCCGTGCTCTCATGGCTGGCACGGCGGCCCCATCAAGCGCCAGGAGGCACGGCATGGACCAGAGTGAAACCCGGCCCGGCGAAGTCGAAGGCGGCATGCCGAAACGGTCCGATGCCGCCCTGACCTTCATCGGCACAATCCGGACACTCTTTGCCAGCCGGGCGGAGTGCCCGCATGGCGGCCAGCTGGACGAGCCGCCGTGCCGGATCGAGGTCAAGGCAAGCTGGCAGCCGGCGCTGTGCGGTGTCGAGGTCGGGGTGCGCCTTGAAGGCCTGTACTGGATGCACCTGGCCCGACGAGACCTGCTCGTGCAGGCGCCGAAGTCGCGCCCCGCGCCGCTCGGCACCTTCGCCTTGCGCTCGCCGAACCGGCCGAACCCCATCGCCACCTCCGTCGTCGAGGTCATTGCCCTGGAGCCAGGCTCACTGGTCGTACAGGGCCTCGACTGCGTCGATGGAACGCCGCTGGTTGATCTCAAGCCAGCCCGGCACGAAGAAGCTTAGCCAATCCGGGACTATTGGCGGCTATCGTGCGCCATGCCAGCCGGCCGTACCGGACGAGCCTCGCCATACTCTGCAAGGGCAGCCAGGAAGCTAGAAACGCCTGACGAACGCAGCAGCTGGAACGGGCGTCCGGTCTGCCGGCAAAGGCGCTTCACCGCCAATGCCGCGTCACGGCTGACGCAATCCACCGGAAATACCACCAAATCGGCGCGGCTCACCGAGCCGGCCAACGGCCTCAGGCTGGTCTCCGCGCCGCCATCATAGTGCAAAAGCGTGGCGCCCAGGCGGGTGGCAGCATGCCGCGGTGCCGGCACCCGATGCGGCCTGCCCCCAACATCCCAACATAGAGCACCTGGCAGGAGAGAAGAGTGGCCGCGCCCACTTCCAGTGCTGGCTTGGAAGGTGTCCGCGGCGGGATTCGAACCCGCGACCCCAAGATTCGTACCACTTCGACTTTCGTCGCCGCTTGCGCGTTCGTGGTCTGGACTGTCCCTTCGCCATAGGCCGAAACGCCCTTAGGCGCCGCCCGTCCAGTCTCTACACCTTCCCCAAGGGCTTTGGGGCTTGGCTCGGGATCGGCGTGACCCTACGGTCGACGCTTTCCCCGACTTTGAGCGGATCCGTTGAACGGTTTCCCGACACAACGCCCAGTTGAACCACAAGGAATCTCGTGCGCTATCCAGCTGCGCCACGCGGACCCGTCGACAAGATGCCGTATCTGACAGGACGTCGCAACTCCCCCCTTGATGCAGGGAATTCGGGCGCTCTGACTACCCCGCCCCCTTGCTCCGCGGTCGGCCGTTCTGCCAACGGGCTGCCAAGCGTCAAACTGTCGAAAGGCGAAAACCCAGCCAGACCAAGGTGGCGTCCCCTACGGGATTCGAACCCGTGTTACCAACGTGAAAGGCTGGTGTCCTAGGCCTCTAGACGAAGGGGACCTGGCGCCCAAGCAGCGGCTTCCTGCAGTCCTCTCGGTGCCGGCTCCGATGTCCTCGCCCATCTTCCGACGGGATCATCCGAAC
>Ga0182748_1003478_pt1 | contig 13237 bp, 16 predicted proteins | sample eDN3rd37CKraftOP_FD_128877 | JGI IMG/M metagenome (GOLD analysis project Ga0182748, IMG submission 128877) | Enriched Organic Plus compost microbial communities from Emeryville, California, USA - eDNA 3rd pass 37_C Kraft OP (version 2) (version 2) ...
CACCGTTCGGGACGTGGGCGATGTACCTCACCGACGAGCACGGCTACTACCGCTGGATCGCATTCGACCTCGACCCGAAGAACGGTCGGCCCGCAACCGACGCGAAGCGGCTCACCAGCTGGCTCAAGCAGCTGGGCATCCCCTACCTCGTGTGCCGGTCCGGTCCGTCCGGCGGCCGCCACGTGTGGGTGCGTGCAGACCGGCTGCACCCGTCCACCGTCGCCGGCATCGCCCACCGGGCGAAGTCGCTGCTGCCTTCCCTGGACATCTCCCCTCTCACGAACGTCCGCTACGGCGCCGTGCGCCCGCCACTGTCACCGCACCGCGAAGCCGGGTTCTCCTGGCCGATCGGCGACCCGTACGTCCTCGACAACCACGACGGCATGGACGAGGACGACGCCAGGGCGCTTCTCGACCTGCTCGACTCGCTCGGCGCCGAAGCACCCGTCCCGGAGACCGCCGGCATCCGCGGGATGGTCGCCGACGCCCACGGTCACCCCCGCATGCAGGGAAAGCCCCGCCGCGTGTCCCCGCGGATCCTGAGGCTGCTCCGCGAAGGGGACGACACCATCGAGGACAAGTCCGTGCTGCAGGCCACCGTCCTGGCCGGCCTCGCGCAGGCGCGCTGGTCGTTCGCCGACGTCGCCAAGCACCTGGACTCCTCCCCCGCGTTCGAGCACGCCCGCACCGTCATCGTCGGCGCTCGCCGGGTTCCCCGCGGCGCGAGACGAGCTCGCCGCACGCTGCTGAACGGGTGGAAGCTCGCCGTACGGTTCGTGGCCGCGAACCCGCTCAGCTCCGACGGCCTCGACGACGACTTCATCCGCCGCTCGAACCGGGTCACCGCGGCCGTGTACGCCGCCCAGGTGCGCGCGGACACGCAGCCGGGCCGGTGGGGCTCCGGTGCCGCGATCGCCGGCGCTCGCGGCGGCCGCGGACGCCCGTCGCACCGCGCGGTACTCGATGCCGTACTCCTCCACATGCTCGAAGCGGTGAGCCTCGAAGTCGGCGTCGACTCCCGGCGGCTGGCGATGGAGACCGGCTACTCGAAGGAGTCCACCCGGCTCGCGCTCCTCGAGCTGTGCGACGACGAGTACGGCAGCCCGTGGCTCGTGAAGACGCACGACGCTGACGGCCCCAACAGCGCTGTTTTCAAACTCCACGACCGGTTCTCCACAGACAACGAAGACACAGACTTGGCACTAGCACCGACACCCCCGCCCGGGCGGGCAGACCGCACCTCTCCCCCACGGGACGTGCTCATCCGGCAGCTCGGAGAGAAGATCGGGCTGCTCGCCCACGACGTGTTCGCCTCGCCTGGCTCGCTGGGACGCTCCGCCGGCCGTGTGCTGCAAGTGATGCCGGAAGGTTCGCCGCTTCGGGTCGCCGACCTCATCGTGAAGCGGCACCTTCCGGCGAGGTCCGTCCGCCGCGCCCTGCTCCGCCTTCACTCGTCGGGGATGGTCGACCGCACCGCGGAGGGGTGGGTGCGTGGCCCCGACATCCGCGACCGTGTCGCCGACGAGCTCGGGGTTGCCGGATACCTCGAGGAGCGAGCGGCGCGGTACGAGTTCGACCGATACCTGTGGCGATGGTGGCTTATCGAGCAGGCCATTGCCCAGCGGAAGCGGTCGGGCGCAGGACGCCCCTCCCCCTCCGCGGTGCCGATACCCGACGTCGCACCCGTAGACGAAATGTTCCCCCGGTATCCGCGCCGGCCCGACCGAAAACGCGACTGCCTCCGCGCGCGCAGCATCGCTCGCGAACGCCTCAACGCGACCGGCGCCACTCCCCCACGCTCCAAGCCCGTCCTCGGCCGGAAGGTCCCCGGCAGCCAGCGAGGCGTCCGGTTCGTCGCGTAGTGCCCGATGACGGAGGCACCGTCTACGATCCCAACATGGGGATGAGGTGGGGACTCGCCGTACTGGCGGTGCTCGCGCTTGCCCTCACGGGATGCTCCTACCCCTCGGCCGAGCCGGCCGCTGATGACTGGGAGGACTGGGGCATCAACGACGAGATGCCCAACTACACCGATGCGGAGCTCATGATGCTCCGGATGGGTGCCGATATCGACGGGATTTACGGGCTCGACACCGACGACGAGACGTGGCTGTCGGTGCAGGCCGGTAACTGCCGCGTCGCACGAAGCCTGAACGGTCGCGATCCCAGCGAGGTGTCCTGGTACTTGCCGCCCGGCCCCGTCAGGTCGGACTTCTACCTTCTCGACGAGGATTCCCTGCTTGGAGCGTCGGTCGCGATCTCCCTCGTGTCGGGGTGCTTCGACACCATCGACTACGGCTGGCGCTGGCCGAGTTTCTGGGGCACGATCTACGCGCTTGGAGGCGGCGGCGACATCGGGGACGGTGGCGGTTACCGTGTGCGCTGCGAGGACGGCACCTACTCGAACGCCGGTGGCGTGCAGGGCGCGTGCTCATGGCACGGCGGTGTCGACGACTGACCCCTACCCTCTCGCATGTCTTCCTCCAACGATCCGTTGGCGAAATGGCTCGTGGTGTCGGCGGGATAGGAGATGCTGAAGCGATGACCGACCTGCTGCCCTCGGACTACGCGGACACCCTCGCCGAGATCAAGGCACGTGTGCACGCTGCCCGATTCCGGATCCAGCGGGCCGCGAACACCGAGCAGCTCGAACTGTGGTGGCACATCGGGAACATCATCATCGAACGTCAGAACACCGAGGCGTGGGGAACCGGAATCATCAACCGGCTCGCGGCGGACCTGCGCGCTGAGTTCCCGACCGTGAAGGGCTTCTCCCCCGCCAACCTCCGGTACATGAGGCGGTTCGCCGAGGCGTGGCCGGACGCGAGCTCAATTCGCCAACGACCCGTTGGCGAATTGCCGTGGAGTCACATCATCGAGCTGCTCGACAAGCTCGACGACCAGAAACTTCGCGACTGGTACGCGGCCCGCGACGTCCTCAACGGTTGGAGCCGACCCGTTCTCGCCCACCAGATCAAGGCCCGCCTGCACGAGCGCGAAGGCGCGGCAGCATCGAACTTCGCGCTGACGCTCGACACGGGTTCGGAGCTGGCGCAGCAGATTACGAAAGACCCGTACACGCTCGACTTCCTCGCCATCGACTCGGACGCGACCGAACGCGAGCTCGAGGCGCGCCTGACCGAGAGGGTCGTGCACACGCTCGCGGAGCTCGGGCCGGGGTTCGCGTTCGTCGGCCGCCAGGTTCACTTCGACCTGGACGGTGACGACTTCTTCATCGACCTGCTGTTCTTCCACATCGAGCAGCTGCGTTACGTGGTCATCGAGCTGAAGACCACGAAGTTCGACCCCCGGGACGCTGGCCAGCTCGGGTTCTACGTCGCACTCGTCGACGATCGGCTGCGGCTGGCAGACCGTCACGAGCACACCATCGGAATCCTGCTGGTCGCCGACAAGAGCGAGACCGTCGTCAAGTACGCCCTCGCCGGCACCGCCCAGCCGGTCGCGGTCTCCCGATACGAGCTCTCCCCCGCCGTGCAGGCAGCACTCCCCGCCGAGGAAGCTCTCACCCGGCTCGCGGACGAGGTCGCCGACGAGATCGAACAGCCGTAGCCCGGTTCTTCTACAGCGACGAGGTCAGCGCGGGCGGCCTCTAGCTTGCCGGCGGCAGGCGGGCATCGAGTGCGACCCGCTTCTGCGCGTCGCTGGCAGCGACGACGACACGGTGCAACGCCTCCGACACCGCACCGAAGTCTTCGTCCGGCGCCCTCACGCGGGCGAGCGCGCCGGTGATGAGGTCCGTGAGACGGAGGATGTCTTCGACGTCGGTGATGGGCGCCCCTCCCCCGAACAGCCGCGTCACGGCCGCCTCCTGCTTTCGTCGCGCCCTTGCCCGGTCCCTGGTCGAGCCGCTGTCAAGCCCTCGGGAGGCGAGCTCTTCCCCGTGCCGCTCGTGCATGATGGGCGAGATGTGGAACCGGATGGCCGACGTCAACGCGTTCCGCTCATCCTTCGGGACGCCCGCTTCGTCGAGCGCTCCCCCGACGAACATCCGGTAATCATAGGAGCGGCCCATGAGGTCGGCGTTCCCGTCGCTGTCGTAGAACAGCTCGCGCGCGTCGGCGAGCAGCTCGGCTGCCTTCTTCACCGCGATCGCCCGCTCCGGGCCGCGCTCGGAAGCATCGAGGTACGCCCGGAAGGTCTGCGTGAGGCGACCGCGAATCTGGTTCAACGCATCGGTGCTCACGAACGGGATGGTACCGACCTCTCCCCCGCCCTCAGCTCAGCTGCGGTAGGTAGGCGTCGTAGGCCGTGACGATGAGGAACGTGCGTGACGGCGCGCCGAAGCGTTCGGTGAGCTCGTCGAGCAGCGCCCGGTTCGATGCGGTGACCTTCAGCGTCCGGCGCACCTTCTCCCCCGAATGCACGGGCCGGGGCTTCACCAACGGGGCGCGGTTGAACAGGGTCACCTTCGGGGTTGCCTCGTCGTCCTCGCCGAGCGCCGTGCGGATGAGATCGGGAAGCCGGTCGTACGTTGCTTCGACGGCGTCGAGCAGCACGGTGTGGTGGCTCTTCTTCGTCTTCGCGATGTAGGCAGCCAGGCGCCGGTCGATCTCCACGGGAAGCTCGATCGCGAGCCCGCTCACGACGAGCTCATGCTCCCCCGCAGGTCTCGCTGCCGGTGTCTTCGGCTTACGTGGCGCGCGTGACCGCGTCGGCGTCGGAGTCGGCGATGCCGTCACTGTGGCCGCCTCGGCTTCCGCAGGCGTGGCTGTCGGGGCCTGCCCGACTGGCTGGTCCTCGTGCGGCAGCGCGACGAGCTTCGCAGGCGACGAAGGTTCGCGTTCGTCGCCTGCGGGCTCTGTGTCCTCATCGGTGGCGGTCACCGGCGTCGGAGCGACCGACGCCTTCAGAGCGGTTGCAAGGTCGAGCTTTGCCATCAGCTGGCCTTCCTCTCATTCGCCCAGATGCTTGTCAACTCAAGAGACACCATCGTGTAGTCCTGGATCGCCGCCTGGCTCGCCCGCGTGTCCGAGTACTGCGTGACGACCTTCCCCTCGAGCGGCATGTCCTCGATCAGCGCCGACATGCGGATGTGGTTGGTGAACCGCGGCAGGCCCGTGACCCCCTCGAAGAACTGCCCCTGGTCGAGCAGCTCCTTCCACGCCTCGAGGCGCTTGTCGCCTCGTGCCCTGTTCACACGGTTCAGCAGCAGCCGGTACGGGACGTTGTTCGGGATGATGAAGTCTCGGACCGTCTCGTGGACAGGCTCGATGTCCACGAAGGCCGGCGTCAGCGGCAGGATCGCGAAGTCGGAGGTGGACAGGACCGCGTTCAGCACGTCCGCGGAGCCGAGGTTGCCGGGCGTGTCCACGATGATGACGTCGTGGTCGAGCTTGCGCAGCTGGGCGAGGATGCTGGGGTCGGTGTTGCTGGCGAAATCGAACGGCAGTTCCTCCCCCGCCCGCTCAGCCCACTGCGTCGACGTCTTCTGCGGATCGACGTCTACGACGAGGACCTTGTTCGCTCGCGACAGGGTGGCGGCGAGGTTCATCGCCGTGGTGGACTTGCCCACCCCGCCCTTCTGACCGGTTACCGAGATGACTCTCACGTCCACTCCCCTGTCGATGCCGATGCGGTGCAACATCAGCGCAACATCCGCGCAACTGTTGACTCGATGTTGCGACACAGGACCAGAACAGTTGCTCCGAGTCGGTGGCGATGTGCGGCCGATGCGGTGCAACGGTATCGGCACCGTTGCGATGTCAACGGGCAACATCGGCGGCGTGTCGGAAGATCAGTTGCACCGCTGTCCCCGCACATCGGAGCAACAGTTGAGCCGATGCGCCGCAACAGTCACACCGATGTTGCGGCGTGGCGCGGCAACAGGTGCTCAACCGTCGCCGCACAACTGCGCCGATGAAGCGCAACAGCGGCGGAACATGGGAGCCGATGGTTACGCAACCACGGCACAACAGCGGAACAACTGACGCGCAACTGTGGGGCAACAGTGGCGCGGCTGCGGCGCAACGGTGCCGCCGATGTTGCGCCACTGTTGCGGGGCTGTTGGGCCACAGTAGAGGCACTGTTGGAAGTGTGCGAAGGATGCTCAGCAGGGGAGAACCTGCGAACCGAGTCGGCTCGAATCGCACGCTAGGCGGCCGCGTCGCGAGCGATCAGGCTCGGGCAAAGGTGTCTGGTCGTGCGGGTCGCGAATAGGCGCTCAGAGAGGCGCACAGCGAAGGCGGCTGCGAGGCTGTCGAGGGGCAGCTGATGCGTCCCGGAGATCGCACCCGATTCGTGTCCGCTCACAAAGCCGGTGAATGGCTCGGCCGGAGGAGTAGCTGCGACGTCCGCGGTGGCAGCGGCGGGGGGAGGCTGAGATGGTCTTGAGACCGCCGGTGCCGTGTCGCGTGAACGACCTGTCAGCGGGCTGCGTCGTCCGCAGTCGGTCCTCGCACTGGCAGGAATCCTGCGAGTGTAGCAATCCTGCCACGAGAAGCCAAGCTGATCCAAGCGCTGCCAAGGTGACCTTGGCTGGAGTTCGCCCAGTGTTTTCAAGGGTTCGAGGGCCGTTGCCAAGTTTGCCAAGTAGTAGGTAGCTATCCATGAGAGAAAAGTAAGTAAGTAGTAGTAAATGGCCCTCGAGCACACACTTTCCTCTCTCATGGAAGTGCACCACGCACTTGGCAAACTTGGCTGGAGCGCCAAAACCAGCCTCTGACCAGGTGAAAGCAGAGGCCAAGGACTTGGCATCGGGCTTGGATCGACCTTGGATCGCCCGGCAACCGGGGTCGCCGCAGGGTAGCGGGCACAGACATCGCCCAATCCCCGGAGCAGCATTCAATGAGCAACGCCGTCGCCACTCGCCCCCGCCGCCAGTTCCTCCTCGAGGAGGGAGAGCAGATCCTCGTCACCCGTGACGCGCTGGTCTCGGCGGAACGTCTCATCGAGTTCATCAACGAGACCGGCATGCAGCCGGAGGACATCGTCACCGACCCGGTCGTTGCCTTCCCGGTGCCGGTGCACGCGCGCGGCAAGCGCTTCGACAACGTCGAGCCCGAGGCACTCTGGAACCCGCTGTTCTGGCTGCCAGAGGACATCGCCCTCCGCATCCGCATCCGCGAGACCGACAGCTCCGAGCCCCGCCCGGAAACCGACGCGGAGTGGGCGATCCGCATCGCGCTCGAGGTCGCGGACTCCGGGCTGTACACCCCGGGGGAAGGGTGGCTGGACGTGTTCGCGCTCTACGGCATCAACCCCGACGACCCCACCGACCTCGAAGCGATCCAGGCGTGGCAGGCGGGCCTCCCGGAGGAGCGCCTCGACGCGATCGACCTGCGGAACCACGTCCAGTTCAGCGAGGACCACGAAGCGTTCCACATCGCCCAGGAGCTGTACCCGCTGCTGATGAGCGCGCAGTGGGCGTTCACGGCGTCCAGTCTCATCGCCGCCATCGAGGCGGACCCGAAGGAGATCTCCTCGTACGCCGCTCTCGGCGCCGCGATGCTGTCGGCTGAGACCAGCGACGCGCCCGACCGGCTGCAGGACGCCGCCGACGCGCTCCACGACGGAGGCTCGCCCGCCGAGCACGGCCCGAAGGTGCTCGACGCGCTCAACGACATCCTCCGCCAGTACGTGGACGCGATCGCTCAGCTCGAACAGCTCTGAGGCCGGACCGCGTACATCGTGGTCATGACTCAGCAGCAGGACCAGGCCCGCGACAGCATCGGGCGCTTCACCGAGCAGGAGCACTCCACACCGGAGCTCGCCCTCGGAGAGGCGTACCTCGAAGACGACACCACCGGCGCTGAGTTCGACATCGACGAGTTCTACGACGCCCACGTCGCCGACGACACCGACATGGCCGTCACCGACGACGAATGGCTCGAGCGGCAGCGTGCCGAGCGGGACCTCGCCCACATGGACGACTTCTTCGCCCGGCCGGAGCCGGACTTCGAGGCGGGAACCGTGAACATCTTCGACCCGAGCGCATGGGAGAACACGCCGTTCTAGCGACCAGGAAGGGGGAGCGGGCATGGCCGGCCTGAACCCGGACAAGCTGAAGAAGGCCGCCAACGTCGGTCGAGCCATCAGCCAGCCCACCGCCGAGGGCGCGAAGGACACCGCCGCCGAGGTCGCCAAGGGCGCAATCAAAGGCGCCGCCACCGGGGGAGCGGTCGGCGCCGCGCGAGGCGCTGCGGTCGCGCTCGCGAAGACGAAAGCCGGCCGCACCCTCATCGCGATCGCCCTCGCCGTCGTCCTGGTCACCGTCATGGCGCTGCCCATCGGGATCGTCACGATCATCGCCGCGACCAGCGCGTCCGCCAGCCACGGCGACGAGTACCGGTCCGGGGAGTCCGTCGTCGCCTCCGGCAAGGAGAAGGAGGAGGTCTCCGAAGCGATCGCACTCGGCAACCGGTACGGCATCAAGTGGCAGCTCGTCCTCGCCGTCCGAACCGTCGAAGGCGACGACGCCGACCTCGACAAGCTCCGGGGCGTGCTCAGCCGAGGGACAATCCGCACCATCGGTGTGGCCGCCGTGTACGTGCAGGGCAAGGGCCTGGTGATCGGAGAGTCCGACCGGGAGAAGCGCCTCGCCGAAGAGGAGCGGAGCTACTACCTCGACGCGCTGGAGGAGTACGGCCTCACCACCCAGCAGGCCAGCAAGGTCTACGAGATGGCGCTCAAGTGGGCGCTCGGGGAAGCGGAGGAGTGCACCACCGTCCCCACCCGCGCGACCGAGCCGGAGGACGGCTCCGCCGACATCGTCACCGCCGACGGCGAGACGCACACCCTCGACGAGACGCAGATCGGCAACATCCAGAAGATCATCCAGCACGCCGCGAAGATCGAGGGGATGACCAAGGACGCGGTCATCATCTCGCTGATGGCGGCCCGGGTGGAGTCCGGCTTCCGCAACTACGCGAACAAGAACGTCCCCGACTCTCTGCTGTACCCGCATGACGCGGTGGGCGAGGACCACGACTCGGTCGGGTTCTGGCAGATGCGCCAGCACTGGGGAACCACCGAAGAGCTCATGGACATCGGGTACCAGGTGCGCGCGTTCTTCGGCGGACCGAACGGCCCGAACGGCGGCAGCCCCCGCGGCCTGTTCGACATCCCCGGATGGGACACAATGCCGAAGGGCGAAGCCGCCCAAGCGGTCGAGGTGTCCGCGTTCCCGGACCGGTACGCGAAGTACGAGGAGCTCGCCGTCGCCCTGTTCGAGCGGTTCGGCACCGGCATGACCTTCTGCGGCGGGGGGCTCGGCATCGCAGGTGAAGCCGGCCACCCCCTCGGCAACCCGTCGATCCTGGTCACGTCCCTGTACGGGCCACGCTACGTCCAGTGCGGGCCCTCCTACTGCGCAAGCGGCTACCACCGCGGCCTCGACTTCGGCGCCAGCTGCAACACCCCGATCTACGCGATCGCGGACGGCACCGTCATCCACGCCGGCCCCGAAGGCGGCTGGGGCAACTCCGTCGTCATCGACCACGGCAACGGGCTGGTCACCCGCTCCGCCCACATGCCGCACGGCGGCAACTGGGCGAAGGAAGGCACCAAGGTCAAGTCCGGCGAGCAGATCGGCACCGTCGGGCAGACCGGCAACTCGTTCGGCTGCCACCTCCACTTCGAGACCCTCCTCGACGGCACCTACATCGACCCGCTCCAAGCGCTCACCGAGATGAACGTGCCACTCACCTTCCACCCGAACCTGGGGAACCCTGTATGAACAAGCGCAACCTCATCATCGGCATCGCCGCGATCGCCGCCATCGTAGGCGGGCTCCTCGCGGCCATCCTCCTCACCGGAGGAGGGGACCAGCCAGAGCCGGAGCCGACGACATCCGCACCCACCATCGACATCGGGCCCGCACCCTCCGCGACTCCCACGGACACCCCCGGCCCCGGAACGGGCGGGAACGACGACGAGGTCGGCCCCGGCGACGACGGTCAGGTCGAGGAAGAGCACGACCACGACCACGGTGACACGGACGACTGCGAGACCGGGCCGGTCGCGTGCGAGGACGACCCCGGCATGGTCATCATCACCGAGGACGACCGGAAGTCCGCGGCCGAGGTCCGCGACCGTGTCGCCCCGTTCGTCGTCGCGTTCACCACGGTCGACTCCACGGAGACCGCAGACCAGCGCCGCGCACGCCTGACCGCCGCCGGAGCTGATGAAGCCGTCGCCGCGCAGGACTCGGTGTTCGCCCGCAAGGACAGCACGCAGACCGGCCTCATCGCCAAGTCCACCCCGCAGACGCCCACCCGGATCCTGTTCATCGGGCGCGACGCCGGCATGCTGAAGTTCCAGGCGTCCGTGAACGTGGACGCGAAGTACACCCTCGCGGACGACTCCGGCAGCTTCCACACCGCAGGCGGCGCCGTCTACGTGTGGCTGAACGACGCGGGCGCCGTCGTGCGAGTCGTCGAGAGCTTCCCGACGATCGAGGGCCTGCGCTGATGCCGCGCACATAGCTGGATGACACAGGACATCGCGGCCGTCGCCGCACGCGAAGAAGCTCGCAACAAGGCGAACGGGCAGTTCGGCGCCCAGGAGCACACCGCACCGGACTGCTCCGTCATCCCCGCCTCCGAGGCAGCCGAGAAGTGGGCCGAGAAGTTCCGGGCTGCAGAAGACCAGCTCACCGCGATGATCCCGCTCGTCGAGCGTCGGTTCCGCGACATCGCCGACGAGGTCGGCCGTCGCCGCGGCTTCGACGAGCTGACGTTCCACTTCGCGGACACCGGTGACTTCCGCCGCGTCACCCTGCGGATGGCGACGAGATCGATGAGCCCGAGCTGCTGGACGCGATGAACTCGTACGTCACCGCTCTCCACGACATGCGCCTGTTCCCGGGTCTGGAGCGCACCGACGCCGACCCGTTCGTGTTCACGTACCGCGTCCGCTGACCCGCCGCGCATAGGGAGACCAACGCTGCATCGCACCGCAGCGTCGCGGGGGTCAGGAGGCATCGAGCCCCTGGCCCTCGCACACCAACCCAGGAGGCAGCGATGGCGGGCAAGAAGGCACCGCAGGTCCGCAAGACCATCCGGCACAACGAGCAGGCGCCCGGCCCGGTGCAGGCTGCCCAGATCGCGCTCGTCCTCATGCAGGTCGCGAAGGTCGACACCTGGGGCGGTGTCGTGAAGAACACCACCCTCCACGAGCGTGTCCAGCTCACCGACCAGCAGCAGGCCATCCTCGAGGAGCACCGCGGCATCCTCCCGTACCTCACCCGCGGCGGACACCTGGGCACCCTCCGCTCGATCATCGCGTGCCCCGAGTGCGGCCGCGTCATGTTCACGTCCACCGGCACCGCACCCAGCAAGTGCCTCATGAAGCTCGGCTGTGCGGGTGTGCCGGTGAAGGCCCGCTCCACCCAGGAGCCGGCGCCGAAGGGCCAGGATGCGGAAGACGAAGAGCTCTCCGCCGCAGCCTGAAAGCCGTCGCCCTTCCCGGGCGGTGTGGTGGGGGCTCGTCTTCCTCACGGCCGCGATCGGGATGCTGCTCTGGCAGCTGATCGCCCCGGACTCCCTCGAACGCGCGGTCGGCGAGGTCAAGGTCGCCGTGCATGAGGTCGCCCAGGAGGTCGCCTCCGGCGCCGGTGGGCCGCAGCATCCGGTGATCCGGCTCGGGGGAGAGGGAGGCCGCCGCGCTCTCGACCGGTGCGACGGGACGTTCATCGAGATGGTCTCGTACCGGATGACGGACGTGCCGCCCGTGTACGCCGCCCACAACAACTGCGGCGGGGACGTCATCCTCAGCTGGCAGCTCGGAGACACCGTCCGAATCGACGGCCGCGACGCCCTGTACACCGTCGTCGAGGAGCGGCACACCCCGAAGTGGAGTATGGTCACGAAGCTGCGCGGCATGGCGGGGGAGCTCGTCGTGCAGACCTGCTACTACGGGCAGGACAGGATGCGCTTCCTCGCCCTCGCGCCGGTGACCCCGGAAGCGCCCCGCGGCGCCCGCCCGATGCTCATTCAGTGACGCACAGGCCACGGCCCGCCCGCGCATATGTAGGGCATGCAGCGCATGATCCTCGGACTGGCCGGTATCGCCCTGGTCGTATTCGCCTTCCTGTCGTTCGCGAACACGCAGACCGGCGGGCTCGACTTCGACGCTCCGGCGACGACCGCGCCGACCACCGAGGCGCCCGCGCCGACGACCGAGACCGAGCAGCCGGCGGAGCCGGAGCCGGCGCCGGAGCCGCCCGCCCCCGCGGAGCAGACCGCCGCGCAGCATGCGCTCGCGCAGCTCGACACGGTGGAGATCACTCCCGCCACCCGCATCCCCGACTACGACCGCGACCTGTTCGGCGACGCGTGGGAGGACGTGGACGGCAACGGCTGCGACACCCGCAACGACGTCCTCGCCCGCGACCTCACCGTGACCTCGAAGGACGGAGCGTGCAAGGTGCTCACCGGAACGCTCACCGACCCGTACACCGGTCAGGTCATCGACTTCGTCCGCGGCCAGCAGACCTCCCAGGCCGTGCAGATCGACCACATCGTCAGCCTGTCCGTCGCGTGGAAGGGCGGCGCGTGGGCGTGGACGGACGACCAGCGTGTCGCTTTCGCGAACGACACCGAGATCCTCCTCGCCGTCGATGGGCCCGCGAACTCTCGCAAGAGCGACAAAGGCCCCGCCCGCTGGATGCCGTCGAACGCCGGGAACAGCGCCTACGACTGCGAGTACGCGATCGACTACACGTACGTCCTCGTCAAGTACGACCTGACCGCCCCCGCCGAGGACATCGCCGCGCTCAGGTCCACGCTCGCCACCTGCTGATCCGCCGCTGTCTCACTCGCAGGCCGCCCACCGCGCATGGGAAGGTCGACGGCGCACCGCACCGGGCGCCACGGAGAGGGAACAGCAATCATGGCACAGGTCAGCTACCAGCAGGCGATGCTCGACGAGCTCGAGAAGGTCGCCGCCGACCTCGGTTCGCCCACCGTCATCGCCAAGAACTGGGCGAACACCGGCACCCTCATCGCCGGCACTCCGTTCACGCAGTACGCGACGGTGTACTTCGACTTCCAGAGCGACTACGCCACCTTCCAGTTCAACGGCGCGAGCGCAGGCGCCGCAGGCATGTCCTTCTATGTGAAGATCACGGACACGGCGAAGGCGAACGAGATGCTGGGCCGCTGGCGCGAGCTCGTCGCCGAGGGCATGCAGAGCGCCTGACGACGCAACGAAAGAAGCCCCCGCCGAGGCGGGGGCTTCTTCGCGTCCCGGTCAGCTGTCGGCGGGCGCCACGACGGGC
>Ga0182748_1003504_pt1 | contig 13153 bp, 9 predicted proteins | sample eDN3rd37CKraftOP_FD_128877 | JGI IMG/M metagenome (GOLD analysis project Ga0182748, IMG submission 128877) | Enriched Organic Plus compost microbial communities from Emeryville, California, USA - eDNA 3rd pass 37_C Kraft OP (version 2) (version 2) ...
ACCGGGGGGCGACAGACACCCGCCGCCACTGAAAGGCGAACCGTGACCGCAGCCACCAACACGACCGCACGCTCGCGCGCGAAGAGCGCCGAGACGGCCGCCGCCGACGAAGAGAAGAAGGGCACGACGACGAAGCCGGGCTCGAAGACCGCCGGCACCAAGAAGACCACCGCGGGCAAGACCACCGCGGGCAAGACCACCGCCACGGCATCCGCGAAGTCCGCGTCCGCCAAGACCGCGGCCAAGAAGTCCACCGCCAAGGCATCTCCCAAGAAGGCCGCGCCCAAGGGCAAGGCCGCTTCCGAAGAGGTCGACGAGCTCGAAGACGTCGAGCTCGAGGACGTTGAGCTGGACGTCGACGCCGTGGTCGACGTCGCCGATGTCGACGAGGCCGTCGTCGAAGACGTCGACGCCGAGGTAGACGAGGCGGATGCCGTCGAAGAGGCCCCTGCGGCCAAGAAGAAGGGTCGCCGCGCCAAGGTCGCCGAGGGCGACGCCGAGGCTGAGGCATCCGAATCCTCCGACGACGAGGAGGAAGAGGAGGAGAAGCCGGCGCCGTTCCAGGAGCCGCTGCCGACCGGCGCGATCGTCATCTCCTCGACGGACGAGGATGACATCCCCGTCTATTCGACGCAGATCACCGGCGCGACCGCCGACCCTGTCAAGGACTACCTGAAGCAGATCGGCAAGGTTCCCCTCCTCAACGCGGCCGAAGAGGTCGAGCTCGCGATGCGCATCGAGGCGGGCCTGTTCGCCGAAGAGAAGCTGTCGAAGATGACGCCCGAGGAGAAGTCCAGCCAGCTGGGCCTCGACCTGCAGTGGGTCGCGCGCGACGGTCAGCGCGCCAAGTCGCACCTGCTCGGTGCGAACCTGCGTCTGGTCGTGTCGCTCGCGAAGCGCTACACGGGCCGCGGAATGCAGTTCCTGGACCTCATCCAGGAGGGCAACCTGGGCCTCATCCGTGCGGTCGAGAAGTTCGACTACACCAAGGGCTTCAAGTTCTCGACGTACGCGACGTGGTGGATCCGCCAGGCGATCACGCGCGCCATGGCCGACCAGGCCCGCACGATCCGCATCCCGGTGCACATGGTCGAGGTCATCAACAAGCTCGCGCGCGTGCAGCGCCAGATGCTGCAGGACCTCGGACGTGAGCCCACGCCCGAGGAGCTCAGCCGCGAGCTCGACATGACCCCCGAGAAGGTCATCGAGGTGCAGAAGTACGGCCGTGAGCCGATCTCGCTGCACACGCCTCTCGGCGAAGACGGCGACAGCGAGTTCGGCGACCTGATCGAAGACACCGAGGCGGTCGTTCCGGCCGACGCCGTGGGCTTCACGATGCTGCAGCGCCAGCTCGAGTCGCTCCTGGACTCGCTCAGCGAGCGCGAGGCCGGCGTGATCCGCATGCGCTTCGGCCTCGGCGACGGTCAGCCCAAGACGCTCGACCAGATCGGCGACACGTTCGGCGTGACGCGCGAGCGCATCCGTCAGATCGAGTCGAAGACGATGGCGAAGCTGCGTCACCCGTCGCGTTCGCAGTCGCTGCGGGACTACCTCGAGTGAGCGGCGAGGCGAACGCCGGCAAGGCGCTCACCGTCGCCGTCGACGGGTCGTCGTACGCGCGCATCCCGATCCGGACGCGCGTGGTGATGCCCGGAGACGACCTCGACGCGTTCGTGCGCGAGTACGCCGAGTCCGAGGTGCGTCCGGGCGACATCCTGTTCGTGACCGAGAAGATCGTCGCGATCACACAGGGCCGCTCGTACCTCGTCGAGGAGATCAAGCCGCGCAAGCTCGCGTACTTCCTGTCGACGTACGTGACGCGCACGCCCTACGGCATCGGCTTGGGCATGCCCGAGACGATGGAGATGGCGCTGCGCGAGTGCGGTACACCGCGCATCCTCGTCGCCGCGGCGGTCGCGGCCGTCACGAAGGCGTTCGGCCGCAAGGGCGACTTCTACCGCATCGCGGGCGACAAGGCCCGCGCGATCGACGGGCCGACGAGCGGCACGATCCCGCCATACAACAAGGCGGTCGTGCTCGGACCGGAGCGCCCGCGCGAGGTCGCCGCGCACATCAAGCGGCTGCTCGGCGGTGTGCCGGAGGTCGCGGTCGTCGACATCAACGACCTCGGGGGCAACATCCTCGGTTCGACGCTCGACAAGACGGGCGAGAAGCGGCTGCTCGCCATCCTCAAAGACAACCCGCTGGGCCAGGGGCATGAGTCCACGCCGCTCGGCATCGTGCGCGCGGCCTGAACCGACTGACGAAGACGGCCCGGTCCCGTCGAACGGGGCCGGGCCTTCTCACATACGCGGCCGTGACCCGGCCCGCGTCAGAACCCGATGGCCTCGCGATAGCGGGGCTTGTGACCGGTGCGGATGCCGGTGACGCTCGGCTTGTTCTCGTACACGCCTGCGCCCCAGTTGCCCTCCACGAGCACCGGGCCGTCGGGTGTCACGACGATGTCCCATCCCACGTACTGCACCTGCGGCACGACGCGCGCGACCTGATCGACGAACGCCTTCACCTCGTCGACCATCGGCAGCTGGAAGTCCGCGATGCGGAAGCCCGTGTCGGGGTGGTTCTCGTGCACGTGCCCGTGCGAGTCGTAGCCCGCGCCGACGGCGTGGCCGTCGTCGTCGAGCATCGTGTAGAAGCCGCCGAACGTCATCTGGTCGCTCACCGCGCCGCGGCCGAACTTCTGGGCCATCGCGAGGATGTGCGTCTTCTCGCCGTCGAAGAACGCCGTGACGCGGGTCGTGTTGACGGTGCCGGGGCACACGGCGGCGAGATCCGGATGCTGTCGGATCACCTCTTCGACGAGCACCTCGCCGCGCTCGAGGAGTCCGCGGTGGAACGCGTCCCAATCGTCGATCTCGGCCGCGTGGTAACGGTGCACACCGGTGCCCGCCTGGCCGACGGGCTCCTTCGTCACGATCGTGCCGTGACGCTCGGTGAACGCGCGGACGGCATCCGCGTTGCCCTCTTCGACGACCATCCACTCACGCTTGAGGTGGTCGCTGAAGACCCGGTCGAACTCGACCTTGTCCTGGAAGATGTGGCGGTAGTCGGGATGGTCGTACTTCTGCGACAGCTCGTTCGAGACGGGGTGCGTCATGTACGTCGCACGTTCCGCCTTGTTGAGGATCGCGAAGTCGTAGTCCACGTAGTCCTGGAACCCGACCTGCCGGAATCCGGCCGACCACAGCATGTCGACGATCACCGCGGGGGTCCACTTGCCGTGCGTGCGCGACACCTCCTTCGCCCGCTCGAGCACGGATCCGACGTCGATGCGGCGGGCGCGTCCGGCGAGGTAGCGAAGGCGAGGCGCGAGGCTGAGGCCCTTGCGAGGCATGCGGTCTCCAGGGTCGGGAGTGGGGGACCCGGATAGTCTAGAGGCGTGACCGCGGCCGATCCTGAGCATCCCTCGACTCGGACGGGCAGCGCGCCGCGGGCACGCATCTCGCTCGCTGCCCTCGCCGCCAACGCGCGGGCGGGCGCGGCAGCCGTTCCGTACGGCGATCGCATCGCCGACCTGCGGTACGACGCGCTCGGGCACGGTGCGGCCGCGTGTGCGCGCACCCTCGCCGAGGCGGGCGTCGATGCGGTGATCGTCGACCCGGACCTGGCGGACGCGGTGACGGATGCCGCGTCCGGCCGCCTGCGTGTGCTCACCGAGGGCGAGCCGACGCTCGACACCGCCGCGCTGTTCGGCATCGACGGGTCCGGTGTGCCGGTCATGCGGCTGAGCGGCACCGTCCTCGGTGTGAAGCCCCTGCGGGCGGGGGAGGGCGTGTCGTACGGCTACGTCCACCGCGCCGCGCACGACACCCGGATCGCGCTCGTCACGGGCGGCTACGCGCAGGGCGTCGTGCGGGCGCTCGGCGAGCACGCGCACGTGCGCGTGGGCGGGGCGCTGCATCCGATCATCGGTCGCGTCGCGATGGACGTGTGCGTCGTCGACGTGCAGGAGGCCGAGGTCCGCCGCGGCGATCCGGTGATCTTCTTCGGCGACCCGCCGCGAGGCGAGCCGTCGCTCGGGGAATGGGTTCGCTCGACCGGGATGGGGGCGGCGGAGCTCGTTGCGCTCGTCGGAGCTCGCGTGCGGAGGGATCACGAGTGAGCGAGGCGATTCTGACGGTGGACCTCGACGCGTTCGCGGCGAACGTCGCGACGGCGCGCTCACGCGTCGCACCTGCCGACGTGATGCTCGTCGTGAAAGACGACGCGTACGCGCACGGCATCCGTCCCCTCGTCACGCGCGCATGGAAGGAGGGGGTTCGCTGGTTCGGCGCCTTCGACGTGCCGACCGGTCGCGCGGTGCGTGAGGCGCTCGGCGACGAGCCGCGCATCTTCGTGTGGCTCGCGTTCGGGGAGGACGAGCTGCGCAGCGTCGCGGAGCTGGACCTGGAACTCGGGGTCGGCGACGCCGCGCTTCTCGACGAGATCGCCGCCGGCGGCCGACGCACGCGCGTGCACCTCAAGGTCGACTCGGGGCTGCATCGCAACGGCGTGCGCCCGGAGGAATGGCCCGCGTTCGTGGAGCGCGCCGCACAGCTCGAGCGTGTCGGCGCGATCGAGGTCGTGGGCATCTGGAGCCACATCGCCGAGGCGTCGGATGCCGAGGACGACGCCGCGCGCGCCGTGTTCGACCTCGCTGTGCGGCAGGCGGAGGAGGCGGGTCTGCGTCCGGCGCTGCGGCACCTCGCGGCCAGCGCGGCCTCGTTCGCGCGGGGCGAGTTCCGGTACGACCTGTGCCGCATCGGCGCGTTCTGCTACGGCATCCGTCCGTCCGGCGGGCCGAGCGACGAGGTGCTCGGCATCCGTCCGATCGCGACGCTGCGGGCGCCCGTCGTGTCGGTCGACGGGAAGTGGGTCGTCGTGGGCGTGGGCTCCCTCGACGGACTGCCGTCGACTCTCGCGGGCCGCTTCGACGTGGCGACGCCCGCCGGCCCGCGTCGGGTGACGCGGATCGACGGGCGTCGGTCATGGGTCCAGTCGTGGCCGGATGCCGAGCCCGGTCAGCTGGTGGACGTGTTCGGGCGCGAAGCGGCTGCGAGTGCGACCGACCTCGCCGAACTCATCGGGACGATCGGCGAAGAGATCGCGCTGCGGGTGTCGCCGCGCGTCACGCGCGAGTATCGGGGGGTCTGAGTCAGACCGACTCGTTCAGGCGGGCGGTCTCGTCGTGCCACGTGGTGGCGACGGCGCGAAGCTTCTCTTCGTACTTGCGCCCGTGGTGCGCGCAGAACAGCAGCTCGCTGCCGTTGACCTCGGCGGCGATGTAGGCCTGGGCGCCGCACGAGTCGCAGCGATCCATCGCGGTGAGACGGTACTCGAGGACGGCAGCGGCCTCAGTCGGTGTCGATGTGCTCATTTCTTGCCTCCTCGATTGCGTTGAACTCACGTACCGGTCATGAGATACAACCACGGGATTGTTTCGAGAATGCCGCGAACGGGTGACAGTTCGCTCACCGCGTACGGCCTTGCGCGACGGCGCGTGTCTGGACGGGGGCGTCGGCGGCCCCGGATACCCTTGAGGATTGTGACCACCGAGTACTCCGCCCATCATCTCCAAGTGCTCGAGGGTCTCGAGGCGGTTCGCAAGCGCCCCGGAATGTACATCGGCTCGACGGATTCGCGCGGTCTGATGCACTGTCTGTGGGAGATCATCGACAACGCCGTCGACGAGGCTCTCGCGGGCTACGGCACGCGCATCGACATCCTCCTGCACGCAGACGGGAGCGTCGAAGTGCGCGACCGCGCACGCGGCATCCCGGTCGACATCGAGCCGCGCACGGGCCTGTCCGGCGTCGAGGTGGTCTTCACGAAGCTGCACGCCGGTGGAAAGTTCGGCGGCGGATCGTACGCCGCATCCGGTGGTCTGCACGGTGTGGGCGCCTCGGTCGTCAACGCCCTCTCGGAGCGCCTCGACGTCGAGGTCGACCGCAACGGCAAGACGTGGGCGATGTCGTTCCACCGCGGCGAGCCCGGGGTGTTCGCGAACGGGTCGCCCGACTCGGCGTTCACCCCGTTCGAGGAGAGCAGCGAGCTCCGCGTGGTCGGCAAGGTCGCGAAGGGCGTGACCGGCAGCCGCATCCGCTATTGGGCCGACCGCCAGATCTTCACGAAGGACGCGACGTTCAACCTCGAAGAGCTCGAGCAGCGCGCGCGCCAGACGGCCTTCCTCGTGCCGGGTCTCGAGATCGTCATCCGCGACGAACGCGGAACCGTGAACGGAGAGGAGCCCGTCGAGACGAGCTTCCGCTACGACGGCGGCATCTCGGAGTTCGTCGAGTTCCTCGCGCCCGACGCGCCCGTGACCGACACGTGGCGTCTCACCGGCGAGGGCACGTTCACCGAGACGGTGCCGGTGCTCCAGCCGTCCGGCGCGATGGTGCCCACCGAGATCGAGCGCGAGTGCCACGTCGATATCGCGGTGCGCTGGGGCACCGGCTACGAGACGGTTCAGCGCTCGTTCGTCAACATCATCGCGACGCCCAAGGGCGGCACGCACCAGCAGGGGTTCGAACAGGGCCTCATGAAGGTGCTCCGCTCGCAGGTCGAGCAGAACGCACGGCGCCTCAAGGTCGGGAACGACAAGCTCGAGAAGGACGACATCCTCGCGGGGCTCACCGTCGTGCTCACGGTGCGCGTACCCGAGCCGCAGTTCGAGGGGCAGACGAAGGAAGTCCTCGGCACGCCGGCGGTGCGCCAGATCGTGTCGAACGTCGTCACGCGTGAGCTCACCGCGCGGTTCAGCTCCACGAAGCGCGACGACAAGGCGCAGTCGGCGGCGCTGCTCGAGAAGGTCGTCTCCGAGATGAAGGCGCGCATCTCGGCGCGCGCCCACAAAGAGACGCAACGGCGCAAGAACGCCCTCGAATCCTCGTCGCTGCCCGCGAAGCTCGTTGACTGCCGCTCGAACGACGTCGCCGATTCCGAGCTGTTCATCGTCGAGGGCGACTCGGCCCTCGGCACCGCGAAGCTCGCGCGCAACAGCGAGTACCAGGCCCTCCTGCCGATCCGCGGCAAGATCCTCAACGTCCAGAAGGCGTCGATCAGCGACATGCTGTCGAACGCCGAATGCGCGTCGATCATCCAGGTCATCGGCGCGGGGTCGGGCCGCACCTTCGACCTCGACGCCGCCCGCTACGGCAAGATCATCCTCATGAGCGATGCCGACGTCGACGGCGCCCACATCCGCACGCTGCTGCTCACGCTTTTCTTCCGGTACATGCGGCCGCTCATCGAGGCGGGGCGCGTCTACGCCGCCGTTCCTCCGCTGCACCGCATCATCGTCATCAACCCGGGCTCGAAGCCCAACGAGACGATCTACACATACAGCGAGCAGGAGCTCCATGCGCTGCTGGCGAAGCTAACGAAGGCCGGCAAGCGGTGGCAGGAGCCCATCCAGCGCTACAAGGGCCTGGGCGAGATGGACGCCGAGCAGCTCGCGAGCACGACGATGGATCGCGCGGGGCGCCTGCTGCGGCGAGTGAATCTGACGGATGCCGAGGCGGCGGCATCCGTGTTCGAACTGCTCATGGGCAACGAGGTCGCACCGCGCCGCGAGTTCATCATCGACTCGAGCACGCGCCTGGACCGCGAGCGCATCGACGTCTGACGTCCATGGCCGGGCCTCCGACGCGCAACGACCGGCCCGGCTTCGATGCGGCGGCGATCCGCCGGTACTACGACCGCAACACGCGCGCGTTCCTCCGCTACGGTCACGGCGGCGGTGAGGGAGCGATCCATCGTGCCGTGTGGGGTCCCGGCGTGGGCGACCGGCAGCAGGCTCTCCACTACGTCGAAGACCGGATCGCCGGCGTGATCCGCGGGCGGGCCGGCGAGTCCGGGTCGGTGCACGTCGTCGATCTCGGATGCGGGGTGGGCGCGAGCCTCTGCTATCTCGCGGAGCGGATGCCCATGCGCGGCACCGGGATCACCCTCAGCCCCGAACAGGCCGCGATCGGACGCGCGCGGATCGCCTCGCTCGGCCTCGCCGACCGCGTGGCGTGCCGCGTGGGGGACTTCTCCGACCTGCCGTCGGACCTCGAGCCCGCGGACGTCGCGTTCGCGATCGAGTCGTTCGTGCACGCGCCCGACCCCGAGCGCTTCTTCGCGGAGTGCGAACGCCTGGTACGGCCTGGCGGCGCGCTGGCGATCTGCGACGACATGCGGGGCTCAGGCGACACCCGCGCGGCGGACCGAACGCTCCGGCGGTTCGCGCGAGGCTGGCACGCCAATACGCTGCTCACACCCGGCGAACTGCGGTCGATGGCGGAACGGGCCGGCTTCGTCCTCGAGTCGACCGAGCGACTGAGCGCGTACCTCGAGCTGCGCCAACCCCGTGATGTCGCGATCGCCGTGCTCATCGCGCCTCTCGGCGTCCTTCCGCGGCGGTCGACGCGCCTCGATCCGCTCATCGGGGGCACCGCACTGCAGACGGGGTTGGCGAAGGGGTGGATCGACTACGACCTGACGGTGTTCCGCCGCACGCGAGCGGGTGCGGGTGTGTCGTAGGGGTTCGGCGCCTCAGCAGACGACGGTGCCGACCGCACCGATGACTCCGTCGAGCGGCTGACCCGACGCATCGCGCTTCGCGCCCGCGGGCGGGAGCGTGCGCACGCCCCCGTCGGAACCGACCGCGCGCGGCTCGTCGCCCACCCACGCGAGCGTGAGCGTGTCTTCGCCCTTGAGGAACCGCTGCGCCCGCACACCGCCTGTCGCGCGGCCCTTGGGTGGGAACTCGTCGAACAGCGAGACCTTTCCGGTTCCGGCATCCGTGCCCGACAGCGCCTGGGTGCTGCCGGCGATCGTGACGACGACGGTGTCGGATGCACCGGGCTGCACCGCTCCGAAGAAGACGACCTTCTCGCCCGAAGCGACGCGGATGCCCGCCATGCCGCCCGCCGAGCGGCCCTGGGGCCGCACCGCGGACGCGTCGAACCGGAGCAGCTGCGCGTCGCTCGTGACGAAGACGAGCTCCGCGTCGTCAGGTGCGGGCGCGGCGCCGACGACGGAATCGCCGTCCTTCAACGCGATGATCTCGACATCGTGCTTGTTGCCGAGCTCGGTCGCCGACACGCGCTTGACGACGCCCTGCGCCGTGCCGAGCGCGATGGGCGGCTCGCCCGTGAGGGGCACGAGCGCGACCACGTGCTCGCCGCCTGAAAGACCGAGGTACTGATCGGCTCGTGTTCCGGCGGCCGGCTGCACCGAGTTGCCCGGAACGGACGGCAGATCGACGGGGGAGAAGCGGATGAGGCGCCCCGCGGTCGTGACGGCCCCGACGTCGCCGCGCGTCGTCGTGTCGACCGACGAGCGGATGGCGTCGTGCTTGTATCGCCGCGAAGGCGTCACGATTCCGCCGTTCCCGTTCCCGTTCCCGTTGCCGTCGTCGCTCGTGCGGAGGTCGGCGCGCACCATGCGGCCCGTCGCGGAGAGGAACACCCGGCACGGGGCATCCGCGATCTGCAGGTCGGCCGCCGACGCGGCCGCACGCGACCGGGGCTGCACCGGGCCGCCGTTCATGAGCAGCGTGCGCCGCGGTGTGCCATACGTCTCGGCGACGGCGTCGAGCTCGCGGGCGACCTGCTGCCGCAGCAGCACGTCGCTGCCGAGGAGCTCCTCGAGCCGTGCGATCTCGGCCTGCAGCTCGTCGCGCTCGCGCTCGAGCTCGATGCGCGAGAACTTCGTGAGGCGACGCAGTCGGAGCTCGAGGATGTACTCGGCTTGGGGCTCGGTCAGGTCGAACACCGTCATGAGACGCGAGCGCGCCTGGTCGCCGTCGTCGGAGGTGCGGATGACCTGGATGACCTCGTCGATGTCGAGGATCGCGATGAGGAGGCCCTCGACGAGGTGCAGGCGCTCGCGCCGACGCGCGAGACGGAAGCGGCTGCGGCGCGTCACGACCTCGATGCGGTGGTCGAGGTAGACGCGCAGCAGCTCCTTGAGGCCGAGCGTCTGCGGCTGCCCGTTCACGAGGGCGACGTTGTTGATGCCGAACGAGTCCTCGAGCGGCGTCAGTCGGTACAGGTGCTCGAGGACGGCCTGCGGGTCGAACCCGGTCTTGATGCCGATCACCAGGCGAAGGCCGTTGCGTCGATCGGTGAGGTCGGTGACGTCGGAGATGCCCTGCAGCTTCTTGCTGTTGACCGCGTCCTTGATCTTCTCGATGATCCGCTCGGGACCGACGAGATACGGCAGCTCTGTGACGACGAGTCCGGTGCGGCGGGGGCCCAGCGGCTCGATCGAGACCTTCGCGCGCGTGCGGAACGAACCCCGACCAGTCGTGTAGGCGTCTTTGATGCCGTCGAGTCCGACGATGACGCCGCCCGAGGGCAGGTCGGGGCCGGGCACGAACTCCATGAGGTCTTCGACCGTGGCATCCGGGTTCTCGAGCAGATGGTTCGCCGCGGCGACCACCTCGATGAGGTTGTGCGGGGCCATGTTGGTCGCCATGCCGACCGCGATGCCGGATGCGCCGTTGACGAGGAGGTTCGGGAACGCCGCCGGCAGCACCTCGGGCTGCTGGAACTGGCCGTCGTAGTTGGGGATGAAGTCCACGACGTCTTCATCGAGGTTCTCGGTGAGCGCGAGGGCCGCGGGCGCGAGGCGCGCCTCGGTGTAGCGCGGGGCGGCGGGGCCATCGTCGAGCGAGCCGAAGTTGCCGTGGCCGTCGACGAGGGGCACACGCAGCGAGAACGGCTGCGCGAGCCGGACGAGCGCGTCGTAGATGGCGGCGTCGCCGTGTGGGTGGAGCTTTCCCATCACTTCGCCGACGACGCGCGCGCTCTTGACATGACCGCGATCGGGGCGCAGGCCCATGTCGGCCATCTGGAAGAGGATGCGTCTCTGCACGGGCTTCAGGCCGTCGCGCGCGTCCGGGAGGGCGCGCGAGTAGATCACCGAATAGGCGTATTCGAGGAAGGACCCCTGCATCTCGGCGGAGACATCGACGTCTTCGATGCGGCCGTGGTCGGCAGGGGCGGACTCAGTGCGGGATGCGGGCATGGACGTTCTTCGGGCCTCAGGTTCGAGGGGCCGTGTGCGCGGTGTGCGAGACTGGCCCCGATGTCCCTCAGCCTACCGGCGGACCCGCCGTCGGCCCGGAGCCTCACCGGGCTCGTGCCGCAACTGATCGACGCGCTGCGCCGTGGGGAGGGGTCGACGCCGCACACATCGTCGGGCGGGCCGGATGCGCCGTGGTTCCCTCCGGCATCGAGCGTGATCCTCTTCGTGGTCGACGGCCTCGGGGTGCACAACCTCTCGTCGCGCTCCGGTCACGCGCGGTTCCTCACGTCGGTTCGCGCGAGGAAGGACGTCGCCCGCACGGTGTTCCCGTCGACGACCGCGTCGGCGCTGTCGAGCCTCCTCACGGGCGAGGGCCCGGGCCGGCACGGGATCGTCGGCTACCGCGCGCTCGAGCCGGAATCCGACCGCGTGCTCAACCAGCTCCGCGGGTGGGACACCGACGGGCTCGACCCGTGGACGTGGCAGCGCGCGGAGCCCCTCCTGCTGCGCGAGGCGACCGCCGGGCGCCCGGTGTTCGTCGTGACGAAGTCCGAGTACGAGAACACGGGATTCACCGTCGCGACGATGCGCGGTGCGGCGTTCGTCGGCGAGAACGACTTCACGACACGAGTGGATCGCGCGGCCGAGCTGGCGGCGCGGCATCCGGGCGCCCTCATCTACCTCTACGTGCCGGATCTCGACGCGATCGGTCACCGGCGCGGCTGGGAGTCCGACGGCTGGAGCACGGCGCTCGAGCGCGTCGACTCCGCCGCGCGGAGACTGTCGGAGTCGCTGGCGCCCGGCGTCGGGCTCGTGGTGACGGCCGACCACGGCATGATCGACGTTCCGCGCCACCGTCATGTGCTGCTCGAGGAGGGCAGCCCGCTGGTCGAAGGCGTGCGTCACATCGGCGGGGAACCGCGGATGCTCCACCTCTACGCCGAGCCCGGGGCGGCCGGTCACGTGCTGACGGCGTGGCGCGATGTCGAGGCGTCGCGGTCGTGGATCGTGTCACGCGACGAGGCGATCGCTGCGGGGCTGTTCGGCGAGGTCGACGAGGCTGTGCGGGCGCGCATCGGCGACGTGCTCGTCGCGGCGCGATCCGGCATCGCGTACTACGACGACCGACTTGCCGACAAGGCGCCGCAGCGGATGGTCGGGCAGCACGGATCGCTCACCGACGAGGAGCGGATCGTGCCGCTCATCCGCCTCGGCGCGTTCGCGCGACAGTAGGAGTGAGGGACGGCTGCACTTCGTCTCGCTTCGCCCGCTCAGCGTTGACCCGAGTCGCCTCAACCCGTCCGGGGTGCGTTGACCCGGCCTGGGTCATTCCTCGGTGCGGGCGCCGAAGACGATCTCGTCCCAGGACGGCATCGCGGCGCGGCCCTTGCGGCGACCCGACGACTCGCCCACGGCGGACTGGGTGGGAAGCGAAAGGGGCGCCGGCTCGTGGCGCTGCGGGGGTTCCGTCTCGGGCTCTTCTTCGGTCGGCGCCTCGTCGTAGCCCGGCTCGAGCGCGTCGAAGAGCGCGACGGGCGCGTGCGTGCGCACGGGCGCCGACTCCTCCGCGGTGGGTGCGGGCTCGCGCTGACCGCGCCGGCGGCGCAGTGCCTCGAGCAGGTCGGCCGTCTCGGCGGAGGTCACGACAGTCTCTTCGGCGCGCTTGATCGCGGCCTTCTGCACCGCGGGGGCGACCGGAGTGGGCAGCTCGGGCGACTCCAGGTCCGCCTCGGGCGGACGGCGCGGACCGAAGGCGCCGCTGTCGAAGCGCGAGTCGTCTTTCGGCGGGGCCGCGTCGAGGGCACGCAGACGGGGGATGAGGCCTTCGGGCAACGAGCCCTGGCGAGACAGCTGGATCGCGTCGGAATTGAGGGGCGACAGCGTCGTGCGTCGGGGGTCGAAGCCCCAGCGGGCGTCATGATCGACGTCGTTCGCGGTGAACTCGAGCTTCACGATCCAGCCCGAGTGGTCCTTCCAACTCGTCCACCGTTCGCCCGTGGCACCCGCCTCACTCAGCTTCGCGCGCACGGCCGCGCCGAACGTCGGCAGCGCGTCGTGCTCGAGCTCGCCGCCGAGCAGCACGGGCACGGCGAGCGCCTGCCCGACGATGTGCTCGCGCTCGGCCAGTACGGGG
>Ga0182748_1003505_pt1 | contig 13153 bp, 21 predicted proteins | sample eDN3rd37CKraftOP_FD_128877 | JGI IMG/M metagenome (GOLD analysis project Ga0182748, IMG submission 128877) | Enriched Organic Plus compost microbial communities from Emeryville, California, USA - eDNA 3rd pass 37_C Kraft OP (version 2) (version 2) ...
GCAGCGGTCTCCCTAGGCCGTCTCACTGGCGGGCTGCGGTGTTAGTCGCAGTCCGCCCTTTTACCCTCGGGGGAGGGCATGATTATTGGGGGCTTTCATTCTCGTCTGTTTGGTCCGTCGCGCGCTGAAACGCGGGCGGCGGTAGAGGGCTATCGCGACCTGCTTCGCGAGAGCATTCCGGGCGAAACGTTCCCGGTCATGGACCTGGCGCGCGACTACGAGGACGCTCGGCACAAGCACGGATGGCCACCGCTCGATCCGGCGACGCTACTGCGTGAGCTAGAGGCCCTCGGCATGCGCCAGTTCATGGCGATCAAAGTCCCGTGGGCCACGAACGGTTCGCCACCCCCCGCCGCATTGCCGAAGCCGGTCGAACCCGAAGATCACGGCGAGTTCGCCGAACCCGTAGCCGAACCGTCCGAACCCGAACCCGCCATCGCTTCGGTTCGCCCGCTGCGAACGGTTCGGATCGTCAGTTCGGGGAAGGTCGCGAAGGCCGAAGCCCTCGCCGATCTGCAGGCGCGGCTCTCACGCGGCGAAACCATCCCCTCGCAACAGGCGCTCGCGGAGAGCTGGGGCCGCGCGGAAGGCACGGTGAGCGACTGGATGTCGGCGTGGCGCCGCGCGGGGCTCATCCCGCAGCCGGTGCGCGATTGGCGCTCGAACAGCTACCGCCTGCCGAACAGCGCGAGGGCCGCATAGATGCTGACGCACCAGCAGCGCGAAGTGATGCTTTTCGTCGAGGCGCACCATGCGCGCACGGGGGGCGTATCGCCGACGCTCGCTGAGATCGCAGATCATCTGAAGCAGCGCAGCCGGTCGAACGTCGAGCGGCTTCTGGTGGGCTTGGAGCGGCGCGGGTTCATCCGCCGGCTGCCACGCGCTGCGCGCGCGATCGAGGTTTTGCGGCCTGTTTCCCGCTTCGCGTTCCACCGCTTTGACGCGGATACGAAGCAGTTGCGTCCGTTTGCGTCCCCCAAAACGAAGGAAGCCCCGGACCTGTAATCCGAGGCTTCGATGCGGTTTCAAATCGGGTGCTTCGGGTCGGTTGGCGCCGACGTGGAAGCTGAAAGGATGCGAAGTGTTTATACGACGCGCGCGGCGCGCCCGCAATAGCTTGCCAGTAACTTTTCGGGGGCTGGCATGCTGAACAGCCTCACGCTGCAGGAGATGGCGAACCCCGACGCTGAGATGCGCCAGCCGCCGTTCAACCTCGAACTCGAGCAAGCGCTGCTCGGCGCGCTGCTGATCAACAACGCTACGTTCGAGCGCATCGCCGGCATCATTGACGGCCATCACTTTTTCGACGGCCTGCACACGCAGATCTTCGATGTGATCGCTGACCTTGTCGGCAAGGGGCGGGCGGCTACGCCGCTCACCCTGCGGACCTACTTCGAGGATGCCGCAGATGTATCCTCCGGCCTCAGTGTGCCGCAGTATCTCGGCACTCTTGCAGGCAAGGCGACGACCATCATCAACGCGGTCGATTACGCCCGGGCCATCGTCGATCTCTCCACCCGCCGGGCCCTCATCGTCATCGGCGAGGATGTCGTCAACAGCGCCTATGACGTTTCCGCCACCGTAGCCCCGCAATCCCTCATCGAGGATGCCGAGGCGCGCCTGTTCGAGATTGCCGAGAAAGGCCGGAACGTCCGCGACGAGATCACGTTCGCGGATGCGTCGCTGCAGGCGGTAGAGCGTGCCAACGACGCCTACCGGAGCGGCGGGCGCATGCGCGGGCTCTCGACGGGGTTCGACGACCTGGACAACAAGCTCGGCGGCCTTCAGAAGTCCGACCTCATCATCCTCGCCGGCCGTCCCTCGATGGGCAAAACGGCCCTCGCTACCAACATCGCCTACAACGTCGCCCGGCAGGGATTGGCGGTCGATTTTCGCTCGCTGGAAATGAGTGCCGAGCAGCTCGCGCTCCGCATCCTCTCCAGCGTCTCCGGCATCTCGAGCGAAAAGCTGCGGCGCGGTGACTGCAGCGAGGACGACATGCGCAGGCTCATCGAGGCACAGCGCAAGATCGCCGACACGCCGCTCATCACGGACGAAAGCGGCGGCCTTTCCATCGCCCAGCTCTCAGCCCGTGCCCGGCGCACCAAGCGCAAGCACGGCACGGAGCTGATCGTCATCGACTACCTGCAGCTCATGGCAGGCAACAAGCGCGCCCGCGACGGGCGGGTGCAGGAGGTGACAGAGATCACGACCGGCCTCAAGGCGCTGGCGAAAGAGCTGCAGGTGCCGATCATCGCGTTGTCGCAGCTCAACCGGTCCGTCGAGGGCCGCACGGAGAAGCGTCCGCAGCTTTCCGATCTGCGCGAGTCGGGCTCGATCGAGCAGGACGCCGACATCGTGATGTTCGTCTATCGCGAGGAATACTACGTCGAGCGCCAGCAGCCCGATCCATCGGACATGGAGAAGACCGCCGAGTGGATGCGCAATATGGAGCGCGCCGCCGGCAAGGCCGAGGTCATCATCGGTAAGCAGCGCCACGGGCCTACGGGGGTCGTGCAGATGGCCTTTGATGGCAAGCTGACGCGGTTCTCCGATCTGGCGCGGGAGCACGCCTCGCCATGAGCAACGCCCTGCGCATGCCTTTTGCTGAATGGCTGCACCGTATGGCGGCGGTCAAGGTGCCGTACCAAGCGCGCACGCTCGCGATCTACGCCGCCGTCTTCGACGTCACCGGAAACGAAGAGTTGTCGATGCTGACGGGCATGTACGATCGCACGTTCGACAAATGGAAGAAGATGCTCGCCGACAACGGATGGGTGATCGTCACACAGCGTGAGGGCGGTCGCGGGAGGGGTATCCAGGTCCATCCAGCCATCGCCGGAACCCCCGTAACTTTTACGGACGTTTCCCCGAGAAACCCCCGCAAGTTTTACCCCCGTAATTCTTGCGAAACCCCCGCAATAGTTGCGCCCCTTTCGGAGGAAACCCCCGCAGAAATTACCCCCGTTTCAACAGAAACCCCCGCAGAAGTTACGGGGGTTATTGCGCCTTCTCGCGCGCACGCGGAGAGTAATAATATTAATACTTACCAAGGGGATAGGTTAAATATAACAACCACTGTTGAGCAAGTGGAGAGGGGGTTGCAGGGGGAGAACCGCAATCGAGAACGCGCAACGCCTCGACCCAAAGCGACCGCCGAGCAATTCGACCGCTTCTGGAAAGCCTACCCGCTGCGGAAGGGCAAACCGAAGGCGCGCGAGAGGTTCAAGGCGCTGAGCCCGGAGGCAGCCGAGCGCGCGATCGCAGCGGCGACCGCTTACGCCGCCGAGTGCGCCGCCGAGGGCCGTGAGGATCGCCACATCAAGTGGCCGCAGGGGTGGCTGTCCGAGCGACGCTACGAGGATGAGTTTGTAGATCCACGCGAGGCGCTGCGCGGCCCCAATGGCGAACGATGGGGCTGGTGGCGCGGCAAGGAAGAAACCCTGCGCGCGCTCCCCATCGAACGCTGGCGCGCCGCCATCGAGGCACTGCACCCCAACGGCACGTGGCCGTGGTGGAAACTCACCGCGCCGCCGGGTGACGAGGAATGCTTGATGCCGGCGGAACTCGTCGCTGAGTACCGCTTCGGCGAAATCTATCGCGGCCAGATTACGCACCAATGAGGGGAGCCATGCAGCAGACGAAGCCCAAAGTCACCGACCGCGAGCGAGATGAGATGCGCAAGCTGCGCGCCAAGGGATGGTCGGTGAACGGCCTCGCCAAGCGCTACGGGATCGATGTCGAGCAGGTCTATTGCGAATTGGGCGAGCAATCACCGCGCTCAGCCGCGGCTTAAAGGGGGCACCATGGGGGCGAAGCGCAAACTCACCGAGGAAGAACGCCAGGCGCAGCGCCTGCGCGTAATCCGCAATCGAACGTACAAGACCCTGCGCGACGAGCTGGGGATCGACGTCGACGTTCTCGTTGCCGATGACAAGGCAGCGATTGCGCAGGCGGAGCGCAACGTCGCGAAACTGCGCCAGGTCGGCAACCGCATGCGGACGGGGCAGTCTCCGACCGCGCCGACGCCGGAGCGCCGGCGGCATGCCACGAGCGCCCCGCGCACGATCGAGATCAGCCCGGCGCAGCCGGTGGCGCACCGGTTCGAGTGGCCGCTGGAGACGATCCGCGACCGGATCACGAGCTACCAGTTCGAGGCGGCAGAACGGTTGCGCGAGGCCTACCTCGACATGCAGCCGCGCTCTGCGGTCGCGGACACGACGGGGACTGGCGGGACGTCTGATCCGTCCGGGCGGCTGGCGATCACCGAGCAGATGGAACTTGCATCGCGCGAGTTCCACTGGATCATCGGCCGGCTGGACCGCTCGATGCGGCGCATCGTCGAGAACTTCATCCTCGAGAACGTGCCCGACGGCCGTGAGCGGTGCCTGACGATCGTCGAGTACGGCAACCAGATCTCCGGCATGGCAGGCCCGCATGCTGGCAAAGCCGCTGGCCTCACCGCGATCATCCTCACCTGCGACCGGCTCGGCTACCTCTGGCACGACTACGACGCATGGAAGCGCGAGCAGTGCCTCAGGACCGATCGCATGATGCGCAGTGAGATCGGGCAGCGCGCGGGACGGCAGGGCTGGATCGTAGCGCTTTGGGCGTTCTGCCACCGGCATCGCCGCCTGCCGAACCTCCAGGGGGAGATCGACGAGATCCGCACCCGTCACGACGAGGAAGCCTTGCGCCTGCGCAACGCGCCGCCGATGGAGCTCGAACGCTATCACCGGCGCCGGGACCGCCTGACGAGCCTGGCCTTCCGGGACAGCGACGAACGCGTAAGGGTGGTGGCATGAGCCGGGAACCGATGCTGATGCCGAAGGCGCAAAAGGCCGCCGATCGGGTGTTCGCCGAGTTTGTGGGGTTCGTCGTGCTCTTCGGCCTCGTTTTGATCTTGGCGATTGTCGCCATAGGTGCGGCGCTGGTTCGGATTATGCCGCTCATCGTCGCTGTGTTTGCAGCGATCATCCTCGCTCGATGCACGGGGGTGCTGTGATGACCGAAGTCGACTGGAAGCGCCGCGCTGAGGCTTATCGCCAGCTTCTGATCGAGGCGCGGGCAAAGTTGGTGACGTGCGTGGGGGATACGCCTGAAATACTCGTTGATCCGATCCGAGAGCGGGTGCTCGGCGCCATGATCGAGAAGATAACGACTGCCATCGAAGGATAGGAGACAACCATGACCAAGCTATCTTACGCGTGGGATGCGTTTCTAGTGGCGTTGATCATCGGCGGGTGGTTTGGCATCAGCACGGTGCTGATTGGCTCTCTACGGGCCGCTGGCTTCGATCTAGAGGGGTGGCAGGGCACAGCGGTGATCCTTGCTGCGCTCGGAGCCGTTCTCGGCGCCGCGCTGCGCATGGTGCGCGTGCGGGCCTACGATGAGGGATTCGACCGCGGCCGTGATGGCGAGGCAGACGAGGCGCCGTTCTGACACGAGATCGAGGAGGCCATACCAATGCGCACCATCATCACCTTTGCCGCTCTCGCGGTGATCTTTCCCACCGCCAGCCATGCCGAAGACTGGTCCCTGAGTACGTGGCAACAGGGCCCGCGCTCGCCTTCCGCCTATGGCAACGCACGGCCGAAGTGGAGAGCCACCGCACACCGTCACCGCCAGCGTAGGGCAGCACCCTCACAGGTGAAGATCGAGGAGGTGAAGCTCTACCGGGCAGAGGACAAGCCGCTTCCCGATGGCGTCACATGCCAGCCCCAGGTGCGCGGCTTAGGAACCCAGTGGGTGGGTGAGCAGGGCGCACTCGATGCCGCCAAAAAGGATTGGATGGAGCGCGTGCGCTATGACCTGGGTGAATCCTACCTCGACATGAGCAACGCCCGAGATTTCGTCTCCCGCTGCGGGCGCGTCTCCATCGGCGAGACCATGGGGCAGGTGATGTACCGCTGCGAGATCAACGCACAGCCCTGCAAGGGCGTGTTCGCGGCGAAGTAGGATACCTAACGGGGTAACAGGAAAAACCCCGGCAGCCGCGAGGCCACCGGGGCAGAGAAAACATGCAGAATTTGCAGGTTACGCGGTCGCGAGCGCCTTGCACCGGCCTTGCTGGGTCCGGGCGGGGACTAGGCCCGACCGTTCCCACTCGCGGACCCACTCCGACATCGTCGATTTGGCGACGCCGTACCGTTCGCGCAGCTCGTCCTGCGAGCCGAACCGTTCGCCGAGGGCAAGGCGCGTCACCAGATCGGCGGCGGCCTCGTCTTTCGTGTAGCCACCACGGCCGGGACGGTTCGGACGCTTAGGCGAACCGTTCGGCTGGCGAACCGTCTCCCCGCCCTCGTTATCCGAACCGTTCGGCGCCAGGATCGGCGTGGCGAACCGTTCACGAAGTGCGGTCAGTTCGGCATCCGAAACCGAACTCAGTTCGGAGTTGGACTTCGGTTCGGCCTTCGGCTGCCGCTTCGGGCTGAACGCGAACCCGAACGAGACAATGGTGCCGAACTCGAGGAACAGGGTGGTGAAGAAGGGAGCCAGCAGAATGGCCAGCGCCCGCACCTGATCCTTGTCGTAACCGAGCGCCGCCGCCACGTTGGCGAATTGCTCGGCCTCGGCCGAAACCGGCTTGGCGGGCTCGAGAACCTGCAACCGGGCTTCGAGGCCCTTCAGCGAGTTCTCGTAGAAGGCGGCCGTTGCCTTCTTTGCTTTGCACTTCGGCCCGTCGCCCCCGGCACACTCGGTATCGCGCGCTTCCCGCTTCGCCTTGACGGCCTCGCGCTCGGCGGCGATCTGGGCTTCCAGATCGAGACGCTGGGCCACGAGCTGGTCATGCTCGACGCCCGAAACGAGGGTTTTCTCCGCCTGCCTGCCGACGCTGGAATAAACAACGAGGCCGGTGCCTGCCAGGAAAAGCGCGGTGAAGCCGAGGACCGACAGCCAGTGGCGCTGGCGCCGGGCCATATCGGCGAGGTGGCCTACCATCAGCGTGCCGGAGACGGTGACGAGGGTCAGCCAGTGCTTGAGCGTGATTTCCGCCCCGTGCATGAGGACGTCCTCGAAGAGGATCGCCAGCGTGCCGGAGGCGAGTACGACGCCCGCCGCGATTGCAAGGCTGCGGCCGGCCGTGTTAGCAGTGGTGCTCATGGTGATGTTCCTTCGCAAGGGTTCTGATCCATTCGAGCCCGGAGCGGTTGCCGCCTCTCCGGGCTTTTGCGTTTCTGATGGGCCTCATCAGCGAGGGGCTTATCCCTCGGACCATCGCCGCCCCTTTCGAGGCGGCTAGGTTTCGGCCTCAGCGCTCATCCTTCCAATCCGCCCATGCCATCAGCGCCAGGGCCGGCGCGTTGAAGGCGTTGAGCGCGAGCATGATGCGCACGCCCATTCCCATGTCGGACGTGAACACCGCCGGGAGGAACAGGACCGAGAGGAAGGCGAAGATCGTGAAGGTGATTGCGAGAAAGAGGTTCATCTGAATGCTCCATGTGCTTGTTTATGTATACAATATGATTTAATAGGCTACGTAAATCAAGGACAACAGACATCGATCAAGTAACATTTTCGTGATTATGTGTATTTTTCCGGCTACGCTATACGGCTGGTATGACCAAGACGAAACGCGGCCGCCCTCCGAAGGGCAAAGAGACGATGATGGCGCCGATCACGGTAAGGCTGCCACCGGCGATGATGCAGGAGATCGAGGAGATCCAGGCCGGCCGCATGGACGCGCCGGACAAGGGCCAGGTGATCCGTGAGCTGCTGGCGAAGGCGCTGGAGGGGAAGCGCAAATGACCCGCTACGCCGCGCTAATGCTAGTCGCCAGTTGTCTCGCGGGCTGCGGCGGCGTGGGAGCCAAGACAGAGCCGACAACGCCAGCGACGCTAACCCCCGCGCAATGGTCTGCCGTGCAAGACGGTGTGCGGGGCGCGCTCAAGGATCCTGAATCGGCGCGCTTTGGGGCTTATCAGGCGGTGCGCAGCTTAGGGCCGGACGGCGCCATCATCGTTTGCGGACGGGTGAATGCCAAGAACAGTCACGGCGGGTACACGGGAGAGTTGCCCTACGGCGGCATGCTGGCTGAGATCGGCCCCAATGCCGAGGTTCGGAAGTTCACGCCGTTCGGCGTTGCCAGCGTCGGCAAGAACGGCGACATCGGTGTTTACATGGCCTGCAAAAAGTACGGCATCAACATCGATGCGTGACCGTGGGCAAGTATAGGCTGGAGGGGAGATAGATGTTGGAAGGCCCAGATAAATACGCCTCAGCGATCGCGGCCAATGTCGCTTTGGATGTGTTGGTGAAGGCGCTAGTTGCAAGCAAGGCCATTGATAAATTCAAGTTCGATGAGGCGTTAGCTGTAGCCATGCGGCGGCTAAACTCTTCCGCCGATGTGGCGCAGCACGAAGCCGCTAAGGCGCTCCAAGCTATCTACTGGCGGTGAGTTGTTTCACGCGTGAAACAGGTAAGGAGTAGCAATGGAAACCGACGGCCCGCTGGCTGGCCTAATCCAGTGCCTGTGCGACTGGATCGAGCGTGATGAGAAGCTCATCGCGAGCCAAGCCACGTACGGCTGGACCAGCTACCGAGTTGGTCCCGACAATGTGCGTATTGATACCACTCAAGATGATCTCAAGGCGGCGCGCGACCGCATAGAAAACAATCGCCGCATCATCGACGCCTGGGAGCGGCATCGAACCGGGCGATAGATTGTCTGAACTGTGGCCGAATTGCACTTGCGGTCTTGTACAAATCAAATCATGTATTTCGTCATAGTCGATACGTGGGTCTGAAACGCCGCCTCTGAGGGCGGCTTTTTTGTTTCAACCTCGCGAGATCACAGCCCAATCTCGAATGCTGCCCCGCCCGCTCGCAAGACGGCGCGCCGAGCCTCACATGACTTGATGCTTGAACGTAGCGGCGCCTAGCCAGATCGGCGGCGGTGGCGGCTCTATTCTTCGGCCCTGTTTGTTACGCCTCTCTGAGGCGCTGCTCCCCGCAAGGATGCGGTCCAGGGCCGAACCCTTTCCCTGGTGGTCCTCATGCCCGAAGTGAAGAACTACGTGGCAGAGCAGGACTACGCCAACGGCAAACCGGGACGCTACGTGCTCCGCATCTCCTTCGAATACGAGGGCAGGCCGTACGTCTTGAGCCACGAGTGCAACAACCCCGAAGTCGGCCGGCGCATCCTCTACGAGCGCGAGGCCGACATCCTCGACCCACCGGCACGGCCGGCAAAGCGCAAGAGGGCCGCATGATCCTCAAGGTCTCCAAATCCCGATATCACCGGCTGGCTGCCGGCAGCGTCCCCAATGACGTCTATGACCGTGAACGCCGCTGCCTCGTGAAGGGTGGCCATGCCAAGGCAACCCCATCCGACACCGCCAGCATGGACCGGGCAAAGGCCAAGCGTGAGCGCAAGGCTGCGAAGGTGGCGAGGATCAACCCGGTGTGCTTCGGGGCATGAGTGAGGGCGCGAAGAAAGCCACCGACTGGGAGGCCATTGAGCGCGAGTACCGCGCTGGCCAACTCTCAGAGGCGCAGATCGCCCGCGAGTATGGCATCAGCCGAGCGGCGATCCAGAAGCGCGCCAAGAAACACGGCTGGTCTCGCGACCTCACAGAGAAGGTTCAGCAGGAGATCCGGGCCCGTCTGGTAGCAGAGGGGTTGCAGGTTGCACGGGGGGCTGCAACCATCGACGGCGCGGCCGATCGCGGCGTCCAGATCATCCTGAGCCATCGCACCGACATTCACGAGGCCCGAGAGGCCGTGAGGGAGATGATCGCCGAACTGCGGCGGACCTTGGCCAAGATCGATGAGGTCGAAGAGGACATCATCGATGAGACGGCCGGCGACAAGAACGGCAAGCGCCGGGCGCAAATGCTGGCGTCGGTAGCGCTACCGAGCCGCGCTCAGGTGGCCGCCACCCTTGCGACTGCCCTCAAGACACTGGTTTCCCTGGAGCGCCAGGCCTTCAACCTCGACGAAAAGGGCAGTTCCGACCCAGACGCGCCAACCGGTGGCGTAGTGGTGCACAAGATTGACCCTGCCTCAGCAGAACTTCTCAAGCGTCTCGTGGAGTGATCTGCCGCCGGCCCTGAAGGTCGGCGCGCGAGAGCTTTGCGGTGCTTCTCACTTGTACTTCACGCGGCTGTTCTTCAAGGAGCTGCAAGGCGCGCCCTTCCGAGTTGGCCCGCATCATTCGGTCATCGCCAAGACCCTGGATCGCGTGATCGAGGGAGAGATCGACCGTCTGATCATCAACGTGCCGCCGGGCTATACAAAAACCGAAGAGGCGGTGATCGCTTTTATCGCCCGGGGAATTGCAAAGAACCCGCGAGCCCGCTTCATCCACGCATCGTTCTCAGGCGAGCTCGTCAACGAGAATTCGGTGCGCATCAAGGACGTGATGTCGAGTGAGCCCTACCGAGATATGTGGGGCGTCACCTTTAAGGACGACCAAGACGCAAAGGGTCTATGGCGCACCTCGGCGGGTGGCGGTCTGCTCGCCAAGCCTGCAGGTGGTCCGATCACCGGGTTTCGTGCCGGCCTCATGGAGGATGGATTTACCGGGGCATTGGTCATCGACGATCCGCTGAAGCCCGACGACGCATTCTCGGAAAAGAAGCGCAACAACATCAACCAGCGCTGGCACTCGACGTTCAAGTCCCGCCTTGCCCACGAGGGCGTGCCGGTGATCGTCATCATGCAGCGGCTGCACGTGGATGATTTCTCAGGGTATCTCCTGAAAGGCGGCGCGGGCTGCAAGTGGCACCATCTGATGCTTCCGATGCGCATCGACAATTCGCAGCCCTATCCATCAGAGTTCACGCACGGCATTCCCATCGAGCACGGCCTGCCGGATGGGCCGCTGTGGGAGGCGAAGCACAACGCCGAGCAGATCAAGGTGCTCGAGTTCGATGCCTACACGTTCGCCAGTCAGGCGCAGCAGGTGCCGACGATCCTCGGCGGCAACCTGTTCAAGGACGAATGGCTGATCGAGTGCGATCCGAGCGAGGTGCCGTCGTTGCGGTTCCGGTCGATCTACGCTGATACCGCGCAGAAGGTGGGCGCGAAGAACGACTACACGGTGATGGCTGAATGGGGTCTCGGTGTGGATGGCAGGGCCTACTACCTCGACAAGGTGCGGGGAAAGTTCGAGGCGCCCGAGCTGCTCGCTACAGCGGCGGCCTTCTGGGGCAAGGCCCGCACCCGCCCCACGAACATCTTCGGCGTTCTGCGCTCCTTTAACGTGGAAGACAAGGTTTCTGGCACCGGCCTGATCCAGCACTTAGCTCGGCTGGCGATACCAGTGCAGCCGATCCCTCGCGGACCGGAGAAAGACAAGTACACACGCGCTCTCGACGCGGTGCCGAGTTTCGCCGCTGGGCTGGTGCGCATCGTCGATACCTTGCCCGGCCTCGGAGAATTCCGGCGTGAAATGCTCGCCTTCGATGGCACCGAGGGCAACACAGACGATGAAGTTGACACAACGGTTGATGCTGTCGTCGAGATGCTCGGCGGCGGCATTCCAATGGCTGCCTGGGTCTAGCGCATGATCACTGACACGCTGACGAACCTGGTGGCCAACCTGGCAACCGGGACGGCGAAATCCGTCCACGACAAGTTCGGCTTCCGCGCCCTCAACGATTTCGAGTTGGAGAGTATGTACCGCGGAGATTGGATGGCGCGGAAGGTCATAGATCTTCCGGTGTCCGATATGCTCCGCCCGTGGCGCTCATGGCAGGCGGACAACCGGCAGATCGAGGTTATCGAGGACGCCGAGAGGCGGCACCAGATCCGCGCGAAGCTCAAGCAGGCCTTCGAGTGGGCGCGCCTTTACGGCGGATCGGTGATGATCATCGGCGCCGAGGTGGGAGCGCCCGACAAGCCCCTGGAATTGAGCCGTATCGGCAAGGGAGGTCTCAAATATCTCCGCGTGCTGCCCCGGCGCATGATCACGCCGATGGATCGCAATCTCGATCCCATCTCGCCGCTCTATGGAGAGCCTGCCTACTACACCATCAGCTCCGCAGTGACGGGAAGCGTCGAGATCCATCCCTCGCGCGTGATCCGGTTCATCGGCAAGGCACGGCCCGACTTCGACACCAACGTGGAGTGCTGGGGCGATAGCCTGCTGCAGGTCGTCTATGACGCACTCCACGCCGCTGCCCTCTCGCACACGGGTATCGCCGAGCTCATCCACGAGGCGAAAATCGACGTCATCAAGGTCAAAAACCTGGGCACGATGCTATCGACCGATGACGGCACTAAGATCCTGCTAAAGCGGTTCCAGAACGCCTCGATGCTCAAGAGCATCAATAACACGCTGTTGCTGGAAACCGAAGAAGAGCACAGCCGCACGCAGACGAGCTTCACTGGGCTGCCCGATACGCTCATGGCGTTCATGCAGGTGGTGGCCGGCGCGGCCGATATGCCGGTGACGCGTTTGCTGGGCACAGCACCAAAGGGCCTCAACGCAACCGGCGAGGGCGACCTCAAAAACTACTGGGACATGCTCGACGGCCTGCGGCAGGACGAGCTCCGCCCCAAGCTGGAGCTGCTGGATCAGATCCTCTGGCGGGACGCGATGGGCGCCGTCCCGAAGGATGCCTTCTTCACGTTCAACCCGCTCGCGCAGATGACGGCCAGCGAGAAAGCCGACCTCGCGAAGAAGAAGGCAGAGACGGCTCAAATCTATGCGGGCATGGGCATCATGCCGGAAGAGGCGCTCGCCGAGGGCATCGTCAACGGCCTGATCGAAGATGAAACGTTCCCCGGGCTCGAGGCGGCCATCGAGGAAGCCGTCGGGCCCGATGGCGATCTGATCCCCGAGCACAAGACCGAGAAGCAAGAGATCGAGGTGGAGCATGCCAAGGCTGAGCTTCGATCTGCCAAGAATGGCCCTAAAGGGCAGCCGAAAGCGACAGATCGTGCTGCGCCCGGTCCTGCCGACGGTGGCATTCGAGACCAGCTTACAGACGACGCTGAATGGCTGTGTCAGGTCTATTCTGAGCTGGACGCGCGCCAACGTGATGGAGGTGGTGCGGTCTGAGAAGGTCGCCTATCACGCGCCTGCCCTAGCCGAGGCAACGCTTTCCAGATTGGAAATCGTTGGGGACGACGCCGGCGAGAATGCCCGCGCCATCATCGAGCAACTGAGGAACGAATCCGCAGCCTACATCGCCATCGCCGAGGC